>Ga0214919_10002774_pt1 | contig 27127 bp, 28 predicted proteins | sample LL1503_MetaG_FD_177994 | JGI IMG/M metagenome (GOLD analysis project Ga0214919, IMG submission 177994) | Freshwater microbial communities from Lake Lanier, Atlanta, Georgia, United States - LL-1503 | ecosystem: Environmental > Aquatic > Freshwater > Lake | place: USA: Georgia | collected...
TCACCCGAACAACCAACAAAATAACTTCCATCAAAACCGCACCAATCATCGTCATCGGCACCACCCGCGACCCCGCAACACCTTATGACTGGGCCGTTGGCCTCAATAAAATCTTCACCTCATCCAAACTCATCTCACTAGATGCCGATGGCCACACCGGCCAAGGTCGTGGCAGCGCTTGCGTCGATAATGCAGTCGATATCTACTTACTTCAGGGCAAGAGCCCGAAGAAAAACCTTTCCTGCCAGCTTTAATACCGCTCAAATTTTGGTAAAGAGCACCCCTTTCTATGGTGCAAAATAACTCCATGCGCTTAGACCATGTCTCATATGTAACTTCCCATGATCAATTAGCTGACACCGTGCAACGCCTAGGTTCACGCCTAGGAACAACATTTGTTGATGGCGGTATCCACCCGCGCTTTGGTACACGCAACTTCACCGCACCACTTCTTGATGGAAAATACATCGAAGTTGTTTGCCCGCTAGATCATCCAGCTACAGAGCAAACACCATGGGGCAAGGCAGTTTCAAAGAAGGCGCAAGAAGGTGGCGGTTGGCTCACCTGGGTATTTAGCACGGAAGATATTTCACCAATTGAAGAAAGGTTTGGCCGTAAGGCAGTCGACGGCCACCGCACCCGCCCAAATGGGACTGATCTTAAGTGGAAACAAATCGGTGTAAAAGAAATTACAGATTCAAGAGAGTTTCCATTCTTTATTGAATGGTTAACCGATGATCATCCTTCAAGAGATGGAAATGCTGTAGCCAAAATTACGAAGATTTTCATTGCTGATAAAAATCAACTGTCTGACTCGTGGTTCAAGAGCGAAATTTTAAGTGCTCTTTCTAGTGTGGATGTGCACTGGATGGATTCCGAGATGGACGAATCCGAAAATGGAATCATTAAGATAGAAATTATGTCGCCTAGCGGAGTGGTTGAAATTGACTAGCAAAGTTAACAATAGAACTTATTTATAGTTTTTTATCGATCATTCCCCAAAATCTTTTGGGCGATTTAAAGGAACTTGCTTTAACTTGGCAACGTCACTCGGCGTTAATGCGTCCGTGCCGAAGATTTTTGGGTAGTAAGTATTGGTTTTAGTATTATAGGTTTCGGCTTTCATCAGGCAAAGCGTCAAACCTCTTCGACGCCTTCCAGAAATATTTGGCTGTGATCTGTGGATTACCGCGTTGTCAAAGACAACCGCATCGCCTGGTTTTAAAATTCCTTTAACAATTGGAAAATTTGACATTAGGGAAGATAAGCTTGAGTCAGAAGTGAGGTGCCCACCGTCAACCTCGCCCTGAAGGTGGCTACCTGCAAGCCATTCTACGCAGCCGTTTTCTTCATCAACCGCGTCAAGCGCGATCCAAATTGTTAAAATCGGCCGCTGAGACATAGGCCAATCGTTAGAAATGTCTTGATGCCAAGGTAATGGAGTCTGCGACATTGATGGCTTATTCACCACCATGGTTCGCATCGTTGAAACTTCACTGCCGACAAACTTGTGTGCGATTTCCTCCACTTTTTTGCCCTGTACCGCAGCTAAAAATTCTGGAACATACTCCAAATCTTTGATTTTTCTATAGTTTAAGGAAGGTCCAACAAAGTTTGTTTCCTCAAAATTTACCTTTGAATAATCTGGCGAGTTTGGATCCAGCTGAAAAAACATTCCCGATAGTGATCTCTCACCCAACATTAGGTCATCTACTAAATTTGCTAGCGCGGCAACTTCAGGTTGTGATAGAAGTCCATCTATTCTAAGTAACCCAGTTTCAAGGTATCGGGCGGATTCGCTTTGAGAAATCATATTAAAAGTATAATACCAATCTGAATAAATCGAACATGATGGTAACCTTAAATATGGAATTATTTGAATATTTGGACCAAACCATTGAAAACATTAAGGCTTCAAATACCGTGTCGACGCAGAAGGCAATGGAAGATGCGATCAAACTAGCTGTCGAAGCCATAGAGCAAAATAGAATTATCGTGACTGCTGGTAATGGTGGTTCAATGGCAGACGCACAACATATGAGTGGAGAACTCGTAAATTATTTTACCAAAAAGCATGAGGCCTTCCCGGTCCTCACCCTTGGGGTGAACTCTTCGGTTTCCACCGCATGGGCGAACGATTTTGAGTTTTCGGCACAGTTTGAAAGAGAGTTTTCTGCATATTTAAGGGTTTGCGGACTTCTGGTTGTGTTTACGACTAGCGGTAAATCTGAAAATATAAATCGGCTTTTAGAACGGGCAAAATTCGAAAAAATTCCAACAGTCGCGTTCGCCTCTGAACAAGCGATTAAAAATTTTAGAATCGAACCGGATGTAGTCATTTGCCCAAAAGCATCATCAACTCCGAGGATTCAAGAATTACACGTGAACCTAATGCACTATTTCTGTCAGGAGATTGAAAATAGGGCAAACAGGCAGTAAAATTAAAAAATGAAAAGCATCCAAGTAGGTCAAAATCGGTGCGGTGATAGCGAAAAAGTTTATACAATCGCCGAAATTGGAATAAATCATAATGGCAGTTTAGAGAACGCCCTAAAGCTGATAGATCATGCGATAGAAGCCGGCTACACAGCTGTAAAATTTCAAAAAAGAACAGTGGATGTAGTGTATTCGGAAAGCGAACTAAATAAACCGAGGGAAAGCGTATTCGGGCAAACTAATGGCGATTTAAAGTATGGTCTCGAATTCAGCGCCACAGAATATAACGAGATATCAAATTACTGTAAGTCAAAAAATATTGCATGGTTCGCTTCACCGTGGGATGAAGAAAGTGTTGGATTCTTGGAATCATTTGAAGTTATAGCTCACAAAGTCGCAAGCGCATGTTTAACAGACAAATCTCTTCTGAGTGAGATAGGTAAGACAGAAAAACCTGTATTTCTCTCAACAGGAATGAGCACTTTAAGTCAGATAGAGAAAGCTATCAAAGCAATAGGCCATGAAAAAATAATTCTTTTACACTGCGTGTCCGCTTATCCTGTAAAAAATGAAGATCTCAACTTAGCGGTAATCGAAACATTGAGAAAAACCTTCAACTTAAATGTTGGTTACTCTGGCCATGAAGTAGGCGTTTTGCCTAGCATAATTGCGGTAGCCAAGTTTGGTGCGTGTGTAATTGAAAGGCATATAACTCTTGATCGGGCAATGTGGGGCTCAGATCAGTCGGCTAGCCTTGAAATTTCAGGATCAAGGAAACTGATATCTTATATAAATGAAAGTTTTGAAGTTGTAGGAAATTCAGACAAAGTTATATTAGATATTGAAATCGAAAATATGAGAAAGTTGCGCCGAGTAGATGATTTTAAATAACGATGCATTTAAAATCACTTGTTCTAGCTAATATTCGTAGCCCTAATGTGGGCAACGGTGCGCTAGTGACAGGTACGATTAATTCGTTCATAAAGTCCAAGCCTGGTTACCAATTGCATCCAGAGTTATATTCTTGGGACGACATTACTTTTTCAAATAGTGTTTTTCCTGAAACTTTTTTTCAAAAACTTCAAGATTTTCAACTCCTTCTAATACCAGGTGCGGTCACGTTTAATGGAAGAGCTGACCATACAAGAGGCGGTTCGAGATTAAATTTAAATATTGATGAATTGAATAAAATTAAAGTACCAGTTGTAGCGCAAGGACTTTCATATCGGCACTGGCGCAACGATTTGTACCCAAACCTAAAGGCACTGACGGAATTTCTGAGTGAAATTAATTCGAATGATAGGTTTCTAATTGGTTTAAGAAACGATGGCACCAAAACTTGGCTGCAAGAAACCACCGGAGTTGAATTGAATAACCTACCCGAATGTCCAGACCCCGGCTTTTTTGTATGCCCTCCCAGGTATAACGAAGTAGGGAGAAATCTGTTTATAAGTGTTAATTTTGAAGACAGTAAAGAGAGATATCAGAATTTGGAATCTTTAGGAAATTTGACGAAGGCTTTGGCTGAAAGTTGTGAGCTGTTCTGTAGAAATACAGATGAACAGGTTGTGTTTGTCCCACATTCATTTGAAGATTATGAAATGATCTTAATGATATGTTCCATTTTGAAACCAAAAACTTTGCACCAAAGAGTGCGAGTTCTTTCACTTCCCGGATTTGAAAATCATATGAGCATTTATGAGGAGTATAGAAATGCGAGAGCAGTTGTTGCAATGCGAATTCACTCTTTGAGTCCGGCCCTTGGAATGCGTATACCAACGATGGTTATATCCACTCAGCAGCGTATGTCGGTGTATATGAAGAATTTAAATCTGGCTAATCAATTAACCGCGTATGATAGTAGCGATTTGATGGAGGCATGCATAACGTTTATAAATGAAATAGTCGACGGCTCATTTAATTTTGAGCGTCAAGATTTGGCGATTGTCGAACAAGTCCAACTAGCAGAAAAATTTTATGAAAAAGCAAAGTTCCTTTAGTTCTACGAACGAATTTCATTCTATAAAACTAGTATTAAGCGACTTCGATGGTGTTATGACCGATGGCAGAGTTATTGTTTCAGAGACAGGCGAAGAGTCCGTCTTTTGTAATCGTTTAGATGGGATAGGCGTAAGAATTCTTAAAAACCATGGAATTGAAACTGTCATAATCTCATCAGAATCTAACAATGTCGTAATGAAAAGATCTGAAAAGCTGAATATCACATCGCACGGCAATGTGAGTGAAAAGAAAGCGTTTGTTCTTGAGTTGATAAAGACCAAGAATTTAGCAGAAAATGAAGTTTTATACATCGGAGATGAAATTAATGATTATGATATTATGAACCATTTAGGTCTAACAGCATGTCCGTCCGATGCCCACAAGAAAATAAAGGAAATATCTAAACTCAAGCTAAATTCGAAGGGCGGTCACGGAGTCATTCGAGAAATTGCCGATATTCTAATACCTAAAAATGTGTGGAAATAATGGAAATTGTTGCACTCATCCCGGCGCGTGGAGGATCCAAATCAATAAGTAGAAAGAACCTACAAAGCTTGTTAGGTTTACCTCTTGTTGCTCACACTATTAAGACCGCTTTAAGTTGTGAGTTAGTTACAAGAACGATCGTGAGTACGGACGATCTTGAGATTGCAGATATTGCTAGATATTACGGAGCGGAAGTTCCTTTTTTGCGCCCAGAGAATATCTCTTTGGATCATGTTCGTGATGCTCCCGTAATTGAGCACTTAATAAAATGGTTTGAAACAAATGAGGGGCACCGCCCAGAAGTAATCGTGTTTCTGCGCCCCACAAATCCACAGAGATCTACTAATTTTATTAATTTGGAGATTCAGCGATTTATTACGAATGATATTTCGTGCATGGCTAGATCGGTGAGGCCGGCAATCGAGACCCCATACAAAATGTGGACAATTTTAAATGGAGTCGAAATGAGGCCTTTCACGGGCGACATAAAGGATGACTATTTTAATTATCCTCGACAACTTCTACCTGAGGTGTTCTGGCAAGATGGATATCTAGATCTAATTCGGCCTTGTTATTTCTTGGATTCGTGTGATGCACACGAATTAAAAATATCAGCAATAAAAAGTCCAACCGTTCAAAATTTTGACATTGATTATGTCGAAGATTTCAAAAAGCTTGAGAATAATGAGCTTGCACGATCGATAACTCAAATTGACATGAAAAGGTACGGTTCCTAATTGAAAAACAAAGTCTTTATCTATGGTTTAGGTTCAATTGGTCAACGCTATGCGAGGCTTTTGAGGTCAACTTACGGTGATGATATTGACATATTTACAAGGCGTCGGAGAAATCGAAAAGAGCTGATTGATCCAACCCTACAATCTTCCCGAACTCTAGATCCTTCAGGGTTTTACAAAATTCAGGAGGTTAACGAACTCAATGATTTGCCTGCAGCGATAGACCTCTCCATTATCGCTAGCCCAATACACTTACATTTTAATGATTTAATGGAGGTAAATAACTTCACCAACTCGAAAAGAATACTTGTCGAAAAACCTCTAAGTGGAATGAATTCAAAAACGCTGACACCAGATGAAAAAAGAGCCTTAAATACATTAATGGAAAACGAGATTTTTATTGCATTCCAGTCACGATACTCAAAATTGTATGAACATTTGAGCCTAGAAATTAGTAAATTTGATCGAAACAGTATTTATGGCTATCAATCCTGGTTTAGCGAAAATTTAGAATCCATGCATCCATATGAAGACTACAAAGCGAGTCACATGGGAAATAAGCTTCAGCAAGGTGACCCTATGAGTTGTTTTTCCCATGATATAGATGTTTTGATTAGTTTGATGGGAGAAGCTAAAGTCGTTGACTATTTCGAAAGTAAAAAAAGTTATTTGGAAATCACTACGCCAGATATTCAGAGGATAACTCTAACGATAGACAAGTATCCTAAAATTCACTCGCAAATTTATTTCGATTTTATTGGATGGCCACCAAGGCGAGGCGGAGAAATCATGCTTAGAGACGGTCGGATTGTTTGGAACTGGCTAACCCAGGAAATTACAACGCAACATAAATCTCGTGGAATAGAAACTTATAGCTTCGCAAGTGTAAGCCGAGATGAGATGTTTATCGAAATGCTAACACAGTTGTTAGAAGCTGAAAAAAAATCCGAAATCAAAGCGGCAACCCTGAAAGACGCTTTAAAAGTGAACGATATCATCGTCCAATCTTCAAGATTGATTAATCATGAAAATTAACCGTATCCTTGAAGGAAAAAACATTATTGTCGCGGGAGCTAATGGTCAATTAGGAAAATCTTTAGTTATAGATTTAGAGGCCAGCGGAGCAATTGTTTATAAGTTAGACAGGGAATTTTCAAATACAGAAGAAATAGACCGAAGATACATTTTTGAATGTGACATCACTAATAAATCTGAAATCGTGGAAGTTTTTTCTAAAATTCTAGAGACGTCTAAGGTACTCCACGGGCTAGTCAATTTAGCAGCTATAAACCCTTCTTTAGAAAAATTAGGGAATAGAACAAAACTTGATCAATTTGATTTTAAAGAAGACCTTGAATCAATAAAACTCACATATGCAGGCACGATGAATTTAGTTTCTTCAGCAGAGAATCTTTTTGAACAATTTAGCTCAATTGTGATTACCGGAAGTGACTTATCATTGATAAGCCCTGATCAACGCCTGTACTGCAAATGTACAAACGAATCTAACGAACACCAATTAACGTGCACACTTAAACCGCCAAGTTATAGCTTTGAGAAATTTGGATTGGTTGGTACTACCAAGTATTTATCAACCTATTTCGGGCCTAGTAAAGTCAGAGTAAACTGCATATGCCCAGGTCCTATCGATTCAGATTTTCCTCCTGAATTTCGTGGAAAACTCCTGAGTCGAATTCCGATGAAAGGATTAGCAACAAATTCAGATTACAATTCATCAGTCATCTTTTTATTAAGCGACATGTCGAGGTTTATAACCGGAATCACTTTGCCAATTGATGGTGGTAGGTCCGCCTGGTGATAAAAAAAGAAGAACGCGCAAAAATTTACTGGAAATCCGCATTGTATTTGAGTAAATTGACGGTCTACCTTTTTGATCTGAGGACAACTAGAAAGAATCCTATTAGAGAAACACAATTAAATGTGCTCTTTATTCCTTACGGCGCTAATGATTGTCAAACCATCCATAAAATGTTTGCCAACCAACTCAAAGCGACAGGAAAACTTAAAGTTACGGTGTATAACATTAATTCCCATGGGAGGATAGACATAGATTCTGAATCAAATGAGCTTCTATATTCAGAAAAAATATCCTCTTTATTTCGTTCCAATTTAGGTCATGAGATATGGAGAGGCATGGCGGATGATTACAGAAGGCGCTGTGAAGTAGATGAGTTTTTTGAAAGAAGTAATTATAATCGACAGATAATTGAACAGATTCAATATTTGTACAAAGAAGCAACAAATCTTGTTGAAAAATACGATGTCTTTATTCTTCCTGACTTGGCTTACACATTTAATAGGACAATTCATTCTTTAGCAAAAAATAAAAACAAAAAAATATATATTCTTAATCCGCATGGTCAGTTATTGAATGCCTCATCGGCTTACAGATATCCTTCTCAAACCAGAACTGTAAATGAATTAGATTCCCAACTAGATGGACTTTCTGAGACAAAAAAAAGACAGCTTTTAGATCTAGCAACCGACTACCTGAATGTCCGACTCAAAGGAAATCTTAAGTCAGATCGTGAAGCGATCAGAGCGTTTAATCCAAGCGAAGAAACTAACCAATTGAGTTCTCACAAAATTCTTATGTTGCATTGCATCAGAGACGCTTCAAGAGAATTACCGATGGAGGAATTGAATTTTAAGATGGAATGTCAAGATTATTTCATTTGGACAGAGAGAATGTTTCAAAAAATTTCAGAGGGTCAAGAACAGTGGAAAATTAAAATTCACCCAAGTTCATCACAATATCCTGGGGAAATAGAAATAATCGAAAAATTAGCCAAAAAATATTCAATTAATGAAAAATGTTTTAAAAATGTTCCGTCAACCGCACAGATTATCAAAAGCAAAAATGCTGTTTTTACTTATTCAGGAACAATTGCCATGGAAACTGCTGCGAATGGTTTTAAGTCATTTGTGTTTGGAAATACATATCCGAATTGGCTTGCAAAGAAAATAGATTTTAGTTTCATTTCGGACACAATGGATGTTCGTCCAGAGTTATTAAAAAAGGATGATTCTTCAAGAGCTTTAATTTTATTGTTTCTAAGCGCTAAACAAAATCGACCGATATATAAAATTTGCCCCAAACTCTCTGTTGGGCCTTCGACCTCTAAACTACACCGTTATAAATCGGAATTCTCATCTTCTTTTAGTCTGTTCACAATAAGCTTGAATATAAAGTCTCAAAGAGAGTTTAGGTATGTTTGCAATCAATTAATCAGAGATATTATGCTCCACATTCCGATGAGAATCGATTTTATAGAACGTTTTTAGAAAATAACGAAACTAAATCTCAAAGATTAGGTGAATTGAGACCACATATGAACAAGGAAGCCTTAACTGATGGATGCTTAGATTCGTGTATGAATCGATGCAGTAAATGTAACCAGAGGGTCAATATCTATAACAATTAATAATCGAATTTATGAAGCTAAAAATCAAAAAACAAAGTTATGAAATATGTGAGTTTCTTGATTTAAATATTTGAACACAGACAGCAAAAAGCAAGATAGAAGGAGAAATATTCCACGCATTCCACCCTCTATGTTCCAGCAATGGCTGCAGCCATGAAATACTCAGGCCCGCAGGATCCAAGCAAAGATATAAAGCACCTAAAATGAAAAAAAGCAGAAAACCTGTATTAAAATATACGGCCGCACCTAATGTGGCAATTGCAAGAAATTGGGAAGTAATCGCAGAAGAAAAAATTAGAATGGCGATACTAAAGGCGGGTATTTGGTATTGGAGAGGCTTATAGGAAAGAATATAACCAATTGTAAATACTGAAATGAACATTAGGATCATCCATATCCGGCCATGGTGCCAAGCTGTGTGGTCACCCAAACTCTCAGCATATTCCTTATCCCAAAACCAAAATTTCCAAAATGGTGCATTATTCGCAGACCAATATTTAAACACCGCACTCAAAATACTGTCTCTGTCAAACTGTGATCTAATCATAAACGGAACAAAATGTAGAAGAAAAAGTGCGTAAGGAACAAGGATTAAGGCGCTCTTTATCCGGAAAGAAAAATTGGAAAACATAAACCAGAGAAGGAAAAGTACTAGAGTGTGCTTAACTGTCAAAGAAAGCGTTAGAAAACAAATACACAAAATCAAATATTTTATACGAGTTAACTCTTTAAATTTAACAAGAAAATCTATTGCTATCAATGCTACAGCTATGGCAAGATTATCAAATTGATTATAGTGACCCGTGATGATTATAGAAATGGGATTGAGAAAGAAAATGAGAGCAGGTTTATAACCGAACCATCGACGAAGTATCAGGTAGATAGCGAAATCGGCGAAAGACAAGAACGCAATTATGGCGAATCGAAAAATAAAGTCATTTCCAGATGAAACTAGGTAAAAACAACCCAAAACTAGCGACCACGAAATCCCATAGTTGTAACGTTGACTTTGCCATGGGGGAATACCACCCACTATTAAATTTGCGGTGATTTTGTAGCTATCAAAATCAAAATTCGTCGGTGAAAAGACTAAAATTAATCTTAAGGCAAAACCTACAAAGAGCAATACCGGAACTAGTTTTTTGTATTGAGGTGCTAAAAATAATCCTCTTGAGAAATAAATTTCATTTTTACTCATGGTTAGTTATAGCGCGAAAACATGAGTTTTGCTATTCTAAATATGTGCGAGTTGCTTCTAAACCAAAGACGGAATGGACTAGAAACGCGGAAGTAGTCGTAGTGGGTGCGGGATTCTTTGGGCTCACCATTGCAGAAAGAATTGCCTCCGAGACAAAAAAAAGAGTTACGATATTAGAGAATAGGGAACATATTGGAGGAAACGCGCACTCATACATTGAAGAAAATTCAAAAATCGAAGTCCATTCTTATGGAAGCCATCTATTCCACACAAATAATTTCAAGGTTTGGGAATATGTAAATAGGTTCACCAAATTTAACGATTATCAACATCGCGTATTTGCAATAGCAAAAGGCGAAATTTTTAGCCTTCCATTAAATTTGCAAACCTTTAGTCAGATATATCCTGGTGTCACTTCGGTTGAGACAGTAACAAGTTTAATTAGTGACTTCCCAACAGCAAACCTAGATACTTTCCACGATATGGCTATCTCGCTTGTAGGGGAAAAAGCTTATGAACTTTTAATAAAAAATTACACACAAAAACAATGGCAAACCGACACGACAAAACTCCCTCCAGACATAATCAGTAGATTGCCAGTCAGAACCAATCTTGATGGACGATATTTTAGTGATAGATATCAGGGGTTGCCGCTCAACGGGTATCAAGAATGGCAAGAAAATATGCTCAAGAATGAAAAAATATCCGTTCAGTTAAATACCGACTTCTTTAGCATTAAGAATGAAATTAGAGAAAATCAAATTATTGTTTACACAGGCCCAATAGATAGATACTTCAACTACAAACATGGGATGCTTGGTTGGCGAACCTTGGATTTCGAGACCGAAATTTTAGACTTAGATGATTTCCAAGGTAACTCTGTAGTTAACTATTGCGATATCGAGCCCGCCTATACCAGAATCCACGAATTTAAACACCTACATCCTGAACGAGAATATATTCCAGGTAAAACTGTCATCATGAAAGAATTTAGCAGATTCGCTGGAGACAAGGACGAACCGTATTACCCGATAAATACAGAAAGTGATCGAAAAAAATTGCTCAAATATCGCGAAGAGGCAGCTCAAGAAAAAAACGTTTATTTTGGCGGAAGATTAGGCTCATATAAGTATCTAGACATGCACATGGCTATAGCAAGCGCATTATCTTTATTTGAAAATGAATTGCATCCCTTAATTCAAGGCGTAAAATGAAGAGAGAATTAGCGATTGTGATGCCGGTCTTTAATGAAGCTGAAGGAATTGAAGAGTTTATTAATGAAATTAGATTTTGCTTCAGATCAGTAAATCCAATGTTCATCACAATTGATGACTGTTCAACTGATGCTACGTGGTTGGTCTTATCGGAAATGAAAAAAAAATCGGACGATCTAATATTAGCGCAAAATCAAGTTAATCTTGGTCATGGCCAATCTACGATAAGAGCACTGAAACTTGGTTTATTAGAAAAACCAAAATATATTATGTCAGTAGATGGTGATGGACAATTTTTAGGAAATGAATTGTTAAACTTTTACAAAACATTTTCTTCCTCAAATTCAAATTATGCTGAAGGTAACCGAATTAACCGGCAAGATCCTTGGTTCAGGAAATTCATTTCTTTAGTAACTAGAGTAATGGTCTTGGCAAAATCAGGAAAAAAATCAATTGATGCAAACACCCCAGTGCGAATTTATAAAGCAGAAACTCTTGAAAATTTGATTGAAAACATCGAAAATACGTCGCTCGTTCCAAACCTAAGAATGTCAATAATTGTTCGAAAAATTGGAAATGAAATTTTTACATTTAATTTATCGAATATTCCGAGACGTGGGTCTTCTTCACAAGGTTCATCTTGGGGATCTGGAGGAACTATTCTACCTAGCAGACGCCTATTTAAATTTTGTAAAAAAGCAATAAAAGAATTCCTCTAAACACTGACACAAGATCAGATTAATGAATCTAAATGCTTATCTACATTATTAGAAATTGATATAAGTTGAATAACATCTGCCTTTTCAATCTCTTGAATATTTGATATTTTATTCACAATAGCATCTTGTTTTTCTTCAATGTTTTTCCAATCAGCCGCTATGAAAACTCCCGCATTGATAAGTTCTGGCCACGTATCTTCGTTTGATGGGGTAACAAGACTAGGGATTCCTAGCAGAGCCATCTCCAGACAATTTAAAGAAATGGATTCCGTGTATTTCGCAGTATCTCCATATTGGGAGGGATAAACATGCAAGTCATTTTCACGAGCTTTAAAATTGGAAAGATTTGCACCTTCGACAATTTTAATGCGTCCGATGCCATGCTCTAGAGCTGCAGCTTCAATTTCTGAAGATGATTTAGCAATCATCATTAATCCTTCATAGTCACTAAAAATAGGTAAATTGAATAATTTAAAGTAGATATGAATACCTTTCCAGGAAGTATTTCTACCAAGGTAAATTAACCGCGGAGGCTTGGCTTCTGCCTTACGTTCAAAAAGATTAAGCCGATCTATATAAATTCCGTTACGTAACAGTGAAATTGGTTTACCTAAATTTGAATACCTATTGAGCCAATCTTTTCTTACGGCGTCAGAATATGCATAGATATGATCACCGAACTGTGCATAAAAGAATCTCTTCATTCTTTGAACGAATTTAGACAACGAAGGCAGCTGGTGAATAGTCGAATTAATTACAATTTCTTTTCGTAATCCAACACGTGCTAAAGCGAATAAAACGGTGGACCTCAATGAATGAGAGATTATCAACACTTGAGAATTTTGTAGCCTTAGAATTTTTCTAATTTCAAGAAGATCAGCTACTCTTTTTCCTGACATCCGATGAGTTTGAAAATTCTTGGATTCAATCAAGTTTTTTTCTGTATCTTCAAAAGTCTTGAGTCCAGGAATTTCTCGATCCATAAGTAAAAGTAAAGTATTTTGAGATATATCTGAGAGGTGATAAACCTGGTCGAGGGCCAGCCTTTGGTATCCACCAATCCTTAGGTTTTCGACAGCGACAATTACTAGGCTCACGCTGACATACTAAATGATCATTGACTCCCACAGATGTTTTTCGATATAGATTGAAGGGATGTCTCGCAATTGTTGAAGGTGTACGGTTAGAATATTTGTATGGTTAGCAAACTTTCAGAATCCATGGAAATTCTAAAGGGTATGCGAACCGATATTCTTGAAGCGTCCAGCAACTCGCAAGAGGGCCATATCCCAAGTGCTTATTCGGTTTTAGAAATAATTTACTCAATATATCTGGGCGAGTGGAATCAAAATAAGTCAATTGACTTTGATTTCATTTTGTCAAAGGGACATGCATCTTTGGCATTATATGCGACCCTTGAGCAGGCAAAATTCATAGGCCCTGATTGGAAATCTAATTTTGCGAAATTTGAAAGTGACTATGGCGGGCATCCGGATATGAAGAAGGTAAATGGTGTTTCGGCTTCCACGGGATCTCTGGGCCATGGATTGCCCATAGCACTAGGGAAAGCTTTGGCCTATCGAGTACTAAACAAAAATAAAAAAATCTTCTGCCTTGTTGGCGACGGAGAAATAAATGAGGGGAGCATTTGGGAGAGCCTCCTTCTAGCCGCTCACCACAAAATACATGAAATGGTTATCATTCTAGATTTTAATCACTCCACTGATCGTGCACTTGCTATAAGTGAAGTTAAGAATAAATTGGAAGCTTTTGGCTTGCGCACCTATGAAATTGATGGCCATGATTTAGAACAGATTAATGATGTTCTTGAGCGCTCTAAAGACAGCACGCCTACCGCAATCATCGCAAATACAATCAAGGGTTACGGCTTAAGTGCAATGGAGAATAATCCAGCCTGGCATCATTTGAGCCCAAGAGCAGATGAGCTAGATGTATTGAAGAGTGAAATCCGTTGAGAAAAACTTTTGTACAGGTCGCGAGCTCAGTCTTAAATCAGAATTCCAACTCTTCATTATTGCTCGGCGATATAGGCGTATTCGGATTCAGAGAAATGCTTGCTAATTACCCTGAAAGAGTGATGAATATAGGAATTCTAGAACAAAGCATGATCGGTGTGGCAGCTGGCATGTCTTCCGAAGGTGTTATACCTACTGTGCACACAATTGCTCCTTTTATTGTCGAGAGAGCTTATGAGCAAATAAAAGTCGATTTTGGCTACCAATCCCATGCAGGAAATTTGGTTAGTGTTGGAGCATCGTTTGATTATGCTGCTTTGGGGTGCACTCATCATTGCCCAGCGGATGTGAATCTTATGGCAAATATTCCAGGTTCCAATATATTCATACCAGGCCACCCGGATGAGTTTGAAAAAATGTATCTTTCTAATTGGAATAACGGTCAACTCAACTACTTCAGACTCTCAGAAAGTAAAAATCGTCAAGAATTTCCAATTGAAATTGGTCAGTCAATAAGGGTGAAAAACGGCGAAAAAGCGATTGTAATTGCCGTTGGACCCATACTAGATGAGTTGTTGGATGCAGCAAACGGTTTAGATATAGAAGTACATTATGTTAACGGATTCAAATCGGATACCGAGATTGAATTTGATATACAGAATCAGTCCAAAGTAGTGATCTTCATCGAGCCCTACTACTCTGGACAACTAATGCAAAGCTCATGGGATACCTTCGCGGTAAATCAGTATTCTATTCATCAAATAGGAGTCCCAAAGAAATTTATACGTAAATACGGAACATATAGCGATCAACTTGATTATCTTGGACTAAATTCGAATAAGTTATCAGAAAGAATAAAGAGAATTTTGTCCGATGAATCAGATTGAAAAAGATATTCAAAATTTACTCTCAGAAGCGAACGAGCAATTCTTTAAAGGCAAATCCATATTAATCACCGGCGCCAGTGGACTCGTAGGCAGTTACTTAACAACTTTCTTTCAAAGCTTAGATTCGTATGAACTAAATAATCTTGATCTACATGTTTCATCTCTGTCCGGAGAATTTACAACGGAGATTAAAGGTAATACAAAGATCCTCAAAGGTGATCTAACGGACTTAAATTTCCTAGAAACCTTTCCAACATTTGATCTAATTATTCACGCTTCAGGTTACGGCCAACCAGGTAAGTTTCTACAAGATACGACTAAAACTATGAAACTTAATTCCATAGTTACACAAGTGCTTTGTGAAAAAATACACGACTCAGGCCAATTCTTATTCTTGAGCACTTCAGAAATATATTCGGGCTTGGAGAGTCCACCTTTTCTCGAGAGCCAAGTGGGAATCACAAACACAGATCATGAAAGAGCCCCTTACATTGAAAGCAAAAGGTTTGGTGAAACAGTAGTTTCGAATTTAAATAAATCTTATCGCAACCTCTCGGGTTATTCGGCTAGATTGGCACTTGCATATGGTCCTGGCGTCAAAGAGAGTGACTCTCGAGTTCTTTATAACTTTATTCAATCAGCTCTGGCTACCGGAGAAATCAACTTGAAAGACAGTGGAAGCGCCATGAGAACTTATTGTTATATTCTCGACGCCGTTTCGATGATGATTTCAATTTTGAAAAACGGTCAAGACCCTATTTACAATGTAGGTGGTGCTTCTAGGATCTCGATCGCGGAACTTGCGCGCAAAGTTGCTTTCTTAACAAATGCGAAATTGACGATTCCGATCAAATCCGAAAGTTTCCTAAGCAGCGCACCCAGCGATGTTTGGCTTGATCTCTCCAGAATCTCGGACATTGCAGATACAACTTCTTTCATTGATATAGAGGATGGATTGGCAAGAACTATTGCTTGGTTGTCAGAACGTGAGCAACGATAGGTTCGGCTATTCGTGTAGAATTACCCCATGACCACACTCGTTACAGGATCAAACGGTCTAGTCGGCTCAGCGCTTCGCAAGTTAATCACAGAGGATGTTTATTTTGCATCTCGCGAAGACGCTGACTTAACAAATTTTTCTGAAACAGAAGAGCTCTTTGAGCGAGTTAAACCCGACAAGGTTATTCACTTGGCCGCATTGGTAGGTGGAATTGGTGGCAACCTTATGCATTCAGGAGAGTACTTTCGAAATAATCTGCAAATAAATATAAATACTTTAGAAGTGGCAAGAAAAGTCGGTGTCAAAAGACTAGTTTCATTTATGTCTACTTGTGTTTTCCCGAACGATGGCCCTTATCCGTTAACACCAAGTTCGTTACACCTAGGTCAGCCTCACCCTTCAAACTTTGGCTACGCCTATGCCAAACGAATGCTGGAAGTTCAAAGTCGGGCATATCGGGCCCAGTGGGGACTTGATTATGTTGTTGCTATTCCAACCAATATTTTCGGACCGAACGATAACTTTAATTTGCTTGAAGGTCACGTTGTACCTGCGCTAATTCATAAAACATATTTGGCTAAAGAATCAAAAAGTGACCTGACTGTATGGGGAAGTGGAAAACCACTTCGAGAGTTTATTTATTCCGCGGATGTTGCTGCGTTGACTCTATGGATGCTAGAGAATTATTCCGAGCCGGAACCCCTAATCCTGACTACAGGACAAGAAATTGCCATTAGCGAGCTGGTCAGAACCGTGACTAGCGAAATGGACTTTCAAGGAAACATTATTTTCGACCAAACGAAGCCTGATGGTCAGTTCAGAAAACCTTCGAGCAACAGCGTCCTACTTGAAAAGATTTCAAATTTTCAATTTACAAGCTTGAGCACAGGTATAAAGCAAACCGTGGAATGGTTTCAAGGTAACTATCCTAAAGTTAGGAAATAGCAAATGTCAGAGTCTATAAATGTGGAGGAGCTTCAAGAGTTATGGCACTTCCAGGCGAGTGAAAGCTTTATTGCTCGCCACAGATCTATGAATTTAAGTTTCACACAGTTAAGTGTGATGGAAAGCGATGATGCAATCTTTGACATAGAAAAAACACTTGAAAGCGATTTGGTAGTTTCTGGAATCCATCGTCAGAATTCGTGGGAGGCCGGTTGGGGTCAAAATTTGCACGAGTATGCGGGATCAAATGATTTAGAGGCAATCAAACCAAAATATTTTGGTAAGTTTCCCCTAATTCGCTGGCGTCAGAGGTTTATAAAGCCTGAATCTAAAGGTATGGAGTCTGAACTTCTATCTCTCCTGATTCAATCAATCGTCGAAAAGTATTCGACGGACTTGGATCACTTATATGAGTTTGGATGCGGCACAGGAAATAATTTAGTTAACATTCGAAATTTCAATAAAGATATAGAACTATACGGCTTGGATTGGGTTGAATCTTCTCAGAAGATAATTGAATTAATCGCAAAACAAACTGAAGACTTGAAACTTCATTCCGCAAATTTTGATTATTTCAATCCAAATTATGATTTCAAAATCAAAGACAAATCTATAGTAATCACGGTTGCATCTCTTGAACAAACTGGCCAAAATTTTACTGAGTACATCAGTTACCTTCAGAATCAAAAACCAAGAATAGTAATTCACATTGAACCTATGTGGGAGCCACTTGATCCTGAAAACACTTTGGATGCCCTTTCAATTCGCTATTTTCAAAAACGAAAGTATTTGGATGGTCTTTTGGTGCACCTCAAAGAGATGCAGAACGAGGGGAAAATCGAAATAAAAGAGTGTTTTCGAAGTTATTTAGGATCGTATTTCGTTGACGGTTACTCAGTAGTGGTTTGGAAACCTAACGCATGACTTTTAAAATAAAAACAAGTTACCCTGAATTCACTCACGATAGAATCAGTATTTTGTGTCCTTCTAGGAATAGGCCAGAACAACTAGTTGAAATGATGAAATCTGCACTGGAAATGTCAGCTAGACCAGACTCTATAGAATTCTGCCTTTATATCGACGCTGACGACTCCTCATATGATGAACTTAAACTGCCATCAAGCGTAACCGTTGTCCGTGGTCCAAGAATGTGGCTGTCAATGATGTACAACTCTTTGTTAACGGCGGCCAAGGGTGAGTATCTATTCTGGTCGGGAGATGATGTGGAATTCAAAACTTTTGGCTGGGACGAAGAAATGAGAAATGCACTCAAATTATTTTCATCTCAACTAGGAGTGGTTCACGTTAACGACATGGCCACTTCTTACCCTCAAAAATACGCAACTATTGGAATGGTGCATCGAAATTGGGTCAAAGCATTTGGTTATGTATTTACTCCTCATCTGAGAGACAACGGTATAGATTTTTGGATTTCCAGCGTCAGTAATCAAGTGAATCGCAGATTGTATTTACCTAACGTAAAGGTAGAGCATAAGCAGTACCGACAAGGAAAAGTCTCCATAGATAAAACTTACATTGATAGACTTGAAGATCACAAAACCTATAGTCCTATAAAAATCTACCGAACCCTGATTGACGAAAGAAGACGAGATGCACTTGTCTTGCAATCTTGCGATTCCACAATTAAGATAAACTTTGATCCCCGGTATTTTCTAGCAAATTCATATTTGAAAATTATTCAGAATTTACTAAGAAATGAAGTTACCCAAAAACGACGAATTTATGTCGGATCAATGTCAAACCAAGTGTTCTTGAACTATGTTTTTTCAAAAGTAGGATTATCAACTAAAATAAACCATTGGGAAAAGTAGTTAACTCTCTAGGAATAACTATTAGATTTTCATAAATTTGATTTGGGTCAAATTCCGAATGATGCAATCGAGACGTTGATGGGATCACTTGCAACTTGTACGAATACTCGCTCAAAAAACGATCTAATTGATTAAATTTCTCCAAAATTTGATTAATCGGTTTCCACTCAATCAAGAATACCGGCCTGTAGGCTTGTATAAGGCCTTCACATCCCGAAAACACTTCAAGCTCCATCCCCTCAACATCTATTTTAACTAGAACTTTCGAAAATTTGAACTCAGGTAGAATTCCAGCACACAATTCGTCAAGTGACGCAATTGGAACATCATACGTTTCCGCAGCACCAAAACTTGGATTCCATTCCGGATCTGAGCTAGTGGCACCCGAATTTCCCGGTGGCGAATGTAACTTCAAAATTCTGGATTTTCCCTCCACTTCCTTTGCTCCCACCGCAGATTGAATTAACTTTACATTCGCCGTCGGATTCAAATCGAGATTAATCTCGAACTTGTTAATATGTTTAGGCAAGGGTTCAATGGAAATTGTAGGATATCCCATCATCGCAATAGGTATAGAAACCAAGCCAACATTTGCACCGACATCAATGAACAGAATATCTTTTATAGAACCCATTGAAGTAATTAGATTTCGCGGAAGATCATCGAAATAGCCCAAAAAAAAGAATTTATAGTCAATATGTTGGTTTAAATCAAGCTGCATAAGTTCACCAGCTAATCCAGCTGAGACGATTCTAAGTTCGCGATGAGTGAAATTTGAATGACGGCGTACATTATTGGGGTCGTAAAAATTATAAATCTTATTAAGCAAAGCCGATTCTGGAAATCTCCGGCACAAATACCGCAATAGGAGCAGTAAGGTCTTAAATCTAATTCGATACAGCACGAAGCGGACTTTAATCCTGATCACACTTTGAGTTTACACTACGATGACTGCATGGAACTTTCGATATTGCCTGTTTTGTTGATCGGATTTAATCGTCCCGAACTTCTCGAAATGCGCGTTGAAGAACTTCTTCAAAATAAAGTTACAAATCTAAGTATTTCTATCGACGGAAATGAGTTGCTACGCAATGAGATGGAGCAATCAATTCGCAAGATAGAAAAGATGTGTAAAAATAAATGCAGGCTCGCCACAAAATTGCATTCAAAAAATCTAGGTTTAGCCGGGCATATAACGAGTGAAATAACAAGAATGCTGGAAATTTATCCTGAGATAATTGTGCTTGAGGATGATATCGAAATAGGTAACGGTTTCCTTACGAATATGAGTAATGGGTTGAAGACCCTTAGAGAAAAAAATAACTTAGGCATCGTGTCAGGATTTTCACCCGTAACCAAAAAAATAAACTTTCCTATATCAAATCAGTGGCGTTTGAGCCCATACTTCAATTGTTGGGGTTGGGTATGCACAAGGGAAGTCTGGAAATATTACGTGCTGGATCTTTCGGACCACAACCTGAATCAGGAGTTAGAAAAGTCTAGAACCTGGAACCGATTAAACAAATGGCAACAGTATTTGTGGCTATCGAGATTTATAAAAATTCAAAGAACTCCCTATCATACTTGGGATATTCAGTTCCAGTATATGTGCTTCAAGCATGAAATGCTAAATGTCTCTCCATTATTCAGCATAACTAATAATGCAGGATTTGATGACTATAGAAGTATTCATACAAAAGGAAAAAAACCAAAATGGATGTCAAATTCTATGGTTAATTCTGACATCGTTATATCCAATGCACCAAAAATAATTTGTTTATTTTATTCTAAAATTTTAGAACCGCTTACTACCGCCGGAGATTCAAGAATAATTAGATTACGAAACAAAATTAAAAACTAGAAACTCTTTTGATTAAATCGCGTAGAAATGTTCGGATACCTCTATTTCGGGCCCTTGAATTGAATAGTCCATCTGCTGCCCAAAGATTTGAATCGACAAAGGTCCAAAAGAAATTGAGCCAAAAATAGTACCCAGTTACTTTAAATTTTTGCGGTTTAACCTTGGAGTAGCCAATACCAAACAAATTCTTTGGACGGCGATGTTTTGTATGAGTCGATCTGAAGTCTGAGAATCCTTCATTGTCAATTATTCTTAGGGCTGGCAATAAATTAAATTTGTCATGCTTGAAAAGCATCAATTGAACATTGTAGTCCCACACACCTCTTCCAAATCTTTTTAACCAAATATTTCTCTTCCGATTACTCAATTTATTCCAATGTTGAGAAGAGGATAGAAACCCCTCAAGGTCATCTATTTGCCCCAATTCAATGAATCCTTCCCAGAACTTTCTGGTAGTACCCCATCCCCACGCAGAAAAGTACCTAGTAGATCTCCAGTAATTCTTTCGAAAGAAGAATGGAAAGTGAACTCTTTTGTGGAAATTGGAAAATCCACCAATAGTTGCGATGTTGTCGATATTTGCGGAGATATTGAAAGCAGTTAGCATTGAGCTTAGAAAAAATGGGCAGAGAACCACATCATCCTCAACGACAATTACTTTTTCATAATCTTCCAGTACTTCTGTTACGGCGGTAATTATATGTTTACTACATCCAAGATTCGAATCTCTAAACTTAACCAGAATCTCGAAAGGCAGTTCTTGCGATGCGAGCTTAGAGGAGTATTCAGATCTATATTCATTGTCTTCTAAATCTTTATGACCATCGATTGATAAAATTACATTCCTGGGAATTACATCCATTGAAGCTAGTTCTATCAAGCGTCTAAATACTAATTCAGGACGGTTGTATGAGATCAATAGAACAGCAGCCGTCATACTCTAATTCTATGGTTAATTAATTAAAACTCTGGGGATCTAGGATATGCTTTTATCAAATGAAAGTATCGAGACTATGCGATTCCACTAAATATAGGCTGAAATCTATTCTGCCCGATAGTGTCTGGACAATACTCGCCAGAAATTTTCAAAAAAAACGGGAGAAAGATTTTTCCGAACATAACATTTTTAGGCCTCAGGGTAGAGCTTTACCAAGAATTTACGTAATCAGGCGACGCCCACCGGGCGGCGGGCTTTTTTCAAATGTAAATCATGTCCTTCAAGGTATTGAATATGCGAATGAAAATGGTCTAACTCCGGTGGTTGACATGCAGAACTACTGGACCTCATATTCACAACAAAAAACTTTTCATAATACAAATAATGCATGGGAATATTTCTTCGAGCCAATTTCTAAATTTAAAGTTGATGATATAGCCACTTTTCAAAATGTAACGTTATCAAAAGGAGACAGAATCAAGTCAAGCAGTCCGCTTGCAGATCGTGGACTGAAGTTTGTTCTGAATAAAAATCTTTTGCGAGAAATCCATGAACTATACGCTCAAAATATTCGGCTCAATGCCCCTACGCTTGATTTTTTGAATAGGGTTAAAGAGTTTCTAGAATGGGACATTAATTCAATTGGAGTTTCTTACCGTGGTACAGATTATGTTTCGACTCAACCAACCGGGCACGCGAAACAACCAAGTTTGCCGCAATTGATTTCAATGATTGAGAAAAAGCGGGAGAAATTCTTAAATGATCGTTTATTCGTGGCAACCGAGGACGTCCATGCAAAAAAAGTTATTTTACAAACTGATTTTCATTCAGTCTATAAGGACTTCAGAGATGAATCGACTTTAAGAAAATTCATTTCAAACGGCCATTCAGCTTCAAAACAAGTCTTAAATTCTTTAGGATACCTTGCTGAAGTTTATTTGTTGTCAGAATGTCGCACTATCACGTGCTCCATTGCTAACGGATCGGCAACCTCACTAGTTATCAATGGTGGAAGGTATATCGAACCGGATATCATTGATCTAGGAACTTATTGATTTTTCATTTCCATATTGATGCGACTTGGCGGAAATTTATCGGATAGATTTTTGAAGTAGCGATTGCTAAATCAGTTTCTCTAAACCAAGGACTAGGCACCCAAATCTTTTGGGCTCGTGATGAGAGGAAGGCACCCCACCATGAGTAGGTTGAATTTGCACATATAACTCGATCGGCGGAGCCAAATAGCTTCATCAAATCTGTTGACCTTAATCCATCATACTTATCAAGCATTCGAAAGTCTAAGTCTGGTAACTCTTTTATATATTCTCTTGCTAGATGAAAATCGTCTGACATCACGAATATTGGGTTGCCCGACACTTCTTTGTGTGAAGCAAAAATAGATTCATAATAATTTGGCGCCAGATTTCCTAAACTTGCGGCAGCGCCTAAATAGTCACCAAATCTGAGATGCATAATTGTTGCATTTGAATTAGTAATCTCCAAGCATTTTTGTATGAGGGCTGAATTTGGCTCTTTACGAATTAACTCATCGAAGTATCCGTTAGCTTTCAAATGGCTTGCGTAATATGCTGTTTGAAAAAAACCAGACACATAACTTTTTCCATTAATTTCAATCGGTGAATGAGTTACTGAACTTGAAGAAGATATGGCCTGTAGAGCACGTTTAGAGATTTTATAATTAAGTTTTTTATCTAAACGATAAAGTTTTGATTGAAATTTGCCCATGAATCTTCCCGGTAAACCCATTTCTGAAATACTCTCCCCATGGTCAATTCCTAGAGATTGAAATACTGGAGTAAATGAATGTTTTTCACCAAGATAAACGGCCGCAGAATATATAAATAATTGGTTTCCGATTCCGCCACGAAGCAGAAATATCGGATTCGGGCCAAAAATTGAAAAAAACCAAAACTTTTTCACAATTGGAATCTAATTAAATCAGGTATCGAAGACAATACTGACTCATTACTCTTAAGGCAAACGTAACCAGTTCCTTTACGTCGCCCAGTTTCAAGAGCTGACGAGACTTTTGGAATATACAAACACAAATCTGGATTGGCCGGTAAAATTGTAGGTCCTATTTCAACGATACCGTAAGAATCGAACTTGTAACCAGGATCACCTTGAATCTTGAAGTCGTCTATTATGGCAATCCACGGTCCTCCCCAGTTAATGAGTGACCGTATTTCATGTGTAGTAGGTATTGCGTCATACCAATGAGCATCCAGGTAGGCAATTACTCGATCAGAAATCGGATTCAAGCCACACAGTATTTTTTCAATTTGAAGCACCGAATCACCCAAAATATGTTTAATATTTTTTTGATGATTATTCTTCTCGAATCTCTCATTTGCGAGCAAGAAAGTCTTTTGATCAATCTCAATCGTATACATATCCCTCTCCACCATCGATGCGAGATACGGCGTTGAAGAGCCAAGAAAAGTCCCCGTTTCAATTCCAACCGTCGGCTTAAAAATTCGCGCGATTTGCCAAATGACTGACATTCTACGTGCTTGGCCATTGAAAGGTTGGATAGACCATCTATCGAAATAAATGTGAGGTTTTATATGATCCAGGCAAAACTCTGAAAATTGCTGCCCAAAGTAGAATTTTGGCAACATAAGGCGAAGCTTGACTTGAACTCGAGTCATCAATCTCATGTTTTAATCTTAGAGTAGAATCAAGTCATTCCTTGAATATCCGGAGGCACGTATGCATTTTTTGGTTACTGGTCATACTGGATTCAAAGGGGCTTGGTTAACGGTAATGCTTAACAGATTGGGCCACCAGGTATCTGGTATCTCATTAGACCCAGAACCTGACTCCCTATTCAGTCTCGGAAATTTAGATAAATTGCTTGAAAACGATTTCCGGCAAGATATACGTAATTCAAGTGAAATCCATAAAACCATTTCCAAAATACGGCCTGACGTCGTAATTCATATGGCAGCTCAATCGCAAGTGTTGGCTTCTTACGAATATACATACGAAACTTTTGATATTAATGTAACAGGAACATTAAATCTTCTGGAAGCAACTAAAGATTTGCCAGAAATAAAGGCGATTCTGATTGTGACAACAGATAAGGTTTATAAAAATAGCGGAGTATTGAATCGCTATAAAGAAACGGATGCATTGGGAGGCAAGGACCCATATAGCGCTTCAAAAGCTATGGCGGATATTCTTACACAATCTTGGCAAGCATCATGCTCAAGCCCCCCAATTGGGATAGCGAGAGCAGGAAATGTGATTGGCGGTGGCGATAACTCAAAAGATAGATTAATCCCTAATCTTATGGAGAGCATCAACAAGGGATCAAGTTTAAGTTTGCGAAATCCAGACGCGATTAGGCCTTGGCAGAATGTATTAGATTGTTTGAATGGATACTTGATGGCGGTAGACAAAATAATTGAAACCAAAAAAAATGATGTATGGAATTTTGGACCAAACGAGAATGTTTGTAGAACAGTATTGGAACTGGCAAAATATGTTATTGAGATAACCAAATCGCAAACCAAATTGGAAAAAAACTTAATTAACCATCACCAAGAAGATAAATTATTATTAATTGATTCCACTAAAGCGCGTACCGAACTTAATTGGAGTGAAAAATTAAACTTTGAGTCAAGTGTAAAAAGCACAGTAGGTTGGTACTTAAAGGGGACAAATCTAACTAGCCTTGACTTTATGACAAATGAAATTAATAATTTTTATTCCCTCTAATAGAAGATGATTCTATCGATTTGACTAGTATCATCGAGAATAACCTCAAAACTAAATTTGAGTTCATTCGGGGCAAAAATCAATCCATCCAAATCGTGAGTCAATCTGAGCAGTATTCCCCAAATTCCGATTTTTGAATTAGTTGCAACGAGATTTTTGTACATTGATAGAGTTGAAATAGTGTCCCACGCTGAAATCTCATAAAGATTATAAATAGCAGAGGGATCTATGCTCTGAAGTTTCCCAAGAGCCACGTCAAGCGAATCTGAGAAAACGTCTACGTGAATATCGCCTGACTCCTTGATTTTGTTCAGAACTGGAATTAGCCGTTCAGGCAACACATAGGCTTTTTCCGCTAAAGTTAATAAATCTCCGAGCCTGTAATGCAACGCAGAACTAGCTCTAGGGAATTTTCTACTTGGAGAAACCTTCAACATCTCCCCAACCAAATTAAGCGTTTCCCTACTTATGCGTTGATGCGAATAATGACTTCGAAGCTGGAGCGTCCATGGCCTTATATGAGAAATGTCCTCTGAAAAAATTACTACCCCAAGCTTTCTAAAAAAGAAAATTATCAAAAACCTTAATTGGAATCCTTGTTTCTTTAATTGAGCAGAATCATGAAGTTTCATTTGCCCAAAATCTTGAACTTTAGAAATTTTGATTTGAGGGCTCAATTGGTCAATCTCGGATTCGCGGCGAGTGACACCAGAGTTGTGCAGGACCAATTCTATCTTTCTAGGAAAACCTGCTCGGCTAAGTTCTTCGACCATCGCCAAAGCAAATAGCTGAGACCCAAGCCCTCCCCAACAATGGACTTTGAGCGCCCATGGCAGTCTCAGCCTGGAAAACTTAAAAGTATGTTCATTCTTCATATACTTTGTGCAACCAATTCTCTCACTCCGGAAACCAGGTCAACGTCTGGCTTCCAGCCACTACTTAACAGCACTGATTTCGTGGACATCACTAATCCTTGAACACCTTCTTCAGATGAGAAGTTAGGAAGCGTCGCCGTGGATGCAACTGCTTGAAAAACTATTCTCGCCAAATCCTTATTGCTGGTCCCGATACTTGTACCTACATCAACAGCACCATTTACTGAATTAGTGATTGAAAAAATAATTGCTTTAGCAACGTCTGATACGTTCACCCAATCATAAATATGACTAGGGTTCGCTATATCTGGAGTCCTGTTATTAATAAAACTCGAAATCAAATATGGAATAAATCGTTTTGGATCTTGGCCACTACCAAACGGCTGAAAAATTCTCGGCCAAATAAACCTAGTATTAGAATCACGAAATAGATGTGACAATGTATTAAACGTGTCTATTTTTGACGTAGAGTACGAATCGTTCGCCCTTAGTTCAGAATCAAGACAGTTTGCCTGCAGATTGTAGGAACCATATTCTGCCGAACTTCCAAGGGCGACAAATACGCCGACGTTTGAACATTTGGCTTCACGAGCGAGATTTACAGTAGCAGATTGATATTCAAAATTAATTTTAGATTCTCTATATGTGCTGTGGGATGTAGTCCATGCAGTAGAAACTACGCAATCAAATTCTTCTTGAGCAAGTAAATGTTTAATTGAATCCTGATCAAAAAACCCACGCCCTCCAGAAAAGCTACGATTCAACTCCATTACTTTCAAGTTATTTTTGAGCATTTCAGAATAAATTTGCTTACCGATAAAGCCCGTACTCCC
>Ga0214919_10002775_pt1 | contig 27116 bp, 21 predicted proteins | sample LL1503_MetaG_FD_177994 | JGI IMG/M metagenome (GOLD analysis project Ga0214919, IMG submission 177994) | Freshwater microbial communities from Lake Lanier, Atlanta, Georgia, United States - LL-1503 | ecosystem: Environmental > Aquatic > Freshwater > Lake | place: USA: Georgia | collected...
ACCAATTTGCTTGCACAGGCGCTTCACAGCGCTGAGCTGGTCTTGCGTGTCCAGAATCTGAAAGGCCTGAGGCAAATTCGCGGTCTTGAAGTGCGCACGCAAAAAGCGATTGCACAGGCCATGAAAAGTTCCGATCCACATGCCCCGGGCGTTAACCGGCAGCATGCTGGAGAGCCGCGTGACCATCTCCTTGGCCGCCTTGTTAGTAAAAGTCACCGCCAAAATGCCGCCCTGCGACACATAGCCGTTTTGCAGCAACCAGGCGATGCGGGTGGTCAGCACCCGGGTTTTGCCTGAACCGGCACCGGCCAATATCAGCGCGTGCTCGGGCGGCAGAGTGACGGCGGCGCACTGCTCGGGGTTGAGCGCGCTGAGCAGGGGTGAAAGTGGGAAGGCGGTCGGCGCGCTCGGTTCAAGGGACAGGGGCATGCGCCCATTGTAGGAAGCCCACGCCAGCGTCATAGCAGCCCCGAAAGGGCTTGCGCCAAGGCGCGCGTAAAATCAATCACCGGGCCCAAGCATTTGGCACCCGGTATTTTTTTGCCGGCTCCAATCCAAGTGTCCCTTTTCGAATCAACCTTATTGGAGCTTGGGCCATGGACATTTTTGACTACGACAACATTCTTCTGCTTCCGCGCCAGTGCCGCGTGGAAAGTCGCTCCGAGTGTGACGCCAGCGTGGTGCTTGGTGGCAGGAGCTTTCGCCTGCCCGTGGTGCCGGCCAACATGAAAACGGTGGTGGACGAGCCTATTTGCGTCTGGCTGGCTCAGAACGGCTATTTTTACGTGATGCACCGTTTTGACCTAGACAACGTGCGTTTCGCCCAGGACATGGTGGCCAAGGGTCTCTATGTATCCATTTCTCTCGGTGTAAAAAAGCCGGACTACGACACCGTGGATCAATTCGTGGCGCTCGGTCTGTCGCCCGAGTACATCACCATCGATATCGCGCACGGCCACGCCGAGAGCGTCAAGAAAATGATCGGCTACTTGAAAGAAAAGTTGCCAACCAGCTTCGTCATCGCGGGCAACGTAGGCACTCCCGAAGCTGTGATTGACCTGGAAAACTGGGGCGCAGACGCCACCAAAGTCGGCATTGGCCCGGGCAAGGTCTGTATCACCAAACTCAAGACGGGCTTTGGCACCGGCGGCTGGCAACTCAGCGCGCTCAAGTGGTGCGCGCGTGTGGCTACCAAGCCCATCATTGCCGACGGCGGCATCCGTGACCATGGCGACATTGCCAAAAGCGTGCGCTTTGGCGCGTCCATGGTCATGATCGGCTCGCTGTTTGCAGGCCACGAAGAGTCTCCCGGCCAGACGGTCGAAGTCGATGGCAAGCGCTACAAGGAATATTACGGGTCGGCCAGTGACTTCAACAAGGGCGAGTACAAGCACGTGGAGGGTAAACGCATCCTCGAAGTCATCAAAGGCAAGCTTGCCGACACCCTGATCGAGATGGAGCAAGACGTGCAAAGCTCCATTAGCTACTCCGGTGGGAAAAAGCTGATGGACATCCGCAAAGTCAACTACGTCACCCTGGGCGGCACCAACGCGGCAGAGCATTTGTTGATGTAGGCGTCACACCACGGGACTGAGGCGCAAAAGGCCTCAAACGAAAAAACGGCGTGTCCCTATTGGGAACACGCCGTTTTCACTTGGAGCGTCGCCCAGACCTTGGGCAGGTAGCGGGCTACAAGGGGGTTGCTAGCGCAATGTCAGTCCACGTTGCGCGTGGGGCGCTTTTTGGCGTCACGCGGCACAAACACTTTGCCACCGTTGCCCGGTTTGGCAAAGCCGGTGGGCTTGCCAAAGGCAGGCTTGCGGGCCGCGAAATCGCCGCGGGGCGCAAAGTCTGCACGTGGTGCCGCGTTGGGACGCGCGGCCGAGAAGTCAGGGCGGGGCGCGAAATCATTGCGCGGGCCACGGGCATCACCGCGGGGCGCACCCTGTCCTGCAAAGCGGTCGTTGAAACCGCCCTTGCGCTCGTAGCTAAAACCTTCGCGCGCTGCGCCGCTGTAGTCGCGGCTACCGCCTTCAGGCTTGTCCGAGAAGCCGCCACGGTTACCACCAAAGCCACCTTCACGCGGACCGCCAAAGCTGCGCCCCTGAGGACGACTGTCGCGGTTGCTGCCGCCAGGACGACCGCCAAAACCGCTGTTCGGGCGCGATTCGGGCATGCGCTGCTGGGGCTCCAGGCCGGGAACCACTTCGGCCTTGATGGGCTGGCGGGTATAGGCCTCGATATCAAAAATCTTGCGGCGATCGCGCATTTCGGCAAAGGTAACGGCCAGGCCATCGCGCCCGGCGCGGCCGGTGCGGCCAATGCGGTGGGTGTAATCCTCGGCCTTCATGGGCAAACCGAAGTTGAATACGTGGGTGATGGTGGGCACGTCAATGCCGCGTGCGGCCACGTCGGTAGCCACCAAAATTTGCACGTGGCCTTGGCGCAAGGCCATCAGGCGGCGGTTGCGCAGGCCCTGGCTCAGCGCACCGTGCAAGGCCACGGCGTCGAAGCCGTCTTGTTGCAAGTCATTGGCCAATCCGTCGCATTCGATTTGCGTGCTGGCAAACACGATGGCCTGGTTGATGCCGGTGTCGCGCAACCAGTGGTCGAGCAGCTTGCGCTTGTGCTGGGCGTTGTCGGCCCAAAACAGCACCTGCTTGATATTGGCGTGCTTTTCCTGCGGGTTGTCGATGGTGATGCGCTGGGGTTCGCGCATGACGCGTGCAGCCAACTGCTGAATGCGCGGCGCAAAGGTGGCGCTGAACATCATGGTTTGTTTGCGGTCAATGGTGAGTTGGTTGATTTCGGCCAGATCGTCCGAGAAACCCAGGTCGAGCATACGGTCGGCTTCGTCCACCACCAGAAACTGCACCTGGTCGAGCTTGATTTGCATCGAGCGTTGCAAATCAAGCAAACGACCGGGGGTTGCCACCACCAAGTTAGCGTTTTGCAACTTGGCAATTTGCAGCTGGTAAGGCATGCCGCCCACGATATTGGCGACGCGCAGGCCGCGGCAGTGTTGCACCAAGTCGATGGCGTCATGCGCCACTTGCTGTGCCAGCTCACGGGTCGGGCACACAATCAACGCGCCTGGCGTTGGAGCCTTGAAGTTGCGGGGATTGGTCGGGTCTTTGCGCTTGGCACGCTTGGGAGCAGGTTCACCCTTGGCGGCGGCGTCCGCTACGGCTTGTTCGTATTCCTGGCGCTCCGCCTCTTCCGCGTCGGCCGCTTGCTTGAGCAGGGTGTGCAGCACCGGCAGCAAAAATGCCGCCGTTTTGCCGCTGCCGGTTTGGCTGGAAACCATCAGATCGATAAAGCTCACGGCCTTAGCCGACGATGCCGCCGTAGGCAAGGCCAGCGGAATCACCTTGGATTGCACCGGGGTTGGCTGGGTGTATCCAAGATCCTTACAGGCCTGGACCAGTTCGGGTGCGAGCGCGAGTTCGATGAAGCCGTTGGGAAGTTCGGGCTCTGCCACAGCGTCAGCCGAAATTTCAGCATCGGCAGAAGCCATTTGGACCTCAGCCGATGGAATGGAAAGGATTTCAACAGGCGCGAAATCGCCCGTTACTTCAAAAGTATCAGTCATAGATTTACTCACACGCGAACACCACCCGGTCGGTGGGCGTTCCGTCAATGGTTAAAAAACATCAACCATCAAACGGAACCTGCTCTGACTCTGAAAAGAGTTCAATCAGCGCTGGAGGCCCATGTCGTGGGGCCCGGTGAATGAAGGGAGATGTACAAAATCGCGATGTGTTGCCGACAACATCTTTCAGCGAAGCATTGAATTATTGCACGGATTCGGGTTTCTACCTAATCGCATCGAAAATCAAGCCAGTTTGAGGAAGTGGGTGCGGTAGTGCTCGAGCTCATCAATCGATTCGTGGACGTCGGCGAGCGCCGTATGACGTTGCTGCTTTTTGAAGCTGGCATACACCTCTGGACGCCAGCGGCGACTCAGTTCTTTGAGGGTACTGACATCGAGGTTTCGGTAATGGAAAAAAGCCTCCAACTGCGGCATGTATTCCACCAAAAACCGCCGGTCCTGGCCGATGGTATTTCCGCACAAGGGTGACGCGCCTGCAGGGACAAACTGGGCTAGGAACGCCAGCAATTGGGTTTGCGCCTCCTGTTCCGTGATGCTGGACGCTTTCACCTTGTCAATCAGGCCGCTCTTGCCATGGGTGCCCTTGTTCCACGCGTCCATTGCGTCGAGTTGTGCGTCGGACTGATGAATGACAAATACAGGACCCTCGGTTCGGCACTGGAGTTGGGGGCCGGTGACTACGACAGCGATTTCAATGATGCGGTCCACCACTGGGTTAAGGCCGGTCATTTCGCAATCGAGCCAGACGAGGTTTTTATCGGATTTGGGTAAGGTCGGGGTGTTTTCAGACATGGGCTCAATTGTCGTCGATGGCCTAAACTCTACGCATGCTCGAACCTATTGCCAACCCGTCGAACCTGTTCACCCTTGTTTTTGCCACCGCGTTGGTGTTCAACCTCGGGCTGAAATTTTGGCTAGCGACCCGCCAGGTTCGACATGTAGTGGAACACCGCGGCGCCGTGCCCACCGTATTTGCCGATCGCATTGGATTGGACGCGCACCAAAAGGCAGCTGATTACACGGTAGCTAAAACACGTTTTGGCATGCTGGAGCTGGCCTGGGGCGTGGCAGTCACCCTGGGATGGACGCTGCTGGGTGGTCTGAACTCTCTGAACGAAGCGATCACGCAGCAATGGGGCCAGGGTCTGTTGGCGCAAGTAGCGCTTATCGGGGCTTTCACCCTGGTTAACGCCCTGATTGACGTTCCCTTTGGTCTGTATGGCACTTTCGTGATCGAGCAGACCTTTGGCTTCAACAAGACAACTTTCAAGCTCTGGCTGCAAGACTTGGGCAAATCTGCGCTTCTAGGCTTGTCGATTGGAGGCCCTTTGCTGTTGTTGGTGCTGTGGCTTATGGGCGCGGCGGGGCCTTCTTGGTGGATTTGGACATGGGGTGTCTGGATGGGCTTTAACGTGCTGGCTATGCTGATCTACCCGACCTGGATTGCGCCATGGTTCAACAAGTTCCAAGCCTTGGAAGACGCGCAATTGACTGCCCGCGTTCAAGCCTTGATGCAGCGTTGCGGCTTTCGCGCGCAGGGCTTTTACGTCATGGATGGCAGCAAACGCAGCGCCCATGCGAACGCCTATTTCACCGGCTTTGGGGCGGCCAAGCGGGTGGTTTTTTATGACACCTTGTTGGCCCGCTTGAGTGCGGACGAAGTGGACGCGGTATTGGCCCACGAATTAGGGCACTTCGCCCACCGACATATCCTCAAGCGCGTGGTCTCGCTCTTTGCCCTGAGCCTGGCGGGCTTTGCGCTGTTGGGTTGGTTGAGCACGCAGGTCTGGTTTTTCATCGGACTAGGCGCTTTGCCCAACGCACTGGGTGCCAATGACGCACTGGCCTTGCTGTTGTTTATGCTGGTCATGCCGGCTTTCACCACCTTCATCGGCCCTGTTTTTTCTTGGAGCTCTCGGCGCCATGAGTTTGAGGCTGACGCTTACGCGGTGCAAAAATCCAGCGGCACGCACCTGGCCTCGGCCTTGCTCAAACTTTATGAAGACAACGCGTCCACCCTCACACCGGATCCGTGGTACGTGCGTTTTTATTACTCCCACCCGCCGGCCCTGCAGCGAATCCATCGCTTGGCTGGCACATTGAGCAAAGCGTGATGGCCGCCCCATCCGCACCGATGCGCCCCATACGCAGTGCCCTCACGGGGCCGCAAATCGTTGCCAGGCTCGCGCAATTACAGGGCTGGCGTCTGTCCGGTGATGGCGCAGACTTGGCCATGGAGAAAACTTTTGCCTTTAAGGGCTACCTGCAGACCATCGCCTTTGTCAACGCCGTTGCATTTTTGGCCGAGCAAAGCGACCACCACCCCGATCTGCAGGTGGGTTACAAAACTTGCAGCGTACGCTGGCGCACCCATGACGTGAAAGGCCTTTCGCCCAGCGACTTTGAGTGTGCGGCCAAAGTGGACGCCCTGATAGACGATGGTGGCGCGTCAGGACCTACCATTGGCTGATGGCAAGAATTTACAACACGGTTTGGTCATTGCCGGCCACGGCCGCCACGTCTGGGTAGAAACGCCCGACGGCCGCAAAGTCATTTGCCACCCGCGCGGCAAGCAAAACAAAACCGTGGTGGGCGACCGTGTGCTTTGGCAAATTACCCAAGACGAGGGAACGATAGAAAAGGTGCTGCCGCGCAAGAACTTGCTGTACCGCCAGGACGAAATCCGCACCAAATCGTTTGCCGCCAACCTTGACCAGGTCATCATACTATTGGGTGCAGAACCGGAATTTTCGGAGAGCCAGTTAGCGCGCGCTCTGATTGCAATCGAAGCCGCAAAAATCTCCCCCATCATCGTGCTCAACAAACGCGATCTGACGCCTTTGTTTGACCGTGCTTGGCAGCGCCTGCAACCCTACCGCGCCATGGGCTATGCGGTATTGGCGACCGCATTCAAACCCCACGGGGGAGAGGGATCATTGAATGACAACGAGGCATTAGCAAGCGCCCTGCAAGGAAAGACGAGCCTTATTTTGGGACCGTCCGGAGCGGGGAAAAGCACTCTCATCAACCGCTGGGTGCCACAGGCGCAGGTGATGACCCAAGAGATTTCTACCGCGCTCAACTCGGGCAAACATACAACCACCAGTACCACCCTGTACTGGATGGACGATACCAAGACGACTGCGCTGATTGACTCGCCCGGATTTCAGGAGTTTGGGTTGCACCATATCGCGCCGATGCAATTGGCTCAACTCATGCCCGACATTGCGGAACATGCGGACGACTGCAAGTTTTACAACTGCAGCCACCTCCACGAACCGGGTTGCGGCGTGCTCAACGCGGCCCAAGGAAAGACCCAAGGCGTCGAACTGAGCCCGATACGCTATAAGATTTACGGTGACTTGTTCGCCGAACTTTCCCAGACCCGCTACTGATTGGCCACTACCCGAGCAAGCGCGCCAATGACAGCAAAGCCAGGATCACCATCCACATCACCACGGTTCGCCAGACCAAGCCCACCACGGCACGCAAGTGCACTGGCTGGGCCATAGATGCTGAGTCGGTCGGGTCATGCGCCAATAACTGGACGTTTACGGCCCCCCCAGTAGCAGCCAGCAGAATTCCGTCGTTATCACCCGGGTGCCCTGCTTCAAACGTTCGCCAGCGGTCAATGGCCTCTTCAAAGCCGCCCACAAACGCAAATACCAATGCCGTAAGACGGGCGGGCAACCAATCGATAAACGCCCAAGCCTGACTCACGCAACGGCGCAGCGCGGAGCTAAACAGCGTTCGGGTCGAACCGATCGAGCGTTTCACCCGAACGTCACTGTATTCCGCCAGACGGTACAGTACGGCGCCTGCGGGCCCAAAACCCAAACCGGACAACAGCGAATACCAGGCAAATACCCCGAAAACATAGCGGTGCGCGCTGATGACGGAATGCACAATGACCTGCCGAACGATCTCGCTGCGAGGCAAATCGCTGGCATCCATCCGCATCCATTGAGCCAGTAGCTTGCGTGCTGCGTCTTCGTCCGCCGCATCCAGTGCCTCCCGAATGTCGGTAAAGTTGTGGCTGAATTGCCGAAATCCGAGGGTCGCGTACAACACCGCAATATTCCATGCGACCGCGCCAATCCACCCCACCCACAGCAGCAAAGCCCAATGCACGGCGGCACTCCCGGTCGCAGGCAGCAGCACCACAACGACCCATGCAAACCAAGCGTGCCCGGATTCTCCGGTATCTACATGGCGCTGCACCCACGTCACCCAAACCCGGGTCCAGCCATGTACCCAGTTGTTTGCGTTCAGAGGACGCGCCTGCTCAAGCAGCAAGGCAAAAAGGAGGGAGAGAAAGCTCATGGGAGAACATCATAGCGACCAGTCCTCTGCCCTCGCACCATGCAAAGACGATCGTAGGTGGCTAGTCGATCGCCAAGAATTGGTAGAAATTGCGCAACATGCCGGCAGTGGCGCCCCAAATAAAGCGCTCTTGTGTGCCGTCTTGGTAGGGCATGGATAGCCACTGGCGCGATCCGTCCGACGTGCTCATCGTATGGCGCCGGTGGTGCATCGGATTCATCACAAAGTCCAAGGGAACTTCAAAAATATCGTCTACTTCAAAGGCATTGGCAAGCAATGACAAGCCGGGATTCAACAGCGCCACCACAGGCGTCACTACAAACCCGCTTCCGGTGGTGTAGTGGGGCAAACTGCCAATGACTTGAGCGCATCGGGGGTCTAGCCCCACCTCCTCTTGGGCCTCCCGCAGTGCGGTCACGACCGGATCGCCATCGCCCGGGTCTGCTTTGCCGCCGGGAAACGCGATTTGCCCGGAATGGCTTGTCAGGTGCTGGGTGCGCTGCGTCAACAAGACCGTCGGACGCTCATGCATCACCAAACCGATTAGCACCGACGCGGGCGTAAGACTGCGGTCCGAAAACCGTGGCTCGATCTGAAACTCAGGATGCCAGTTTGGCGGCTCAGAAAAGCGTCGGATCAGCGCTTGCGATCCCAAACGGTCTGGGGGTATCGCCGGCAAATGGTGGTCCACCATGTGATACGGCACCGTACGCGGATCAAAATTCAGCGGCAAGCCCATGGGGTGAACATTAGAAGAAAATTGCGCAGCACAAATAGAAAAAACCGCCGCAGGATAGTCCTGGGCGGTCTTCGCGAGGGCAATCTAACTTATGCCGCCGTCTTTTTGGCCGGCAATTTTTCTTTGATCCGTGCCGACTTGCCACTGCGATCACGCAGGTAGTAAAGTTTGGCGCGGCGCACATCACCACGGCGCTTGACTTCGATACCGGCGATCAAGGGACTGTAGGTTTGGAACGTACGCTCCACGCCTTCGCCGCTGGATATTTTGCGAACGATAAACCCGCTGTTGAGACCCCGGTTGCGCTTGGCGATCACTACACCTTCGTAGGCCTGCACGCGCTTGCGCGTACCTTCAACTACGTTGACACTGACAATGACGGTGTCGCCGGGAGAAAAATCAGGAATGGTCTTTCCCAGTCGCGCGATTTCTTCTTGTTCCAGAATTTGGATGAGGTTCATAACTACTTTCGTGATCTTGCATGCGCCGGTACCCGGTTTGGTACCACTTCGTCTCAGCACTATTGCGTCGCCGCTTTGGCCAGGCAGAGGATCGGTTAGCCGCACATTATAACAAGCTAACTCGCCATTTCTGCCAATACGGCCTCATCTTGGGGACTCAGCCGCTGGGCAAGGCGAGCGGCCACAATCAAATCAGGGCGGTGCTGCGCGGTCAGTCGCAGGCGCTGGTCACGCCGCCAACGCTCAATGTGCACATGGTGGCCGGATATCAAAATACCCGGCACGGTAGCGTCCTGCCATTGCTCGGGGCGGGTGTAGTGCGGACAATCCAACAGTCCGTCGAGTGCAGGGTTAAAGCTATCAAAGTGGTGGCTGTCCTGGTCACCCAATACGTGGGGTTGTAGACGCGCCACGGCGTCCAACAAAACCATTGCGGGCAATTCCCCGCCAGACAGAACGTAATCACCTACGCTGATTTGCTCGTCAACATAGGCGTCTACAAAACGTTGATCAACCCCTTCGTACCTTCCGCACACCAGTACGGCCCCCTCGCTCTGGGCCCAGCGTTGAACCTGCATGTGGTCTAGGCGTTGGCCTACCGGCGAGAAAAGAACTACTTTGGGGCGCGAACCACGTTGTTGTTCGATCGCTTGCAAGGTCATCCGCAGGGGCTGCGCCATCATGACCATGCCCGGACCGCCGCCAAATGGGCGGTCATCTACGCGGCGGTAGTTTCCCAAGGCGTGATCCCGCGGGTTGTGCAAGTGCACCTCCACTTGGCCCGACTCGAACGCCCGGCGCGTAATACCCGTGGTCAAAAAAGGCGAGAACACCTCAGGAAACAGCGTGACGACATCAAATCGCATAGCGCTTTGACTCAGTAATCGAGTTGCCAGTCAACGCGAATACGCCGCAGTTGCAGGTCCACATCATCGATGAAGACCGAAACGAATGGAATCATCCGGTCCTGCACTTTGCCGTCCAGGACGTATTCCATCACCAGCACGGTTTGGGCGCCCGTAGACAAGAGATCTTTCACCGAGCCCATCGCTTCATCCTGGCGATTGACCACATCGAGCCCGATCAAGTCGACCCAGTAGTACTCGTCCAAAGCAACGGACGGAAAGCTGGCGCGCGATACAAACACGCGCGCTCCGCGCAAAGCTTGCGCGGCGTCCCGGTCCAGCACATCATGGGCACTGGCAACCACCGTATCCGAATGTTCTTTGGCTTCTTTTATAGCCAGTTTTGCTACGCCATCAAAGGTCTTAAGACCTTGCTCGGTGGGTAACAAAAACCACTTTTTTGAGGAAAAAAGCGCCTCGGGCTGCGCGCTAAAGGCAAGGACTTTGAACCAGCCCTTGACGCCCCATGCTTCTGCAATGCGGCCAACCTCAATGGCGTCAGCCGGAAGTTCCGCGGGTTCTAGTCCTGCGATCATGCCGGCACCAGCAAAACAAAAAGGTCAGGCATGCATTGCACAGGCCTGACCCTTTGAGTGCGCTTAGGCGGCAGCGGGTACAGCCGCAGCGGCCTGCGCAACCAGACGTTCCACGGTGGGAGACGCTTGGGCGCCCACGCCTCTCCAATACGTCAGGCGATCCTGGGCGATACGGATACGCTCCTCACTAGCCGTGGCGATTGGGTTGTAAAAACCAATGCGCTCGATGAATCGGCCATCGCGCCGGGTACGCTTGTCTGCCACCACAATACTGAAAAACGGGCGGGCTTTAGCACCACCACGAGCGAGTCGAATGACGACCATGATTAATCCTTTGGGTGATTGAATGAGAGTTCAACCATAAAATTCAGAGTTGAGACACGCAACTGGCCACCCGGCCAGAGACACTCAGAATAGCCCTCGATTATAACTATTTATCACCGCATGCCCACTATTCGCCCCAGCCAGGACCAAGATATCGCTGCTATTGCTGCGATTTACCAGCACCACGTTTTACACGGAACGGGCACTTTTGAGATCGAACCCCCATCGGCCTCCGAGATGCAAGCCCGCCGGACGGACGTTTTATCCAAAGGACTCCCCTATTTGGTGATCGAGTCACATGGCACTGTGGTTGGCTTTGCCTACTGCAATTGGTTCAAGCCCCGCCCGGCGTACCGCTTCAGCGCCGAAGACTCTATTTACCTCGCCGCCAGCGCCATGGGCAAGGGCTGGGGCGGATTGCTGCTGAGCGAACTGCTCGCAAGCGCGCAGCGCGCCGGGCTTCGCAAGCTCATTGCCGTTATTGGCGACTCGGCAAACCAGGGATCGATCAAGGTGCATAAGGCTTGCGGGTTTCGCCCCGTGGGAGTGCTGGGCGATTGCGGCTGGAAGTTTGACCGCTGGCTCGATGTGGTGCTAATGGAATGCCCGTTGGGCGCCGGTGCCAGCCTGCCTGCACCACAATCGGCCCCATGAAAAATAAAACCGTCGCCGTGTGGGTCACCCTGATTGCCGGCCCTCTGGGATTGCAGCGCATCTATCTTGTCGGTCGGTATGACGCCTGGGCCTGGATTGCGCCCTTGCCCAGCCTGCTGGGCCTGTACGGCGTGTACCGCGCGCGCACCCTGGGGCTGGACGACCAAAGCAGCTGGCTATTAATTCCTTGGTTGGGCTTTGTAATCGCCGGCTGTGCATTAGCCGCTATCCGCTATGGACTGATGGCCGCCGCCGCCTGGAACCAGGGCTTTAACCCCGGCGTGGATGCCGAACACCGCAGCGGCCAAACCAACGGTCTCACGGTGCTGGGTTTGGGGACTGCGCTGTTCTTGGGAACCAGTGTTTTGATGGCAACGCTCGCCTTTAGCTTTCAGCGCTACTTCGAATACATGGTCTAAGAGACAGGCGAGCCGCAAGTAGGCTGCGCTTTCACTTGGCTTGCGTAGCCCGAAGCGACAAAACCAACTTGTCGTAGATAGAACCCAAATCGGGATCAATGTTTTGCAGAGACTCTTGCAGCTCGGCCTCAGGCGCCTGCCCAGGCTGTACTGGGGGCTCCTGCCGCAGCCCCTGTGCAAGCACCGCACCAGGGCTTGCATGCACGGCGCCAAAACTTTGCAGACCGGTCATTTCCTCGGAGAGCCGGTTAAACATCGCATCAATGTGCGCCTGACTGTGCGCGGGTGATGCGGCGGCGATGCCTCTTTGGCGCCGGTCCATGCCACCCAACAGCGCAAAAGCCATCGACAAAACCAGATGCAACGCAGCAAACACCAGCCAAAGCGCCCACAGCGCACCGGCGGCCACTGGTTGCATCGTAAAAACGCCCCCACATTCAGTTAAAAAATACGCCCACGGCAAATCCTGTAGCCACCCAAGTCCGTACGACGTTTCCACATTGAACGCCACAGCGACCAACAAAACCAATGCCTGAAAAAGTGATACCCAAAGGTAGGCAGGTAAGTACATAAAGGAACGGGGTCGGGGATAAATGAAACGGTGAAATGCCAGCAAATCGCGCCTGCGCCGCTGCGTTACTGGAACTCCTTTAGGATTTTTTCGTGCAGCAGTGCGGCTAGGTGCGTGCGCGCTTCGGCAATCGCCAGCGTCTCTTTTTCTGCTGCAGCAGACTCGCCGGCAATAGCCACCAAATGCTGCTTGATGGCTGCGACTTTCGATTCCGACTCCTGCAATGCCGCGCGCAACTGCGACTCGCGCTCGTTTTCCTGCTTCAACTGGCCCAGCAACTCGAAAATGTCTTGTAAATAGTATTTGTTGCGCTTGCTTTGCTGCAGGTCTGCCAGAGCCATAAAACTTTGCATTTGCTGGCCTAACGCCCCATAGGCCGAATCCTTCGCCACGCCCACCGAAATATCACGTAGAACCGGCGCAGCCTCAAGGGCAACCGGGCTGTCGGGGGCTGGGTCAGCAAAGGTTGACATAGATTTCACGTCCACAGAAAAAATGACCGGCGATTACCCCATGCCGCCTCTGCCTGGGGCGTCGGGCGATGGTGCGGGAACCAGTTTAACCGGCGCGCCACCGCTGTTTCTGCGGGCCCTGCCCAGGACCGTTGCGCTTCTTTTTTTTCTTTGCCATTGGGCGGCCGCAGGCATCTGGCATACAGTTACCCTGACCCGCCAACGCACTGGCAACCGCCCAATCTTTCATGCGCACCAACGCTTCCCAACCCCTGCAGACCGGTCTTATCGCGTTTCACAGCAACCGCGCAGAGGACCTGGCGCGCGTGGTTTTTGCGTGGATGCACAAAAAGCCCTTGCTCGCTCTGGAAGAAGAAGTCATTTTGGTGCAAAGCATTGGCATGGCCGAGTGGGTCAAGATGGAGCTGGCGCGTGCCGGTGGCGTTTGCGCTGCGGCGCGGGTGGAACTGCCTTCTCGATTTATGTGGCGCACCTACCGCCAGGTTTTGGGGTCGCAAGCCGTGCCAAGCGAATCACCCTTGGACAAAGTGCCCATGACCTGGCGGCTCATGCAACTGCTTCCCACCCTGTTGGGCGATGCGGTATTTGCCCCCGTGGCCGGGTTTCTGGCCGCCAATGAGCCGCAACGCATGCTTCAACTGGCGTCCCAATTGGCCGATCTGTTTGACCAGTACCAAAACTACCGGGCCGACTGGCTCCAGGCTTGGGCAGAAGGCCAGGACACCATCGCCCTGGCCAGCGGAAAAAACCAAGAGTTGGCAACCGACCAGCGCTGGCAGGCGCACTTGTGGCGCGCCATCCTGCAAACCCTGGATGAGCACGCGCAACAGCATATTCGCCCCCGCCTGCACCAGCGTGTGCTGGACGTTTTGGCGTCCGGACAGGCGTTAGCGCAGCCCGTGGCGCGGCGTGTCACCGTTTTTGGCATGAGCCAAGTCCCCTGGAGCACCATGGAGCTGCTCGCAGGCCTGGCACCCCACAGCCAGGTGATGCTGGCCATACCCAACCCATGCCGCTTTTATTGGGGTGACATCATGGATGGGCGCGAACTGCTGCACTCCAGCCGACGGCGCCAAGCCCCGCGCACCCTGGCTGGGCAGCCCGCCCTGGCCCCGGACACGCGCGCACTGGAAGACATGCACGCCCACGCCCACCCGCTTTTGGCGGCCTGGGGGCGCCAAAGCCGCGACTTCATTCGCCTGCTCGATGTGTTTGACGATGTGGAACAAAGCCGCCAGCGATTTCAAGAGACGCGGCTCGACCTATTCGACGACCAAGAAGAGCAAGCCGACGATTCGCTGCTGCTGCGGGTACAAAAGCGCATCCGCGACCTGGTCCCCCTGCACGAGGGCCTGGCAGCACCGCTGCGCAGCCAGGACCGCTCTATCGTCTTTCACAGCGCCCACAGCCCGGTGCGAGAGCTAGAAATCCTGCACGACCAGTTGCTACACCTGCTGGCCACCCCCGGCGATGCAGCGCTGAACCCGCGTGACGTGATCGTCATGGTGCCCGACATTGAGGCCCTGGCCCCGACCATTCGGGCCGTGTTTGGCCAATACAAGCGCCAGGACCCACGCTTCATCCCATTTGACATTGCCGACCTGGGTGCCCAGTCCAGCAGCCCGCTGATCGGCGCCGTCGCCTGGCTGCTGCAACTGCCCCAGCAGCGCTGCCGCATGAGCGAGTTGGTCGATTTGCTCGAGGTACCGGCCATTGCCGCGCGGTTTGGCGTAGCGCAAGACGATGTGCCACGCCTGACGCAATGGATGACCGGCGCGGGTATTCGCTGGGGTCTGCATGAGGGCCACCGCGCCGACCTGGGCCTGTCGGCCTGCGGCGACCAAAACAGCGCCTGGTTTGGACTGCGCCGCATGCTGCTGGGCTTTGCCAGCGGTGCCGTAGCCGTTGACGACGCCCTGCCCAACCTGGGTGCGATTGAGCCCTATGCCGAAATCGGTGGGCTGGACGCCGAACTGGCAGGCTCGCTGGCCCACATGCTCCACGCGCTGGACCACTGGTGGGAGCAGGCACGCTGCGACGGCACACCCGCCCAGTGGATACAGCGCTGCGAAGCCCTGTTGGAATCGATGGTGCTAACCCAATCGGACACCGATCGCATGGCCTTGCGCGCTCTGGAAGACGGTCTACGCGACTGGCTGCTGGCCTGTGAACACGCGGCCTTTGACCAAGAAGTTCCTCTGGCTGTGGCGCGCGCGGCCTGGTTGCAGGCGGTGGAAACGCCAAAGATGAACCAGCGCTTTCGGGCTGGGGGCGTCACGTTTTGTACGCTTATGCCCATGCGCGCTATTCCGTTTGAGGTGGTGTGTTTGCTGGGCATGAATGACGGCGACTACCCCCGCCACGACATGCGCAATGACTTCGACCTGATGGGCCAGACCGGCCTGGTTCGGCCTGGCGACCGCTCGCGCAAAGACGACGACCGCCAGCTCATGCTCGAATCATTGTTGTCGGCGCGGCGGGTGCTGTACGTGAGCTGGTGCGGCCACAGCGTACGTGACAACAGTGCGCAAGCGCCCTCCGTTTTGGTGTCGCAACTGCGTGACTACCTTAGCGCCGCCTGGGGCCCGGCGGCCGTGCATGAGCGAAGCACCGAGCACCCCTTGCAAGCGTTCAGCCGCCGCTACTTTGAGACCGAAAGCCCCTTGTTTACCTACGCCCGCGAATGGCGGGTCCTGCACCAGGACGCGCCCAAACTGCAACCGCGACCCAGCGTGTCCGATACGCCCTGGATGCCAGACCCGCATGTGCCGCTCAAGCTGGACCAGCTCACCGAGTTCCTACGCAACCCAGTGAAAGCCTTTTTTCGCCAACGCCTACTGGTGCGCTTCAGCCCAGAAGAGGACACGGCCTCAGACGACGAATGCTTTGGCTTGGTGGGCCTGGAGCGATACCGCCTTGTTGATGGCTTGCTTGCATCTGGCAGCACCAGCAGCGGCCTGCAAAGTGGCCAATCCCAGGTGGCCGCGTCGCTCGCGCGCTTGCGCAAAGCCGGGACGCTGCCACTAAAGGGGCTCGGAGACTTGGAGCAAACAACGCTGCACGACGGGCTCGCACGAATGTTGAGCGCCTGGTATGGCGTGCTGGCTCAATACCCGCTGACTGCGCCGCGCCAGTCTTTGCGGCTTCAGGAAGGCCCCGTTCTTTTGGAGGACTGGATAGACCACTTGCGCCACGAAGGCGACACCGACACGCCAGCCACGTGGCTGGAGCTCGATCCCGGCACGGTTTGCGAACAGGGCAAAACGCCGCTTGCGCGGGCCGACAAGCTTCTGAGGTATTGGATTCTCAGCCTAGCGGCGGCATCAGTCGGCCGTTGCGTAGCGGGCGTGGTGGTGGGGCGCGACGCCGTGCTGCGCATCAGCGCCATGACCGATCCAGAGCGGGCCCAGTCCACCCTGCGCATGCTGTTGCAGCTCTGGCTAGACGGCATGAATGCGCCCCTTGCGCTGCCACCCAAAACCGCGCTGGCCTGGCTCAAGGGCAAAGACACAGCCGCAAAGCACCGGGACGCACGCGCCCGATACCAGGGCGGCCACCACCAATTCGGCGAAGTGCAAGAACCTTGTCTGGCGCGCGTGTACCCAGACTTTGAGGCACTGGTGCACGATGGCCGCTTTCAACTCCTCGCCCAGCAGGTCTACGGGCCCCTGCTGGCATGGCGAGACCAGCATGTGCTGGCCCAGCTTTTGGACCCAACCCAAGCCGAGTCAGCGGAGGTGCCCGCATGAGCGGTTTATCCCAGACTCACTCGGTAGCCGACTCCCCCGAACTACCGGGCGGCACGCACGTTTTGCGCCCGGAAACCTTCGACCTGTGGGGCAGCCGCCTGATTGAAGCCAGTGCCGGAACCGGCAAGACCTGGACGATCGCCGCGCTCTACCTGCGCTTGGTGTTGGGCCATGGCGGCGCGCAACACGGTTTTGAGCGCGCTTTGCGCCCGCCCGAAATCCTGGTGATGACCTTTACGCGCGCAGCAACGCGTGAACTTTCCGAGCGCATCCGCAAACGCCTGCACGAGGCGGCGGCGTACTTTCGTGCAGCACCCGGTGCCATGGGCCACGCACCAGACGCCTACCTGAACCTGCTGGCCCAGGACTACCCGCCGGGACCACAGCGCCAGCGGGCCGCCTGGGCCCTGGCCATGGCAGCCGACACCATGGACGACGCGGCCGTGCACACCATCGACGCCTGGTGCCAGCGCATGCTCAGGCAACATGCGTTTGACAGCGGCAGCCTGTTTGACGAAACACTGGTGGCCAACGAAGAAGCCATGCTGACTGAAGCGGTGCACGACTACTGGCGCCAATCTGTATACCCGCTGGCCGAAGAGCCCCTGAACCAGGTTCTGGCGGTTTGGAGTGGGGTGGACGCACTCTTGGCCGACATGCGCGTTTTGAAAGACCAGGATGTGCCGGCCACCCCCGGCGATCAAACGCTGGCCCAGGCGCTCACCCAGGCCACCGACCAGCGCGCCCAAGCGATCGCCTTGCTCAAGCGCGGCTGGGACCGGCGCGCGCTTTCCATGCAGCACTGGCTGGATGCCCAAACCGCCGCGCCCGGCAGCGCATGGGACGGGCGCAAACTGCAGTCCCGCCACTTCACGGCCTGGCTCAAAGCCCTGCAGGGCTGGGCCGATGGCAGCGACGCCCAAGAGCTGCCCACGCTCAGCGACACCGGCTGGGATCGCCTGAGCCCCGAGGGCTTGCTGCAAGCACGCAAAGCTAGCGCGCCCGCGCTGCAAATCCCCCCCGAGTTTTCCCAGTTTGCCGCTTTGAAGCAGTCTCTGGACGCGCTGCCCGGGATCCGGGTGGCGCTACTTATGCACGCGGCCCACCACACCCGCCGGCGCCTGCAGGCGCTCAAACGCCAGACCAGCAGCTTTGGTTTTTCGGACATGCTCGAGCGCCTGCATGCCGCCTTGCAGGGTGAAAACGGCGAGCGCCTGCGCCAACGCATCCGAGAGCAGTACCCCGTGGCGCTGGTGGACGAGTTCCAAGACACCTCGCCACTGCAATACCAAATCCTTGACCGCATCTACCAAGTCGCGCACAACGACCGCAGCAGCGCCGTGCTGCTCATTGGCGATCCCAAGCAATCGATTTACGCGTTTCGCGGGGCCGACATCCAGAGCTATATGCAGGCGCGGCGGGCGAGCGCTGGGCGCCACTACGCACTACAAACCAACTTTCGCGCCACTGGGGCCTTGGTGGATGTGGTGAACCACTGGTTTTCGCATGCCGAGCGCTGGTGCGCCGAGGCCGCCTTTGCTTACCGCACGGCGCAGGACAACCCCCTGCCCTTTGTGCCGGTGCACGCCAACGGTCGCGCATCGCAGTTGCGCGATACACGCGGTGAGATAGCCGCCATGACCCTGGTGCACGACCTAGAGCCGCGCAATGCAGACGGCATGCGCGCGCATCTGGCCCAGTTGTGCGCCGAACGCATCGTGCAATGGCTCAACGACCCGCAGGCTGGTTTTTACACGCCGGCTAGCCCAACCGAACCGGCGCAGTTCAAGCGCCTGCAACCCGCCGACATCGCAATTTTGGTGCGTACGGGCACCGAAGCCACCGCCGTGCGCCAGGCGCTGGAGCGCCGAGCCGTGGCCTCGGTCTACCTGTCGGAGCGCGACTCGGTATTTGACAGCCCCGAGGCGCGTGACCTGGTGCTCTGGCTGCGCGCGGTGGATGCACCGCAGGACGTCCGCCTGGCCCGCGCCGCATGGGCCAGTGCCACCCTGGGCCTGAGCCTGAATACCCTGGCCCAACTGGCGCACGACGAAGAAGCCTTTGACGCTCGCGCCGAGCAGCTGCGCCAGCTGCGCACCGTCTGGCAAACCCAGGGCGTGCTGGCCATGCTGCGCCAGTCCTTGCACCAGCTCGGCCTGGCCGCACAGTGGCTGAGCCAGCCCCAGGGCGAGCGCACCCTGACCAATTTTTTGCACCTTGCCGAACTCTTGCAAGGCGCCAGCGCCCAGGTCGATGGCGAGCGCTCGCTGATCCGCTGGCTGGTACAGCAAACCCAGCAAGAGCACGCCCAGGCCGACGAGCAAGTCGTGCGACTGGAGAGCGATGCAGACCTGGTCAAGGTCGTGACCATTCACAAAAGCAAGGGCATGGAATACCCGGTCGTCTGCCTGCCCTACGCCAGCAGCTTTCGCGAAAAAGACGCAGCGCGCACGCTGTTTGTGCATGGCGCCGATGCCCAAGGGCAGCGCACGGTCTTGCTCAACTACAGCAAAGACCAGTTGGCGCAAGCCCAGCGCGAGCGCCTGCGCGAGGACTTGCGCTTGCTTTACGTGGCACTGACACGGGCACAGCACAGCTTGTGGATCGGGTTTTCTGCCCTCACCGCGGGCCAGAGCACACAGTGCGTGTCGCACAAAAGCGGGGCCGGTTATGTTTTGGGAAGCGCCCAGGCATTCGAGAGCGGCCAGTGGCTGCAAGTGCTGCAGGCTTTTGCGGCACCGTGCGCGGACATGGTGCTCGAACAAGGCCTGGCGCCCTCGGACCTGGAATGCACGCCCTTGGCGCGCACCGATTCCCCTATGGGCTTGCGCGTGGTGCCAGACTACCAGGCGCCATTTGAACGCGATTGGAGCATTGGCAGCTTTTCGCGCCTGGCCAAAGACCTTAGCGACCGGGGCTCCGAACTCTCGCCACTGCACAGTGCGCGCCCGGCCGACGACGAAGCGACTTGGAGCGGCAGCGCACCCGAACCGGCGCCCACTGAAACCGCAGCGCTAGCGCCCTGGCACACAGTAGCGCGGGGCGCCAAAGGCGGCAACTTTTTACACGATCAATTGGAGTGGCTGGCCCGTGAGCGCTTTGCGCTGACCAGCACCCCGGCTTTGGCCGAGCGGTTGCACAAGCGCTGCGAGCGCAGCGACTACGCCGCCCACGCCACCGACCTGGCGCTGTGGCTGGCAGAAGTCGTGCAAACCCCGCTACCAGGCCCCGAAACCGCCCTGGCGAGTCTGGCCACGCTGCTGCCAGAAATGGAATTTTGGCTACCGGCACGCCATATGCCAGCGCAGGCGATTGACGCCTTGTGCCAACAACACCTGCTCCCGGGTGTGGCCCGGCCCGGCCTGTCCCACAGCCGCTTGCACGGCATGCTGATGGGCTTTATGGACTTGGTGTTCGAGCATGAAGGCGTGTACTGGGTGCTGGACTACAAGTCCAACCACCTGGGGCACAACGACGCGGCCTATACCAGCGAAGCCATGGTGCGGTCTATGGCTGAGCACCGCTACGACGTCCAAGCGGCCCTGTACCTCTTGGCCTTGCACCGGCTTCTCAAGAGCCGCCTGGGCCCAGCGTACCAGCCCGAAAAACAACTTGGCGGAGCACTCTACCTGTTTTTGCGCGGGGTGCGCGGGCCACAAAGCGGGGTTTGCCAGGTACCAGCCAAGATGGAACTGTTGCAGGCCCTGGACGACATGCTGGAGCCCAGTTCCCTATGACAACGACACACCGCCCGGTCGCCACTGCGGGCGCATTCACGGTGCTGGCCGCCTTACAGCGCTGGGCCGACAAGGGCTGGCTGCGCCGAATCGACAGCGCCTTGGCCAATTTTGTGCACGAACAGGACCCACAGGCCCAGCCTGCAGTCTTGGTCGCAGCGGCCCTGCTTACCCACCGCGAAGGACGCGGCCACACCTGCATGCCGCTGAACACGCTGCTGGTGCCGGGCGAGGCCTTGTTAGAGGCACCCCCAGAGGCCCAGCTGGAACTGGGTGTTCTGTGGGGCAGCCTGCCACACACACTGAACGAGTGGCTGCAAGCGCTTCGCGCCAGCCCGCTGGTGCGCTGCATCGCCCAGTCCGGTGCACAGGAGCCGAACGCAAGCGACCAGGGTCAGCCGCTGGTGCTGGCGGGAACCGCCCAGGAACCGCTCTTGTATTTACGCCGCTACTACCTCCATGAACGGCTCGTCGCCCGGTCGGTTCTGGCGCGCTGCGCTGCCAGACACGCGGTTGACGAAGTGGCCGCCGCCCATTGGCTGGGCCTTTTGTTCGATGGCACATCCCCGGCAGAGGGTCCATCCCAGGCCATAGATTGGCAACAACTGGCCTGTGCGGTGGCGTTGCGGGCAGGCCTGACGGTCATCACCGGCGGGCCCGGAACCGGCAAAACCTACACCGCTGCACGCTTGTTGGCCCTGCTGTTTGCCCTACAACCCGACGCCACGCCTCTGCGCGTAGGGCTGGCTGCACCCACCGGCAAAGCCGCCGCACGCCTGCGCCAGGCCATTGACACGTCCTTGGCAGAACTCAGCCAACGCCTGGGCGGGAAACTCGACTTGGCCACCTTCACCAGCCGCATCGGTGCAGCAAAAACCCTGCATGCCCTGATGGGCGCGCGCCCAGACACGCGGCAATTTCGGTTTCACCAGGGCAATCCGCTGGACCTTGATGTGCTGATCGTCGACGAGGCGTCCATGGTGCACCTGGAAATGATGTCGGCTTTGCTCGAGGCCATGCCCATCGGCTCCCGGCTGGTCTTGCTGGGTGACAAAGACCAGCTGGCCTCAGTAGAAGCCGGGGCGGTCTTGGGCGATCTGTGCCGTGGTGCGGCCAGCGCGGTGTATGACAGCCAAACCGCGCGTTATGCGCTCGCAGTCACCGGCCGCACACTGCCACCGGCCTTTGTGGCCAACGCGCAGCCCGCGCATCCCCTGGCGCAGCAAACGGTTGTATTGCAACACAGCCGCCGTTTTGGGGGCGCAATTGGCCAACTGGCTCTGGCCGTCAACGCCGGCCAGAGCGCGCAGGCACTGCAACTGCTGGCCGCTGACCCCGAGGGCACCTTGCAGGGCTGCCAGCCGGTCGGGCCCGATACCGCGTGGCAGCTCGCGGTCCATGGGCGAGTCGGTGCAAGCGCCTGCTACGCCGACTACCTGCACACCATGCGCGCACGCCCACACGACAGCCTGCACGACGCTGACAGCCACCGCGCCTGGGTCAAGGCGATATTGCGTGCCTTTGACCGCTTTCGGATCTTGTGCGCCGTCCATGCCGGTGATTGGGGCACGTTGAACCTCAACCGCGCCATCGAACACGCGCTAGTCCAGGCCGGACTGCTGGCCGCCAGCGGTGCGTGGTTTAGTGGGCGCCCGGTGATGGTGACCCGCAACGACCCAGAGCTCGGTGTCTTCAATGGCGACGTTGGCGTCGCCCTGCCAGGGCTGGGCAAGGGTGCGGCGTTGCGGGTGTATTTTTTGGATGGCGACCAGCTGCGCTCGGTCAGCGTCAGCCGATTAGCCTATGTGGAAACCGCCTTCGCCATGACAGTGCACAAATCCCAGGGATCGGAGTTTGAGCACACCGTGCTAGTCCTTCCCGCCGGGGGCAGCAAAGTCTTGGGTCGGGAGCTGGTCTATACCGGCATCACCCGCGCCCGCCAGCAGTTCACGCTGGTTGAGGGGCAAGCGGGGCTGCTGGCGCAGGCGATCGCGAACGCATCGCAGCGCGCCAGCGGTTTAGACCATTGGCTGGCCTGATACCTAAGCTGCACTGCGGGTCGTGCACCGCAGGGCCGGAGTTGGTTTAGGCGACCACGCCCTTGGCGACGTCAGCGTATTCCTCGATCTGGTCAAAGTTCAGGTACTGGTAGATTTTGCTGCCGTCCTTGTTGATCACACCCATGTCAGCCTGGTACTCGGCCACCGTGGGAATGCGGCCCAATTTGGACGCGATCGCCGCCAACTCGGCTGAGGCCAGATAGACGTTGGTGTTTTTACCCAGGCGATTGGGGAAATTACGCGTGGATGTGGACACCACGGTCGCACCTTCGCGAACCTGCGCCTGGTTGCCCATGCACAAAGAGCAGCCGGGCATTTCGGTGCGCGCGCCAGCGGCGCCAAACACGCCGTAATGGCCTTCGCGCGTCAATTCAGCCGCATCCATCTTGGTCGGCGGCGCAATCCACAGCTTGACCGGGATATCGCGCTTGCCTTCGAGCAGCTTGGAGGCGGCGCGGAAGTGGCCGATATTGGTCATGCAAGAGCCAATAAACACCTCATCGATCTTGGCACCGGCCACGGCCGAGAGCAGCCTGGCGTCGTCCGGGTCGTTGGGGCAGCACAACACGGGCTCTTTGAGGTCGTTGAGGTCGATCTCGATGACTTCCGCGTACTCGGCGTCCCTGTCGGCCTCCAACAGGCTGGGGTTGGCCAGCCAGGCTTCGACTTTTTGGATGCGGCGCTCCAGGGTGCGCTTGTCGGCGTAGCCGTCGGCGATCATGTTTTTCATGAGCACGACGTTGCTGGTGAGGTATTCCTTGATGGGCGCGGGGTTGAGCTTGACGGTGCAACCGGCGGCTGAACGCTCGGCAGATGCGTCGGACAACTCAAAAGCCTGTTCCACCTTGAGGTCTGGCAAACCTTCGATTTCTAAGATGCGGCCCGAGAAGGCGTTGATCTTGCCGGCCTTGGCCACGGTCAGCAGACCGGCCTTGATCGCGTACAGGGGAATCGCGTGCACCAAGTCGCGCAATGTGATGCCTGGTTGCATCTGGCCCTTGAAGCGCACCAGCACTGACTCAGGCATGTCCAAAGGCATGACGCCCGTGGCCGCGCCAAACGCCACCAGGCCAGAGCCTGCGGGGAAGGAAATGCCGATGGGGAAGCGCGTGTGGCTGTCGCCGCCGGTGCCGACGGTGTCGGGCAGCAGCAGGCGGTTGAGCCACGAGTGGATTACGCCGTCGCCCGGGCGCAGGGCCACGCCGCCGCGATTGCTGATAAAGGCGGGCAGTTCGCGGTGGGTTTTCACGTCCACGGGTTTGGGGTAGGCGGCGGTGTGGCAAAAGGACTGCATCACCAAATCGGCACTAAAGCCCAGGCAGGCCAGGTCTTTGAGCTCGTCGCGGGTCATGGGGCCGGTGGTGTCTTGCGATCCAACGGTGGTCATGCGGGGCTCGCAGTAGGTGCCGGGGCGCACGCCCTGTCCTTCGGGCAAACCTACGGCGCGGCCGACCATTTTTTGCGCCAGGGTAAAGCCAGCTTTGGTGGTGATGGGCGCGGTGGGCAGGCGGAACACGGTGGACGCGGGCAAGCCCAACAGCTCACGCGCCTTGGCGGTGAGTGAGCGGCCAATGATCAGGTTGATACGCCCACCGGCGCGCACTTCGTCAAGGAGCACGTCGCTTTTTAGGGCGAATTTTTCGACCAATTCGCCGTTGCGCAGCAGCTTGCCTTCATAGGGCAGCACGTCGATCACATCGCCCATTTCCAGCTTGGTCACGTCCACTTCAATCGGCAGGGCGCCGGAGTCTTCTTGCGTGTTGAAGAAGATGGGGGCAATCTTGCCGCCCAGGGTGACGCCGCCAAAGCGCTTGTTAGGAACAAAGGGAATGTCCTGCCCGGTGGCCCAGATCACGCTGTTGGTGGCGGACTTGCGGCTCGAACCAGTGCCCACCACGTCGCCGACATAGGCCACCAGATGGCCTTTTTTCTTCAGGTCGTCGATAAACTGCATGGGGCCGCGTTTGCCGTCTTCTTCGGGCTTGAAGGCCGCGCCCTCGCGCGTGTTTTTCAGCATGGCCAGGTAGTGCAGCGGAATGTCCGGGCGGCTCCAGGCGTCGGGCGCGGGCGACAAATCGTCGGTATTCGTTTCGCCGGGCACCTTGAACACGGTCACGGTAATAGTGTGGGGCACTTCGGGGCGGCTGGTGAACCACTCGGCGTCGGCCCAGCTTTGGATCACTTCTTTGGCGTGGGCGTTACCGGCCTTGGCTTTAAGTTCGACGTCATGGAAGAAGTCAAACATGAGCAGCGTCTTTTTCAGTGCGGCAGCGGCCACGGCGGCCACTTCGGCGTCGTCAAGCAAATCAATCAGCGGCTTGACGTTGTAACCGCCGACCATGGTACCCAGCAACTCGGTGGCTTTGGACTTGGAGACCAAGGCCACGGCAAAGTCGCCATGCGCCACGGCGGCCAAAAACGAGGCTTTGACCTTGGCCGCATCGTCTACGCCCGGTGGCACGCGGTGGGTGAGCATGTCGAGCAAAAAGGCTTCGTCACCCTCGACAGGGGTTTTGATCAACTCGATCAGTTCGGCGGTTTGCTTGGCGTCCAGCGGTAACGGGGGGATACCCAGCGCGGCGCGCTCGGCAATATGGGCTCGGTAGGCGTTCAACATGGTTATTTCTCCTAATTCAATCAAACAAAATAATGCTGCAACTCTGCAGGAATGGCCTGGCCGGTCTGCTGCGCGCGCTCCAAAACCCGCCAAAAATATCGGTAGCTCGCCCGGTCGTGCAGCTTGCCGTCCAAGGCAATGGGCGCCCAGTCAGACTGGGCTGCTGCTTCCACGATCCGTGCAGCCAGATCCACCTCGGACGCCAGCGGCGCAAAGCCGCGCACGATGGGGCGAATTTGGTCGGGGTGGATGCTCCACATCCGGGTAAAGCCGAGGGTTGTGGCAGCGTAACGTGCGGCGCGCTCCACCGCTGCCGCATCCCTTAACTCGGTCACCACGCAGTGCGACGGCACTTTGCCGTGGGCGTGGCAGGCGCTGGCGATTTCTAGCTTGGCCCGGAGCACCAGCGGGTGGTGAAACTGGTCCAGTGTGTCATGGTCCTGGCTGGCGCGCAAGCCCATGGCCGAGGCCGGGATGGCACCGCCGTGCGCCGAGACAAAATCCATCAACCCAAAACTCAGCGACTGCACGCGGGGGTGGGCGGCAATGGCAAATGCCTGCTGGACCGCAGCCGGGGACTCAATCAGCACATGCAAAGGCACCGGGAAATTACCGGCGGCAGCGTCAACAGCTTTCAACGCCCGCTCGACATCATCCAGCGACTCCACCTTGGGAACCATGAGGTAACTCAATGCTGCTGCGGCTCCGCCGACGATGATGGCCACATCGGAGGCAAAAGACGCATGGTCCACCGGGTGTACCCGCGCACCCACGCGCGGCAGAGGTACTCGGATACCGCCACCCGTCGTGGTCGGCAACGCGCTCAACAACTCACGGATGGAGTGGGCCTGCTCGACTTCGCCGCCAGCAGGGGCACCGTCTTCGCAGTCCAGGGTGACATCGAACACGCATGCGCCAAACTCTTCGATGAGTTCGGCCTGCAAAAGCAAACTTTTGCGCATGCGCGCCGGTGCGCCGCTGTAATGGTCGCAAACCGGCAACACCCCGGTGCGCGCCTGGGGACCTAAGAGAATGTCGCGGGGGTGTTGCATTGCGCGGTGGCGCCGGTCCGTGCACCAAAACGGTACACGGGTCGTAGCACGATCAGAGCAGGTGGGCGACGCCCGCTTGCTCGTCTTGCAGCTCTTTGAGGGTTTTGTTGATGCATTCTTGGCTGAATGCGTCCACTGGCAAACCGTCTACCACCTTGTATTCCCCACCTTCGCAAGTCACGGCAAAGCCAAACATCGTGTCTTTGGGAATGCCGTATTGGCCGTCTGAGGGAACGCCCATGGTTACCCATTTGCCACGGGTGCCCAAGGCCCAGTCGCGCATGTGGTCGATGGCGGCGTTGGCAGCCGATGCGGCAGACGACACGCCGCGTGCGGCGATGATGGCCGCGCCGCGCTTGCCCACGGTGGGCAAGAAGGTGTTGGCGTTCCAGTCGTGGTCGTTGATCATGTCCTTGACGCTTTCGCCGTGCACGCTGGCAAAGCGGTAGTCGGCGTACATGGTGGGCGAGTGGTTGCCCCAGACCGCCAGTTTTTCGATATCGGCCACGGCCTTGCCGGTTTTGGCCGCTAACTGGCTCAAAGCGCGGTTGTGGTCTAGGCGCAGCATGGCAGTAAAGTTTTTGCGCGGTAGATCGGGCGCGCTCTTCATGGCGATGTAGGCATTGGTGTTGGCCGGGTTGCCCACCACCAGCACGCGAACGTCGCGGCTGGCCACTGCGTTCAAGGCCTTGCCTTGGGCGGTGAAGATTTCGGCATTCACGGCGAGCAGTTCAGCACGCTCCATGCCGGGGCCACGGGGGCGCGAACCGATCAGCAAGGCGTAATCCACATCCTTGAACGCGGTCATGGGGTCGCTGTGCGCTTCCATGCCCACCAACAAGGGGAACGCGCAATCTTGCAACTCCATCATCACGCCTTGCAA
>Ga0214919_10002776_pt1 | contig 27113 bp, 26 predicted proteins | sample LL1503_MetaG_FD_177994 | JGI IMG/M metagenome (GOLD analysis project Ga0214919, IMG submission 177994) | Freshwater microbial communities from Lake Lanier, Atlanta, Georgia, United States - LL-1503 | ecosystem: Environmental > Aquatic > Freshwater > Lake | place: USA: Georgia | collected...
CGATAAATTACTCTGCAGTAACGCCTTCGCCTGTACCAGCGGCGAGGGTCATACCGCCAACGACTTGAACTTTCTCGAGGATGATTTTTTGCAGTTCTTCGAGGACTTTTGGATTCTTAGCGAGGTAGTCTTTGGCGGCTTCACGGCCTTGGCCGATGAGCTGGCCATTATAAGCAATCCACGCGCCCTTCTTTTCGAGAATCTTGTGCTCGATGCCGAGATCGAGAACCGAGCCTGTACGGGAAATGCCTTCGGTGTACATGATGTCGAATTCGCACTCCGTGAATGGAGGTGCCACTTTGTTCTTAACGACCTTAACCTTGGTGCGATTGCCGATCACTTTACCGCTGGGCTCTTTGATTTGGCCGATGCGGCGGATGTCGATACGAACGGACGAGAAGAACTTGAGGGCACGACCACCGGGGGTGGTTTCGGGGCTGCCGAACATGACGCCAATTTTTTCACGAATTTGATTAGTGAAGATACAGATGCAATTGGTGCGGCTAATGGCAGCGGTGAGGCGGCGCATCGCTTGACTCATCATGCGGGCTTGAACGCCGACGGTGGCATCGCCCATTTGGCCATCGAGCTCTTGTTTGGAAACGAGGGCGGCAACGGAGTCGATCACGACGACATCAACGGCGCCGGAGCGGATTAGGGTCTCAACAATGTTAAGGGCGTCTTCGCCCGATTCGGGCTGGGAGACTAAAAGGTTATCGAGGTCGACACCGACGACTTTGGAGTAGCGAGGGTCGAGCGCGTGTTCCACGTCGACGAAGACTGCATTGCCGCCTTGGCGTTGGATTTCGGCGATGATGGAAAGACAGAGGGTGGTTTTACCCGAAGACTCTGGTCCGAAGATTTCAACAATCCGACCGCGGGGGAGTCCGCCGACGCCGAGGGCGAGATCGATGGCAACCGAACCGGTCGAAACCGTGGACACTTGCATCTTGGTCGCATCGCCCATGCGCATCAAGGTGCCGTCGCCATATTGTTTGTTGATGGCCGACAGGGCGAGGTCGAGGGTCTTGCGCTCGGCGGAGGTTGTGTTGGCTTTTTCTTTAGCAGAGGCTTCGGCTTTAGTAATAGACATGGGAGTAATTTGGTTGAGATCGCTAAACTGGCAAACGAACGGACGCTGGCAAGTAAAATGAACATTTGTTCACTACTTTATTTAACCCACTGCTTTTAGGGGGTTTCGGTAGTAAAACACCCTATTATATGGCCTTTAGGAGGATAAGCGTGCTTTGGCGGCGGCTAATAAGGGGGTTCTTATGGCGCCCCATCCTTTGCATTTCCAAGTGACCGATGGGGTCGTATGGTTGGCCTTAGATGAAGCTATTTCTGCTGCGGCATGCCCATGCTTTACCGGGCGAGGTGGATGTAATCCGGAGGCTCTCGCCCAAGGGGCGCCGTCAGGTTCGTGGCCTTTCGAAAGTGGCCATTGCGGAAGCGGTGGCTGCGGTTCGCGCGATTGAGCACAGCCCTTTGGTGCGTTCACTGGAAACCGCTCAGCTTCTGCTAAAGCATTTTAAGGTAAGTATTCCTCTACGACGCATTCAAGGCATCGCGCCGGAAGATTCTGCCGAGGTTACAGCCCGGCAATTGGGTAAGTCGACCAGCCCTCGATTCATCGTGGGCCACAATCCACACCTATCAATTCTGGTCGGAATGTTATTGGGTCTTAAATTAGGGGAGGAAGGAATTAAGTTTCGCAAGGCAACCATGGTGACGTTGGAGCGTATCGATCGACCGTCGCCGAAACAGCCCTACGGAAAGTGGCGACTGCTTGGGATGGTGGTGCCGGCCGATGACACGGCCAAATCTTGACTGTTAACCGCTGAAGATAAACCCTGCCTTGTGTTAGAAACGCCTAGACATCGATGGATCTGGTCGGCCGTTGGATTTTTCCACTTGGCGGCGTTGGCATCGGTTATCGCAACAGGCTCCACTGCTTCTAATTTAGAAAAATCAAATGACGGTGGCTTGATGTTGGTTGTCTTAGAAGACGAAGCCATTGTGCAGCCCGGAGAAGTGCCCGAGGGTGTTGCAGTTGGAAAGGGTGCAGTCGTCGCGCAGGTGGTAGACAATCCGGTTGTGACGACTAAGGCGAAAGTCGCGATAGTTCAGCCAGCAGCGGCAACCGTGGTGGCGGCGCCTGCTCCCGTTGTGTCGTCGGCCAAGGTCGAGAGTCGCGGCGTGACTCCGGCTGAATTTGTGCCGCCTGCATTTTTAATTCGGAAAGAGCCTGTGTATCCCGATAAAACTCGTCGTGCGGGCATTGAGGGACGCGTGGTTCTCAAAATATTTATTTCGGCCACGGGCGTGATACGTTCGACCGAGGTGGTGGTGAGCTCGGGCAATCAGGCGCTGGATCAATCGGCACTGCAGGCGGTGCGAGCCTCAAAGTTCAGCCCCGCACTCTCGGATCATCTCCCAGTGGAATCCCACGCCACCGCCAGTTACCGTTTTGAATTACGGTAAGCGGGGTCGGTGCCGAGCAGGAGGGAGCCAAGGCGCGACCAATCGCCATCTTGAATACCGCGATCCATTGCGACTTTAGTGACTTGCGGTAGATGATGATCTTCTTCGTCGCCGCCGTAGTAAACGGACCACAGGCAACGGCCGCTCGTGGGCAGCATACTGAAGCGAATGTCGCCGACTAAAATTCCGGTATCGGTAATGCTGTACGCATTCCAGTTTTGAGTGAACTGCGAAAAGTCTTGAATGATTTTTTCACCAAAAGTTCCGGGCGGCGGATTGCCTGCGGCGGCGGGCGACCAAGCGGTACGAATATCGCCGAGGGCAATTTGTGATTCACTGCCGGGCGCGACTCTCACGGCGGCGATGTGCCATTGGCCTTTTTCAAGCCAGACGACCCGCCAAAGAATCAAATTAGAAATGGTCGGCTTGATGGCCAGGCGTTCCGGCACGATCTTTTTGGAAGCAAAATATTCGCGGATCGTATTTTCTGCGCGGTGGTGCTGCCAGACGCCGAGGAGTGCGTAGCAGGTAAACCAGATGAGTCCGTAGCTCGCCCATTTCTTTGAGCCCATTTTTAGGGCGATGATGGTCATCACGACCAAGGGCAGGGTGGCGAAGAGATCGACGATGGGCAGGCAGTCCCAAGCGTACCTAATGTGATTAATTGGCCAAAGCAGCATCGTGCCGTAACTCGTGCACCCATCGCAAAGAAGGTGCGTCAGTACGCCGGCGAAGGCGGGGAGCAGGAGGCTGCGCCAAGGAATCCACGGTTGATTGATCCAGCGGAAAAATCCGACTGTAATAAAAGTGCTGAGTACGGCCCACACGGGCATGAACGCAAAGCTGTGCGTGAAATGTCGGTGCCACCGAAAAGAAACCAAGGGGTCGTCGGCATTACGAATGAACACATCGAGGTCAGGCGCCTCTGCGGCGAGGAGTGCGGCCACGGCAGCAGCCGGAAGTGAGCCGCCGCGTTTGGCAACGACTACGCCGACGGAGAGACCCAGGGCGGCGTGAGTGAGGTTGTCCATGTTGAGATTTTACGATGCAACCGAGAATAGGGAAGCGGAAGTTTTATCGTTATGACTATTTTTGAATGACACGAGAAGGTTCGATGCCTTGACCACTTGAATGCATGGCGATAGATTCATCCTTAACCCCCTACCATGCGCTTCGGCTTAAATACTTTTCTCTATACCTCACCTTTCACGAACAAGAGCGTCGGGCTTTTTAAGAAGATGAAGCGCTGGGGGTTTGAGACAGTCGAAATTGCGATTGAAGATCCAAAGCACATCGATGCGGCGTTGGTCAAAAAAGCGGCACATCAATCGGGCTTGGCCGTGGGTTCAGTTTGTGCGGCCATGGGTCCAGGCCGAGATTTTCGCGGTAGTGAGTCGGAACAAAAAACTGCGATGACGTATTTGAAGGCCTTGGTCGATCTCGCGGTGGCATTGGAAAGCCCGCGGGTGATTGGGCCGATTTACTCGGTCGTCGGCCGAGTGGGCGCGCATGATGACAAAACGAAGGCGAAGCATTTTCAACTCGTTGTAAAGAATTTGAAAAAATTAGCGAAGTACGCGGAGCAGCGACACATTGAATTATGCGTGGAGCCGCTGAATCGTTTTGAAACTGATTTTTTAAATACCAGCGACCAAGGCCTACGTTTATTAAAAGCGGTGGGCTCGCCGGCATTAAAGCTGCACCTCGACACCTTCCACATGAACATCGAGGAGAAGAATCAAGCGCAGGCGATTTTGAAAGTCGGCAAGCAGCTCGGTCACTTCCATGCCTGCGGCACGGATCGCGGCGTGCCGGGTGGCGATTCCTTGGATTGGAAATCAATCGCGGCGGCACTTAAGAAGATCGGTTATAAGAACGATATAGTCATTGAGTCCTTTACGCCCGACGTGAAGGTAATCGCGAAGGCGGCCGCGATTTGGCGCAAGATTGAGCCCCGCCGGGACGACATTCCAGTGAAGGGCTTGAAGTACATGCACCGTCACTTTAGTTCTAAAAAGTAAGCGCTTCGCTTGACCTTAGGTAGCCTGCAGTAAAGTTACCCCATGAGCAAAACGTTCGCGATCATTGGCGGTAACAGCGGCATTGGCTTGGCGACCGTCAATCGGTTAAAGTCTGCCGGCCATCAGTTGCACCTCGCAGGACGGAAGGTCGAAGCCTTAGCCGACGCACAGGTTAGCGTACAATTTTTTGATGCCCTGAGCCCAACCGCTTTAGTTTGGCCCGAGAAGCTTGATGGACTGATTTATTGTCCGGGCACCATTCAGCTGAAGCCTTTTCATCGGCTGACCGCGGAGGATTTCCAAAAAGATTTTCAGGTGAATGTGCTCGGCGCAATCGCCGCTCTACAATCGGCCCTGCCTGCGCTCAAAGCCTCGGGTAATGCTTCGGTGGTTTTATTTTCAACCGTGGCAGTCGCGCAAGGTATGCCGATGCATGCCAGTATTGCCGCAGCCAAGGGCGCGATTGAAGGCCTGACCAAAAGTTTAGCCGCAGAATGGGCGCCGGTGATTCGGGTGAATGCAATCGCTCCGTCGCTCACTGACACCGCACTGGCGTCGTTCTTATTAAATTCGGATCTTAAAAAAGAAGCCTCGGCTAAACGTCACCCCTTGCAGCGCGTCGGTGCGCCGGATGATGCGGCTCAGTTGGTGGATTATTTATTATCCGACGCTGCTAAATTTATGACCGGACAAGTGTTGCACTGGGATGGCGGACTTTCTTCGGTGCGAGGCCTCTAAATAAAAAACCCTGTCGAGCGGAAGCCGGACAGGGTTTGATGAGCGTGCAGAACGCTCTTAGATTAAAATCAGGGTTGGCTCTTCGAGGATTTGTTTGAGCGCCTGGAGGAACTGCGCGCCATTGGCACCGTCGACCACGCGGTGATCGCCGGAGAGGCCGATGGCCATCCGTTGGCCGATGACGACGCGATCATGGGCGTCGACCACGGGTTTCTTAATCGTCGCACCAACGGAAAGAATCGCAGCGTTGGGCGTATTGATGATGCCGTAGAAACCAGTCACGCCGAACATGCCGAGGTTGGTGACGGTGAAGGTTGAGCCTGACATTTCAGCTGGAGAAAGTTTCTTAGAGCGCGCCTTGGCGATGAGCGCCTTGGCGTCGACCGCGATGTCACGCAGTGATTTCGAATGTGCATCGCGAATCACGGGAGTCACTAAGCCATCTTCGAGTGCCACGCCGAAGGCGAGGTGCACGGCGGAGTGTTGGCGAATGCTGGTGCCCGCCCATGATGCATTCACGGCAGGGACGCGGCGGAGTGCTTCGGCTGACGCCTTGAGAATGAAATCGTTGACCGAAAGTTTAAGTCCGGCTTCGGCGGCTGATTCAGCCAAGCGTTTGTTGAGGGTTTCGCGAAGGGCGAGAAGTGGGGCGGCGTCGACTTCGACTTCGAGGTAGAAGTGCGGAACGGTATTTTTGGATTCAACTAAGCGGCGAGCAATCGTGGCACGCATGCCGCTGACGGGCGAGTCGGCGTCGGGTTGGATGCCCTTGCCGTCGGCCGGAGGAGTGACGGCGACATTGATTGGTCCGGCTGGTGCCGCAGTGGGTGCGTTGGTTGCAGCTGTGACATCGCGACCGACGACACGTCCGCCGGGGCCGGTGCCGCTGAGGGCGGCAACATTGAGTGCCGCTTTTTCTGCCATACGGCGTGCGTACGGAGAAGCTTTGGTGCGACTGCCGTCGGACTGCGTTGCGAGCGGCGTGTTGGAAGAAGTTGGTGCTTCAGGAATGCAAGGGATGCCGGTCGACTCAGGAATAGCAGGTGCTGCGGCTTTAGGTGCAGGAGCTTTTTTAGGCTCGGGTGCGGCTTCACCTTTTTTGCCGATAGCACAAATCGGTTCGCCCACGGGCAATTGAGATCCAGCGCTTGCGTAGATTTTAAGCACGGTTCCGGGCACGGTGCACGTCAGTTCCATGGTGGCCTTGTCGGTTTCGATTTCGGCGAGGATGTCGCCGAAGGCCACCGTTTGGCCCTCTTTAATATTCCATTTAACAACGGTGCCCACCGACATCGTGTCGGACAGTTTAGGCATATCAATAATTTCGGCCATGGGAGAAAAAGGTTAGGGGGTTAAGCGAGAACTTTGAGGGCCGCTGCGACAACGCGCGCGGGGTAGGGAAGTTGGAGGTCTTCTAACTTCTTGGAATAAATTTGCGGAGCGTCGATGGAAGAGACGCGACCGATGGGGGCATCGAGTTCATCAAACGCACGCGATTGGATCAGGTAAGCGATTTGAGCGTCCACACCGCAGAACGGTTTATTTTCTTCGACGAGTAGGGCGCGGTGAGTTTTGCGAACCGAGGCGACGATGGTTTCTTCGTCGAGTGGGCGAATGGAGCGGAGGTCGACGACTTCGACGCTGACGCCGTGTTCTTTTTCTAAAATTTCGGCGGCCTTGAGTGAAGTGATGACCGCGCGACCATGGGCGACGATGGTGAGGTCGGTGCCTTCGCGTTTAATGTCAGCGACACCAATCGGCACGATGTAATCGTCGTCGGGCACTTCGCCTTTGTCGTTATAGAGAATGGTGTTTTCCATCACGTAGACAGGATCGTTGTCACGAATCGCCGCTTTCATGAGGCCCTTGGCGTCGTAAGGTGTCGCAGGGCAAACCACTTTGATGCCTGGGTGCGAAGCGAGAATCGCTTCGGGTGTGTGCGAGTGAGTCGCGCCCACATTGGTGCCGCCATTGGAGGGCCCGCGGATGACGATCGGGCAATTAATCAGGCCGCCCGACATGTAACGGATATTGCCGGCGTTGTTAACGACTTGGTCGAAGGCCACATACGAGAAGGACCAGAACATTAATTCCATCACGGGACGAATGCCGAGCATCGAGGCACCGATGCCGAGTCCGATAAAACCTGCTTCAGAAATTGGAGTGTCGACGATGCGCTTAGGGCCGAACTCTTTCAGTAGACCTTCGGTGACTTTGTAGGCACCGTTAAATTGAGCCACTTCTTCGCCCATGATGACGACGTTCTCGTCACGTTTAAGTTCTTCGCGCATCGCGGCGCGAAGGGCTTCGCGGTAGGAAATAACAGCCATGAAAGTTTTTTAAAAAGGGTTATTCGAAAATGATGGTGCCTCGACTTGTGGTCTTGGGACCGCGGTTGTCTTCTTCCCAATAGATATGCTTGGTGATATCGGCCACGGTTGGATCGGGTGATTCGTCGGCGAAGACGGCAGCGGCATCGGCCTCTTCCATGGCGGCAGCGTTGATGGATTCCACTAACGCTTTGGTGAGCACGCCTTCATCGAGAAGTTCTTTCTCAAAGAGGAAAACCGGGTCCTTCGTTTCGCGGTAACCCTTCACCTCTTCTTTATCGCGATACGTTTTATCGGGGTCCGACATGGAATGTCCGAAATAACGATAAGTGAAAATCTCCAATACAGTGGGCTTGGATTCTTCATGAGCGCGCTTGAGGGCGATGGCGGTCTTGGCACGTACTTCGTAAACATCGTGACCATTCACCACGTCCCAAGTCATGTTGTAACCCTCGGCGCGTTTCGCTAAGCAACCTGGGTGGGCGGTGGAGCGCTCTTGCGAGGTGCCCATTGAGTAGCCGTTATTTTCGATAACAAAGATGACGGGCAAGTCCCAGAGTGCAGCCAAGTTGTAGGCCTCGTGAACAGCGCCTTGATTGATGGCACCATCGCCCATGAAGGTGAGGCAGGACCCTTTTTGGCCGCGGTATTTAACTGCGTAGGCTAATCCTGTTCCCAGTGGAACTTGTCCGCCGACGATTCCGTGACCGCCCCAGTAATTTTTATCGGGGGCGAAATAGTGCATCGATCCACCTTTGCCTTTGGAGCAGCCGGTAACTTTTCCAGTGAGTTCGGCCATGCACTCTTTCATGCTCATGCCAACTAAGAGTCCGTGAGCGTGGTCGCGGTAGCCGGTGATGAGGTGGTCAAACTTACCGAGGAGGGAAATCGTTCCAGCGGCTACGGCTTCTTGGCCGACGTAGAGGTGAAGGAAGCCACCGATCTTGCCTTGTTGGTAGATGCGAATGCAGCGCTGTTCAAAATGGCGAACGCGGGCCATTTTAGTGTAGAGGGCAATTTTATCCGCCTTGGTGAGCGAGGCATTGGCGGGATCCTTGGCGTACGCAGAAGGTCCAGCAGGGCGCTTCAGAGACTCGGGATGTGTGATGACAGCGTTCTTGGCCACAGTGATTGGTTTCCTTCGATTGGAGGGGTCTGAGCGGGAAGGTCAAGCGAACCCGCCACGGAGGGGAATAGACTTGACCCGTTAGCCAAGCCAACACCCTTTCTTTTATCTTTTTTAAGACACCTCGCCTATACCCCATGGAAGAAAACACAGAGGTCCAAATTCGTGAATTCACCGTCCAAAACCGGATGGGTATTCACACCCGTCCGTCGGCCCAAATTGTTCGCTTAGCCAATCGCTATCCCGACGTGGAGATTTCGGTCTCCAAGGATGACGAAGTCGTCAACGGCAAGAGTATCATGGGCCTCATGATGTTAGCCGCTGGCCAGGGCTCGCGCCTGAAATTCTCCGCCGCGGGAAAAGATGCGGCGCAATTTTTAGCCGAGATGGATACCTTGTTTTCACGTAAGTTCGACGAAGCTTAATTTATGGGAATTTTCTTAACTAGCTTACTATTTTTTGCTGCCAGCGGTGAGCCGGTGAAGCCGGTCGAACTATTGACCGACGACGTCATCCCGAGTTACTTGGTGAATGCGGGCGATCGGGCGGAGTGGGGTAGCGCTAAGCAGCAAGATGATGCTGGCAAAAAGCGCGTTCAAACGGGTACCAGTATTTTAAATGCACCGCGTGCGCCGTCGACCGGTGCAGGTCAGGAGACTCCTGAGCAAATCAAGGTACGCGCGCAAAAAATTATTAAGGAAGGCGAAGAGCAGAGTGCGCGAGCCATGCCCTCGATCGAACGTCTTCGTAAAGTGGCAACGGACCGATACTTAGACCTCACCAAAACTTCCAATATCGAACAGCCGCTGCCGCAAACATTGTGGAAGGCTTCGCTGCTGCAGTCCGCCGTACGTTTGCAAAAAATCGCACGCGATAAGGGTTATAAAACCCAGCATTTATTGGGTTCTATGACGATTTTAGGCTCAGACAAAATTTACCGCACTCCGGTGATTGCCAAAGCCCTGCGCGAAGCCTGTGTGAAGGCGGATGCTGCAGCGTTAGCGCCCGTGCCAACGGGCGGGTATATTTTCAAACGCAATGCAGCGAGTGCTGCCCCGCAGTTTTCGGCTGATTGGGTGACGCCAACTGCGGCCGGACAGACCGCTCTCATTTGGGCTGAAGTGTATCCGTTAACGGCGGATGATGCCGCGGGACTTCTCGTGGTTCGCATGGCGGATGCTTTCACGATGCGCTTAGTGGGGTCGGATGTTTACTTAACGACCATGGGTCCAGCGGAAACATTCCCCAAGAAATTCACCGCCTCGATTTCTCTTAAGGACGAAAAAAGCTACTTACAGGGTGCCGGTGTTCGGTCTTTTGATCGCGACTCTAGCCCCGTGGGAGTAGCGCTTTTACGTCACCTCTGCCTGCGCGAAGGAACCCTGGGTATCGGTGCTAGCCAATCCCTGTATGATTTATTGGGCGGTGATGCGCCCACTAATGATGGTGCTAAGGAATCTTGGAAGGTTTCACCTCAGCCCGCGGTCTTACTCAGTCGATCATTCAAAGTCACGAGTAAGTCGGCCGATGGATCGAAACTTTCGATTGGCGAACTGTCTTTGAAATTAGAAGACGCTTCAACCCCCGCAAAGCCAGCGGGTAAGTAACTCAGGCTTTTTTCTTGGCGGCCTTGAGCTCGGCCTGAGTCGCACGTTGCAGTTTTTTTACTTTGCTGGCGGTAAGGAGTTGGTGCGCGCGCGTCATGCGATCGATGAAAAGCACACCTTGGCAGTGGTCATGTTCGTGATGAATGCAGCGAGCGAGCAGGCCTTCACATTCGAGGGTGTGCGGTGCGCCGTCGGCATCGCGAAAATGGACAATGGCTTGCTCGACTCGACTCACATCGCCGGTGACACCGGGGAAAGAAAGGCAGCCCTCGGTGTAAATTTCACTGGGGCCGTCGGGGACGGTCACTTCGGCATTCGCTAGGAGCAAGGGCATGATAGTTGCAGCGTCTATTTTTTTCCCATCATACTTCGGCTGGTTTTCCTCATCGCAGAGATCGATGACGAAGAGTTGGAGGCTTAAGCCGACCTGCGGTGCGGCGAGTCCGATACCCTTAGCGCTGCGCATGGATTCAAGCATCGTATTACCAAGCATACGTAGGGACGGGCCGAATTCACGCACGGCTTCTCCCTTGGTGCGTAGCACCGGGTCGCCGTAAAGGTGAATAGGGTGAGCCGACATGTGGGCCACCCTAAGCAAATTTTCCGATACTCAACAGATTATTTTTTACCTTTGCTGAAATTGCCCTTTTCGCAGGCTTGGACAAAACTTTCGGTGCGTTTGCGTAAGACATTCCACTTCTCGCGCAGGTACTGAGACTCTTCGCAGGTGATTTCTTGGTCTTCGACGGCGTTCACCACGTCGGCGATGAGCAGGCTGAACTCTTTGATCAATGCATTGGAGGCGCGATTCAGTTCGGGGTCTGGCGAGTGGGCATCGTCACGTTGAAAATGTCCGCCGGCTTTTTGGGCGAGCCAATCGACAATACGATCGTCTTGCGTAACGAGAATGAGTTTGGCCACACGATCAAGCGGGTTGGGTTGACCGCTGCCTTTGCCTTTGGGCGGCTCGCGCCATTTGTAGAGCAACGAAGTTGAAACTTCGACCGCGTCCGCTATTTTTTTGTGTGCATCCAGCTGACCACTGTCGTTGGCTTTAGCGGCTAAAATTTTTCCAGCGTAGGTTACGGCTTCTTGGACGACGACGTGGGCTTCTTTAACGTGCGTCAGACGCGAGGATTTAGACTTTTTACTCATAGAGATTTTTTGTTATTTTGTTATAGCCCGCCAGAGGGATTTTGGCAACCTGTGCTGAGTTATAATTATACAAACAAATTATAATTTGCCTTGCTGGCCCTTCTTTTGCCTTGCTGGCCCTTCTACATGACTCGTATCCGTTTTAACATAACTTTGACAAATCAACGGCTAAGGCTTGCACTGCTTCTTCCTCCAATAACATTCCTCTCGTGGACGACTTCCTCACATACCTATTGAGTTTCTCGGTTATCACTCTCGGTGCGGTATTCGCGTTGCGCAGTTGGTTGGGTTCTCGACGCGGCCGGGGAGGTTCGCGCGGCTATCGTCACCCATCGTCTTCTCGTCGCCATCGCGGGCGCCGAGGTCGGTCGTCTCGTCGAGGAATGAATAGCAATCGCCCGCTTTGGAAACCCTTTGATGAGCGCTCCAACGGTAATTCTGGATCAAGCCGGCCTCCGGATGATGCCCCGCGGGAGTGACACCTTCACTTTAAAAGTCTGACTATGAAGTAGGGAGTAGCGCAGCACAGGACAATCGCTGCGCCCGATGGCATTCCTGAAATATAATAAGACAAGTATAGGCCCGAAACCCCTCCGAATACTGCACAGAATGCGCTCCAGGCCATCGCTTGGGCTAGGCTTTTCCCTAGTCGAACGCCGGTGGCAGAGGGGATGACAAAAAGTGCGGTAGTGAGTAGGGCTCCGACGAGTCGAACGCTGGCGACGGCGGCCAGTGCAATGAGTACGAGCAAGACCATGCGTAGAACGGACGGCTTGGCGCCGATGAGTTGGGCGTATTCTTCATCAAATGAAGACAATTCGAGTTCTTTGTGTAACACCCGTAGAACTAAAAGGACAATAAAGCTGGTGAGCGCGATCAGGATTAAGTCAGACATACCAACGGAGACGATGCTGCCAAATAGAAGCCCCGTAAAATCCCTCCAGGCGTGGCCGACGGACATTAGGGCGATGCCCAGGGCGAACATCATGGAGAGCATAACCCCGATGGCGCTGTCTTCGCTGTTACCTTTGCGACTCGAAATCCAGGCAACGCCTGCGGCGGTGAGCAGGGCGGCGACCAGTGCCCCGACGTAGAGTGAGATTCCCAGCAGGGCGGCGGCGACAATTCCTGGTAAGATGGAGTGGGTGAGTGCGGTGCTAATAAAGGCCATACGTCGCACGACAATGTACGTGCCGAGGCAGGCAGCGGAAACCCCGCAAAGTAAGATTGCGACGAGGGCGCGAAGAAAAAAATCTTCGGAGAGGGGAGCGAGAATCGGATTAAGCATGGCGGTGGGTGTGACCGGCGCAGGCATGCGTGGTGGTGAGGCGCCCGTTTTTTAGTTCGAGGACTCGATCAAACCTTTGGGAGTCGGCCGGATCGTGTGTGGCCATCACCACGGTGAAATTGTTTTCGGGATTAAAGAGGAACGACTCAACGATTTCGCGACTACCCTGATCGAGGGCGGCGAATGGCTCGTCGAGGAGAAGGACTTCGGCCCCCTGGACGGTCGCCCGAGCCAAGAGTCCGCGTTGTAATTGTCCGCCCGAAAGGCTGTGAACGGAGCGATCCGCTAATTCAAGTAAGCCCAAGCGTTCCAGTGCACGATCCACGGCGACGTCGCCATGTTCGCATTCTTCAAACCAACCGTGGTGTGCATAGGTTCCCATTTGCACGAGCCGTCGGAGTTGTAGTGGCACGTCGGCATTAAATTGCGGCTTCTGTGCTAAGTAGGCGATGCGGCTGCGGCCGAGTTTGGGCTCGGAGCCGAGCACGGCGACATCGCCCAGCACCGACGGTGTTAGTCCGGCCAACACGCGCAACAGGGTTGATTTTCCCGAGCCGTTGGCGCCAATCAGTGCGGTCCGGCAGCCGCAGGGGATTTCGAAGGTGGCTTCAGAAAATGCCAACTGGCTTTCGGCCGAGGCCGCCGCCGAAAGATTTTTGGCGTTCACCGCGATGCCATTGCACGCAGCGTCGTCAGCCGAGCAATAAGGAATGGCCGGCAACAATCCGAAGCAGGCGTTGCTTATCATTTGATGCCAGCGTGAGGAATGGAGTGACATTATTTTTGGAGGCCTTCGGCAATTTTCTGAGCATTCATTATCATCATCGACGGCCAAGTGTCGCCCACATTTCCCGGCGGTTGAAGGTATTCGAAAGACAGTGAGGTGGGTGGCGGCAATTGGCTGTCGATGGTCAGCTGCTCCGCGATGCGCCGATTCTGCCCTTCATCGTAGGCGATTAGACGAACGCCCCTTTTCTTAATCAGTTTTAGAATTTCTGAGTAACGCTGAATCGATGGGTCGGCCGACTCTGCTACCGAGCTCTCCACAACGGTGGCAACCACTTCGATTTTAAAGTAATCAGCGAATGACTCGAGGCTCGGGTGGTAGGTGACCATTTTCCGCTGGGCCTCGGGAATGGCTGCAAAGAGCTTTTTTACGGCAAATGAGGCTTCATCTATTTCTATAAGTAATTTACTTAGAGATACTTGTGACTCTTTCTCTGGAATTTTAAAATGCCCGGAGAGCTTCGTACTTAATTGGCTCACCATCGTCTTGGCACTTTCGGGGTTGAGCCAGGCGTGAAGGTGCTTGCGCGATGGATCGGGGTTAAGCCAAAGGACATCGGCCTCCCGATGGTTAGCTTTGGCCCAATCCGCGAGCCACGGCTCCGCCAAAGAGTTAAGTCCGACAACCAGCTTAGATCCATTAAGCAGCCTGAGGTCGGCCGGGCTCATTTGGTAGCCATGAAGCTCGCCCCCGCTGGGTATCAAGGACTTATGTGAAATGCTGTCTGGCAGGAGCTTGCCGGTCCAGTAATCGAGGATCGTAAAGCTGGAGACGACATCACTTTGGGCGCGACCAAAATGAGCCCAAAAGAGGGAAAGAATGACGGCGAGTTTTCTCAAGGCAGCGGGGATTGGTAGGTGGGTAACTTATTGCAACTTAGTTGCAATTAATAAATGCCCTTCAGGGGGTCTTTTTCGATTTGCTATGGAGGGTTCTATACCTTGCAATTTCCCGCTTATGCCCCAGTTCAAAGCCCTATGCGCTCATGTAGCGATGTTGCTTTTATCCGTTTCTGCAACCCTTGCACAAGCGACCGTACCGGCAGAAAAAGATACCAAGGCGGGGGGCGTATCGGGTAAGCCAAACGTCATCGTTCGTGATGTAAAATTTTTACAAGTAACGCTCGGCGGACAGGTCAATAAATGGAACCGTATGTCGGTCGAGCTTGAGGCAAAAAATAACCCCGACGCCAAGGCGCTCAACAAGCGTTGGCTCGATAAGGTGAAGGTGACGGTGACCCAAATTTATAAGACTGCATCCACTAAGCCAGAGGACTGGATGTATTACCGGGCGAATGCGACAGTTCTGACGATGGAAGTCGGCTCGCCCCGATCAGTCTTGTTCTACCTGCCTGGCGATATCGTGAAGCGCGATCGCATTAATAAGGACCCAGATTTTTATTACGTAGAGCTTGAAGTTGCTGGCACCGAGGAGCCCATCTTCGACGCTAAGGGCGGGTTGATTGCCGAGCAGCAGCGGGCGGTCTCACGAGATATTTCTCAGAAAGTTAAATTTGATGCCGCCAAAGATGCCGCCGATCGCGGTGTTTCTGCCAACTCCGGCATCCTCCGTCCGCAGTACATGATTATTTACCCCGATGCTCCTGTGGCGGTTCCACCATCGCCCGAGTATATTCGCGAAGACACCCAGGTCCGCTAATAATTTTTACCCCAACTTTCACGTTCGAATGAGTCAGAAAAAAACCACCATTGTAAATCTTGCCGCTTCACACGTCTCGATTTCGGCCTTCCGGGCTGAGTCGTCTCGTCTGTTCCTGGATAAGTTTTATGCCGAAGAGCTTCTGCCCGGCCTATCGGACGATGAATGGATGGGTTCGGCGATGGCCGCAGTGGGACGCTTAGTAGCGACGCATAAAATCAGTGGCGCGGTAACAGTTGTCGCCCCGAGTTTCTTACTCCTGCAGAAAACTTTAAAGGTGCCGCAGGTTGAAGCCGCTCGCCAGGCACAAATCGTTGCCTTTGAGGCACAGAATAATATCCCTTATCCACTCAACGAAGTGGTGTGGGACAGCCAAGTGATGTCTTCCGACGGCGTCGAAGCAGAGGTTCTGCTTTTCGCCCTGCGTGTCGAAGTCGCGACTCGTATCGCGAATGCGATTTCGGCTACGGGATTAAGCCCTAGCGCCATTCAGGTCGCACCATTACTCGATGCCCAAGCCGCACAATTGCACGGCGGGTACAGCTCCGAGGAAGTTCTCATTGTGAACGTCGGTGCACGCACCACGGACCTCAGCTTCGTCGGTCCAGCTGGCGCCAATCTGCAATCCGCTAACATCGGCGGCAACATTCTCACTCAAGGAATTTCCGACAACTCGGGTCAGCCCTTTGCGGCGGCCGAAGCGCTCAAGATTGCTTACTTCACCGGCCAGGTGCGCTTGGCAGAAGGCGACCCTCAGCTCGCGCTCATTCAAACCAATGCACAAGGATTCAATCGCCGTCTGGCGCAGGACCTTAATCGCCGCTTAATCAATATTCGCCGTGGCACCGCGGGCCGTCAGCCCACACGTATTTTAATTACCGGTCGCGCGGCAGCTGTGCCAGGTCTCAATGAGCAATTAACTGAAACCCTGCGTTTGCCCGTTGAGCTCTTTGACCCTTCGACGGTGGTCTCGTTGGGTTCGGGGATAACTCCCGATTATGTGGCTCAGTATGTTTACCAAATTTCGGAAGTCATCGGTGAGGCCGCTCGATTGGTTTTACCAGGCCTTAAGGGAATCAATTTAATCCCGCGCGAAATCTCCGACCAAATTACTTTCGACGGACGCAAACCATTTTTAGTCGCCGCCGCTTTGTTTGTGGCACTGGCTCCTTTCCCGGTCTGGTTCGCTTTAAATGATGCGAAGGCATACGACGCCAAACAAGTCAGCGCCTTGAAGGCCAAATCGAAAGAGCTGACCGGCTACCAGTCTTCCATTAAGTCTACGCGCGATGAGGCCAATGCGGTCTTAGCCAACAATCAGCAGCTCGAGTTCGTCACCACGAATTCAGCCAACTGGCCCCTCTTCTTGGCGGATTTACAAACCCGCGTTGCGGCCAGCAAGAACACGTGGATTGAAGAAATTCACGTGCGCCGGGAGCAGGCCACCGCGACACCGATTGAAGGCGCCGAAAATCAAGCCGCCGATGCCACCCCGACTACGGGCACCCGCGTCATCGTCACCGCTCGCACTTTACTCGACAAGGTTGCACCAGGTAAACCATTCAACGCTCAAGAATTAATCGATCGTCAAGGTGCCTTGATGACGAGCCTCAAGCAGTCGCCCTTCGTTGAAGAAATTCCGACCGACGAAATTAAGCCTGACTACAAAGAAGCCAACGTGCCCAAAATTATTTTCACGATCGTGATCCGGAAAGAAAAAGCGCTCTAAGCCATGGGAAATTTCCAAAAAAACAAAATCTTCTTTAGCGTCTTGATTGCGCTAGCGGTGACATTCTTGACGGTCGCTGTACTCAGCTACCTGTCGTACTCAGACATGGCAAAATCAGCTAAGGAGCTGACCGCGGAGAAAAAGAAATTCAAAACGCTTCTCGACGGACACGCCTTAGTCGCCGATGCCCCAGCGGTTTCGCTGACCACGACAAATGTCGAAGTGGCAAAACGCGATTTAGCCGACCTCCAAGAGCATCGCCAAACTTTACAGGCCGCCATCGCTTGCCCAGAAGACAAACGCATCGCGGGTAAGCCGAAATTGAGCAACGGCTCGGAAGTGGCTTCGCTCGTTAAGCAATCGGTCGATGAATGGAAAAAGTATGCCGACGAAAAAGAAATTCGCATGATGCCTAACGAGAAGTGCGAATTCGGTTTCCGTCGCTACATTCGCAACCAAGGCGCTTCCCCTAAGAAGGAACTGACCCGCGTGGATCAGCAGCGTAAGATTATCGACTTCCTTTATAAGACGCTGGCGGATTCTCGCCCCGAAGGCGCGGCCCGTGCCCCGATTTTATTGGAATCAATCGATCGCGAGCCGATCGAAACATTTGAAAAAATTGCCGAGGGTAAGCCAGGCGCTGGCAACATGGGCCCGAATGAAAGTATTCGCAACGAGCGCGACGAATTTAACCCGAGCCGCACTTTCCGTCAGCCTGCCTTGGTGGACACGCTCTCTTTCCGAGTTCGTTTTGTTTCTAATACTGCCACCTTACGTAACTTCATCAACAAGCTTCGCGCTAGCGGTCGCCCCATTGTGATTACGTCAATCGATGTGAGCGTGCCATCGGCCGAGGTCACCAAATTACTTTCGGCGGCCGCACCGTCCAGTAATTCGGCTTCGAATGTGCCCACCAGCCTCCCCGATTTCTTTGCAAGCGATGCGAGTTCCACCTCCACGGGCAAAGCCGAGGCGGTTAAAGACGAGCGCAAGTTGATTGTGCGTCAGACCCCTTCGCTTTTTGCCGTTCAGGTCGATTACCTCTCGGTGGCGGAAACTAAAAACTCAGTTGAGGCCACGCCCGCTAAAAAATAATAGAGTTATAAAACATGAATTTCCGTAAAGACCTCTTCCTTATCCTTGGCGCGCTTTTCGTGCTCGCGCTGGGCGTGCTCACCTGGGCGGCGCTGGATCAAGGTGCAATGCCGAACTTGGTTAAACCATTGTTGCCTGCGGAGGAACTCAGGGCGAAGCCACTTCATGAATTAACGATTCCCGCCCTAGGCGTTGAGTACCCTGCGTCGCCCAAGACTCCGCTGACGAAAGATTTGAATGATTGGTCTTCACTTAAAGAAGATGAAGACGGTTGGGATTATGACCTCTTCACCACCATCGACATCGATTGGAAGACGAAGGACGCCGAATACATTCCGTCGTCTCAAAAAGATATTCCGATTCCACCTTTTGGCGTGACGCTCGTTAAGGTCGGTCACCCGATTTACCCCTACCTTCTTCGTGGCACCATGGCCGCCCGCTCTAAGCAGGAAGCCGATCGCGAGTTCACCATCGAGAATGTGAATACCAAAGAATACTTTGAGCGCTGTAAGCTCGGTAAGCCCATCGGACCAAACTTAGCGATTACGCCCGTATCTTTCGTTAAAGGCGTTCTGACCGTTAAGGACGACAGCCCAGATTTAAAGGGCCGCTTAATCGCCCTGGATGAGGTTAAGCCCTTAGAGTTTACCGATACAATCGACGTCCTATTGGTTGCCTCTGAAGATGCCGGCACGACGTGGACATTCCATGCGGTTGGTGATAAGTTTGAGTACCAAAACGCCCGCTTTGTTATCAAAGAAATTGACTTGGATACTAAGACTGTGACCGTTGAGAAGACCTTTAAACCTAACCCCAAGAAGCCCGAAAAGTCCTTCCTGGAAACCCTGTCAGTCCCTGCGCCCGCAGTGGCCAACGCAGTTAAGGATAAGGATGCAGCAAAGCCTGCAGCCCCCGTCCCCGCCACTGCCCCCGCAGACAAAAGTAAACCCTCCCCTAAAAAATAACCCCTTTCAAAAAACTCCCCGATGAAATCAATCCCCCGTAGTAGTCTCGCTTGGTTAGCCTTAGCCGCTTTGATTGCGGTTGGCACCCTTGTCGCCCAAGACGTCGACCCTGTAACACAGAAGACCCTTCTGTTATCCGACGCACTTAAGGCCCGCGAAGACGGCAACCTCTCCGCCGCACGCAACGGATACCTCAAGATTCTCCAGATCGATAAGTCAGATGAAGGCGCTAAGGAAGGCCTCGCCTCAGTTGAGGCTGCGATAGCCAGCGCAACTGCACAAAAAGCTCAGGTTGCTGCTGCAGCCGATGCCCCTGCACCTGCCAAGTCATTACTCGAGTCCGTCGCCAACAATCAACAAGCCCTCTTCCGCGAAGTGCCTCAAGCTATCGCGACCGCCAACGAAGCTGCCGACAACGGTAACTATGATGCCGCCCTCAAGGTGCTGGATGGTGTCGCTGCCGCTTTGCCTAACAACACTGCCGCTCAGTCGCTTCGTGACGATGTGACCTTGGCTCGCCAAGAAATCCTCACACGCCGCGAATCGGGCGACAAGGGTGCCGACCACCTCGCTCATGCTGAGCTCGATCGTTTGGCCAAAGCAAACTCCGTGCGCATCGACGCCGCTGAAGAGCTGGTAGACGCCGCCGAGAAATTTATCCGCAACGGCGATTTTGATAAGGCTAGCGAAAACCTGGATAAGGCCAAAGCCGGCCTCCCAGCCAATATCGCTACCGATTCCTTGGTGCAGCGTATTGAAGAAGACCGATTCAACCTTTTGGCCGCTCGTTCGATGGCTGCCATCGATGCCCGCGAAATGCGCCAAGCGGATTCCTACATTCGCGACTACGAAGCTAAAAATAAAAAGGCCAACGGCATCAATGATTCTACTGCCCAACGCCTCCGCGCGGAGTATGACTCCAAGAAGTCCGACCCACTTTACCAAAATATCGACGACATGTCCCCGGGCTTACGCACGAAAGACGCACGCGTTGAAGAGCTCCTAGTCAAAGGACGCGCTCGTTACCTTTACGGCGATTACACGGGCGCCATGGATGCCTACCGCGAAGTTTTACAGTACCAGCCAAATAATTCTGAGGCCAAGGCCTTCCAAGTTCGTATCCGCCAAAATATCTCAGAAAATTCTGGTCAGTGGAATCGCGGCGTGACCAAGGGTAAGCTCATGGAACAGCTGGACGAGTCCTGGAAACTCCCAGAGGTCTACAATCGCGAAGTCGCTTCTAATTCCGGCAAGACCGAAGCCGATCCAGTGTTGGATAAGCTCAGCGCCATCATGGTTCCGGAAATCAATATCCGCGACATGGCATTTGACCGCGCGGTCCAACAATTGATCACGATTTCGAAGTCGTATGATAAAGACGGCAAGGGCGTGAACATGTACGTGGTCGACCCCGAGCATAAGAATCCCTCGGTCAATATGACTTTGAGCGATGTGTCCCTCAAGCAGGCCCTCGATATCATCGTTAAGCAGGTCAACTTCTCATACACCATCAGCCAAGGCGTGATTGAGCTTCGTCCCGACACGGGTTCGGGCGATATGGAAACTGAATTCTTCCCCTTGAGTTCGGCAGCCGAAACCAAGATGACCGGCATCAATGTCAGCGCTGCGCCAGCAGCGGGTGCGACGGGCACTTTTAGCGGAGGAACGGCACCTAGTGGCGATGCCAGCGCCCGTACCGATGGAATCAAAAACTTCCTTTCTCGTTCAGGTGTGGTTTTCACGGAGAATGCTCAGCTCAATTATGATGGCACGACGCTCATCGTGACGCAAAACCGCAAGAGTTTGGAAAAAATCCGCAATATTCTCCGTCGCTACTCCGACATCAAGCAGGTCCACATCGAAGCGAAGTTTATTGAAGTTACGGAAACAGCGCTGAATGAGTTGTCGTCGAATATATCTTTGCTGATTCCTGGCACAACTTCAGTCCGTGCACAGACTAACTTGCGTTCAATGTATTCTGCTCAAAACGGCACCTCGACTAATCAATATATTACCCTCAATGGGACGAATGGCCCCGCCTCACTTTCACCTGAAATTCCCGGTAAACTAAATTACGGTGGCCCTAATCCGAATTTTGGGGGTGTTGCTGGCACGGCCGAAGCCAAAATAGGTTCAATTGGTTCGTATGACTTATCCATTTTCCTCAAGGCCATTGAGCAGAGCGCAGGAGCAGATATCATGTCGGCACCAAGCTTGACGGTGCTCGACGGAAAAACGGCCACCATCTCGATTTCTCAGTTATTAAGGTACCCGCAGTCTTACGGCGACACACAGGCGACTGTTTCGCCCGCAACACAAGGAGGAGGCGGAGACGGTGTTGCTATTACAGCGGGTACACCCCAAGACTTCACTGTTAAAGAAGTGGGTGTGACATTGGAAGTGACACCAACCGTGGGTGCAGATGATTCTATTGCACTAAACCTTAAGCCCACCGTTACCGAGTTCGAAGGGTTTGTAGAATATGGAGGTACGTCGGTTGCCATCACTGGGAGCACGTCGGTCACGGTTCCTTCGGGATTCTTCCAGCCGATCTTTAATCAGCGTCAAGTAACGACCGATGTTACCATCTTCGATGGTGCCACGGTGGTTATCGGTGGTTTGACCCGCGAAGAAGTGAAGTCGGTGAACGATAAGGTTCCAGTCCTAGGCGACATTCCATTCTTCGGGACCGCTTTCCGTTCGACCAGCAAATCAACGGTTAAGAAGAACCTCACGGTCTTCGTGACGGCTAACCTCGTTTCACCTGGCGGTGCTCCATTGCGCAGCAACTTACCAGGCCTGCGTGCGGGCTCTACCTTCCAGAACCCAATCATCGCCTCACCCGGTGGTGCAGTTTACCGCGAGCCAATCGAAGCAGCGGCTCCTTCAGCTAAGTAATCTTAGCCGACGACAGGATAGAACAGGCCCGCCATTTGGCGGGCCTGCTTTTTTCTGGAAGAGTTCACCGACTCAGAGAAGATAGCCGACATGCGCTGGCTGCTCGTGGATGGATTCAACCTCGTTTTTCGCAGTCACTTCGCGATGGAGCGCTCCAACCTGCGTCGCTCATCCGACCAGTTTCCCACGGGCGCCTTGCACGGCTGGATGAAGTCGCTGCAAGACTTACGCGACAACGAGAAGCCCGATCGTGCGGTCGTCTTCTTTGACCTCGGGGGCTCCGACCGACACTTAGCAGTCTTGCCCGACTACAAAGCGCAACGCGATGAGACGCCCGAAGACATCGTCTTACAACTTCCCGAAATCAAAAAGCTCACCGCACTCCTTGGCTTTAAGGTCATCGAGCAACGCGGCGTTGAGGCCGATGATTTAATCGCCACAGCGGTGCATCGGCTGTCACAGAAGGGTGATGAATGCATCATCGTGAGCGCGGATAAAGATTTCGGACAATGCGTCGGCGGATCCGTTATGCAATTGGCTCCACCGCCCACCGCCAACCCGGCCCTCGGCTGGCGTCGACTGGATGCCGCTGGCGTCGAAGAAAAGTTTGGCGTCCCTCCAGCGTTGATTGCCGATTACCTGGCACTCGTCGGCGATACGTCCGACAATATTCCTGGACTCAAGGGCGTTGGACCCAAGACTGCCGTGAAGTGGCTCAAGCAGTATGGCAACCTCGAGGGTGTTCTCACCGCCGATGCGATTGAGCCCGCACGGTTCGCCGAGCAGGTGAAGTCCGAGGCCGATCGCATCCGCTCTAATTTATCGTTGGTCCGATTCCAAACACACTTCGATTTCGAAATCGGAGAAATGCCCGTCGAAGATAAGTCCGGTGTGGCGGATTTTCTGAGCGCCATGGAAATGCATTCCACGCTGCGACGGTATCAGCAGAAACACGGGGTGGCATCGGCACCAGAAGCGAAGCCCTCACCGCCGCCAAAACCGAAATCGCTCCAAGGCGATTTATTCGAGTAATAAAAAAGCCCGTCATCGCTGACGGGCTTTTTGTTTCAAAGGGAAAGCGGATTACGCTTTCTTGTCTTTGTTGACGGTGGGCGCTGGAGCAGTTGCGGCCTTAGGGGCAGCAGCTGAAGCCACTGGAGCAGTCGCCCTAGGGGTTGGGGCGGTTGTCGCAATGGTTGCACCAGGCTTAGCCTGATCGCGCTTTTGAAGGTAGTTGTTAAGCTCTTCTTCGCTCATCGCGACCCAGAAGATGCCTTCGAGTACTTCGACGATTAGGTTATTGGTAACGATGCCGTAGGTCTTGCCCATGTGCTCGGCATTGGTGGTGAGCGTTTGCTTAACCTTGGCTAATTCATCCTTAACGCGCTTCTTTTCGTCTTCGGTCTTGGCCGATTGCTCAGCAGCAGTGAGTTGGATGACGGCGTTTTGTTGAGCTTGGACGATTTGAATATTGCGCTCGAGCACAGGGATTTCGCCGCCGGTGATGACGGAGAGTTCCAGTACCTTCGAGTTACCGCGCGCAATGATGTCAGACTCCTTAAACTTGGGGTCCTTACGCAGGATGGCGATCTGTTCGTCGTTCACGGGAGTGAGCAGACGGACCGAGGTATTTTGAATGAGGTGCGGACGGATGGTCACGTGGTCGGCCTTGAAGCCGTACACTTTTTCAAACAGTTCGTCCTTTTGATTGAAGTCGAGCAACTCGGCATCGCGTGCGCGAGTGAGCGCTTCCTTCTCGCTGCCAGTGATGGCGGCTTGGATGCGTTGAGCGATTCCCATCACGCGCTGAGCGTGGGCAGTCATCACACGAAGGTCGTTACCGAAGCGTTGCATCGTTTCGGCGTTATTGATGGTGACGTATTTGAAGAAGACTTTGTCTTCGTGGCGGAGCAGGTTAGTATCAACGGCAGGCGTTGAAGCTACGGGTGCTGTGGTAGGCGTGGTTGTCATAGTGGATGAGTGAGGGGTTGTGGGGTAGAGTGATTATTTCTTTTCGGGAGCAGAAGTCTTGGACTCGGTTTTTTCTTCGAGACTCTTTTTCTCTTCGTCGGATAGAAGGGTGTAGAGTTTGGCTTCGGCCGTTTGGATATTGAATTCGACGGGAATTTCGAAGCCACGTGTCCGCTTAAACTCTTCTAGGCTCTTGCTGACCTCGGTTTGGGCATTGCGAATGGCTTCCTCGATCTTCTTTTTGTCTTCTTCCTTGGTGTAGCGGGGCTGCACTTCGATGAGGCCTTGGAGGGCGCGCTTCGTTTCGAGGACGCGACCGACTTGAACCTTAAAGCCTTCTACTTCGCCGGCACCTTTAACGGTGTCGCGTACTAAAAACTTTTTGTCGTCGGGTCCCTTGACCACGCTTTCGGGCTTAAAGTCTTTGGTGGCGGCCAGCTTGATGTACTCATCGCTGGTGAGGGCGGTTAGAACTCGGACGCTAGTTGGGACGACCAAGTATTGGCGCGAGAGGTCGAAATTATAAGTCTTCGCCATGGTCGCATTGTTCTCTTGGAGCTTTGCGATTTTTGCTTGGAGTTCGTTGCCGCGTGCCTCCTTTTCGGGAGTCGTTAGGGCCAGGTCGGCCAACTGCTTGGTCGTCGCTGCGTCTTTCTGTTGTGCAGAGATAATTTGAGTGTCGCGCTCAAAGGATGCCCACTCTTCTGGGGTTGAAATAGACTTAACGAGGACGAAGCGCTTGCCTTCGAGATCTAAGACCTCGAGTTGAATGGACTGAGGTTTTTCTGCTGCCTTCTCGGTCGTTGGAGCGACTTTGGCTTCAGCTTTTGCGGCGGGCTTCGCATCCGTCGCGCTTTGGCTGGTTGCGGCAAGGAGCATGGAGGCTAAGATGGACAGGGTCTTCATGGGCATGCTTATAGAGGGGGTAAGAGGTTTGAGAATATAAACCTTCCAAGACCTAGACCAGCCCAAATGGCTGATTTCTAGGGTTTTGGTGCCGGCTTGAGGGCTTTTCGCAGAATTGACTCCAAATCAACCGAACTTGCCTGCCTTTGTAGCTGCTCATCGGCCAGCACGGCCCGTATTTTAGGGTTATCAAATAATCCACTTAAGTCCTTCTTATTCAACAACTCACGAACTTTTTTATCCTCTAGTGCCTGGTAGAGGGAAGGGTGGCTGGCGAGGGCGCGGATTTCTGGGAGGGCAATGAGGCGTTTCTGAGCTGCATGGTTATCTATCACCTCTTTCAGGAGCTCAATTTGCGTCCTTTGCCTGTCGGGCAGGGGCGACCAATCCTTGATCCAGCCGGTGTAGGGCGTTTCTGCTAACTCATCCCTAACGGCGACACTCCAGTGGGTCGCTCCGGGTCTGTTAGTTGAAAGCAGTGCCACAATCGAGGCGGCTGAGCACAGGATGGTGATCGAGATACTGAAATAGAGGAGACCCGTCCAGCAGCCAACCATCGCGCCCATGACTGGACTTTCTGCCTCGTCGGCCCCCTCAGGCCTTTTGCCGAGCCACCAGATTAGACCGTAGATAATCAAACCCGTGGCACAGGTGAGCAGGGTGATGCCGGCGATGCCGCGCAGCAGCCAAGGAAAACTTGTGCCATGCAATAGGGAATGCCCAACGTCTACGCCGAACGTCCAGCCAAGAAATAACCCCGCGGTCAGCGCAAATGGCCCAGCCAGTTGGCGGAGTGGTCCCCGTTTATAGCCCCGCCACGCTCCACGCCCCATCAAGAGGATAAGAATAAAGCCAGCAATCCAGACACTCGAAGTAAAATTATACATCAATTAAATGCCTTGGACGATTTCGCGAATCTCTCGCTCTTGTGCTTCAATGCTCTCTGCTAATTTGAATTGTGCCTGGGCGCGGTATAAATTGTGCCCCGGTTGGCGGACTTTAAAGTAGCGATCGCCGTTGAGGTGGTCGGTTAAAAAGCGCAGGCCAAGTTCTAAGGTCATACCTAAAATGGCGTCGTAGCCGAAGCCTCCGCCCTCGCGATTCGGCGTTTTTGAAGATTCAATTCTATACCCGTCAACAAAGGCTTTTAGCAGCTCTAGGTCGAGTCCGACATCGTCCAATTTAATCGGGTCCTCGCCCGCCGGATTGCAGAGCGAACGCACCGCATCGCCTAAATCGTGCTCACGTAGCCCCGCTTGCACGGTGTCTAAATCAATCAGCCCAACCCCTTGGCCCGTTTGATTATCAATCATCACATTACCCGACTTCGGGTCGCCGTGGGTGACGCCCAGTTTTAATTTACCCTGCTCGACGGCGTTTGATAAAGTTAAGAGCGCGGACTTCCGTGCCACGATAAAATCAATTGCGCTTTGCGCGCTCGCTGACGCTTGCAGGAGCGCTTGGGTGCCAGACTGCTTAAGGGTCGCTTCAAAATTAGCCAGGTAACGCGGGGCGTGGTGAAAGCCGGGGAGGGCTTCTTTAAGTTGTACGGCCGACAGGGTTTCGACCTGTCGATGAAAATGCCCGAGTACGTGGCCGACTTCAAAGGCGTGCTCAAGGCCCTGTACCGCTTCAAATGTTTGTGCTCCAGGAATAAATGTCAGCGCCCGCCAGATATCTCCCTCGGGCTCGGTAATGAAATCATCGCCACCCTTAGTTTTAATAATTTCCGGAAACCGCCACGCGCGATCAGAGTCATCCACTTCCGCGGCCAGATTTTTTTGCAAGTGTTCCGACAGTACGCGCAGGTTATGCATGACCGCCGCTGGTTCCGGAAAAACTTGCCGACGGATTTTTTGGATGATCGCCGGCAGCTCATTGCGCCCGTCGCGGAAGATTGCTATGTAGGTATCATTAATATTGCCCGACCCAAAGGGCCGCACGGCGACTGGTAGTCCGGGTAGACTAAACTCACTGGCGATAAGGTCGGCGCGCATGGGCTTAGGGGGTAATTTGGACTGATTTAACGAGGTGGCGAGGGCTTTTGCACGATGCCAAGGCTTGATTTTAATTCGGGGCGGCTCATGTTCACCTGTCCTCTGCGACGCCACCTTAGCTCAGCTGGTAGAGCATCTCATTCGTAATGAGAATGTCGCCGGTTCAAATCCGGCAGGTGGCTCCAGCGCAGAGGCAAATTCTCGGTCCGCTTGCAAAAATGGACCATTCACCCTCCTTCAATCCATGACCCGTCGAGCCGACAAACCCGCCCGCAGCAGCCGCGACCTCTCGCGACGCTACGACCGGAATTTCCGTGCGGATGATGCGTACCGCGCTTCCTTGCCCGATATTCAGAA
>Ga0214919_10002777_pt1 | contig 27108 bp, 24 predicted proteins | sample LL1503_MetaG_FD_177994 | JGI IMG/M metagenome (GOLD analysis project Ga0214919, IMG submission 177994) | Freshwater microbial communities from Lake Lanier, Atlanta, Georgia, United States - LL-1503 | ecosystem: Environmental > Aquatic > Freshwater > Lake | place: USA: Georgia | collected...
CTATATTTCAAACTTGGCAAGTGATAATATAAATTATTTATGGATGTCAGAGAGTTCGTCTATATCTGGTATGATTTATCGCATGTCATTAAATTATAATACCAATATTTCAGAAGGAACCCCTACGACGGCTGTCACTAGTTTTTCATCTACGGTTAAATCTATTGGGGCTATTAAATATGGTGCCGGTTATTTATGGATAGCAGGAATTACTATTAACGGAGGGATTTCTTCATTAGTACAGGTTGATACAACTGCAAATAATATTCTTAATACTATACCATTGATTACTACGCCAGCCGTGTCTAATATAACGAGTATAGATATTTACAATGAATATTTATGGATGACCGACAATACTAACTCAGCTCTTTTGAAAATGAAGATTTACGTTCCTTGTTTCAAAGAAGGAACCAAAATATTATGTTTAACGTCGCAAATGAAAGAAGAGTATATTCCTATTCAAAATATTCGCAAAGGGGATTTAGTAAAAACTTCGCTACATGGATTTGTTCCAGTTTCTATGATTGGTAAATCAGTTATATCCAATCCGAGTGGGTCTGAACGTATTAAAAATCGGCTATATAAATGTTCTAAATCTCAATATCCCGAATTATTTGAAGATTTGTATATAACGGGATGTCATTCTATTTTGGTAAATAATTTATCCGAATCGCAACGGGAAAAAACTATGGAATCTTTAGGGGATATTTTCATAACCGAACGTAAATACAGATTAATGGCATATTTAGATGAGCGATGTGAGCCATATTCTGAAATGGGTAGATATACGATATGGCACTTTGCTTTGGAAAATGATGATTACTATATGAATTATGGCGTTTACGCAAATGGATTGTTAGTAGAAAGCACTTCTAAGAGATATATGAAGGAGTTTTCTGGCATGAAGTTGATTGAATAATTTTCTGTATAAAATTGATTCCTTTTCATAATATTTAGATATATATACAGATATTTCTAAATATGACAACTCAAACTATGCCAACCGAAAATATTTCCATTGAGCTTTGTGCAACCAATACTCAGGAACCAAAAATGTTAACTGATTTCGGATTTTCCAGGTATTTGTATGTTTTAGACGATGTAAAGTCCTCACTTGTTATTGCAATATTGGAGCGGAATCGCGACGAAGCCCTATTTTGGGCATATGAACTCTATTTCTCTGGACTAAAGGCCGATGTATTTTGTATTTTAGAACAAATGGTTTCATTAATGTATGTTTCCCTAAATCCCCGTTTAGGAAAGTTTCTGGAAGCAAAAAAACGGGAATGGGATGAAACCGGGGCATATTACATTGTGGCAACATTCGTATACAATATGATAAGCAGTCCATACGACATTTCAGGATTTGTCAAAATGTTTTGCAAAGACCCCGATTTAATAAAACATATAGATGAACATCTTAATACTGTTTGCCATAGTTTACATGATACCCTAAAGATGAGCGACACAAGTTCTTCTTCACAAACCCCGGTTCCAAAACAGGTATCTAAAAGCCGCATTTATATTGTGGCTGAACAAAAGGACGCCATTAAATACATAACAGTTAATCACAGTAAACCACACTACTTGCTTAGAAAAATCTTGAAATACCCGGTGCGGAAAAACACGCTCGCCATTTTCGATCACGAACACGGTATTTATACTCATGAGCAATTGCAATCGTTGTATTGGTATAACTGGTTATATTACGCAACGGCATCGCCACTTTGGAGCGACCGTATTTCTAAATATGGCGGGGAAATTAATCACGAAAGGCTTCGGATTGATTTTCCAAACCACGAACAGGAAGAAGCATTCTATGAAAAATACAATTTAGAACCGGATGAACAGCCAAAAGAAATCCAAGAAATGAATATTGGTACCGGGACAGAAGAACAACTTACATGGACCGAGTTTTACGAAAAATATGCGAAATATGCGAAATATGCAAAATAACCTAAATAACATTATATCATATTTACTATCATATACCCGCCAAATATACTATTTCGGTAGTCAATGCAAACAATATACCCCCCCATAATGTATCTATAGCAACTGTTTCCCATTTCCATTGTTTTAGTGTTGCATAGTTAGTAGAATCATATACACCATATATCAGTATTCCCAAAAAGAACGCGTCGGAAATGGGTCGGTGGTTGCGTAAAATAAAATAATATAATCCTGCAATCAATAATATATAACACATAACCGCACCTAATATTCTAAATTGTAAGGCAACCCGTTGCACTGCTGCAATTTGTATTTCAAACATATTTTTCATTGTAGTTATATAAATTGCGTCTAAAGATAGGAGAACCACTCCCGTTAATAATAATGTTTTTACTATAGCCGATATTTGCATATATATTACATCAAGACATTATATGGACTGTATTTGGCCTGAATCGGGTGCTTCTCGCACCGGGTTCTCCGATTCTTTATCTTTTTTTTCAGAATTAGATGCCGTATCCGAAAGTTCTACTGTTTTGGCAACCTTTTTATATATGTTTTGCTGCTGTATAAAATAGAGAACCCATTGTGGCAAATAGGCAACCACATTCATCAATGAATTATACGTTATTGCATATATAGACGTATTGTCTGCAAATTGAATGCTATACCACCAATAAGGAGGAATATAGAGAACGCAACCCTTTTCCACCGAGTATTCTAAAAACCTAACCTTTTCCATTTCAACCGCAGGTTGTTCCCATGCATTATATGTGCTACGGAACTCATATGTATCGTAGTCTTTTATTGGATGCAAATATTTGCAACTTTTCCATGGTGTCATTTTTACAGTTATTTTTCCGGAAGTCACTATATAATAGTGCCTATAGTCAAAATGGTATCGCAATGGCGTGCGAGTTTTTGCTGAACCGGATATATAGTCATATTTCGTATTAACGGTGAACGTGGGTTTCAAATATTCATCGGCGGTTTGTATTTTTACTGCTAATCCAGTTTCTTCTAAAAACTCGCCATTATTTTCAGTATAATAATGAGAACCTGTATTATTTAGAAATAAATTGTGCGCATTAGAACAATTGATACGGACACTATTAATAGACGAATCTTTGTCGGATTTATAATAGTCATTTGTATCTTTTATATTCAGCATTTCTTGGCCATATTTATTGCATATGTTCTCCAAATCCGTATTTTGAAAAATGGTCGGCAATACAGTTTCAAACTCAAATATAACCGGCTGTTTTACATCGCATATTTCTTGCAATTGAGTATTCGTTGCATAATCCATTTCGTATATTTCTAAATCCTCGCTCCGTTTATATTGTTGTGTTATATGAACATACGTGAATAATACTACTATAAAAATGAGAAATCCAACTAAGTAATTCATATACTATATGCTATATCTAATTTGTAGACGCCGTTTTGTATATTTTAACGTATTTGGATGGGAAACGATAATCTCCGAAAATTGTTATCCATGTTCTCCATAGATATATTCATATTTCCATAAGTGCTCCTTCTATATTTGCATATTTAACAGATGGTGGAAAGGGCATGTATTCTCGCAAAGGATTTGTATGGCAGGTAATTCGCCTTAGAAAACTGGGTAATTCGGGCATTTTAGTAATCTGGTTATTTGCAAAAAATAAATCAATGAGTGTCTTGGGTAAATGAGGAATACTGCGTATGTAGTTATTTTCTATATACAGCCCGATTAGTTTTGGTGGTAAATCGGGTATGTTGGTTAAATCATTATTAGAACATGATAAAAACTCCAGTTTTTGAGGAAGTGGCGACGGTAGTTCTGCTATAATATTATCATAGCAATACAACCATTCTACACTATTAGGCAATTTAGGTATTCGGCGTATTTTATTTGAATTACAAAAGAGTGATTGGAGAACCGTATGATTCAATTGCGGGAGGCATTTGAGCTTATTTCCACTACAATTTAGTATTTCTAATACTTTTGGGATTTTAGTTATTTTATGTAAATTGCATGACCGACAATGCAAAAACTTAAGTGTAGATGGTATATTTATTATCATTTTACTGTATATTTGATAAATGGAAAAGCATTCTAATTCTTTAAATCTAGCCAAATCTATCATTATTGCTCCGTAAATAGTCATACGTTGATTTGCATACCAAAAACTGTCAAAAAACTGGTTAAATGCAATGGATTCGTAATTATTTGCTCTATCTATATTTGACAATTCATTTGGAGAAACATTTATATTATTGGCAATACTTTCACATAACTCGGTATATGTAGTATAACTCAAAATGGGACTAGATTCATCCGCAATTTCGGGATGAGAAACATAATATGCATATAGCACATCTCCAGCTAGTTTTATTTCCTTGGTATTGTCGGGTAGGGAGTTTATCATTTTTAATGCGTATTCGGCAATAAATACCATATCAAACCTATTTGGTCGTCTTGACATTATATTTTTACTTATAGATATAAATATATTTTTATATCTATTTATATACACCTATTATATACTAGCACTCTATATGTCTAAAAAACCTACAAAACCAGAATATACACAAGAAGATATAGATAGAATAAATGTGGATATTGCCGGTAGTTTTTTTATAGATATGATTGGTCAAAATATGGACAAGTTTGTGGATTTGCTTAAACAACTTGTTCGCCCCGGGTCTCCAGAATTGGCGGCGGAATTGGCTCAATTACATGTGGAAAATATTACTTTGGAAAAAAAGTTTGATAATGCTATGGTTCCCCGCGGCAGACCTAAATTGGGAGAAGATTTAGCCGAAGTCCATTGGCTTTTTATTGTGAAAAATCAGAATGCAAAAACAAAAAAACCGAATAGTTTGAAGGCGGAAGATTATACAGTATATAACCCATATGATAAAAATATGCAAAAGACTGGTTCTCATCAATTTTGCCAGTCTCATGCCCTATTTATGGCATACAAGTATTATTCTGGACAACCAATTCCTGATACAAATCCGCGCGACGCGTTTGTTGATTTATTAGGATTTTGGAAAATGTTAATTGATAATATTGGACAAACTGGGCTAAATAAACCGGCAACAATCAAAAAAATATTGGAGTCTATTTTTGAATTAAACCGACAAACCGAATCAAATGAAAAACTAGTAAAACATGTTATTTCAAAGTTTCCGAAAAAAATGGATAAAATATATGAAATATTAACATCGGAGTTTGCCAGAGTATATTGTCCTACCTGGATATAGTGTATCCATGGTATATCTGAATATATGGATTGTTGTCTATATGACTAGCATGATGATAGATGTATGGTCTGTCATGTCGGTAGGAATGATACCACACATCTAGATATCAACCACCTAATATTTTTTTGAATGTTTGCGTGTTTTGTTATATTTTTGTTTGCGTGGCGATTTCCCTCCAACTCGTAAATATTGCGGGACTGTTTGATATTTATTAGTTGATGTATGTTTCCAAACAATACTTCCGTTTTCTAATGAATTGCGATCATTGCCAGTAGGATTGCATATTTTGTCATTTGCCCAGCCTAAATCTGTAGAACAACTTTGGGGAACACCTAATATTGGAATAAAATGATGCTTTCTATTAACAATAACATCACTAAGCATATTTTGTTTTATAAAAATTGACCAAGCATTGGTTTCATATGTAGCCCGATTTGGTGGAGTATTTAAATATTTGGCAAATGCCTGCATTATATTACTATGAGCAACCATAAGAATCATTTGATTTTGACTAATTTGGTTCGTTTCATTTGCGTGTTTATTTAACTCACCAATTATATATGCATGGTGGATATTGAGCCAATTAAAAAAATGCATTAAATTGCCATTTTGTGTATAATTTTTTTTACTATAAAAGCTAGTAAATGGTTCCGATACGGTGGGTGTAGTTCCAGTGAGTTCTTCTGATAATCCATAGTAATCATAACTACTTACGAAGTTTGTTGAAGAGCTATTAATTGATGTTCCGAGTTTTATAGTAAATGTTATGAAATCTCTGGGGTCTTCGCCAGATCGTCGCGTATTAACCATCGGGAACTTGATATGGATTGTTTTAACCATTTTTATTCCTTTTTTATCACAAAAATTATATACTATTTGTAAGAATTGTTTGAAGTAATTTATTTGTGTTTCTATGTCTATCGGATAATTTCCACGTCTTACTTCTTTTGTAAGTGTGGTTAAATGGTGTTCTTTTAAATGTGGAGCAACTATTAATACCAATTCGTAAGATATACCGATATCCGAACACCCGTATAATATAGAAGCAGTCATCCATGTCCGTATCAAATTAGACACATATACCAAAAGTCTCCCTGGCTTAGATTTAATTAGTTTGAAAAATGATTCATCACTACTAATCCCACTGGCCGTTTCAGAAGTTAGTTGGTTCCAATTTAATGCTGCTTTCAATTCTGTATCTATATATGGGTTTCCATATTCACTATCGGAACAACCTATGGTTGGAGTTCCTATGGCTAATTCTAGTCCTCGTATAATTCCATTACTTGTTAAAAATGGTTCAAGTGCTTTACGTCCAATTACAGCACCTAGGGTTTCTACTGCATTATTACAAGATGGAAGATGTCGTGTACATAAAATAGCATATTTGTTTATATCTCTTATGTCCATTTGTATTTTTAGTTTTTCTCCATCAAGGTTTGATGTATTCTGCAATTGTTTTGCTTGCTCTATAAGTTGACGGTTTTTATCCATTATATTTTTAAATAGTATTAATAAGTTTTTAAGGGTTTCTGAGTCTTCAAATACAACCTTTGTATTGTCTTGAATATACATATAATCTTCAAACTTAATTTTTTGCTCTCTTCTGAACTTTTCAAACAATAAAATATATCTAGCTAAAATATTATTTGCAGTTTCTTTATCCAATTTGTCTTCTATTTCAACAGATGATTCTGCTTGGTGCATGTCAATTTCTGTCGTGTCCTCAATTGATGAATCATCTGTTTCGCTAGTTGCGTATTCTAGCGCATCGGATGGTGGGTTTTTATCAAAAACTTCACCTAGATTGTATAACAATAATATCAATGCATAATTTGTTTCAATATCATTTTGTATTAAATAAATGAGTTTGGCTTCATGTGTTTTTATATATGTAGCATCATTTTTATTGTTTATTTTGAACAATTGCCAGAAAATATCAATTACTGGATATTTGTATCTTTGCGCAGCGTTTGTTTGTATTGGCGTTCCGCTAGATGCTAATTGTATTCGCTGTAGGACCGATGATGGCACAATAGGCAATCTTGACCTTGTGTCAGACAACAAATTGCTAGCAATTGAATGCATTGAATCAGTTGATAGTGATTTCTCGCTAGCTACATAACCTTCATCTGTGGTTTGACGTGGATTTGAATGAAAACTTATACCCCATTTACCGTTATCTGTGTTTTGAGTTTCATCAGTTGTAGTTGTAGTTTTAGTTAGAAATGAAGGTAGTATACCCCATTTTCCTCCTCCTTCTTGTGATTTTCGTGTTTTTTTATTGTAGGTTTTACGTTTATTTTTACTAAACCTTGTTTTTTTGTACTTTTTTGAAAATCTATTATAACCACGATTTATATTAGATGTTTTCATATATTATATATACATACAATTATTATATATATAACAATTTTTATTCATAATCCTTTATTTTAGGTACTAAAGAGTTTTATTTGCGAGCAGTTTTACGCGATTTATTAGATTTTTTGGATTTACGAGCCCGTGTTTTATGTTTTATGGAACGTCTTGATTTACCACCAGTAGAAACTTGACTTTTATAAATATTCTTTATAAATGTTTTTCCAGGATGGTCTTGTCCACGATTTGCAATCTGTATAGGAGTATTATCTGCAGTTGATAACTCAGCGTTTAACATTTCTTGAATTGTTTCATCATTAAGTAAAAAATCTCTAATAGATAATCCTTTATCATCTTTTTGTTCCGATGATGATGTTAGATTACTTAATAATTTATTTATAACAGCAATTTCAGCTTGGAATTTAACAGTATAGCCGCTTAATGTTAGTATATCCCTTGTAACACTATTTTCGCCAGTTCTATTTGTAACCATTTTTCCTTGAGCTAAAAAATGAAAAATATTGGGGTTTTTAAATTTGATTTTTTCTTTATATACTCTATGTTTTGTTGCAATATAATAAAACATCAATAATAATTTTTCATGTATTGATGCATTAATAAACTCGTCAGTAGGGTTATCTGAATACAAGTCAATAGTATTTAATATGGTTGCCGCCCTACCTGCAAACGCTGGGCCATTTAAATATATAGTAGATTTTTTTTTTTGGAGTTCTAAGTATTCTAATTCTTGTTTTTTTAGTAATTCTTCAGTAGACATTGGGGGTTGAGACTGTGAGTCTTGTTTTTTTTCAGTAGATTTTTCTTCAGTAGACATTGGGGGTTGAGACTGTGAGTCTTGTTTTTTTTCAGTAGATTTTTCTTCAGTAGATTTTATACTTTCATATATTGCAATTGCATATAAACACTCTATTTGAAACTTTATGGATTCATAGTACTGACGGTCTAACTTAGTTTCATAAAAATTCTTTTCCTCATGTTCAATTTCGTCGTCCGACCCATAAGCCATTACCATAGCGCTAGGTCTAGTAATATTTGGTCGTCTTTTATACACAAATGGTTTATCCTCTTTGTTGCGGAACAGCCAAGACATAATATAATAATATATATAATATAATAATATATTATTATATTGGGATAATAAGATATACTCAGTATTATTCATCGTCCTTTATTTTAGGTGCTAAATAAAATTTTATTTTGGCAGGCCGGTCTGTTTCTCCGCCTAAATCATAAATAATTTGGATTGGATATGCTTCCGAAATCTTGATTTCAATTTCCCGCGCCAATTTGTTATACAAACAAATATTATGCAGGTATTGTAAACTGAACGACAAGTTCAACCTACCGCCTTCGTCAATAATAAAAGTGCTTAAATCATCTATTTTGATTTCTACAAACATTTTACCATTATTTTGACTATGTGAGTTCAACATGATGCGGTCTTCATTGCATTCTATATCCATCGTATCACCAAACATCTGCAATTGATTAATAATACTGGAAAAATGGGGCGACGAAATCGTAAACTCGGCCTGGTGTTCAATTTGCGGAATACCCATCAATTCATTTTCCAAGTCAATGAGTGGCAATTCAAAATGTTTATCAAACTCTACTTTGTTTTCACTTGTAAAATGCACCATCAATTTGTCCGAATCTACATCGGAATATTCAATGTGAATCGTTTGCGTCTTTTCACGGGCATTCAATACCCTGTATAACACCGTAGAATTGATACCGAGTGTTATAGTGCTGGGTGATTTATGTTCATATGTATCAAACCATGTGGCAGGTAAATCCATTTCAATAATAGACACATGAGAACTATCCATGGTTTGAATATACATACGGTCTTTTTCAAACATAACATTGACTTGTTCAGTAAATGCTTTAATATGCTGAAAAAGTCCGGTAAAAATATCGGCTTTTTGGATTTGTGTTATACATATATTCATTAGATTAGTATATATGAATACGGAACGTATTTTTTATTAGGTTTTGTCATAATGTATTTTTATACACTAGAGTTTATGGTATGTATGATTTCAGTTATAGTTTGCAATGGTTTCTCTGACGCGACTTTGTCGTATCGGATAACTTTTTGTCTTACTTGTTGGGGTAATAACGGTCCAATTAATTGCGAAATGGTTTCAATAGTAGATGGTATATTATAAATATGCATTGTTGTTATTTTTTCATGAAATTCGGCATGATACGTATTACAAACATGTGAATATAATTCTATAATAGATTTATACCGTTGAAATGCCGAAATGGAAAAAGTATTCATATTTATGTGCATTTCATACGTTCCATATTCATTTATACATTGCGATATTTTTTCAACGGCAAATTGTATAATTCTATCATGTAATTCTGGAGTAGCAAATGTTTTAAACATAGTATAATCAAAATATAAATGGCAACTATTTGGCAATGTAATTAATGTGGAATTGAGCAATGTTTCTATATCAATCGTTTTTAATACAGTATTAGCACAATCAACTTTGTATTGCTTGGATGAAAACATTCCTTTTTTGTTATCATTTGCAAAATCCGTCCTCAATTTATTTATACGGTCAAGAAGGTCATCTGATTCAGTTTGGGTTGTATTTGACATTTATATAGTTAAACAGTGAAACAGTTTTTATATATCTATACAATAAAAATACTATATCCTAAATAACGAAATCTCTTTTATATTTTTGTTTACAATCAAATAATAAAATTATGTATAGCGATTTATACATCTTCTTCGGCCAATTCCTCTTCATCAATGGTAAGATTTTGCGAGTTCTCTACATCGGATAATATGCGAACACGCTCTTCCATCAATGTTTTATTGACATCCATAGTATATGACTGTAGTTTAAGAACAATATCCTTAATACTCTGGATTTCAGTAGCCAATAGTTCATATCTGTCATTGAACTCCACTGCCATGTTTTCAATTTCCGTTTTTAGAACTTCATTTCCTAATATCTGAAGATTGTTGGATGGCGGTGGTTGTGGCACAGCAGACTGTAATTGTGCGGGGTTCTCCTTTTGTTCTTTCATAAATGCTTCTAGAGTAAGCAATCGTTTATCAACTAAAGCAATAACTTGCGGTAGGGTGAGTCCAACTTGTGGTTGTGGTGATGCTTGTTGGGTTTGCATAACAGTCGGAGGTTCTTGGACAGCAACTCCTCTGCGTTTTCTAGCGGCGGCTAAAGATGCACTCATTTTCAGAATCGTATAGTATTATAAAACGTTTTGTCTAAATAGTTATAACGCAAAAATATTTTATGCAACCATTTTCATTTTTATTGTTGGATGATGAACATATGGCGAAATCCATTCTATATCTGCTATATCATAATCTTCTATGCGTTCTCTAATGTTAGTAATGTGGATTTTGGGAAAATCATATGGTTCACGCGCTAATTGTTCTCGCAATGGCTCAATATGGTCCTTGTATATATGAGCATTGCCTAAACAATATACGAACTCTTCTGCAATCAACCCACAATGTTTTGCTAAAATATGTGTTAAAAAAGAATACGATGCAATATTGAATGGAACGCCTAAACCTACATCGCCACTTCGTTGATATAGAGAACATGAAAGGTATTTTCCATCTCTCACATTAAATTGCGCTAAAATATGACAAGGTGGAAGGGCCATTTCATCCAATTGACATGGGTTCCATGCGCTCATAACCAGTCGTCTGGAAGACCTTTGGTCGGGGTCTTTAAGGGCCTTAATAATATTGTCCAATTGGTCTACGCCTTTTCCTAAATAATCTGTATGGCAAGTTTCATAGGGGGCGTTAAAATGCCGCCATTGATGGCCATACACGGGACCTAAATCATTTTCGGCTAAATCGGCTAAACCTCGGCTATCCAAAAACTCGCGACTTCCATTGGCATCCCATATATGGACATTTTGATCAATCAGTTTTTGATTATCTGTACATCCTGAAATAAACCACATAAGTTCTCGGAAACATGCTTTCCATGCAGTATATTTGGTAGTTATTAGTGGCATTATACCATTACTCAAAGAGAACCTCATAAAATAACCGAAAATAGAACGGACTTCGCCATTGCGGGTCATTTCATCCGACCCCCGGTCTAAAATTGTTTGAATAAGTTGCAAATACTGGTTCTCTTCCGATAATACTATTGTTGTCATAGAAATATTGTTATATATTTCATTGTCTCTAACTATTTTCTAAATAATGCTATATAGAACAATAATGGAAATATTACAAGAAACAAAAGACTCTTCTCATAAGACATTTTTCACCCATGTATTTTCTACTACTGAGGAAGGAAAAGCCGAAATGCTAAATGCGGTGCAATATTCTACTTTAGGCGTTATTCCAGTAGTTGCGTTGAACAAATTGATTTCCCGGTTTATTCCCGACGCTGACTCGGACAAATCTAGTTTGGAACTTTTAGCCGAAATCTTTTTCCAATTGGTGGTCATGTTTTGTGGTATTATTATCATTCACCGTATAATAACCTATATTCCCACATATAGTGGTTTTAAATATGACGCACTTATTTTGACCAATGTTATTTTGGCGTTTTTGATTTTGGTATTGAGTATTCAAACTAAATTGGGGCTCAAAGTGAATATTTTGGTGGATCGTATCGGTGAATTGTGGAATGGACCGGAAGATGCTAAAGGAGATGCCAAGCGCGGGGTTCGCGTGAAACAACCAATGGCGCAACATTCGCCATCACAAGCCGATTATTTAGACAATAGTCAAATGCAACAGGGTGTATTTCCCCCAGCACCAGTTTCAACGACTAGTGTAGGAGGTGGATATGACACGATGATGCGAGGTTCTCCTCCAGTACAAGAATACCAGATGCCTTCGGGCCCGGTTGCGGCGAATGGAGTATTAGGAGGTGGATTTGGGTCGTTTTTCTAAGAACATTGCATATAACCCTTGTATTTATAATAATATATATTTATTTATAATAATATATATTTATTATAAATATACCTATTGCAACTAATATGTCTGAACATAATTCCAATTATGTCAGAGAACCCCTGAGTTCACAGAGTGTCGCGAATACAAGTAAATCATGTAATAGCTCTGTAAATAAAATACATGCCAAAATATTACACGATATTCGTAATATGTATCCACTTTCAAAAGAACAAATCGCGTACATATACAAAATGTCGTCTACTGAACAAATGGAAATTATAATAACATATGATGCGATGATGAAACATTGTGTTGAGTATATTCAAAGTATATTGTGATTCCTATCAAAATATGTAAAACTCACTAGTATATACATGTTCTCCTAAAAACATTTAGAAAGACATGTATATACATATTACCATATACCCCCCACGATGTCCCATAATATTGACCACATTTTTTATATAAACTTGGCCTACCGTCAAGACCGTAGACAAGAAATAGAACAAGAACTTGCCAATTTCGGGCTACAGTATGAACGATATGATGCTATTGCCACCCCCGGGTGCGGTAGCATCGGCTGCAGTTATTCACATTTAGGAGTATTGCGATTGGCCAGAGAACGCGGATATAAAAATGTTCTCGTATTTGAGGACGATTTTCAATTCAAAGTATCTAAGGATGAGTTTGAAGACGGGTTGGCTAAACTTTTTGCGCTACCGACGCAATTTGATGTGTGTATGTTGGGATATAACTTGAACCGGGGCGAAATTGTGGAGGGAATCCCTTGGCTAACGCGTGTCCACGAAGCACAAACCATGTCGGGGTATTTAGTCAACTATACGATGTATGACCGGCTTATAGAGTTATATGAATGGTCATCGCCATTAATGGCAAGCACCCGAGAACATTGGAATTACGCATGTGATCAGGCGTGGAAACGCTTCCAACCCGGGGCACAATGGTATTGCTTTACAAAACGGATGGGTGTTCAACGCCCATCCCATAGCGATAATACCGACCATTTTGAAGATTATCAGTGTTAATGTCTAGGTGTGTGGTATGATGCCCACGGGCATCGCATATCATACAACCATAAAATATTCATATAGTATATATATTTCCATATTATATGAATGATATTTGGGTATTTGACAAACGTGTTAACTTTATTGCTAAAGATACGGAACGTATTTTAGACACAACAAAATCATCGGTTATATTGCAAGATTTTGACATATCTATTGAATTGCTTAATTATTATTTGGGCGAAATGGCATATTTAGACAGAATAATGGTTCAGTTAATTGAATCGCGCCGACAACGTAGGACTATAACTCAACGGGAAGAGGACGCTATTAGAGATTTTGCCATTAAACGTTCCGAACTGGTTGCGCATTTAAAAAAATCATTAGATACGGTGGAAAAACGCCGGAAAGTTATTGCTAAAATATCGGCATCTATGACAAAACGAAGTAATAGTAAAACGGAGAAGAAATCGCCTAAAAGTTCTCCTAAAGGTTCGCCTAAAAACTCTACGCGGAAAGTTGTTATATCTAATGATATGGCTAGTTCCACACAGAAAATTGAAAAGGATTTAAATAAAGAACGTATAGAACTAGAAAAAGCACAATTAAGAATGGAAAAAGAACGCGAACAACAGGAAAAACTTTTGGCTAAAGAACGGGAAAAACAGGAAAAACTTTTGGCTAAAGAACGGGAAAAACAGGAAAAACTTTTGGCTAAAGACCGGGAAAAACAGGAAAAACTTTTGGCTAAAGAACGGGAAAAGTTGGAAAAAGAAAAGGAAAAGTTGGCTAAAGAACAAGAAAAACAGGCAAAAAGTGCTGCTAAAAGTCCGCCTAAAGAAATAGAACGGGCAATCAAAAAACAGGCCGGGCCGGAAACCAATGAACAATTGCTAAAGGACCGCGTTGCAACCTTTGTATTCAAAAAGGAAGAGTTTAGAAGTCTCAGCAATTTCTGGCCTTGTTTGGTAAGTATAGTGGATGGGGAACAAGTATATCAATATAGCTCAGGAGAACATGCATTCCATGGAGAGAAATACAGACGTTTGGCTAAACATTCAAAGGATGCAGCAAGACAAACTGAATTGCATGACTATAGCAAACAATTCTTGAGATGTAATGACGGAGGTATGTCTGCATTGGATGCAAAACGTAAGGGAGGTAAGGGTGGACTCAGGTTATCCGAACCTGAACTCAAATTGTGGGACAAAGTATCACTAGATGTTCAGCGTGAAATCAGCACATGGAAAGTAAATACTATTCCAATGGTTCGCCAAGATTTGCTAAATACTGGCACTCGTATTTTGGTTCATAGTGCAATGAGAACTTCGGAAAAAGACATGGTCAAAAAGTTTTGGGAAGGAAAAGCAATCGTCAATGAACATGGTGAAATAGTAGTATTGGGAGGTAATTGGCTTGGAAAAATATGGATGGAAGTCAGAGACAAACTATAAATCAAAACTAATATAAATAAATCAAAACTAATATAAATAAATCAAAACTAATATAAATAAATCAAAACTAATATAAATAAATCAAAACTAATATAATAACATCGTCATATATGGTATCATACATCTACGTAGAAATCTATATCTATCAAAACCAAAAATACAAACTAACACAAATATGTCTGTAAAAGTTTTTTATTACAATTTGGCCCTATTATTAGTTGATATAGAAGGTGTGCAATCTATGGCTGACTTAATATTAGAAGAATACAAAACCCGTATAGTTGAAACATTGCGTGTTTATACTATTACATATAGAGGAGAACCTTGTAATGTATTATTGCATTGGCACAAGGTTTCATTTGGACCGCATTATGACAATATAATGGGAGATTTGATGGTAGAATGTCTTTATGACGATGAAGAACTCATACATAGTTATACGAAACAAATGTTATATGAAATAGATAATGAAATGAAGGAAAAATACCCATATACACGCTGGTGTTTGATATTCAATTTGACTAAAATGATATCTATTCCCCCTCATAAATCATTCTAATATCTGGGTTTGCATTTTTTTCGGTTTTGACAGGGTGCGGCGTTTAGGTGCTCGTTTTTTAGCAGTTTTCTTGGATTTTTTTGCCTTACGTTTTTTAGCTGATTTCTCAGATATCAGTTTCTTGGTGGGTTGTAAGTTTATTGAAACTGCATGTTCATTCAATTTATTGGGAGGTATAATGATATCGTCTATTTTTATACTTTCAATACTTTGTTCTATTTTTTCAGGAATTGGTTCTCCTTGCACAATTTTGTGATTCGCGAAAGATATTCTATATTTAGACATAATACTATTTTCCGTTAAAATAGTTTCATATTGTGATAATGCCGCAGTTGCAGTTATACGCTTAGCCAGATCCGCATTGACCATATTTATACCTAAATTATAAAGGTCAGTGTATAGCTTATCCTTTAGCAAACGTCTGGTTTGTCTCAATACGTATAACAGTGTAATACCTAATCCATATACATCTATAGAACTTACCGACTTTTTAATAAACATTGGATAATTTTTCATAGTCATTTCTACTACAAATGTCTGATAAAACCCGGCCATATGTTCTTTAAATCCAGTAGAATCTGGGGTTTCATCCAGAACAAATGAAAAAAACGTTTTGAATGCTTTAGATTCGTCAGTAGATTCATCGGTTATTTTACGCAAAATAGACTGATAATATTCCGCTTTTTCGGTTTGAGACATTTCGGCATATTTTTCATATTTGTCTTTATTTAGGAAAAAAGACTCAAATGGGTATGACCAATGATATCTAGCCATATTGTTTTCGCTGGATTCTATATCCGCAAGTTTATCTTTCAGTGAAATTGTCAGACCAAAGTCAATTATATTCATGCGTTCTTTTTCCGAATTATACACAATATTTTGCGGTTTCATATCGTAATGTAAAATACCCTTTTCTATAAATACGGATATACCATGAAATATCCTATGGAGTTCTATTATAAATCTCTCAGTTTGTTCTACATGTTCTGGGGTTGCTGACCAGGTTTCCATAAGGTCAGCATATTCTTTCAGATTTATTCCTCCATCATCCATTATTAAAAGAGAAAGGTCGTCCAGTTTTTTAAGAAGATCGGTGCCATTTTTGCATTTTTCTATAGACTGTATATTTGTAGGAGTATTATCAACTGAACATTCTACTGGGGTTCCTAAATAATATTCTCGGGTAGAATCGGCTTTTGCGATTGAACTATATTCGTCTAGTTCAAGTTTGGCTTTTTCACGTTGCAATACTTTAGACACTTTGTTTTTATAATTTTGTATTTTGGAACCTTTGCAAGTCAAACTCGGTTTGTGAATGCATCCATATGCACCCTCTCCTACAACTGATGATATACTCATAATAATGTGTTATACATTATTATTAGACATTAAAAATCCACACACCTAGTCATTAATCCCTACTCGTAATACACCATGATGTCTAAGTGTATATTTCTTTATATATTTTATATAGTATGAATAAATCTACTACAGGTTGCCGCGAAGTAATAAAACTGAAAACCCGATGTTTTGTTTCAAAAAAAGGGAAATGGTGTTGGAGTAATAATACACGAAAAAATAAATGCCGTTTAGTAAAAGGTAAAAAGGAAACTTGCTGCATTAATCCTAAACGTGGACATTGGTGTTGGAGTAATAATACTAAGAAAAATGTAGTAAAAAAACTAAAACGTAGTTGTTGCAATAGACGTTAGTATTTGTTTGCGAAGATATCCGGACGCGAAGCAGTAGGATATCGCGAAAACTATGGAGAACGAAGCTCGCAAGAGTTTGAACATCATACATTATGGAGTTGTTCGTGGAACAATAGACGCCAAGTTCTCAATCATTTCCAATTTTTTCACGGATTTTTCAAAATTGTTTTGCTTCTCCATGTTGGAATATAGATAATCCATATTGGGGTTTTCTTCGTTTTTTTTTATTTGTTTATACACTTCGTCAATTTTCTCTATTACACTTTGCACAACGGCTTTGTTTGTAACCAATTCTATTCCAATTGGAACAGGTTCTGTTACTATTGCTACTGCATAATATAGCAAATACCTGCGTTTTTTACAGGCAGCAGTTGTATATTTTATACAAAACAGGTTTTTCAAAGCTTTAGCAATTTTATTTATAAACTCGTTTTTCAATTTGTCGGTTTTGTTTTCTATAGCATCCCATAATATCCATATGATATCTTTTTGGTATTTGTGTTCTACTGGTACTGGGCGTGTTTCAGCAACAATGGGTTCTTTCCGTTTTCTACAAATATTGTCAAACTCTATCATCCATTCTATCCAATAACATGCTGTAGTCATATTTAGGCGGTCTTTTGAAATGTTATAGGCAAACTCATTTACAGGAATAAGCAATTCTTTGGGGTCTCCTGGTAATAAAACATTTTCAACATATTTAGCAGAAGGTGCTTTTAGACGTTCCGTCATTTGTGTCATATCAAACTCTTCAATCCGATTAATACGTATGGGTTCAAAACTGTGTTTTTTATTGGAAAGTGCAACCGTGCATATTATTTCAGCAAAAAGTTGGCGCATTTGACGATTATTTCGCAGTTGAAGTTCATTGAGGTATAGTCCTTTAGCCATAATACTACGAAATAATTCGTATCGCATTTCTAAATAAATGGCGAGTTTAGGATTTCCTAAATGTATGTGTTTTCCAATATAATGCAATAGTATTTCCCATATATCACCATAATGAGCAGAACAAATAAGTTCAGCACACCAATAACAAGCCGGTTCTATTTTTCCTTTCAATAGACTTTGTTCTAATTGAGTTTTTGCATCGGTTTTCTTGTATTTTGAAAAAGATATACCTTTAAACATTGCAGGTTGTCGCAAATCATTGATTTCAGATTTTTCATCCACTTTAGAGGTTTCCATTTTTATTCTATTATTGTTATAACAGAATAAATAAATACAATTTATACATAAATATATATATGAAACATACAAAATCTAATCATAAAAAAATAGCAAAAATAAAAAAATAAAGCGTGTAAAAAACTACTTACGGCACAACAGTTATCCTAAACAATATAATAAAATACAAATAGGAGGAAAACTCCCTATTTGTATGATAATCGGCAACGATGACCTAATTGTAGAATATTTTGATGGAGAAACTAGCATAGAGGATTTAATGTCTAGGTGTGTGGTATGATGCCCTCGGGCATCATACCATACATCTAGACATTAAATCCTATTTTTTATAATTTTTTGTGCTTTGTGTTGGATTTTTTACTTTTATTACTTTTGCGCATTTTTTTATTTTTATTGCTTTTGCGTGTTTTTTTATTTTTATGTTTTGATTTTCCACCTGAAGAAGTAGTGACTTGCACGGTTGAAAGGTCTGCATCTGTTATTAGCTTGCTTGATTCATGCTTGTCCGTAATTTGTTGTGCCGCAACAGAGTCTAAACTATGTATAACAATTTTTTTAATTTGTTTTGGGGAATAAAATTTTTCGTTTACCTCAGGTATTTTCCATTTTGCGTCTAGTTCTAACTTATGTTTTTCATACATAACATTAAATGAAAGATTGCCATCGCCATTTGTACCATTAAATCTTACCACAAGATCTATTCTCTGATTGCCAAACTCAATGAGTGGTTGTACGTAATATAATTCTCCCGGAACTAACGTGAGGTTTTCATTAATTTTAACTGACATCTTATATATATATATATATATATATAAATATATAAATATATATCAAAATAATAATCGGTATTTGAAATGTAAAATGATGTAAAACGCCGATTTGCTAAATCAATGTCCAAAGGTGTAAAAATGAGGTGTATAAATTGATTGATATAACTACTGAAGTGTATGCCGATTTAACCAAAATAAACGAGTTTCCTAATATATGTCCTCCTTCATAATTTCATAATAAAATATTTATAAATAATTGTTTATGAATATTTTTATAAATAAAACATACACATTAATCAGTTATCAATCTAGGAACCACGTTGATCGTCTGCAACTCCTGCGACATGAGTTTATAAGCATATGGTATTTCCACTCTCGCAAAGTCAGTCATATTATGGCAAGTATTACACAAATGGACGCTAAACTCTGACCCGGTTTCGCGACCCGGGATGGCGATTTTCTGTGAACCGTCATTATATGCAGCGAGCATACCACATTTGCGACAAACATATGCACTATATTTATCAGATACATCATATAACCTTTCGCGACAGAACTTGGACATACCATGAGCAATCATAACATCACGTTCCATCTCACCAATACGGAAACCGCCGTCGCGACTACGGCCTTCGGCCGGTTGCCGGGTCAAATTGACCATTGGACCTATAGCACGACTATGTTGTTTATCGGCAACCATATGTTTTAATCGTTGATAAAATACTGGTCCAATAAATATACTTGTCTCAAGTTGTTCGCCGGTTAGTCCATTATACATAACCTCGTTGCCGTGACTTTCGTACCCGAGTTTTTGCAATTCACCGATGATGGTTTTTATGTCTAAATTGCCAAAACTGGTTCCATCACCAAACATACCGAGTTCTAGCAATACTTTACCCAAAAGGGTTTCTTTGAGTTGAGCAATAGTCATACGAGAAGGAATAGCGTGAGGATTTATAATAATATCGGGTTTTAGACCATCTTTTGTAAATGGCATATCACACTCTGGTATAACATTTCCACAAGTACCTTTCTGACCATGCCTAGAGCTAAACTTATCACCATATCCGGGTTTTCTGAAAACACGGACGCGGACTTTAGCGAAGTTATATCCATCGCCATTGCGACCCGTATAGTTTTTGTCAATGTATGTCTCCTCGGTTGTGCGGAAGGTTTTGCTTTGGTCTTCGTATTTTATGGTTTTTGTGGGGTCATTGCGGTTTTCTTTTATAGGAATGATTTTAGCAATAATGACGTCGCGGTTTTCAACCAGCGTATTTTCCGGTATAAATCCTTGTGCATTGACTTTGTCGTAGTTGCCGAACTTGATTCCCTTGGTCTTGGTCTTGTCCGGTTTGCAACGGATGATTTCGTCGCGGATAATGTTTTTGTCCTCGTCTTTTTCGGTGTGATAGATGGTTGCTGCGAAAAGTCCGCGGTCAATGGAACCCTTGTTGACCAATACACTATCTTCCTGATTATAGCCAGTATGGGTCATAATCGCCACGTGTATTTGGCACCCGGAGGGTATCTGATTTAGGTGAATGAAGTTCATGAGCCGTGTATCTACCAATGGTCTGGATGGATACGTCAAGACATAGGCCGTTTTGTCCATACGCTGGTCGTAGTTTAGCGAATATACCCCGATTGCCTGCTTACCCATGGCGCACTGGTAAGTGTTTCTGGGAGCTTGATTGTGCTCAGGGAATGGAATACATGATGCTAAAACGCCGAATATTGTGCTTGGATGGATTTCGCAATGTGTGAAGTCATATTTAGCATGGTCAACCAAATATCCCTCTTTGGTTTTCATCGCAATCATGGAAAAGTTTTGTTCCTCGGGGTCAATGTATTCTATAACAGATTCATCCAAACGGCAGCTGGTTAACAAATCATTCCATGACAATTCCTTGTTAGACAGCCGAGAAATAATATCCAGCGTAATGACCGCTTTATTATCTTTTACTCGCAACAGCGGCCGTGTTAGTCTACCACCGTCATTGCATATACGGATTTCCAACATTTTAAAGTCAAATATAATAGAAGTGTAAATATTGATGATGCCCTTGTGTTTTTTTGACTTCATTTCGTTATATAACTCAAATGGGTTAGTTGTAACGCCCACCCAAGTGCCATTGACAAATACTTTGACTTTACCATGAAGTTCTGCGGTGTTGGCTGCATCTTCTACTTTCAAAATAAACGGGTCAACGTATTCATATAGAGATGAGCTGTTTGTTGGTATAGTAATATGAGCCATATAACTAATGTTTTTGACCACACCGATGGATTGACCTTCTGGAGTTTCAGCAGGACACAAAAACCCCCATGTAGTATTGTGTAATTTGCGTGGGGCAATCAATTCGCCGCTTTTTTCCAGAGGCGTATTTACGCGGCGCGAATGACTGAGAGTAGATGCATATGTCAGACGGTTAAGGACTTGTGCAACACCTACTTTACTGCTATTTGCCTGTTTAATACTGAAATCGCCGGTGGAAAGCGCACGTGTAATACCATTCTCAATCGTAGTTGATTTCATAATTTTGTATATATTGGTCATATTGATAATGTTTTCATAGTCTTCCGTAGAACGCCAAGAACCCACATTGATTTCACGAATAACCTGCTTTTGCATTTCCTTGACCAATTTGTTGAAATAGTTGCGGAACAAGTTATTCAAGAGGGTTCCGGTCAAATCAATGCGTTTGTTGATATAACTATCACGGTCGTCTGGTGGCAACCATCCTAGCGAAGTTTGGATGAGTTTTTTTGCCATATATCCTAGCATGTAGATTTTCTGTTCAGTGGTTTTGCAATGAGGGAATAAGTCGTTGCTGAGTACTTCATTTGCGAACTCGCGCTTTTTGGTTTGACCAGTTTCTCTATCCATGTTCATCGGTGTATATGCAACGTGGGTGGTTATATGACGGATAGCGTCTTCCTGGGTAAGATATTTGTTTGCCTCCACAATGGAACCTTGCAAGGCATTTAATATATCATTGTTTGTTTCATCGGAAATATCCAAAATGATTCTTTCGCAAATTGAGCGGTCGCTGATAATTCCGAGAGCGCGAAATACAACGAACAATTCAATCGGTTGCTTGATACGGGGAATATTTACATATATACCTTTACCGAACCCACAGTTTTTGGAAGAAATCATCATTTCAATTTGTTTAGGCGAAATACATTTGAAGTCGGGAATGGATTTTATTTCGGCAACCCAATCCCATTTTGTCGTATTTTTCCCGTCAAAACAATAGACGCGATTTTCCGCAGCGCGTTCTTGGCCGAGCACCGTTTTTTCCGACCCTTTGATGATGAAATATCCGCCACAATCCATTGCACATTCGCCGGTAAATTGTGAATGGATATGGCTATTTTGGGTTAGAACGCAAATGGCGGATTTCAACATAATTGGCATTTTACCGATGTTTATTTTTGGCAGAGTTTTTGTGATTATTCTGGGCGTATCCATAGCCTCGGTATTGCGCACGATATAGCTGATTTTCACATCCACTGTCATCGTAGATGCATATGTGAAGTTGCGGAGTTTGGCTTCTTGTGGGAGCATTATTTTGGTTGCGCCATTGTTTTCATGGATTTGCGGCGGATACAATTTGAAGTTTTCAAAAGATACTTGCACTTCTAAGAAATATTGGTTTTTTTCGGCAACAAAGTCATTTTCAGAACGAATAATTACTGGATTAAACATTTGAATAGTGCGCTGCGTTTGAAAGTTTGTAAAATGGTTAAATGATTCAATCTGATGGCGAACCAATCTTTCCAAATGTTGGCCCTCAAAATACGATTCAATGATTTCATATGGCTCTTCCGTGTATTTCCCTAAATGTTCCAGAACGCTTTTTTCTTGCATTGAAACATTTTCTATAGTTTCTTTTGCAATAGACATAGCTTTATCAATGACCTCTTCTATAGTTGCTGGCCCATCGCTAGGATTAAGCGTTTCAATAACCATTTTTTGAGGAAGTGGTTCGGGCTCAGGTTTTTTTATAGTTTTTTTTGAAGATTTACGAATAGATATTTTAGGACCGGTAGAACGGATTGAAGCAATAGAGTCGCACATTATAGTTGATTGGTTCATGTTATTTAGTAAATGATGGGATTTAATTATATGAGATACTTGAATAGATTATCATTATAATCAATTTTTTAGATGGTTTTCTAAAAATACATTAGTTTTATGCAATATGTATTCGCATAGTATGTCTCCAGAAAATTGAAAATGAATAAAATAAATAGAATTATATTATTATTTGATATACTTATTATTCTCAGAGCATTAAACCCCCAGATTCAATACAACAAACACAACAACAACACAATAATATCTATACTAACACCATGAATGAAACAATCAATCCTATGTTAACATCAGAAATGGAACCCGCAATATTACCGCCAAGACCACCTGCGACGGAAACACAAACTATAATACAGTTGCCTAATGTAAATGACCCAATGATTATGCATTATGGGTCAGAATCAAAATATGAAAGATTTGGTAATTCGTGTTTCAAGAAAACGGCCGATGACGAAATCGTAATTAAACACACAATTATATCAGTATCATACAATCCGGATGATACATATATCAGAATGGATGGCATGTTCGGCAAATGTTGGTTGGTTTCGGTTGTGGATAATTCCCATGTGCATATGACATATTCTATTCGTAATTGGATAGATATTGTAGAATACTATAGAAAAACTCACGGCATGAAGTTCTTTGAGATAGCCCAATATAACATACAAGACCACGGCACTTGGAAGCAAGTTATTTATTCCGATGAGGCAAAAGAACAAATCAAACAATTTATACAGACTTATCCAAACACAAGTTCAACTGTTATTTTGGATAGATTATTTCCGACTATGCAAAAAGAGTTGAAACATAATGCTGCATATGAAATACAAGTGGTGCTAGGACGGGCTTATTGTGGTAGGTAGGCAACAATTTTATGTATACTAGGACACTAATAATAAAAACACATAAAAAGGAAAATTGATTATATGCTATTTTTATTGTAATTATATAAAGCAATCCAGCCAATAATTATAATATGACAACCACTTCAGAAGAATCTAACGAGTTCGTATTTCAAACCATGCTCACATGCATAGGTAACAAACGCAAACTAGTAGGCCATATATGTGATATAACAGAATTATTGAGACAACGTATTGGTAAAGAAAAATTGTGTATTATGGACGGATTTACTGGGTCAGGGGTCGTGGCCCGGGCTCTTACGCCAATGTGTCATACAATCATTACGAATGATTTGGAAAATTACGCATGGTTGATGTCCAAGTGCTTTTTGAGAACGCCGGCGGTTATTCAACAACCCCGTATAGCACAACATATTGAATATATGAATACACTTGCTATTTCAGGGCCGTATTTTGAAGACGGGATTATTGCTAAATTGTATGCTCCGCAAAATACAAATGATGTGCAAATCGGAGAACGGTGTTTCTATACGCGAGAAAACGCTTTGATCATTGATACATTGCGTAAGTATATAGCTGATTTCGTAGAACCCGAATTACAATCCTACTGTTTGGCACCGCTATTAATAAAAGCAAGTATTCATACAAATACCGCGGGTGTTTTCAAAGGATTTTATAAAGATGGAGATATAGGTTGTTTTGGCGGAGCAGGTAAAAATGCACTCTCCCGAATTATGAAACCGATTACACTGGATTTGCCGGTTTGGTCTGGCGAAACATACAATGCATTGTGCTATAATACAAACATCAATGAGCTCATGGATACATTAGAAATTGGAGAACCCATAGACATATTGTACTTGGATCCGCCATACAATCAACATCCGTATGGCAGTAATTATTTTATGCTAAATGTAATTGCCAAAAACGAAGAACCTGCTAAAATATCCAAAGTATCGGGTATTCCTACTGATTGGAATAAATCGTCATATAACTCAAAGGCAACTGCAATACATGATATGGAGCACTTATTGCGCACCGGGTTGGCTAAATCAACCTATATTGTTCTTTCGTATAATGATGAAGGGATAATTACAACGGAAGATTGGGCCAAATTATTTGCACCTTATGTAGTAGAAAAACGCGAAATCTTGTATGACACATTCAAGGGTTCGCGCAATTTAAAAGACCGGAGCAACAAAGTCATAGAAATTATGTATATTATAAGTAAAAAGTAAAAATATTTGTATTGATAATTATTGTTTATATATGACTATTAAATTGTTATCATATATGTTTCTTTTAGATGGTATATTCAGACAATTAAATATTAAATTAGGATATTTTTTTTTCCAGTATAGTATTTTATTATTAAATAAGGGCATTTCTTTATTATCTATATCCTCTATTATATAGTATCCATTTGAGTTTAATTTATGAATACTATTTTCAAAAAAACAAACATTTGCTGCAAATGTGTGTAGACCATCTTCTATTATAATATCAAAGTTTTCTTGCAATTCGGGAGTTTCCCACATATTTTTTATTATATAAGGATTTGTTTGATCACAAAAAAACGTATGTATTCTATCAGTATTAAATAGTATATTTTTATCAATATCTGCGCCAAATATTTGTGCATTTGAAAAAAACTCACTCCATCCATATAATGATGCACCTGGTCTTCCATTAGTTCCCATATTTGATGGAATATTTACATTATTTGTTCCTAAACCTAACTCAAATAATCTTATTGGAGATTGTTGCATATTTTTAAATATACTGTAATAAACTGTAGTATAGTTGTGCCAACTGTTAAGTAAATCTGAACTACCTTTATCGCTTTTATTTCTACCCATTATTTCACATAATGGTGTAGGTATTGTTGGATTGAAATTATATTGACTCATTTTATATATAAGTGGTATATAAATTATGGATAATTACACCGCATTATTTTTTTAGACATTAAACATGAATACGTTTAATATGACCATATTAAATGTTTATTGAATGTATATATTATATGGAGTTTGACTATATCAACAAAAAATATAATACTGAATACACAAATGCTTTATTTTCACATAAACATATATTTTACGAAATATACAAAGAATGCAATTTTGAGTTTTTACAAGGTTGCGGTTCTTATTTATTTGATGGTAAATCATATTCATATTGCGACTTAATGTATGAGAAACAAGAATTATTATATAATCAAGTTAAAACTGCAAGTAAAGTTTTAGAAATAGGAACTTATATGGGACATTCATTATTGATAATGCTAATTTCAAATCCCAATGTAAAAATAACTTGCATAGACATAGATAATAAATATACTCAACCAGCCGTTAATATACTAAACAAATATTTCAATAATGCAATCACATTTATACATAAAGATAGTCTATCTGCACTTCAACAAATAAAAGACACATTTGATTTTTTTCACATTGATGGTCATCATGAAAATAACTATATAGAAAATGAGTTTAAATTAATAGAACCATTGCGCGACAAGTCCACTATATTTAGAATATTATTTGATGACCAAAATTGTTTAGTAAAATTACAAACCGATATTGACCGAAAATACACGGTTATAAAAAAAATAATTCCAAAGTGTAATTGGAATAATATATACTATGAAATATCTCTATAACAAAATATCTCTATCCAAATAATACCCGGGTTAGTTCTCCATAACCATCTGTCAATTTATAAAATCGTTTTTCATTATTTTTACACCTTTGGACATTTAAAACGCCGATTTTCTAAACCTTGTAATTCTTTAATTTTCGTTTTCTTGTTTTATTTTTCACATATACCGCATCTCTGTTATACGCTCCCTTAAATATATTTTCATACTTTTCTTTTGGTATTCCTCGTATTACACTTGTTAT
>Ga0214919_10002778_pt1 | contig 27094 bp, 18 predicted proteins | sample LL1503_MetaG_FD_177994 | JGI IMG/M metagenome (GOLD analysis project Ga0214919, IMG submission 177994) | Freshwater microbial communities from Lake Lanier, Atlanta, Georgia, United States - LL-1503 | ecosystem: Environmental > Aquatic > Freshwater > Lake | place: USA: Georgia | collected...
CTCTCGATGGGCCTGTCAGTTTTGGTATGCACGGCATGCACCTCCGCGCGAATGTGGCGCGCGGGTTCCGCGCCCCAACATGGACCGAGCGCTACTATCGCGATCCTGCGAGCGTGGGCAATCCAGACTTGAAGAGTGAGCAGTTCTGGACTGGAGAACTTGGGCTTCGATTCGCGCCATCGAGTGACTGGAGTGCAGATCTCGTTGGCTACTCGCGTTCGGCCGACAACCTGATCGATTGGGTGAAGTCGGTCAGCGCTGCTCCGTCCGTGCCCTGGCTTGCGAGCAACGTGGGGAGCGCAACGTTTCGTGGTGTTGAGATCTCGACGACGTACCGTGGTGGTGGCGCCGAGTACACGCTGAGCCATTCGGCGATCGCGTTTGATGCGGCGTCGGGGGCAGGGCTGCGCGGCCGCTATGCGTTGCGACCGATTGTGGCGCAGACGGTGGCGCGCGTCTCATTGCCAGCGACGCACGGCGCTCGTATCAGCGCCGACGTGATGCGTGCGCAGCGCTTGGGGGAAACAGCGTATGTGACCGGCAACGTACGGTACGCGCAGCGCGTAGGCGCGCTTACGGTGGACCTTGATGGTCGCAACCTGACCAACGCCGGCTGGCTCGATGGCGCTGGTGCGATTGTGCCAGGCCGAGCGCTGTACTTGGGACTCTCGTGGCGGGGCGGCGAACCGCTCCGCTGAGCTTCGTTCCGACATCCTCGGCGACTGAACTTATGACCGGACCCAGATCTTGAATACCAACCCCCCGCGCGCGATCGCAGTCGAAGCCGCCTCGACCCCTAGATCGTATGGGGATGTGTCTCACTGGTGTTGGCGTAGTGTGTGCTGTGTACTGGGGCTTTGGTCGTTGAGCGCATGTCGCGCAGGTATCTCGGGACGTGCGGCAACGGTGCCTGTGGAATCGAGGATGGTGTCCGCTGCCTCGGCCGCGCTGGGCGGCACTGCGTCGCGCTATTCGATCGCGCGAGGCGTTGCCGACACGATGTCGTCGCGTCAGCTCGCGCCGGGAGTGATGCAGTATGATTTGGTGCGTAACGCTGGGCCGCTCCGGGTACACGTGTTGGACATTGACCTTGCTCAGTGTGTGAGCATTCGCGCTGTGAAGGGCGGACCGACCGCGGTGGGGCGCGCGACGACCACTGCGCTTCTGCAAAGCGTCCCCGCTGAGGAGCGGGCAGTTGCCGCGGTGAATGCGGATTTCTTTGTGTTTGCACCACCGGGCGTACCCGTGAATGCGATGGTTGTCGATGGTCAGCTGCTCTCTGGGCCGATCAAGCGTCCGGTGTTGGCGATCGATGCCGCACGTCGGCCGTTCATCGGGATGCTGACGGTTGCGGGGACGATCGCCTCAGCACGCGGGCGCCAGCCGTTCACCTTTTGGAATCGGCCGAGTGCAACGGGGCTGGGCGTTATCGATGCGGCGTGGGGGCAACCGTTGGACACGCTGGTGCGGCCGACGGCACTGCATTTGCTGCCGATTGGCGAGCGCGTTCAGCCGCGGCGTTATGTACTCGCGACGCTCCCGGTGTCGCACGACGGGCTGGCGCGTGGGGACACCTTGATACTGGCTGGGCGTTCGCGCGGCATTCTGCAGACTGGCGACACGGTGACCGTTGGCGCGACGCTTGCGCCGATCGTCCCCATGCAGGCGGTCGGCGGATACCCGCTGCTCTCGCGCGATAGCGTGATAGTGCCGACCGTCGATACGGATGGCGCGGAGAGTTTTCGGGGACTCAATCCGCGTACGGCGGCCGGCTATGCGGACTCGGGCCGACGGTTGCTGCTCGTAGTGATTGATGGTCGGCAGCCCGGCTACAGCGTTGGCACCACGATTCGCGAAACCGCTGCTCTTATGCGCGACCTCGGTGCGCGGGAGGCGTTGAATCTCGATGGCGGAGGTTCGACCGCGATGATCGTGCGCGATCCCAGGAGTGGGAACGTACGCACGGTGAATAAGCCGTCGGACGCGAGCGGGGAGCGTCCGGTGGGGAATGCGGTGGTGGTGACCGGGAGTTGCCGCGGGTAACACGCGCGGAATCCCTGTTCGGAGACTCTTACCTGCAGGGCATCACTAGCCTAACTTTCGCCGAATGGAAACTCGTCCGACGTCCAAGGGAGTCGCTGCGCGATCTGGTACCGTGCCACGTCTCGTTTCGATGAGGCTTCGTGGTGGCGAGACCGCCAGTGGCACGGCGTTTCTTTTGCCGATTCAGGCGCTTGGCCCCTTTCTCAGTTCGCGGAAGGGCGGATTGCTCTCGCTCGCCATGCCCAAGGGGTTCAGCGAGAGTGGGACGGGGAGTCATGTGATTATCCGGACGTCCACCGTGTTGTATGCCTGGGCGGATGATGCGAGCCTTCAGGTGGATCATCTCGTGGCTGGTGCGGCACGCCGCCGAATTCACATCGCCTTTGACGACGGCAGCTCAGTGGACGGTGTGCTCAGTTTCCCCGCGGGGATTCGCGTGAGTGATTTTCTCGCGCGCGCTGAGGAGTTCATTCCGTTGCGCGATGTGACACTTGCCGGCGCATCGCGTGCGTCGGTTGACCTCGCGGTGAACTTCAACGCCGTGACCACGATCCGCGACATGGGGCATGTTGAGGCTAAGGCAGGCGCCACCCCTGCGGTGCCGCAGCTCAGCACGGTCATCAAGCGCCGCCGCTCCAGTATCACACTCGTGGCGCCCGCCGGTTTGTAGCGAACGCGGTGTCCGTTAGGGCACCACGCGGGGCCATTTGGCATCCATGCGCGTCATGATCGCGGCGAACGCGTCGATCCCGTCCCACAGATTCTGAATGCGGAGGTTTTCGTCCTTCGCGTGCTGATTGTCGTCGTGGTTCGCAATGGGAAAGACAATCAGTGGCACGTGCAGCGTGCGTTCAAACAAACTTGTCGGGAGTGAGCCGCCCATCGTCGGGAGTCTGAGGACTGGCTTGCCGAGGAGTTCGTCGAGTGTTCCAGCGAGGGCAACGGCCACGGGTTCGTCCTGCTGCACGCGGGAGGCTTCATCGCCGCCGCCCCAGGTCACTCGGACGACTTTTGGGTGCGCCAGACGTTCGGCGTCGGTAGCCGCGGCGTGTGTCACGAACCAGCCGGTTGCGTTCAGATGGGCCTCGACGAGCGCGCGAATACGCTCGGGGGTCTGCTTGGGGACCAAGCGGAAGTCGATCGACGCTTTGGCTTCCGTCGCAATCGCATTGGCGGCCAATCCTTCGACTTGGCCGACTTTCAGCCCGCGGATGTTGAGCCCAGGGAGCATGATGCGTTCGGCGAGCAGGGCGCCGTTGCCTTCGGTGGCGCCGAGGAGGAGCTCTTGGCGAATGGCGGCGTCGGGGTTGGGGAGCGCGCGCACGGCGTTGAGTTCCGTCGGCGTGGGCGGGACGACGTCGTCGTAGAAGTCCTTGATCAGGATGCGGCCGTCGGCGTTGCGGAGCGAAGTCACCAGTTCGGCAACGAGAATCCCGGGGTTTGGCACCCAGTTGCCGTAGTGCCCGCTGTGCATGGCGCGCGCGGGGCCGTAGACCGTGAGTTCGAGTCCCATGGCGCCGCGGACGCCGTACACCACCTGCATTTGTCGGCTGGAGTGCACAGGGCCGTCGCAGAAGAGCCAGGCGTCGGCCCGCAGGAGGTTGGCGTTCCGCTGGAGTAGCTCCCCGAGATGGGCTGAGTTGGATTCTTCCTCGCCTTCGAAGAAGAACTTGAGATTGATAGTCGGGCGCTGCCCGGTAGCTTTGAGTGCGTCGAGGGCAGTAAGAATCGCTGCGATGGGGGCTTTGTCGTCGCCCGCGCCGCGCGCAAAAATGCGTGACTCGGGATTGAGTCGGCCGGTGGTCGGGAAGGGGATGTCCACCCACTCGCTGCCGCGCTGATCACGGAGTGTGGGGGTGAATGGAGCGCCGCCCTTCCATTCTTTCGGATCCACGGGCTGCCCGTCATAGTGCGCGTAGAGCACAATCGTACGGGTGGCGCCTGGTGCCTTGAGCTCGCCGTATACCACGGGGGGCCAGGCGCCGTTCGTCAGGAGCCGTGCGTCGACCCCGCGCCGCGCGAGCATGGCAACAATCTCGGTGGCATTGCGGCGGAGGTTGAGCGTGTCCGCGGCGACGTTCGGGATCTTGAGCAAGTCGGCGAACTCTTGAACGATTTGCGGCTCGCGGGCTTCGCGCCACTGGCGAATCTGGTCGCGGGCGGACTGCCCCGTGAGAACCACGGGGAGCAAGAGGCCGAGGGCAGCAGCACGAACGCGCATAGGAATCCTGTGTGCAAGAGTGCACGGAAGATGCGCGCTGGGGGCGCTTGGGAACAAGCGTGGGGTGAAGCGCGCATGGTCGACGGAGGGTCGACGGAGGGTCGACGGAGGGTTTCTGAGGTCCCGCCGGCGCCGCGCATTGTGGCTCGTCGTCCCAGTTCATACTCTTCTGGAATGCCCCTCGCACCCAACGCCGCGACTGTGATTCCGCAGTTCGATTACGACTGGCTGATCGTCGGCTCCGGCTTTGGCGGGAGCGTTTCCGCGCTACGCCTGAGCGAAAAGGGGTATCGCGTCGGCGTGCTCGAATGCGGGCGTCGTTATGCCGACCAAGAATACGCCAAGACAACCTGGGACCTCCGTCGATTCCTCTGGGCCCCAGCGTTCGGCATGCGCGGCATTCTGCGACTCACGCCGTTCAAAGACATTTTCATCGCGAGCGGTTCCGCGGTCGGCGGCGGAAGTGCGGTCTACGCCAACACCTTGTACCGCGCCAAGCCTGCCTTCTTCGAAAACCCGCAGTGGAAGGGACTGGAGAACTGGGCCGAATCGCTCGCGCCGCACTACGAGACGGCCGAACGGATGCTCGGCGTTGCGACCGTGCCCTTTGCCAGCAGCGGACAGGAACTGCTCAAAGAAGTCGGGGCACACTTCGGGAAGGCTAACAGCTTCACGCGCACTCCGGTCGGCGTCTATTTCGGGCAAGCGGGAAAGACGGTTCCTGATCCCTACTTTGACGGCGAAGGCCCCGACCGCACAGGATGCACACGTTGCGGAGCGTGCATGGTGGGATGCCGTGTTGGCGCCAAGAATACGCTGCTCAAGAATTATCTCTGGTTCGCGGAAAAGAAGGGCGCCGAAGTCATCGCCGAGCGCGAGGTCACCGATATCGTCCCGATTGGTGCTGTCGATGGCAGTGAGGGATATCGCATCACGACGCAGCGCCCCGGCGCCTGGTTTGCCAAGGAGCGCCGCACCGTTACGGCGCGCGGCGTTGTGATCTCGGCGGGTGCGCTTGGTACGAACCGGCTCCTGCTGGATTGCAAAACCAAAGGATCGCTGCCGCGCCTCAGCGATCGGCTCGGCGAACTGGTGCGCACGAATAGCGAGAGCATTCTGGCTATTACGCTGCCCGATGATTCCTCGCGCCCTTGGAACGATGTGGCGATTAGTGCGAGCGTGCATCCCAACGACGACACGCATATTGAGTTTTGCACCTACGGCGAGCACGGCGATTTCCTGTCGTTTCTGCTCGCGCCGCTGACGGGAAAGGGAACGCGGCTCACGCGGCCGCTCATGACGCTGTGGAGCATTGTGCGGCACCCGAGCCGCTGGTTCCCCTTTGGCTGGAGTCGGAAGACGCTCGTGATTCTCGTGATGCAGTCGAGTGACAATGCCATCGCCTTCAGAGCGAAGCGTGGGCTGTTTGGATTTGGGCTCCGAACGGAGCAGAATTCAGAGAAGCCGAATCCCACGTTTATTCCTGAGGCGAATGCCGCGGCCGAGTTTCTTGCGGCGCATACCGGCGGGATTGCATCGAGCAGTGTGCTCGAGGCCGCCGCGAACATCCCGACCACGGCACACATCTTGGGCGGTGCGCCGATTGGTCGCGACGCGTCGTGCGGTGTGGTAGACAGTCACAACCGCGCCTTCGGCTACGAGAACTTTATGATCTGCGACGGGTCGACGATGCCCGCGAACCCGGGCGTGAATCCGTCGCTCACGATTACCGCACTCGCGGAGCACGCCATGGCCCATGTGCCAGCGGCGCCGCGCTGATCCTCAGCACCGGCGCCGCGCTGATCCTCAGCACCGGCGCCGCGCTGATCCTCAGCACCGGCGCCGCCAACGTCGTGCTTACGTCACACCACTAGCAGCGCGGTGCAGCCCCCGTCGTTGGCGCGCTGATCGCGCTCCCGCCATTCTTGGTGAGCATGGCGTTGAGTGTGGCGAGGTCCTTGGTCGCGATCCGCGTGAACAGCGCCTGCGCCGTCGTCAGCTCTTTGCACGAACCAGCGAAGGCCGCGCGTGAACTCACGGTCGGTGCTTGGTCAGCATTTTCCTGCGTCGTCAGCTGGGCCGCCAAGGCGCCATTGATGGCGTTGAAAGTGGGGTTCGTCGCGGCACCACCGCCACGTCCTCCGCGCCCGCCACCACCACCGCTGGCAACAGAGTCCAGCTTGGCGGAGAAGGCGGTGATCGCCGACTTCACTTCCGCCGCCGCATTCGCGCCATTGGCCTTGGTCAGCGCGGTTCTGAGTTCGGCGACTTGCTTCGCCGAGCTGGCGGTGAGGGCGATGCCGTCCGTGATGCCGACGAGCAGCGCGTGCTGCGCCACGACCGCCACGGCACTTGCCGGCGAGCGGGGATCGTTCTGGACGGTCAACTTTTGCGTGTAGCGCTTCCCGTCCACGGTGAGCGTCAGGGTGTAGCGTCCCGGTGCCGCGAGAATCCCCTCTGGTGAGGCTGGGGTCTCGAAGGGGTTTGCATTGATCTCAAAGTTGTGCGAGTTCACCGCTGGTGGGTCGTGACGGAAGTCCCACGTCGTGCGGTTGAGTCCGATGTTCGCAGGAATCCCCTCGGGTTCGGCCAGCCACCAGTTTGGATGCGGTGGGCGTGCGGCTTCGGCGACAGGTACCGGTGCAATGCTCGAAAGGTGTCGCACCGGTTTGCCCGCGGAGTCGCTCACGTCGAGGGTGATCTCTCCGGAAGGCTTGCTCGCGAGTGCGTAGTAGATGATGGCGCCATTCGGCGGATTCTTGGCGTGCGGAATCTCTGGTGGCAGCGGCGTGTCGGCATTGACATTGCGGCGCGTGCGGATGGCATCGCCGGGTGCGAAGAGGTGCACCGACTCGCTCGCCACGGACGGACTCATCTGACGCAGCGGCGAAATGTCGTCGAGCACCCAGATACCGCGCCCGTAGGTTCCCGCGATCAAGTCGTTCCCCTTGATGGTGAGATCGCGGTACGAGGTGTTCGGCAAGTTGAGGGTGAGCGACTGCCAGTGATCGCCGTCGTCGAAGGAGACGTGCACTCCCGTTTCGGTGCCGGCAAACAGCAGCCCGGCCTTCTTGGGGTCTTCGCGTACGACACGCGTCACACTGCCCGCGGGTTCCTTTACCGGCAGGCCGTCAACGATCTTCGTCCAGCTCTTACCGAAGTCACGCGTGCGATAGATGTACGGCGCGAAGTCGCCGAGTCGTTGGTATTCGACAGCCGCGTAGGCTTCGCCGGCGTTGACATGCGACGCTTCGATGCCAGAGATATTTGCGCGGCGCGGATTTGGCAGATCGGCGATGCTGACATCGGTCCAGCTCTTCCCTTCGTCGCGCGTGACGTGGATCAGTCCGTTGTTTGTGCCAACCCAGATGGTGCCTTTGCCGACGCTCGACGCCGAGAGCGACTCGATGGCACCGCGCCCGCCAGTGGTGATTGCTGCGGCGGCGGAGTCGAGTTCTTTGGGGATACCGAGCTCACCGCTGATCTTTTTCCAGCTGTTGCCGCCGTCGGTGGTGGTGTACACGACGTTCATCGCTGCGATCAGCAGTTTGCTGTTCCAAGGCGCAAACATGATCGGTGCCGAGGAGGTGGAGCGCGCTTTGGATGCCGGATCGAGCGCGGGGCTTACGTTGATCCACTGCTCGCTCGGATAGCTGATTTTTACGATGCCTGAACCGCTGGCGAAGACGATATTCGGGTTGGTCGGATCAGGAATGATGGTCCCCCATTCCCATCCGTTCACGGAGTTCCAGTCGAATATGGTCACGGCGCCGTAGTTGCCGCGGGCCCGCGTGCGAATGGCGCCGGCGTCCTGCTGTGTGGCGTAGATCCAGTAGGGGTACGAGTTGTCGGTGGAGATGTGGTAGACCTGCTCCACCGACTGGTTGTACCAAGAGCTCCAGGTGGCACCACCGTCGAGGGTGACGGTTGCGCCTTGGTCCACGCCAAGAAAAATGCGCTGGCCGTTCGTAGGATCAATCCAGATTTGCTGCGGATCGTCGCCGCCTGGCGCGCCCTTGAACCCGGTGAAGCTGTTGCCGCCGTCGGTGGACTTGTAACTCGACGTACTCAGGACGTAGACGACGTCCGGATTTTTCGGGTCAATGGCGATGCCGCAGTTGTAGCCGCCCTGTCCGTTGCGAATGCGCGTGTCGGCGGCGTCCATCTGCCGCCAGTTCGTGCCGCCGTCATCGGAGCGATACAACCCGTTGTTCGTGACGAGGAAGACGCGTTGCGCGTTGGTCCCCATCGCCACGGCGATCGAGGTGCGCCCCGTGAGGCGGGGAAGTCCGGTACCGTTGAACTCGTTCCACGTGAGGCCACCGTCGGTGGATTTGTAAATCGCGGTGCCCGTTGGGCTGGCGATGCCACCGGCTGCGCCGCCCGTTCCAGGCGCGCCGCCCGTTCCAGGGGCGCCAGGAGCAGGCTGCGTCGCCGGTGTGGGCGCATTGTAGTGACGAACCGTTGTCGCGAAGATCGTGTTCGGCACGTCGTTGGCGCGCGCCAATTTTTGCACGCCAGTCTCGCGGTCAACAAACATCACGCGCGTCCACGACTTGCCGCCGTCATCGGTGCGATAAATGCCGCGATCCTCGGTCTGCTGATGGATATCCCCCTGCGCCGCGACGAGCACGACGTTCGGGTTCTTCAGATCTACCAGCATCGAGGGGATTTGCTTGGTTGCGGTGAGCCCCACGTGCTGCCAGCTCTTGCCGGCGTCGGCGGAGCGATAGACACCGTCCCCTTCGTTGATCACGCCGCCGGTAATGAGGTCGCCCGTGCCCACGTACAGAACGTTCGGGTCAGAGGGCGCGACCTCTACGGCGCCGATCGACGACACACTCTTGATCTCGTCAAAAATCGGTGCCCACGTCATTCCCGCGCTCGTGGTCTTCCAGACGCCACCCGCCGGAAACCCTGCGTAGTACACGCCAGGCTGTCCCGCGACGCCGGCAACAGCCGCCACGCGCCCTGCTCGGAAGGGGCCGACGTTCCGCCACTGCAGGCCAGCCAAGAGGCTCGGGTCGACCGTCAGGCGACGAGCCGGAGCAAAGGCTGCCACGCCGATAGAGAGCACGCCAACAAAGGCGAGGCCAAGCGCTGCGCTGGCCAACGGAAAGTGGCGAAGATGCAGACGAACGTTCACGGGAGTCTCGATGGTAAAGAGGGTGGTGTGCGCATTTGAGTATGCACTTTGTATGGAAGGGTGGACAGGGCGACCATAGCTCTTCTCGGATGCCGATTTGCGGGATTGTTGAACAAATAGTAGACAGCGTACAGCTCCTTTACATAAAACTGGAGTGGCTTTAGCTTTGAATCGTCGCGACAATGCTCCTGCCGCATCCACACTCTCGTCCGCCACCACATCTATGCCTCGATTTCGCTCCGAAGTTCTCGCGCTCGTCGTCGCTGCCGCCGCCGCGGTCACAGTGGTCGCGTGCTCCGAGGCAACCTCCACGGCGCCAAGTCCATCGGCCCAGCTCAAGGTGGCCGATGCGAACGCCGTGTCGTCGATTCAGCGCGAAGGTCGCAACTCTCGCTACAAGTTCCACGAGCCGCGAGATCCCTCCGAGTCGAGCGCAGAGAGTGCCGACGGCGAGAAAAATGCTGCGACCGTCGCAACGACTAGGGCCACGGTGAACTCCGGCATCACCTTCCACGGGGGGGCTGTGCTCCAGGCGACCACGAATGTGGTGGCGATCTACTGGGCAACGACTCCGATCTTCGTGAACGGTCCAAAGGCAGGGACGGGACGCGGAACAGCCGACAGCTCCATCATTGGCTTCTTCTTGCGCAACCTCGGCGGTTCGCCCTGGTTCAACATCAACGCGACGTACACCAACGCGGCTGGCCTACGGATCAACAACCTGGTCAAGTACAGCGACTACTGGGCAAACGCGACGAGCGCTCCAGTCTCTGGTGCGACCGTGACGGATGCTGCGATTCTCGCGATGCTCCAGAGTGGATTCACCGCGGGAACGCTCGCCTACGACTCCAACACGGTCTATTCGGTCTTCACCGGCCCACACGTGAACTTGGGCGGCGGCGCTGGTACGAGCTATTGTGCGTACCACTCAGCGGCGATCATGACCATTGCCGGGGTGTCTCGCACGGTGTTGTATACCGCGCAGCCCTATGCCGCCTCGTGGCCCTCGGCATGCACGGCCACGACGGTCTCGGCTAATGGTGACATCGGCGCCGATGCCGAAGTGAACCTGCTCGCGCACGAGATTGCCGAGACCACGACCGATATGCTCGGCAACGCATGGTACGACGCCAACGGCCTAGAGAACGCCGACAAATGCGCGTGGAAATTCGGCCGCACCTCGAGCAGCTCGCTCAGCAAGAACATGAAGTACAACGTCGTCCTCGGCGGAAAGTACTTTTTGGTGCAGACGAACTGGCAGAACTACTCCAGCGGTGGCTGCGTCATCAAGTTCTGACCACAGCGTTGGCATCAAACACGAGCGCCGCGGACGACGGAGTCCGCGGCGCTCGTGTCGTTCGTACGGGTCGTGGCTACCTGTTCTTGGCGAGCTCAGCGCCGAGCGCCTCAAGCAGTGTGCGACTTGAGAACGGCTTGAGCAGAAACGGGACGCCCAAGGACACATCCGTGTCTCGCCGATCGAGTCCGCTCATAGCGACAATCCGAGCCTTCGGCGCAGTCGTGTGGAGTTCCTCGATCAGCGATTGTCCGCTCGCTCCAGGCATCATGAGGTCGGTAAGCACAAGGTCGATTGGGATATCGCTCCGAATGAGATCGAGGGCGTCGCTCGGCGAACTCACGGCGATAACCCGGTAGCCGTGTCGTTCTAGGGCCTCTTGGGCGATCTCTCGGATGGTCGATTCGTCGTCGACCACCAGAATCCGCTCGCCCTGTCCACCGAGTTCGGTCAGTCGTGCGTGCTCGGTCGCGAGTTCGCGTGCCGCCGCCCCTGGTACGCCGGTGGCCGGAAGGAAAATGCTAAACGCTGAACCGTTCCCAGGCTCGCTATAGACGCGGAGGAACCCGCCGTGGGCCTTCACGATCGTGTCGACCATCGCAAGCCCGAGTCCCGTGCCGCCAGCCTCAACTTTCGTGGAGTAGTATGGCGTGAAGATCTGCTCGAGTAGCTCGGGTGACATGCCGATGCCGGTATCCGCGACGCGAACGTGCACATACGGCCCCTCGAGCACATCGAGGTGGCCGCGGCTAAACAGCGCGTCGACAAACATGTTCTCCACCGAGAGCGAAAGAGTTCCACCGTTCGGCATCGCATCCCGGGCGTTGATGGCAAGATTCATCACCAGCTGATGCATCTGCGTCGGGTTGGCCAGAATCGTGCGCACGTCGGGGGCCGCGGCCACGAGGACGGCGATATTCGGGGGGAAAGCTCCGCGCATCATCTTGGCGACGTCGGTGGCGATTGTACCGAGCGCCGTCTCCGTGCGGCTGGTCTCCCCGCCGCGCGCGAAAATCAAGACGCCGCGTAGCAGCTCCGCACCTCGTGTTGCACTCTGCGAGGCGAGGCTGAGCCACTGCCGTTGTTTGGGGTCGGTGACGATTTCGTCGAACATGTCGAGCGTCATCATAATCGGCTGCAGCACGTTGTTCAGGTCGTGCGCAATCCCTGATGCCATCTCTCCGATGCTCTGCAGGCGCTGGGACCGCAAGCCCGCGGGGTCGAGACTGCTGCGCTGCGTCGTATTCTCGGATTCACTGCACAGCACACTGGTGGGGCGTCCGGTCGAGTCTCGCACGACGCCCCAGTGTGCCTGTACGGTGAGCGGTCGTCCGTCGCGGCGCACGCGCGGCAGTTCGCCCTGCCAGCTGCCGTGCTCGAGCAAGTGTTTCCACGCATTCTCAAAGCGTGAGACCCCCTCAGGGGTGTGCAGGAAGGCCAACGACGACTGCGCCGCGGCATCGGTGCGGGTCCAGCCGTACAGGCGCGTGGCGCTTTCGTTCCAGAGGATCGGCCGTTGTTTGAGATCGCATTGGATGATGGCCGTCAAATCAAGCGTGATCAGCATCTCCGTTTCGCGCGCGATTTGCTCGGCCCGTTTTTGGCTGGTCAGATCTTTCACGACACCAACTAACCCACGAACCGTTCCGTCGCGCGCGAGGAGCGGCGCGGTGCGGACGAGTGCCCAAGTGATGTCACCGTTCGGGCGCAGGTACCGGAACTCGTCGATGCGTCCAGCACTCTGCACGAAATCGCCGCGCCAATCCTGTAGCCGCCAACGGTCGTCCGGATGGATACACCGCACGAGATCAGCGAAGCTGGTCTCGTGCGGATTGAGGCCAATGATATCGAGGTAGGCGTCGTTTGAAAACGTGAGCGTCCCCTCGAGGTCTCGATGGAAGCATCCGTCTTGTGTCAGGCCGCCGAGGACGCTCAGGTAGAGCGCGTGGAGGTCGAGCCCAGAGTCGGTGCGTCGCTGTTCCGTGACGTCCGTGTGTTCTCCGATAAAATGCGAGAGTGTTCCCGCTGCATCGCGAATCGGACGCATACGAAGCACAATCCAGTACGGGGTACCATCCTGTCGGAGATTCTGGATCGTCACGCGGCACTCGGTGCCAGCGCTGAGCGCCGCGTTGAGTGTCGCAATCTCTGCGGGGTCGGTGTCGGGCCCCCGAAGGATTCGCATCTTGCACCCGTCAAGGTCCGCGAGCGAATACCCGCTCAAGCGCTCGAACGCCGCATTGCAATAGGTGAGGACCGCGACGCCGTCCCGCACCTCGACGATGCTGATCGCATGGTCGAGGTCGTCAAGCAACTGGCTGTCGCGCACCTTATCCCACATGCGGTTTTCCCTCCGACCTTTTCATAGCCTTAGCGACGAGTCCTAGTATCTGCGAGTAATATAGCCTTGGGCAGCTTTAGCTCCCGAGTGTGCCCTTGCTTCGGCGCCGCGTCATCGGAGGGTAGCATGAGAAACCAGCCGCCCAGTGCGAGCACAAGTGCGTCGAATCAGGCGGGGGCGGGGGCGGCTGGTTTTTGCAGGATGCCCCACTGGGCGAGTCCGGCGACGGTGCGGACCGCGACGAACTCGAACCCGGTGATGCGGCGGAAATAGGTGAGATTGCTGTGGGAGCTCGTGCGCCGCTGGTTTAGCCCGCAGATTTCAAGGAGTCGCATGACCCAATCCAGATGCGGCACCGGCGACGTGAGGAGAAGGCGACCGCCGGGCTTTAACAGGCTCCGACAGTCCGCAATGCACTCGACGTGTTCGATGACTTCAAAGGCGATAATGACATCGAACGATTCCTCGGTGAGGCCGAGTTCCCGCCAGCGGCGAATGTCGCCAACGAGATCAGCGGGCGGGCAGAGATCGAGGCCGAGGTAGCCGGACCAGCCATGGGAACGTAGATAGTCACCGACCCAGCGTGAGCCGCAGCCGATTTCGAGAATGCGGGCAGTCTGGGGGATAGGATCGAGGAAATAGGCGATTTTTTTCCGACGCGCGAGGTCGCTGAAGAGCGGCATGGCTACAGTCGGATGCGCTGTTCCACAAAGACGGGAGCCATGAGCCCCGTCGCGGACCGGCCGTGCGGATCTTGTTCCGCGCGATACGCATTCACGATGTCGAGCGCCGTTCGTGTGAGTGGGGGGAGTTCGCGATCCGAAACGCCGAGCGGCGTGATGCGCGGTCCCCAGCGCACGAGCAGGGAGCAGAAGGTGAGTCCGCCCCCGAACCCCGGCATGAGCAGCAAGCTTCCCGGCTTCACGCGCCCCTGTTCCAGGGCATCCACGAGACTCACGGGCACCGTGGCCGCGCTCATGTTGCCGTACTTCTCGACGGTGACCATAACCTTCTCCATCGGGATGCCCGCGTACTTTGCCACGGCCTCGATGATGCGCAGGTTGGCTTGATGCGGGACGGCGAGGTCAACCTGGTCAGCGGTGACCCCACACTGGGCGAGTACTTTGGCGGAGGCCTCACTCATGCCTTTCACGGCGCGCTTGAAGATCACCTGCCCGTCGAAATCCCATAGCGTGTCGCCGTAGGAAATCCCCTGTCCGGCATAGCTGCATCCCATGCCGCGTACGCGCAGTGCTTGGCGCCCCTCGGCGTCACAACCGAGGACGGAGCCGAGCACGCCGGATTCCTCGTCCGACGCTTGGAGGACCACAGCGGCCGCTCCATCGCCGAAGAGCACGGCGACGTTGCGGTTGCTCCAGTCCATGTATCGGGTAATGAGCTCAACGCCAATCACCACGGCATTCTTGACGACGCCGCTCTTGATCATGGCGGTGGCGGTGCTCAGGCCGTAGAGGAAGCTCGTGCAGGCGGTGTTGATGTCCATCGCCGCTGCGCGAGTTGCCCCCAGTTCGATCTGCACGCCGCTTGAGGAGTTCGGGACCAACTCTTCGTTGCTACAGCCCCCGTAGATGATGAGCTCGAGGTCGCCGGCCTCGAGCCCCGCGCAGGCGAGTGCCCGCGCGGCGGCCGTGGAGGCGAGTTGAATAGCGGACACGTGCGATACGCGCCGCTCCTTCATCCCGGTACGGGACACAATCCATTCGTCCGACGTGTCCAGAAACGTGGAGAGATCCGCGTTCGTGAGCACGGCGGGAGGGAGACACTTTCCCCAACCTGTAATGGCGGCGTAGGTCATGGCTCCCTCCCCCAAATTCGACGATTTACTCGGACGTCGTCTTCCCGGTTGGCTTCGACGAGTACTTGTCAAACCACCCGCGCAAGTACAGCTGCGATCGCATGAAGTTCGAGGGGATGCTGCTGGTGCCGTGGTACTCCCCATTCATACGAATCAACGCCGTGGGGATTCCACGAACCTTGAGGGCGCGGTAGAACTCTTCCGACTGCGGCATCGGGGTGCGGAGGTCGAGCACGCCGGTCATCAGCATGGTCGGGGTCGTGACATTGCCGACGTACATGATCGGCGAGCGCTTGAGGTATTCGCTCGGATCAATCCAGAACGGCTTGTCGAAGTTCTGGTACCAGCCGGCACCGTCGGTCTCGCCCACGAAGCTCATCCAGTTGATCACGGGGCATTCGCTGCTGGCCGCGGCAAAGCGCTTCGTGTGCCCGACGATCCAGGCGGTCAGCACACCGCCGCCCGAGCAGCCGTGCACGAACAGGTTCTTGCTGTCGATGTAGCCACGGTTCAACAGGGTGTCGACGCCGGCCATCAGGTCGTCGTAGTCCTTGTCCGGATACGCGTTCTTGATCTCGTTGGTGAACTTGGCGCCGTAGCCGGTGCTACCGCGCGGATTGGTGTAGAGCACCACGTAGCCATTGGCCGCTTGATCCTGACGGGCAAAGTTGAACGCCACGTTGTACATCGACTGCGGTCCGCCGTGGATGTCGAGGATCATCGGGTACTTCTTGGCCTTGTCAAAGCCGGCGGGCTTCACGATCCAGCCCTGAATCTTGAGGCCGTCGCGCGACGTGTACCAGATCTCTTCCGTCTCGGCGAGCACCTTGCCGGCCAGCACGTCGTCGTTGACGGCCGTGAGCTGCGCGAATGCCGTCACGGGGGCACTCGTCTTCGGGATCGAGAACGCGACGACGTCATTCGGCTTGGTCGGCGTCGAGCGCACACCAACGGCCACACCGTTCGCCGAAACATCGCCAACTGTGAGCACGTGCTTGCCGCTGGTCACCGGGCGAACTGCGCCGCCTGTGGACGCGAACATGAAGTTCTTGGAGCCCTCGCTCTCAGCGCTGAAATACACGCCGCTGTTGTCGTGCGCCCAGATAAGGCCGGAGATTGGGCGGTCGAGGTTGCCGGAAATCACGTGCGGGCTGGAGCCATCGGCGTTCATGACCCAGAGCTTGGCTTCGGCCCACGCGGAGTGGTCGACCGAGTCGGCGTTCATGAAGGCGATCATCTTGCCATCGGGCGAATAGATCGGCGACGAGTTGGTGCCGTTGTTCTTGGTCAGCGCACGGATCTCGCCGGTCTCGGTGTTGGCGGCATAAACGATGGACTTCCGGAACGCATGTTCCGGGTCTTCCACGCGTAGCGACGAGAAGGCGAGCCACTTGCCGTCCGCGGAGAACGAGGCGGCGCTGTGATTCCAGTCGCCGTCGGTGATCTGGCGCGGCGTACCGCCGTCAGCGGGCACGACGAAGAGGTGACGGTAGGATTCGTCGGTGTATCCGACACGGTCGGAACGGAAGTTCAGCTTGGTGAGAATTTTGGGTGCTTCGGTCCACTTCGCGCCTTTGGGCGCGGCGGGGAGGGCGATGCGCCAGTTGTCATGGGTCGGAACTGCCATCGAGAAGGCGAGCTGCTTGCCGTCGGCCGACCACTCGAGCGCGGACGGGGCCTCGGTGAGGTGCGTGACCTGTGAGGCCGCGCCCTCGGCGTCCATCCAGCGCACCCAGATCTGCGGGCCGCTCGGCTCACCCTTGTAGATGAAGGCGATCCGCTTGCCGTCGGGGGACCACCTCACGTCGGAGCCGTTGCCGAGCTGGCGAGCGTGCGAGCCGTCGGCGTTCATGACCCACAGGGTGGTTTCCCACTTGTCGTTCATCTTGTCCACCCAGCGACGGGTGTAGATGACCTGTGAGCCGTCTGGGGACAGTTGCGGTGACTGGGCGTCTTCCCAGTCGAGGTACTGTTCGAGGGCGAGCTTGTTCTGCGCGGGGCGCTGCTGGCTGTAGGCCGGCTGCGCGAGCGCCGCGGTGAGGAAGGTCAGGCTCGTAGCGACTCGGAACAGGCGGGACGTGCTTGGCATAAAAACTCCGGAAACGGGGTTGGGATAATCCTGCACCATGAACGGGCTGGCGTCTAGAGGCGGAGCGCGTCGTCGGCGATCAGCCTCTTGTCAGCATCCTGTCAGCATTGGCCGTAAATTGAGTCTATGCAATTCACCGAAACCATCCGCGTCGCCCTGCACGCGCTCCGCACGAATGCCATGCGCTCGCTCCTCACGATGCTGGGTATCGTGATCGGCGTGGGCGCCGTGATCGCCATGATTGCCCTCGGCAACGGCGCGCAGAACTCTGTGAAGGAGCGAATCGCGCGCCTTGGGACCACGGTGCTGCAGGTCAACCCCCAGCGGGTGCAGCAGGGCGGTGTGGGGACCGGGACACAGGCAAAACTGACCTTCCACGATGTGAGCTTTATCCTCGACCGGTCGCCAGCGGTGGTGGATGTGAACCCCCAGCAGGACCGTAATCTCCAAGTCGTGTGGAAGAACAAGAACACCAATGTGCAGATCACGGGCACGCTCCCGAACTTCCTGACGGTGCGGAGTTTCACGATCGCCAAGGGGGCGATGTTTACCCTCGCCGACGACAACGGCAGGAAAAAAGTTGCGGTGCTCGGCGGTGGGGTGCCGGAGTTGCTCGGCGTGGACAACGCCGATGCGTTGATTGGGGAGCAGCTGCGGATTGGGGGACGACAGTTCACCGTTGTTGGGGTGATGGCGTCCAAGGGCTCGACCGGATTCGGTGACGGTGACCAGCAGATTCTGATTCCGTTTCAGACCGGACGCTTTGGCACGTTCGGCACCGATCGTATCAACGACATCTGGGTGCGGGCCGCGGGGGAAGATTCTGTGGATGCGGCGATCGGGCAGATTCAGTCGGCGCTGCGTCGCTCGCATAAGCTCCTCGCCGGGAAGCCCGATGATTTCTCGATCCGCAATCAGGCCGATTTCCTGCAAACGCTCAACGAGACGACCCAAACGTTCACCCTGCTGCTTGCGGGCATTGCCGGGGTCAGCCTGCTCGTCGGCGGCATCGGAATCATGAACATCATGCTCGTGTCGGTCACGGAGCGCACGCGTGAGATCGGAATTCGCAAGGCGCTGGGCGCCACGAAGGCGAACATCCTGCTGCAGTTTTTGACCGAGTCGGTGGTGCTCTGCCTTTTCGGTGGTGCAGTCGGCATCGGCGCGGGGATGTTGGCCGCCTACGAGTTCCAGAAGTTGGCCGGGTGGAGCGCCGCGGTGGATCTGAACAGCATTCTGCTGTCCTTTGGTTTCGCGAGCGCGATCGGCTTGGTGTTTGGTGTGTGGCCAGCGCGTCAGGCTGCGCAGCTGGACCCGATCGAGGCGTTGCGGTTCGAGTAGGGCTGCTGGTCCGCCGGCGCGCGCGTAGTAAGGGCAGCCATTCCTCATGCTGCAGCTCGATTGATACATTTCCGTGTGTCTCGAACTATGTCAGTGCGTCTCCAGTTCATAGAAAAGGTGCCCAATGAATCGTCGCCCGTGGATCATCTTTGCCTTGCTCGTTACCTGCGTCGGCCGAGTCGCCGCGCAGGGCTCGCCGGCGGTGGCCGCGGCCACTCCGCTGGAACGGCTGACCGCTGCGCTGCTCAGTGCGACCCCGCTCGAGCAGAATCTGCACGAGCTCACCGATAAGATTGGCGGGCGCGCCACCGGATCGCTCGCGAATCTCCGGGCTGTAGATTGGGCGCTCGCCCAGTTCCGCGCCGCGGGGGTAAAGGCGCAGAAAGAATCGTTCCAAATGCCGAACCGTTGGCTCGAGCGCTCGGCGCGCGCGGTGGTGAAGGGAGAGGGCGTCGAGTTCGCCCCGCGGATTGCCGCGATGCCCTTCTCGGTCGCAACTCCTGCGAGCGGTGTGACCGCATCACTGGTCGACGTTGGCCGCGGGACAAAGGAAGACTTCGCGCGCATTGGTGCGAAAGCCAAGGGGGCCTTTGTCCTCGTGGAGCAGGATGAGCTCAAGGACATCGCTGGGCTTTTCAAGGAATATGGGGAGACCGCTGAGATTGAGCCGCGCGCCTTTGCCGCTGGTGTGACGGGGGTCGTGTATGTGGGATCGCGCGCCAACTCGCTGCTGTATAGGCACAATGTCGCGAATGGCGCAAAGAACACCCGTCCGATGATGGTGATGGAGCGCGATGCCGGGTTGCGCGCGCTGCGGTTGCTGCGCGGCGGCACCGCGTTGAGCCTCACGGCCATGCTCGATCTGGATACCGGTGGTGCGTACGAGAGCTGGAATGTCGTTGGCGAGATTCCCGGCACCACCAAGGCCGACGAGATTGTTCTGATCGGCGCGCATCTCGACTCGTGGGACTTCGGCGATGGTGCGCTCGACAACGGGGCGAATGCAGTGATGTTGATTGATGTGGCGCGCCAGTTCCAGCGCCTCGGCATTCGCCCGGCGCGCACGATTCGGTTCGTGCTGTGGAACGGCGAAGAGCAGGGGATGGAAGGGTCGTTCGGCTACACGCGCGGTCATCTCGCCGAGCTGGAGAAGCATGTGATGGCGACGAGCTTTGATATCGGGTGTGGGCGGGTGCAGGGGTTCTTTACCGGCGCGCGTCCAGAGCTGGTGCCGCTCGTGGAGAAGGCGATTGCGCCCGTCGCGGGGCTTGGTCCCTTCACGCAGACCGATGCGCCGCTGGTGGGTACCGACAACTTTGATTTCATGCTGCATGGTGTCGCAAACATTGTGGCCGATCAAGAATCGGCTACGTATGGTCCGAACTATCATGCGCGCAGCGACACCTACGAGAAGTGCGACACGCGGGTGCTGCGGCAAAACGCGGTCGTATCGGCGGCGCTGGTGTACGGGTTCGCGACCATGCCCGATGCGTTGCCGCGGCAGACGCGAGCGCAGATCGACGCGATCATGAAGAGCACCGATCTCGAGGCGCAGATGAAATCGATGGGTGTCTGGGAGGGGTGGGCTGCCGGTACGCGCGGACGGCGTCCGTAGCACGTTGCACCATGGAAACGCGGGGGGCGCCACTAGGGCGCCCCCCGCGTTTTGCTATCGGGCGCGCTACTTGTTGGTTTTTGGCCTCAGCGTCATGTGCGAGACCGTCCAGATGACAACAGTACCACAAAGGTCGTTGCCGTTGATCACGTGGTACGCCGCCGGCGTATACTCCGCACGCGGATACACCTCGACCGCGTAGACCTCGTCCTTGGAGACGATTTGGTCGAAGGTTTCGCCGGGGTTGATCTTGATCAGCATGCCGTCCTTGAGGACGTTCATCATACAGACCAGCTGCACCCCCTTCTGGATGGATCCGCCCCCTGACGGCTTCCCCTGCAGGTTCGCGCCGCCGGTGCGTTCACGGCGCAGCGTGACGCCAAGGACATCGCGAAAGATCGACGACGCGTCGTTGACGGATTCTTTTTTCTTCTCGATCTCTTCTGGGGAGAACAGGGTGCCGAATCCCGCGCGCTTCTGCGCGTAGAACCCCGTCGCTGCGAGCGCGGGGTGGGATTCTTCGTCTTTCGTGAGGACCGTGATCGTCCCGAGCGTCTGCGCCACGGGCTGGAGTTTCACGCCGATGTGTACAGTGGAGTCGGCGAGCAGGTTGAGCTCGAAGTCCACACCGTCGAAGCCGACTTTCTTGACGCGAATCGTGCGCGCGCCGGCTGGGATGTTCCGGAGCCGAAAGAATCCCGCCTCGTCAGTGAACGTGGCCATCGCAGGATCATCGATCTCGATGATGACCTTTGTGAGCGGGTTGTCGAGCGGATCCAGAATCGTCCCCTGCAGGTGCGACAGCTTGATCGCGGGCGCCACCCCCTGTGCGATCAGTGCGCTCGCGGGCAACGCGCCGAGCACGCCGGATAACAGCACGAGGCAGGCAGAGCGCGTCATGGAGCGCGTGATGGAACGCGCGGTGGAACGCGCGGTGGAACGCGCGGTGGAACGCGCGGTGGAGCGCCGAGCAGATTCGAGGAGCGATTTTGGCATGGAGGTATGATACGAAAACCCCGGACGTCTCGAAAGGCGTCCGGGGTTCGAATCAGACCAGCACGATTACGGCTTCTTGACCGCTGGGACCGGCGTCTTGACGTTGAGGTCAAGGTAGGTCGACGTCGGCTCCTCGCCAGGCTTAGCGCTGCGGGGAATCCGTTCGCCCATCGCCGTGCCGAGGGACTTGATGTACTTGTAGATATTGCGAATGTCCTCCTCGTTCATCAACGCCGTGTTGTGGTACGGCATCGGGAGGTTCCCCTCGCCACCGTCGGCGGTGGTCATGACGCTGAACCAGTGGTTCTCGTCCTGGCGCGCTGCGATTGTACGAAGGTTCTTGGCGTAGTTCGTGCCCCACGCGCCTTTAAAGCCGAGCGAACGGCCGGTCATCAGCGAGTCCTTGCTCACCTTACCCTTCGATTCCACCCAGTTCGGCGTGTGGCAATCGTGGCAGCTGCCGACGATGAGCAGGTACGCGCCCGCCTCTTCCGGCGTGGCAGCGACGACTTTCGGCTTGGCCTGCGCCTGCGCGGCAGACGGAATAGTGAACGCGGCAACGGTAGCGAGCGCGATAAGGCGACGAAGCATCGGTTCCTCGGTGGGGTGGGTGGTTCGGTGACGAATGCTCAAGAATAACGGATTACCCCTCAAGGGTGTTGGGGACGGGGGGGGCCGCTCGTCGGCGCCCGTGCGGCATCGTATCTTGCCCGCATGATTACCGTGCATCACGCTGACAACCTTACGCTCCTCCCCACGTTGCGGGCGGGCTCGTTCGGGCTGATTTATATCGATCCCCCGTTCAATACGGGACGTACGGTACGGCGCTCGCGCGTGACGTCGCGCAAGGCGGCGGAGGGGGAGGCCGGAACGCGCACCGGCTTCGGCGGCAAACGCTATGTGTCGACGCTCAAAAAGAGCGAAAGCTACGCCGACCAGTTCGACGATTACCCCGCGTGGCTCGCGCCGCGGCTGGTCGAGGCGCGTCGGCTGCTCTCGGTGCGCGGCAGTCTCTTTGTACATCTTGATTACCGCGAAGTGCACTACGTAAAAGTGCTGCTCGACACGATCTTTGGTCGCGCGAACTTCGTGAATGAGATTATTTGGGCCTACGACTACGGCGCCCGCTCGAGCACACGGTGGAGTCCGAAGCACGACACCATCCTCTGGTATTCGAAGACTCCAGGGCGTCACCTATTCAACGCCGATGCCGCGGACCGTATTCCGTACATGGCGCCAGGGCTTGTGACCCCCGAGAAGGTCGCGCGCGGCAAGATGCCGACTGATACCTGGTGGCACACGATCGTGAGTCCCACCGGCAAGGAGAAGACAGGCTACCCGACACAAAAGCCACTCGGCGTTCTCGAGCGGCTCGTGAAGGTGCACTCCCGGCCCAAGGACAAACTGCTGGATTTCTTTGCCGGGAGCGGGAGCTTCGGCGATGCAGCAGATCGCCACGGGCGGGATGTCACGCTCGTCGATGCGTCGGCCGCAGCGATTCGCGTGATGAAAAAGCGGTTCGCGGGGCGGGACGTGCTGTTTCGCTGATCGGCCTGCGTTGCGATCTGCTTAGGGCCGTCGGATTCGGGCGGTCGGATTTGGGCGGTCGGATTCGGGCGGTCGGAGCTGAGCATTCCCTTCGCGAGCTAAACTGCAACGACCGCGCTCGCTGCGGGAACGCTCAGCTCCTCCCTGACAGGCTGGATCCTCGGCTCGCACGCTGCCCGAGTGGCGCGGCGATCGCTCGGCTGCCCGCGCTCCCTCGCACAACCCGGGCGCGAGGCCCCACGCTGTGCGCCGATCGACGGTGTGGGGCTTTGGCGGGCAGTGCACAGATGCGCGCGTTAGCCATCCGCGCGTTGGCCATCCACGCGTTGGCCATCCACGCGTTAGCCGCGGAAGGGAGGGGCGAGGCGTCCCCACAGCGAGCGCGGTCGTTTCAGTATAGCTCGCGCCGGGGACGCCTCACCCCGACCGCCCGAAGCGAGAATCGCGATCCGTCCGAAGCGAGAATCGCGACCTGAGCCTACTGGTACTGAATGTAGAGCGGCCGAGGATGCAGCTTCAGGATCTCGGGGATCGTCGTGCGCGGATTGTCGTTGCGCGCCTTGTAGAACTGCTTCCACCCCACGAACTGCACCGGCTCCGCCTTGATCCACTTGCGGAAGGTGTTCCGCTTGAGCCACGGCGCCCCGAAACCGTCCATGTGCATCACGATCTGCACGCGCGGATCGAGTTTAATCTGATGTGTGTTCGTGACACCGCGCTGCGTAAAGCGGTGTACAACTAGGACTTTCGGCGGGAGCTTGTACTGCGTGACCACTTCCGCCAACATCGTCGCTGCGTAGTTCACGTCCGACGCGTCAAAACTCCCGATTTTCTTGCCCGGAACAGTGCCGTCCTTGAGCGCGAACTCCGGATCAATGCCGAGGTGGAAGTTCGGACGCTGTAGAAATCGCACGAGCCGCGGCAGCTCGTCCTGCAACGTCGCATGCCCGACCTGCACGTCGAGGAACACCAGCGCGTTCCGCTTGGCGGCCCACCCCGCGACCTTCTCGATGAGCGACGAATCCATGCGGAGGCGGTACTTGCCGTCCTTGCCCGGTGCCCCCTGCGCGACCACGGCAATTAAGTGCAAGGCGGGTTGTACGGGGGTGGTAGGATCGGCCTTGTTCCAGGCGGCGACTTCGGCATCCAACATCTTGAGCATCTCGGTCGGCTCGTACTCGCCGAGCACGCCCATGCGCTTGGAGAGGGGATTGCCGTAGTAGGCGATGATGCGTTTGGCAGGGAGGATCGAGCCTGGGAGCGGCTCGGGGCCCTTTACCGGCCACTTCGCGTCGAGGATCGAGTCCTGCCGAGCCTGCGCAATGGAATCGGCGTCGGCGGGCGGCTTGAGCGAACTCATCGACTTCTTGCCCGTGCTCGCACTTTTCTTGCGTGCCGCCTGTTTCTTGGTTCCCTTTTTTTGGGCGGGGGCGATGCTATCGCGTGCTGGCGTCGGCTTGGCGGGCTTCGCGGACGAATCTTGCTGCGCGGCGGCGGGGAGGGCGGCCACGGTCAGTACAAAGAGCGCGCGCTGGAGCGCACGCGAGATCACAAAAGAGGGCACGGCAGAGTGACGGGTTGAGAGGGGGGAAACCTACCCTCTCTAGACCACCAGCCCCACCGTGAAGTCACTCGGGGCTGACGATGCCGACCCCTCTGTGAATCAGCGCCCAATAATCTCGATGCGATGGTCCGCGCGCACCACGTATTGTCCTGCCACCTCAATCTCCAACTGCACCACGTAGGCACCCTTGGACAACGTCGAGATATCGAGTTGGAGTGCGCGCGGCGATGTCGACGACCCGCGGGCCGACATGTCTTGCACCGTGATGCTCACGGGGGTCGCCTCGGTGACGACCCGCAGCGTCTTGGCCTGCCGACGGAGGAACCCGCTCTCCTCCACTTCGCGCACCACGGTGAGCGAGACTTTCATCGGCTCACCCGTGGGTTCGGTGCCGTAGGCCTCCCAATACACGCCGAGTTTGTCACCAGCGCGCACTTTTTCCGTCGACAACGCGTGCGGGACCACCTCTTCCACCGTCGTCGGGAAATCGCCGTATGGCTCGTAGAAGAGTAGATCGGAGAGGGTGACGCGCGTGCCCACGGCGAACGGGGGCGCCATGCCGTATCGCGCCCGTCGTACCGCTGAACGAGCTGGCGACCACACTTCCGCACTCATAATCAACGGACCCCACGGGGCCTTGACCGTAATGACGTCATTTCTCGGCGCCTTTTTGTGAACCACGCGGAATCCGTGCACCGCGCTCGTTGGAGACACGACCAGTGCGGCAGTGATGGCGGTGCTGTCGAGCTCGGGCATATTGCGCGCATCGTACGCCATCACGACCAGCGCGCTGTCGCCGCGGCGGAACATCGCCTTCTGGTGCACCAAAGGTTTCAGGGACTTCGCGTAGGGCGGGGAATAGCGACCAACGACGGGTGGCAGCTGCACCGCCCAGTCGGTGGAGTCGGTGATGGTGGGATTGTTGAGCACGTAGCCCGGCGGGATAAACCGATACGCCGGCGACGGTTCATGCCCGACGGTGTTGTACTCGCCGGTTCGTGGGTCGCCGCGCCCACGCGCCCAAGCACGCGGCCAGCCGAACCGGAGGAGCAGTTCGCGCTCGTCGTCGTCAAAGCCAAACTGGTACACGCCGGCGGCATCGCGCATCATCTCGACGTACGTCATGCGCGCGTACCACTCGGTCCGCGAGTCGTTCCCTTCGGTCGAATACAACACCTTCGACAGGAACCAGACGCGATCTTCGTATGCGATCCGCTCCTTGCTCGCACACGGCAGCCGGCGATAGCTCTGGCGCGTATCCTCGTCAATCAAATAGCCAAGGTCGCGCCAGACGCACCGGTCGCGAACGAGCATCTTGGCGATTGCCACCTCGTACACACTGTCGGCCGCTGTGTAGTTGCCCAGCATGTGCTGTGCGAATCCAATCATAATGTCGCAGTACCAGCCACCGACCTTGCATTCGGTGGCCGCGGTGAGCGCGTCCCGGCCGCGATCGGCTTCTACGAGGTAGCGTACCCGCTGCGCCACAATCCACCGTTCGTCCGGCGCGATATGCCCGAGCGAGTCGAGCAATGCAATCAGCACGTTGCGCTTGGCGGTGATGTCGCCAGGTTCCGGTGGCGCGGCAGGCGCCCGTTCGTCGTACCAATAACAGAATCGCCCCACCCGCTCATCACACTGGCTCGGCGAGCGCCCCGTGGACTGATAGGGGAGATGCAGGCGCCGAAAGAGCTCGAAGTCGCGCTGCGCGCGGCGCCCCAGCTCGAAGGGCGACACGGTATCGGCGGGAGTCGCCGGAGCGCTCGAACCGCCACGGACGATCTGTGCCCGGCCCACCGGCGCGAAGCCGGCAAGCGAGAGCATGAGGAAGAGAAGTCTACGGCGCATGATCATATATACCCCACACAACGATAACGGCGCCTACCCCGCAGCGTAGGTCCCTAATAGCTTCTGTACGTGGAATCCATCGTCTTCGAATCATTGCACCCAGACGTCGCCCCTCCGCGCCGCGGGACCGCCGGGAGTGCCGGCTACGACCTCGCGGCCTGCCTCGACGGCCGCACCGCGCGGGTCTTCAACGCCGGCGTGATGCGCGAAGTGGCAGCCGAAGGGGTCGGCTCGGCAGCGACCCTTACCCTCGCCCCCGGCGAGAAAGCCCTCGTACCGCTCGGCTTCAAAGCGCGGCTTCCCGTGGGCTACGAGGCGCAGATCCGCCCCCGCTCGGGGACGAGTGTCAAAACAGACCTGGTGATCGCCAACGCCCCTGGAACGGTCGATGCTGATTACCCGGACGAATGGTGCGTTCCCGTGAAAAACGGCGGACCCGCCCCCCTCCGGATCACCCACGGTGAACGGATCGCCCAAATGGTGCTCGCCCGCTTCGAGGTGCTCGACTTCACCGCAGGTACGGTCGGCCAAACCACGGAACGCGCCGGCGGATTCGGGTCGACCGGGCAATAGCATTATTTTGTGAGAGTCCCCCCAAACGTTCGAGGCATTTGATTATGCGTATCGCACAGGCGCTTCTGGCGCTGGCTGTCTTCTCCGCCAGCGCACTCGCCCAGGAGCCTGGGAAGGTTGCCGTGGAGAGCTATACGCTCTCCAACGGACTCAAGGTGCATTTGGTCGAGGATCACTCCTCGCAGGTCGTGGCGGTCGACGTCTGGTACGACGTTGGCGCGCGGAATGAGCGCGCTGGGCGCACCGGGTTCGCCCATCTCTTTGAACACATGATGTTCCAAGGATCGGCCAACGTGAAAAAGGCCGAACACTTTCAGTTCGTGGAAAAAGCGGGCGGGTTCCTCAATGGATCCACCACCATCGACCGGACGAACTATTTCGAGGTCCTTCCGTCGAATCGACTGAATCTGGGCCTCTGGCTCGAATCTGACCGGATGCGGTCGCTGGCCATCACGCAGCCCAATCTGGACAACCAGCGCGAAGCGGTGAAGGAAGAGCGCCGCATGCGCATGGACAACCAGCCGTATATCGGCGTGATCGTTGATTCGATTGCGTCACTGTACGATCGCGACAAATGCTTCGCTTACGCCCACTCGGTCATCGGGTCGATGACCGACCTGAATGCCGCGAAGGTCGAGGATGTCACCGCGTTCTTC
>Ga0214919_10002779_pt1 | contig 27093 bp, 33 predicted proteins | sample LL1503_MetaG_FD_177994 | JGI IMG/M metagenome (GOLD analysis project Ga0214919, IMG submission 177994) | Freshwater microbial communities from Lake Lanier, Atlanta, Georgia, United States - LL-1503 | ecosystem: Environmental > Aquatic > Freshwater > Lake | place: USA: Georgia | collected...
TTTTTCCAAGTTTATTTTGGAAAATCGATTTCTGGACATTTTTTTTGTCCATTTTTCACTTTCCCAAAAAAGTCTTGGAAAAAAAAATACGCGAAATTATATAATAAATGGTCCAACCTACTTAAAGAATGGTTTCCTTCTCCACCATAATCTCCTTCGAAATACGCTTGATAATTTTATTCTCATTACACAAATCATTACTCCCAATGCCGCCCATTGCCTCAATAACCATGGTATTATACTGCGTCGATATTTTAGATGCGCACGTGTTATAATCAGGATACTTTGTTTTGAACTCGCCAATAAGCTTTGCGTTTTTATGCGCTATGTGCTTAATTGCCTTACGGAGTTTGGGTTTGGTCTCTTCTTCCTTATCCCACTTGCCTTCGTCCTTTACATATATAACCTCTCTCTTCTGGTCGGTACAATGAACAGGTCTTTCGGTGACATCCATACTTTTAAGGTTCTTTATGATGATATTAGACATGCCATTTACAAAGCCTATTTCTCCCATTCTCTCCAAGTCATTCAATTGTAACTTTAAAGAGTCGACGAAATCCATAATGTTCATTGCGTTTTTGCAGGTTTCATTAAGAAAGAACTGTAGGTTGAAAGTTTTGTTATGTGAATTCGTATGAGTTGTATTATGAGTACCGGTTTTAATGACTTCCATCATTTGATTTTGTGTGGTTATCATCATATTTTTTAATTCGCTATTTTCTTTGATAAGTAACATAACCAAGTCTTTATCTACAATGTAATTATTACTTGCGTCTTTAATTGGATGAGATGTAGGTTTACATTTCTGTTGGTGATTCCATAATGACGACGCATGTTTATATTTCTTACCACAATTACACGCGTATTCTGTGGCGTTTTGCGGCGTTTTTTGCGATGTTTTTGGCGCATTTGTTCGTATTGTGTGTTTAGATGTGGCTAAATGTCTCGTCCAGTCGCCTTCTTTGCTACATTGAAATGCACATAAATTACAGGCGTAATCTTTGGCGTTTTTCGGCGTATTTTCGTTCGTATTAGTTCGTATTTTGTGTTTAGGTGTGGATATATGTCTAGTCCATTCACTTTCTTTGCTGCATTGAAAGGCACAACATTTACAACTAAACTGGCTGGCGTTTTCGGATGTAATTTCGTTCGTCATTCTTCGTATATATAGACGGCGCTAAAAACTTCTAAATCCTTTCCGCAAAAAAACATTAAAAAGTTAGCATCACAAACTGAAAATAATTATTTTGGTGCCCAGACGCTAAAAAACAATTATGCAGTAAACGTTTATGTTTTTCCAGGTTTATTTTGGAAAATCGATTTCTGGACATTTTTTTTGTCCATTTTTCAGTTTCCCAAAAAAGTCTTGGAAAAAAAAATACGCGAAATTATATAATAAATGGTCCAACCTACTTAAAGCCGCAAAGTAATGAAAAAAAGGACTTGTGTCCTTAATTTTTCTTAAAATATTATAAAATCTATTCTACATTAATACATTCAGCAGTAATAATACGCTTCTTGTCTTGCACTGTGGAGACGTAGCTATCGATGGTGACCGTGTCCATAGTCTGTTCTTCGTCCTTGTCGAACTTTGCCATCTCAAACCGCCGGACATATACCGGTTTGGTCTGCCCTATTCGGTGGCACCTGGCGATGGCTTGGTCTTCAACGGACGGATTCCAGTGCGGACTGACGAAATATATCTCGCTGTAATTTTCCTGCAGATTCAAACCTTCACATCCGGTTTGAATCTGTAAAATGAGTGCGTCATTCTTCTGACTCAATATGTCCTGCCTCATAGACTGCGTCGTACGCCCGTCAAATGTAGCGACGCGCATGCCTCCACTGCGTAACCGTGCTGCGATGTCGTCAATCTCCTGCCTGTAATTACAGAAGACCAGCTTTCCACACCCGTTGTCTTTTCTCTCTAAGATGCTAGAAACAACAAAATCTAACTTGCTGGATTTGCTAAGAGCTTCCTTATAAGCCTCTGGGTTCTCAAAGAGACCTGCCTTTACAAGTTTGTCGAGAGAAGCGCCCATGAGCTTGGGCATAACGCACGACTGTTTAGCCTTAAGTAGCAGCGCTAATACGCGTCCCTTTTCATTATCTGTGCTGATAAACTCGCAGAACCTACCACCCTTGGAGCCGGACACACGGCTAAATGCCAGCTCAGCGTGTATTTCTTCGGAAAGGTCCTTTTCCTTCTGATTGGTCCACTCGACGACATTGCTATCGATGTGTAGTTCGGGTAATTGTATGCCGACCTGCTTCTTGGTACGCTTGAGTATGAATTCGCGTGCGACCAGGTTGCTGCTATCTTTGTTCAAGCCGATAACAGCGCACAAGTTGTAAAAATCTTGTTTTTTATTCTGTACGGGGGTGCCGGTGACGAGCCACTTGATTGGCGCGCGTAGCAATAGGGCACTCATATGAAGTGCGGTTTTTTTGTTCCGTAGGTGATGCGCTTCGTCGAATATAATTCGGCTCCAGCTGACCTGGTGTAACGGTGTACGCTCATCGCCCAGTAACTGTGCGCGAGTAAGGGTAATGGCTCCGTATGTGGTTAGAACAATAAGCTTTTGGTTTAATTGTTCAAGAGTGGTCGTTTTTTTTGTTGGTCCGTGGTATATAAACGCCTTATGTCCGGTGGTGCGCAGGATTTGTAGGTACCACTGGTCCAATAGGACGGGTGGTAGTACGATTAACGTACTGGTTACCAAGTTTGCGACCATAGTGCCGATCATAAGGATAGTCTTACCGAGTCCCATTTCATCGGCGATAAAACCGCCGCGTACGTTGTGGGGTGGGTTCTCGCGTAGTTCATTGTTTAGGCACCACTTGACCCCATCTTGTTGGTAATCTTTGTGGTCGAGACCTGTATGGTCAAGGTATTTATTGAATAGCTCCATGCGAGCGTTAGTGTCCATGACGTATGTTTATAACAGTGTTAGCTGGGTAATATGCTGACCAAATATGTACGAAAAAATACTTTCATTTTTTCTTAAAACGTACGTATTTATTGGTACACTAAACTTTTATTTATACGACGCACGTAGTAGATAAAAAATTGATTTTAAAAATGTAGTAAGGGGGTTATATTGCTGTGCGGCAGGGTATGCGCATATTACGCCTCATGGTAAAAAAATTGAAAACATTTATACGCCAATATATATGTCACTATCATATAACACTTGCCAACAAGAATATTCAATATGCCTACCCAAGTAAATACCCGAACTAGTCGTATCAATCAGGTAGCCTTTACATATAGCTGTACCACACAAACCTTTATATGGTTTGAGTCTTTTAAGAGAGAGAAACTTACGAGACCTACGCTACGTCGTAGCAAGAGTGTATTTAGTGGATTAGATACGCAATAAGCTTTTTAATATTTAAATCAAATATATCCCACTTTTTTTGTCACTCATTTCTCATTTTGTCACTCATTTCTGGGTTCCTTACTGATTTCTGCATTAAGCATTAAGGGTACCGTCGAGAAATGAGAAGCTCACTATTTGGAAGGGGGAAGGGTGACGCCAAGTGAAGCATGAAGAGTGCAGAGTGCAGGGTGCAGGGTGACCATTAAGCTATAAAACAGTTTACAATTCACGATTTTTTTAACCAAAAATACTACCATCCCTATTGTGGTCAAAGCATATAGACCCCAAAATTCGTTAACACAGTAGTAAATAATGGTAACCCACACCCCCCTTTAAAGTATTGTATTAAAAGTGTTTGTCGTATTTTGTATCTTGACTTCTCTCGAAAACCGCCGAGTCATAGTTGTGTTTACAAGTTACTAAATTCGTATGGACAAAATATCCACAATCCTTTTTATCCGCAATAAAATATGAATCTACGTGATAATAGTACAATTCCTGAAGAGAAGACCAAGTAAACGTATTCGTTCTTTTTATGAAAATAATGGTATTATAATATATATAGGGTAATGTTTGTGTTTGTTTCAGGTATAGGTGGTATAGGTAATACTTTATTTCAATTAGCTACCGCTATTTATTATTGTGAAACATATAATTATGATTTAATCATAACACAGAATCGCGCTACATTATTTGGCACAAGTAATTTATTTGGAAAAACAAATTGTTTAAACGTTAACAATGAATTTGTAACTTATGATAAAACAATTTTCAGTAAAATAAAATTTATTAAAAGCATAGATGGGAACTATATTACTGTTCATAATAATTATACAAATGACTTAATTGTACCAACAAATGAAAATATTTTAATATCAGGATATAATCAAAATATAAGTTTATTTAGCTCTGTTATGAATAAAATACCAAAATATTTACATTTGGATGATATAAACATAAAAAAATCAATATTTGAAAAATATCCAAATATTGCAAATAGTACTATTATTTGTGTTAGAATTGGCGATGATTTTAGACATATGACTAAAATAACCCAGGACTCATATCTAAAAGCAATAGACCACTTAAAACAAAATGGTGAAACAATAAACGATGTATTTGTAATAAGTGATGTTAACACCAATAAATTTTTTAATAACTTGATGATAAATTATGCTGAGATTAATGAACCTGACATTATACAGTTTTATGCAGGTTTATTATGTAAAAACCTAATTTTAAGTGAAAGTACTTTTCATTTATGGATTGCTTATTTAGCAAGTGATTTTGGTAAAAACACTGACAAAAAGGTCATTTGTTTTAATAATACCGATATTACAAATAGAAATTTGAATGTAGAAAATTGGATTACATTAGATTATTAAAGTTTGTATAAACTCTTTTTGGTCATTAATATTAAATCCTATAAAGTAATTTGACGAATTAGTATACTTTAATTAACCAAAAATAATATAATCCCTATTGTGGGCAAAAACATATAACACCAAAATTCTTTTACAAAGTAGTAAGGAGCAGTAAAAACCTTTAAACTATTGTACTCAAAGTGTGTGGCATATTTGCCGCATTTTGTATCTTGACTTCTCGCGAAATCTGCCGAGTCATAGAATTTGTGACCAGTTACTAAATTCGTATGGGCGAAATATCCACAATCCTTTTTATCCGCAATAAAATATTTACAATTTTTACATAATAGTTGGCTCATGGGTATCATTCGTGTATTATAACGCCGAGTTATAAGCTTCATTATAAATGTTGTATTATCATATCTTTATTATGATTTTACTAAAAACGTAATTGTATTATATGTAAAAAAATGAAAAGATTTATGTCATAAGTAATAATGACATAAATATAAACCACGATATAAAATCAAGATGAACGGTATAAATTATCCTCATATTCAAGTAACCAATGAGCAATTAGATGCGTTCCGTATATGGGCGACAGAGAAGTATGGTAACTATCTGTCCTACTATGAAGCTCTCCAATCCGTAGAGCTTACACAGTATTTCAGAAGGAATATACTTTCAAATGAAATGAACGACATTTTACTACAAACAGATATTTATGTTGGAATAACAAGTAATAACCCACATATAAAAAGCCTTCAAATGCGTCGCCAAAGTATTCTTCTAAAGATGACTTCTATTAAGATAATGCTCGGAAGACGAGCCTTCGCAGAAGAAGTCGCCGCAAGAAGAGCACAACTGGGCGAACAGTATCGGCAACGACTTCTACGTCGAAGCCCTGAATATGTGCTGGAGCCGGATATGCCTGTTAATACACGTACAACCCGTAAGATAGTTCGCAAAAAAATCACCGATGCCGAAAAACACAAGAGTATGGTGGAAAGCTGTGCTATATGTTTAGTAAAACACAAGATGATGACCACATGTGTTATCCCTTGCGGGCACCGATTTGGTAGTAAGTGCTTTGCTAGTTGGAAGAATAACACATGTCCTCTTTGTCGTGAGCCTTGTACGGTGGTGACTGAATTTGTAGCACCCAAAAGACGTAGATATTTAACTGATGAAGAAGCAGATAGACAAGTAGCATAGATATTTAAACCTTTAACTTTAATTTTAAAACAAATTTTTTATTTACAGAGAGAACCGTATTGTAAATTAACAAATAAAATTGAAATACTTATAACTATGTGTAATAAGAGTACATACCGTAATAATCGATATATAATCAAACGTAATGGAAGAAATTACAAGTAGTGTTGTGTTACCGGTGACAGATGCGCAGATGAGAGCATTTAGCGCGTGGGTTTTAAATACATATGTAACCTATGATGGATTTCAAGCCGCTATAAAATCGCCTGAGCTTGATACATATATACAAACCCATATTCTTCCTCAAGACATGAACAACGTCCTACGCGTGTCTGAGCGTTTCAGGGGCGAAAAAAGGGGCGATGTTAACATACAACGACTACTTCTGTACCGTAGAAGAGTTACAGCAAAAATGAACAACCTGAAAGGTAAAGTTGCAACGTTCACTTTTCCTTTCGATGCGGCTCAAGCTAGAAGAGACAACCGTGCTGCCGCTATAGCACGACGTCAACATAGAGAAGCAACACAGATACGCTTGGACCAAGCAGCGTTGGCATATCGCGATTATATGATTGAGACTTATGACGATAGAGTTCGTGAGATTGAAGAGCGTATATCAGCAATGACAGCAAAAGTATATCCTTACCCACCCATAGTAAAAATACAGCTATCCGAGGAAGACGCAAAAACATGCGTTATGGACGACAATTGTGCCATATGCTTACAAAAGCATATGATGACGGATGCGTGCAAAATCAATTGTGGGCACCAGTTTGGTAGATTATGCTTAGCTAAATGGAAAAGAGATACGTGTCCCCTTTGCCGAACAGAAATCACCGAAAAAACTGTGTTTATAGATACATATTTAAAAGACGCAGAAACAGAACAAGCCATATTAGACCAAGTAGCCTAGATATTTAAACCTTTAACGTAAATTTTAATTCAAATCTTTTTTTTATAAAATTAACGGAAAAAATTGAAATACTTTTAACTACATTAACAATAAACAAACAATATAACAATACATAACGATATAATCAATTAAAATATGGCAATCACACCTAGTCTCGTTTTCCCCGTAACGGATGAACAGATAGAAGCATTCAGTATATGGGCTAAGAATAAATATGGCACTTACAATAGCTATTTAGTAGCATGTAAAGCAAAAGCACCTGCTATTGATAAGTATGTAAGAACATATATACTTCCTATGGAAATGAAGAGTGTTTTACGCGAAACGGAGCCTTATATTGGGATAAAAGGTGTCGATTTTCACATAAGTCGGTTTCAAATATACCACCAAAGGATATTAAATAAGATTAAATACATGAAATATAAACTCGGCAGACTGGCGTTTCCTGATGAAGCGAAGCAGATTAGAATAGATAAACGTATCGAGTTGTTAAGGAGACGTCAATCAATTCTAGCCCACTGCTTAAAGCAACCGCAAAGCTTAAAGCAAAAGCAATACTATAAAGCGGACGTGTCTACAGTCAATTATGGGCGCCAATTTGGACGCAAATTTCTTGCTAAATGGAACACGATACGTCTCCTCTTTGCCGGACAAAAGACACCGAAACAACCGTGTTTTTAGATATTTAAACCTTTAACGTAAATTTTAATTCAAATCTTTTTTATCTACAGAGAGAACCGTATTATAAATAAACGAAAAAATTGAAATACTTTTCAACAAGTTAAGCAGAGTACATACGCTAAAACTTGATATATAATATATTAAAAGATGGTAATCACGAATACTCTTGCTTTCCCTGTAACGGACGAACAGGTAGAAGCATTCAGCGCATGGGCTAAAGATAAATATGGTACCTATAATGGCTATCTAGACGCATTTAAATCAAAGGCGCCTGCTATTGACACGTATATAAGAACGCATATACTTCCCATGGAAATGAAGAGTATTTTGCGCGAAACGGAGCCTTATATTGGGGTAAACCATAGCGATTTTCACATAAGTCGTCTTCAAATATACCGCAAACGGATATTAAACAAGATTAAACATATGAAATGTAAGCTTGGCAAACTGGCGTTTCCTATTGAAGCGAGACAGATTATAATAAATAACCGCACCGCGTTTTTAAGCAGACGTCAAGCAATTGTAGCTGAACACATATACCGACAGCAATACTTTGCCCAATATGAGGAGGATGTTAGACTTGGAATACAATTCTCACCAGAAATAAGACCGTATGAGCCGGTATCAATAATAAAAAAACAGTTGACCAAAGAAGAAGCAGATACTTGTGTAATGGATGACGATTGTGCAATATGTTTGGCTAAACATAAGATGATAGATGTGTGTACTACCAATTGTGGGCACCAATTTGGACGCACCTGTTTAACTAAATGGGACAATGTAGAACATATATTTGATAGAACTAGATGTCCTATTTGCCGCACAGACATCACAGAAATGACCGAGTATGAGCTTAGCCTGCTTGACCAAGTGCTAATAGCATAGCTTTTGTTAACTTTTAAATAAACCTAAACACCCTATTTTTTTACTATCTTTGAATAAAGGTTGGATTGAAGTATTTGGTTATAAAGGTTGGATTGAACTATAAGCCAATATATAACTATAATTCATATGGAGTATTATAAAAAAATAGTGTACGCAAAAACGTACGTAAATAAAAAAAAATTGAAATACTTTTATGCTTGTAAGAGTAAGATACATACCCCAACAAAACAGCTCAAAGCTTTCTAAACGTTCTATTAAATATGCCCTGCGTTTCTACTCAGACAACAACCTTCTTACCAGCTTTTGTGCCTGTGCTGAAAAGCCAGCGCCTGCCCAAGAGGTTCTTGGCTCGTATGATGCGCAAGCATTTTAAGGAGGTAAAACAAACCAATACAATCCGCGCCAAACTTCAACGCGAAGTTGCCGCAAACAAGAAGGCACTCTTGAAAATTTTGAAAGATATGACACTAACCGTTCGTAAGAACAAAGCCGATGCCAAGAAAGCTCTCAAGGAGGCAAACAAAGCCGCCAAGGAATCAGCCAAGACGCTCAAGGAAGCCGACAAGGCGCTCAAGGAAGCCGACAAGGCGCTCAAGGAAGCCGACAAGAAAGCCAAGCAGAAGGCTAAGGAACAGAAGCTATTTGACGCTGCCGTCAACCAGTTCAGTAAAGAGCTGAAAGCTGCCGCCAAGAAGGAGGAGGAAACCGAGATGAAGGAACAGAAAAAGTTCGACAAAGCCGCAAGAAAGTTCGCCGCTGACCAGAAAAAGTTGGACCATATCAGCATGGTCGCTAGAATGCGTGCCGAATCAGCCGTACAAAACTACGCCGCCGCTCAGGTCATAACGAACAACACAAATGATTCAGTATTCATTCCCTTCCTTGGTTTGGTCACTGCATAGATATAGAATATGTATCTAAATAGAATAGAATAGACATTTTAAATTTAAACAAACACCCCATTTTTTTTATAAAATACCCCCTTTTTTATAAAAATATAGTGTAGCAAAATCCTTACGTAACTGGAAAAAAATGAAATGTTACGAGTCATGTAATGGTAAAACATACACCCCCAAGAACTCGCCATAAGCATAAAACATGTCATCTAATAATAATAATAGACACGCTTCATTTGAATTGATAGAATTCAATAGAACCCCACAGCATAACAATACACATAATAACAAAAACATAGAAAAGACCAAGGTAGATTTTGTTTCATGGACAAAGTCGTCGTCGGGTAAGCCTTTAAACCAACCACACATCAACGTAGATAAGCAAGATAGGTCAGATAACGAATGGTTCGACTACGACGCCTTTGTCACCTGGGCAAAGTCACGCACAGCTGTTCAAGATTAGATAGCAAATTTTAAATTTTAAAAAAACAACCCCCATTTTTTTTCGTATTTCGCTTTTTGTAAATAAAAAAATTGAATTGCTTTTGTAAATAATTAAAGCATTATCACTAGTATTAATAATGAACATGAAAGGTTCAGGCTGTTCCTTGAATGGGAAAAATTATGAATTGAAAGTCCATAATATAGTTAAAATGTGTACATTATATGGACATAATTTCAATACGCAAATAGGATTGGACTTGGGTGGATGTGGTTCTAAAAATGATATAGAATGTAATATGCATTCTGAAAAAGATGTACCGATTGAAATAAAAAAATCAAAAACTCCTGATTGGATGCAGTGTTCATTAAAATATGATACCGCAACTAACAAATGGATAGGTAGTTCAAAAAATAAAATACCCGAAACCTCAAAACAAATATTTGAAACGCTCGTGTCAACAAATGTATTATTTAACGGTAATATTCCGCCTTTTATGATGAAAGACATAACGCACGACGAATGGGTAAAAATAAAAACCGAAACCAATGACTTTAATGATACTTATATTGATTGTCCAAATGATACGATAAAGCGCTTGTATAGTGAAAAAGGTTGTAAATATATACAAATTTCTGACAAGGGATTATATCATTTAGGAGATGACATGTGCGATTTTAAAGTTCCTGAATTTATATGTGACCAGCAATTAAGGGTAAGAACTAAAATACATACAAGAAAAAATAAGAAAGGAGTTTGTAAATTATCGGTTACTGTCGCTTGCCAACCAAAAAATATTAAAGATTTAAAAAATAGTGAATATAGTTTGGATGATAAACTGAAATTACCCAATAATTTAATCAGCTTTGAATACTAAATGACTTTGATATAATAATAATTTCGGAGGATGACTTGGAAGTATTCATACCATAGCTCCAATTAACGTCTAATATTATATAATTCTTATACATATTTCTAATATACTCGCAATTGTTATATGTAACTAACCAATTTTTGCGTGTATTTAACAAATCAAACAATAATTGATGATTAAATCCTTCATGCATGTCTCCATTATTTCCGTATAGTTTAGATTTTTTTTCCAAATAATACGGGGGATCTAAAAACATGAACGATTTATCGTATGTACAATTGTTTATAAAATCATAAAAATCCTGATTATATATCTCAATATTAGTAAAATCTAATAATTCTATTTTATTTATAGATGATGGAGTAAAGCGTTTCATACTTGCTTCTTCTGAAAATCCGCCCGATAATGTTGAGCCGCTAAACGAACACCGGTTTATAACGAAATATTGTATGGATTGTTGTAATGTATCATCATTCAATCCCATAATGGTATGCCTATAATTTGTAAATTGTTCTTTTGTAACAGAGGTAATCTGTCGGAGTTCTTCGCATAATATATTCTTATTTGTTTTTACTTGTTTCCAAAAATTATACAACGGCGTAAATTTATCATTTACAATTAATTTCAACGCATACTTGTTTTGGACATAAAATTCAAATGAACCACCACCAAAGAATGGCGAGACAAGAGTATCAAACAGGGTCATGTCAAAATGTGTCAACATAATTTCATCAATTAACTTGCATGCTCGTGTTTTCCCGCCGGGGTATCTTAGTGGCGACACATTGGTTGTGTTTGTAAGAACATTAAATTGGTTATTAGTAATTGCTAATTTAATTAGCTCAATAATCGATGCTTTGTTTTTTGATTTACATTTTGTGATGCCTAATTCATGACACTTTACTAAAAGTGCTTGTTTAGTTAATTTGGTAAAATCCATGTTTTGTATTTTGTATTTTAGATTATTATGTTATTTGTTTAGATAAGCTAATATTTTAATTCAATTTTAATATTAAAAGGTGTTTAGCGAAGCACAGTTAGCGAAGCACAGTTAGCGAAGCACTCAACAATGTCCAATTATAAATAAATAATTTATGTGTGTACTATAATGAAACATCACATAAGGATATTAACCATAAACTTGTGCGATGAATTTCCTGGAAACAAGACGATTTTATTGAATAAGTGGGTAGTAATTCTATCTAAAATAAAAGGAGATATTTTATTTCTACAAGAGGTCAACTCGTATAATATTGAAAGACTAGCAAACTCGTTAGGTCTAAAAATTCTAAATGTGAATAATTTAGAAGCAACGAGCGTATTAGTAAATCCCAAAAAATTAACAATACTTGATAACAATCTGGTAAAAATATTAAATTCGCGTAAAGAACCCGTTTATATTGGTAATTTACATTTAGATGATATCCCTTCTGTAATGCATCATATGAATAACATGGTTTATAAATCGTCTGTATCTATACCTATTAGTTCGGGGAAAGCAAAAATTCTTAAACTTTGCGTAGAACACCGGATTCCAAGATTAAAACAAGAATTAGTAAAGGCTAATAAGTATGGTAGAGCAATAATAGCTGGCGATTTTAATGAACCGTCACATTTAGATTTAGACAACATAAATGTACCCGTTTCAAAGTTATTAGCAAAAAATGGATTTATAGATACGTATTGGTATCAAAATGAAGACACCGAACATGGATATACCTGGCCGGCTAGTTCGTTATATAAAAAAGAACCAGGACAGCGTATCGACATGATATATACAAAAAATCTAAAAGTAATTAACTCAAGGGTTTTAACTTCCTTAAATTGGATAAGTGACCACAAGATGGTAATAACGGATGTTGACATGTAAAAAAATTGAATTCATTTATTACAGGCTGGTAACAAGTTAAATAATAAAATAAACAATAACATTAATAATAAATAATCAACTAAATAATGGATTTATTAGGAACAAAAACAAAAATAAAGAATGATACATTAGACCCGCTATCAGTAATTATAAAACTATTTATTTATGCGCATAAACCAGTAGGCACCAAGCTATCCATTGGACACAATAAAATAAACATACAAGAACGGGGAATGTTTCAAGGAACCGTTCGAAAAATATGCGGAGATAAAAAAAATGATGTAAATATTATATTTTTCCCGATAATTTTTGCGTGTCAGGCATATTTAGGTAATCCAAAGTTTAGGGCACGGTTTATTCGCGTATTCAATATCGTAGTTGGTTCATTTGATAATCTTAAAGAAACATATCAGGGTAATGAGATTATTTATAATATAGCCCAATTGAAATCAATCGCGCAGAATTTTATGGATAATGCGGCATTCGACCCAAATATTCTTTATGGGTCATATGACTCCGCTGGTGGGAAAATAAAGCAAGAAATATACTCTCATATTAATACAATCTGGACTGATGACCGTCTGAATGTGATATTTGGAATGATAGACGAGATACTACTCTCAACATCAAACGAAATAATTTTGGGATTAGTCAATGCGTTAAATATATATATGGGGTGTGTTGATATGTTGACACACAATTTAATAACCAATTTATAAATTTATAGAGCATAGTAATATATATTAGATATTTAGACATTTAAACTAATAATATTATATTATATTATAATAATGGAAACAAGTATATGTTTTGTATCAGGTCATCATCCAGTAGATACAGTTTTCGCACAAAAAACAAGACAAATGTTTGAAAAATATACAAACAAACATGGATATAAATTTTATTATAATGAAGATGAAGTAGAAGATACTCAACACCATATTTTACATTATCAAAGATGTTTGATTCTACAAAAAGCTGCTATAAAATATCCTGATGTAAAATGGTTTGTATGGGTCGATTCAGATATATATGTTAATAATTATGATATGAAAGTAGAAGACCACATAAATTTAAATGACGAAAATATATTATATCATTTATTTCATGAAAATAATTGGGGGTGTTATGCAATTAATACTGGTGTTAAATTTGTTAATAAAAAAGCGCTTATTTTTGAAGAACAAGTATGGAATTTAAGATATACCCCTCCCTGGACAGAATTTCCATGGGAACAAAAAGCTATTTATGAATATGTTTTACCACAAATACCAAATCAATATATAATACATGACCCATATATTTTAAATTGTATAATGCCCGCATATCCTGATAAAATGAAAGATGCTTTATTTATTCACATGTGTGCAATTCCACTAGAGCAAAGAAATAATATTATGAATAACATAAATATATAACAATAGGATATATTCATATCAAAAGCCAGAATGGCAAAATCATTTAATTTATTATTTGTTTAAAAAATAAATAATTTTGGGATTAGTCAATGCGTTAAATATATATATATGGGGTGTGTTGATATGTTGACACACAATTTAATAACCAATTTATAAATGCCATCATGTATAATAAAAAAATGAATACTTTTTTTATAATAAACCCAAGACCAATACAATCCAAACAATAAAATCAAAACAATAAAAAATAATGGATAACCTTTTTAAGGCTTTACCGAGAGACTTACAGTGGGAAATTCTTACAGAGTTTGTAGGAACACATACGGTACGTAATGGTAAGCTAATGCGTAAGTTAGGCAATAAAATCAAAGACCGATTAAAAGTTACATCAGTTGGTTGTTCAAAAGAACTTTGGTTGAAACCCTATTGCATACTATGTAGTCCAACGGAGTACAACACTTATATGATTGCGTGTGTTTGGTTTCATAGTGGAAATTTGATGAAGATATGTAATAACCCAAATACACGTGAAATCAGCTATGTTTATTGTAAACCTTATCCTAATGTAAACGACACTCCACAAAAACCTATTACTAGCGTATTAGATGATTCTGTTATTCTACCTCCGTTCGAAAAACACCTGTATCCATCATATCCGCATACAGATAAAAAAAAGCGCATAATCAGTAAAATATAAAGTATGTTTTTCCCAGAAAACTAATGATATAGATACATTAAGATGGACGCAATAAAGCTATGCAGCATATCCATTCGCAAAAACGATTTATTGTGTTTAATATAATGTTCGGTATACATGTATTTGAAAATCTTGTGTTTGCTACATAAATATTCTATTGAGCATGGATGTTCTAACAACCGTCGGGTTGGTTCTACCAGGGGTAGATAGTTCAAATTGTGTGATTCATCCGATTCAAGTAATTTTAAATATTTATTACATGTATCTATGCCAACGAAATATTCCTCATAAATATGTCTCATCACGTCATCAGGTAATGTATTTATTAGTCGGATGGTTTTTTTTAAAGCGGCACTGTCTTGTTGCATTAATTATTGTTATTATTAATAATCCATAGATATGGTCAAAGAAATTCAATTTTTAATTAAATATCTTTTTTTATAAAGATAAATAAAGCACAATGCAAAAGTATTTGCAAAAGTATTTAGCTGAATTTATCGGTACATTAATTTTTGTATCAGTTATTCTCGTTACAGGAAACCCATGGGCTATTGGAGCCGCGTTAGCATTGGTCATTTGGTTAACGGCGAGTATTTCGGGCGGACATATGAATCCAGCAGTCAGTCTTGTAATGGCTTCAAGTGGTAAGCTATCAACCGCCGATGTGATACCTTATATCATCGCACAAATTTCAGGCGGTTTACTAGCATTAGCAATTTACAAAAAATGGAAGATTTGATATCGAATGAAACATAAGAGTATTTAAAAAAATTGAATTACTTTCTTTATTACACAGTAAATAAAGAAAGTAACACAATGAACCTAGATAAACTATTCAATGCTTTACCCCGAGACCTACAATGGGAAATACTCACAGAGTTTGTAGGAACGCATGTTGTACGTAATGGTAAACTGATACGTAAGATATCTCATACCATTGGTGGTGGAGTTGTAACTGGTCAACGTGTTCGTCAGCGTCTTGACTGGTTATATGACCGGCACGACAATATTCAACACTACGTTCGATTTTACACAAATGCACAGATGAAGTTTTGCGAAGATGCTCTCTCGGGGGAAACGATTTATTGCTACCGCAAAGTCATAGATAACCTTCCTTTATGGGAAATACAATTCACTCCGCCCAGAGCCCAAGACGCCATCACCCTTCCACCTTTTGTAAAACATACATATCCGTCGTATCCCTTTACGAATAAAAAGCGGCGTATTCCCTTAGTTAGTTAGATAGATAGCTTTTTAGTATAGATTTTAAATATGTACTAAAAAGAGAGACCCACTTTTTTTATAAACTTTTAGTGTACACTGTTAGCGTACGTAATTAAAAAAATTGAATTACTTTTATGGTTCTAGTGTAATTCACCTACACACTAGTAAGCTACAAGCTATAAACAAGTATTTAAAGCAATATGGCAGCATCAGTTGTAAACGGAACAGTCATACATGGATGGTGTGGTTTCGTAGAAAAGTCGCCTGAGATTGTTTCCAAACTAATGGTACTCAACAAGCTCTGGATTCCAGATGTTTTGATTGATATCATCAAGGACTACCTCTATATCAGCGCCGCAGAAGTCCTACGCAAGTTTTATAGGTACAACGTAAACAAGTCCATTACGAACTTGACAACCATGTCAAGTTATTTGATTGATATTTATGGGCGTCAGCGACTTGCGCATTGGTCAACTGGGCACATCTATGGAGATGGAGACATACAGTTCCAAGGTCTCATATGCGTTACGTGCGGTGATTTCGATAGTCATCATGATAACATGAATGGATGCTGTGCTCTCCAATTTGACGAAGTAGACGGTCCACTGTATCTGGTGGACGATGACACGGTGCCGGAGACAATCCCCGAAGTCGCATGGGGTATCGATGTCCCGGTTCAACAATTCATCTACACAGATGCTCAGCAAGCGCAATTCATGCTATCCGCATTAGAGCAGGCGTATGAGGATGCTGACAGGGAGCGCATCGAAAATTACGCTGATTACGATCACGACGCCGAGGCGGCAGACTACGCCGAATACGAACAAGAACTACGGATGGAGGAGTATAGAAGAACTCGATAGATTAGTAATATTATAAATAATTTAAATTAAACCTTAAAAAAGGAAACCCCCCTTTTTTTCCATATAAATATTTAAAGTATATGGATAAAATCGTACGTAATTAAAAAAATTGAATTACATTTATACATCGAATGTAATTCAAATCCTAACCCAAAAACAAGTTATATAATAACACGATGAACATGTGGCAACTCTTTAAGGCTTTACCCCGCGATTTGCAGTGGGAGGTTCTATCAGAGTTTGTAGGTTCGCATGCTGTGCGAAAAGGTAAGTTAATAAAAAGGATAGTATTTGATGATAGGCATAAAATGATAAAGGAACTACCGCGAATTAACCGGTGTTATATTTGGTTATACATCCGTAATTTTAATGCAACGACTGATGTCCAGTTATGTGGTGGAAGTCAACTGATGTTTTGCGAGGACCCGAAATCTGGGGAAATGGGATACTTATTCCGCAAGCGAAAGATACGTACACATTCTAGGGAGGAAAAAAGATATGAACTTAAATATACTCCGCTGAACAATTCGGTCGTATTACCACCATTCGTAAAACATTCCTATCCATCGTTCCCTGACACGGAGAAGAAAAAGCGTCTACGAATAATGTAGAACGTACGTAATTAAAAAAATTGAATTACTTTTACACGCCAGATGTAAACCAAAAAATATATAGCTTTTAAAAATGATGAACATGGACCAACTCTTCAATGCTTTACCTAGAGACCTTCAGTGGGAGGTACTAACAGAGTTTGTAGGTTCGCATGCGGTGCGTAAAGGAAAGTTAATAAAAAAGATTGTATTTGATGATAGGCATCAAATGCTTCTCAATATGCCACGTATATGCCAGAAAATTGGTATTGGATACGATACATCGTTCTTTTACGCAGAAGCTGCGGTGATTATGAGCAATGAAAGATATTTGGCGTTTGGTGAGGGGTCAGGGTCAGGACGATTGGCGCATGGGTTTCGCAAAATATTGCATGACGACGACGACAACAGTCCGTGGTACGGGGTAAATATGGACATCACCTATATGGATGATTCAGTAATATTACCACCGTTCGAAAAACATTCCTACAAGTTAGACAGATTTTGTATTTAAATTTTTAAAAAGATAACCCTTTTTTTATACGATACAAAATCTTACGTAATTAAAAAAATTGAATTACTTTTACACACCAGATGTAAACTAAAAATATATAGCTTTTAAAATGATGAACATGGACCAACTCTTCAAGGCTTTGCCTAGAGACCTTCAGTGGGAGGTACTAGTAGAGTTTGTTGGAACGCATTCGGTGCGTAAAGGTAAGTTAATGAGGAAGCTGGTATTAGGTTCAAAGTTTCGAATGGTAAAGAATATGCCTCGCATACAAAAGGTTGCTTTCCCGTACAACCTCGATTGTGTTCATGAAATAGCTTTCGTGAGCATGCCTTCTTCTGGGCGTAGAATAAGATGTTTTCAGAATGCCGATAGAAGAAGTGACGTAAGTTATACGTATAGCAGACCACACGACTCCACCATGATATATAATTATGGGTCGATTATAACAGATGTATATCCTGTGGAGTCCGTCCCTCTCCCTCCGTTCGAAAAACGCTCGTATCCATCGTACGAGTATACGGAGAAGAAGAAGAAGAAGACCTAATAAGATAATATGATATAGATTTTGTATTTAAATTTGTATAAAAAAGAAACCCACTTTTTTTACAATATTTTTTTAGTGTATAAGAAAAGCGTACGTAAATAAAAAAATTGAATTACTTTTACATATCCAATGTAAATCACATACACAAGAACAAGTTTTTAAAAATCAACATGATGAATATGGACAAATTATTCAAGTCTTTGCCTAGAGACCTACAGTGGGAAGTCCTCACAGTATTTGTGGGGTCGCACGTTGTGCGCAAAGGACACTTGATTAAAAAGATAACCCCACTTGACAACAAGTATCAACTGATAAAGGATATGTCTCGAATCCAAAAGTGTTATATCGAGCAGTACATCGTAGCCTTCAACACCAAGTCCTTCGTGCAACTACCGAACGGAAGTCAATTGATGTTTTGCGAGTGCCCGTACACCGGGTACATGGGTTATAAGTTCCGCCAAGTATTAAAACGCGAATGTTCGTGGATGCCCAAGGCATATGGACTTCAATACACTTCGTTGACTTATTCGGAACCTCTCCCTCCGTTCGAAAAACATTCCTATCCGTCTTACGAAGACACGGATAAGAAGAAAGCCCTTCGTCACTCAAAGACAGTCGTTGAAGAACCCACGCTTAAGCCTCTTTCTATCATAAGACCGTGCGACCTTCCTGAGTACGAAGAACCGTACAGATTCGAAGGAATATCTCCACTTACGCTAGATGAATGCCGTTCCCCCGACGAGCCACTCTCCACCGACGATCCACTCTACACGCCGTATTGGCGCACAACCCAATTCCACCTTGAAATGTGTTAACTAACTAGCGTTGAACTGGCTTAGACTAGATTTTGTATATTTAATTTTAAAAAGAGGAAACCCTTTTTTTCCTTGTAAACAAAATAATTCACCTAAAAAATTGAATGAATTTTAAAACAATTTTTATAAAAACAAATTATATAAACCCTTAATATAAATATGGCTGATACTATTATTGAAGGCGACATTATCGAATCGACTACAATTCACCGCGTAACCGTAAAATGGACGGATAAATCTGAAAATGATAAACGTCGATGTCTTAAATGCGAACAAATTATTACGGTTATATTAAACAAATATGATGATGACCGCGAATTTTATGATATTCAGTATGAGTGGATTTACGATGAAAATGAACCAGAAGACCATCCTTTCTGCTGGGACCAGCATGTAGACATACATTCAACAGGAGAACCGGCAGTATGGCGAAATAGAGAAAGTGATTCGCTGGTAAAATATTTGGTAATGGATGATATCGAACTGTCAAAATATAGCGGCGCATTTTCGGCGGCTTGTTTTAGAAGAGACATTATAAGAGCTATTGCGACTTTTTGGGAACATGGGGGTAAGTGGTTTGAATATCGGATTGAAGACTGTGAATATTTGGGGGATGGGAAAGACCCAGCTGATTTCGGTGGTGAAGGATGGACGGTAAGTAGGCATACTTAGAAAAACCTAAAACCTAAAAACCAAAAAAACCAAAAAAATTGATTTTTTTTATAATAATATATATAATTTAAAGCCAAGTATTAATATGTTACACTATTTAAATACTTCTAAAAAGTTTCCAGTTGTAATTGATTCCATACAACTACATAATGTAATGATAAATTGGGTCGAGACATCCGTTTATGACCAGCGCTATAATTTTGATTGTGGACAAGCGATTACAGTTCTCTTGAATAAACAAGAGAATAGTCGGGATTTTTATGTCATTATGTATGAATGGATATATGATAGAGCTACACCTGAGAATCATCCATTTTGTCACGACCAGATAGTTGGAATGAGTACATCATCTGTAGTACGTTTATGGCGAACCCCGGAGAGTGAATCGTTAGTAAAATATCTAGTAATGGATAATACTAAACTAGCGAAATATTGCGGTAGCCTGACGGCAGAACGGTTTAGAAGGGATATTATCATAGCAATCGAGCTATTTGGAGAAGAATGTGGTAAGATAATAGAATCCGGAGCAGTTTGGGAACACCAGTCGCGGTTTCGCGTATATCCTGGTGACGGTCAGGACCCACCTGGGGTCGGGGGACACGGCTGGATAATACGTTAAGTAGAAAAACGCGTATGTTATATAATATGTTTACGAAATGTGAAGGAAATTCGGGATGCTTTAATTTTTTTCTGCATGGGGATTTCGTGTGTATATAACTTTTGAAAATTACCTCCCATATGTAATATACCGCAATGTGACGTAGGTTCATCACATACAAGGGACTTATCATTTTTATTGCGAATACGGAAGATTCTTTCAGCACCATATGAAATAGCAACTACGCCAAGACCATCTAATCCAGTTTCATCGTCGCTATGAGCGCCAATATAATCGTTTCCATCTAAATATTTATTTACTAGAATTCCATTGAATTGAGTACCTAACATGTTATTTATGGCGACTATTAAATCAGCCAAAGAACACGATAGTGGTTTTGACGCCATTAATTTTTTTGAATATTTATATCCAATGGATTCATTTGAAAAGAAGCCAACATTACGGTGTTGTTTACATGGTTTACCATAAATAATTATTTCAGGTCGTTCTTCTAATTGTGGTTCAACATATGAAATACACCGTTCGAATAATTCTTTATCTAGAAAAACCCCCTTATCTAAAAATGCGGTCCCGTGTACGTTTTGAAAAACTCTTTCCATATTTTGTTTCTGTTTTTTATGTAATATAGATTTAATATCAATTTTATTTAAAACGTACGAATAACTTGTAAAAATAACGCGCAAATGTAAAATAAAAAAATGAATTACTTTTACACTTTTTTATTTTTTAAACTAAATAAAATGTTCAGACAAGATTTTAGTAAAATATATTATATGATTAATCCGTGTGACAGAAATGAAATAATAAAAAAAATCAATAGCGAAGAAATGATTTCAGAAACTATTTCTGGCAAAAAAGAGCGTTGGTGGATAGATAAACATAATCCGAATAACGAAATTCCTAAAAATATTTATTTACTTGGAAAAGGAACTATCCAAGAACTTCATATTGAATATATTAAAAATTGTGATAATATTGAATGGAGTGATTTTATAAATTACACTAGAGAACTTATCAAACAACAAATCATGATATAATTGGCGTTTTAAATATCCAAAGGTGTAAAATGTACCTAACTTCCGTAAATATAAAAATAAAAAAAATGAATTACTTTTACACTTCAAATGAAATTTAACTTTATATTAAATAAGCGCTAAGCTATAAATTTTCAAATATGTCCGCCCCAAATATGTCCTCCCCAAATATGTCCGCCCCAAATATGTCCGCCAGAGGGGTAATGTCTACGCATCTTCATAACGTACTTGTAAATTGGACAAATAAATACAACTGTAAGCAGGTTATTACAGTTGTATTAAAAAAATACGATTCCGATATGGAATTTTATGCTATTACGTATAAGTGGATTTACGACAAGACACAGCCTACACACCACCCTTTTTGGGGGGATTTTATAATGGAGTCCACGGGTGAGACCTTGTATCGAAACCATAAGAGCGACTCACTGATTAAATATCTGGTGATGGATGACGAAGAACTATCAAAATATAGCGGACACATAACTCCTGAATCATATAGGATTAATATTATCAGGTCCATATCGAATTTTATGGAAGTTTGAGTAGATAGACCTTTTTATAATTTAAATTAATTAGGGGTAACCCCCATTTTTTTAACGTAACTACTGTAAACGTAAGTACTGTAAACGTAACTACTGTAAACGTAAGTACTGTAAACGTAAGTACTGTAAACGTATGTATTGTAAACACTTATGTATTATAAAGTTTTAGTGTATGCGCAAACACAAGTAAATTTAAAAAAAATGAATTACTTTTTCAACGTGTAAAGATGGACACATACCTAAAACAAGCTATAAAGCAATTACTTACGTCCAATTAAATCAAATATGTCTGCTTCATTTTCCCAGAAGAAAATCGATACCACCAATAAGGTCGCCGTAAAGCCCTTTTGCAAGGTATGCAAAGATTCTGGCAAGACAGAAGCAGAATACACCAGTCACTTTGTTAAATCAGAGCCTGGGACTAAAGGTAAGGTTGTATGCCCTACGCTACTCAACCAAGGGTGCTCGTACTGCCACGAGCCGGGACATACTGTGAGTTACTGCAAGGTGTTGAAGCAGAACGACAAAAACAAGGAAAAGTCCCAAAGAGTTATCGTTTTTCACAATAAAGACAACTTCGTTTCTACGAAGAAGGTTACCAAGACAACCGGGTTTGCCGCGCTAGGTCTTCTCGATGAAGAGGCTGACGTACAGGAGGCGCAAGCGGAAGCCGAGTATCCGGCACTCAGACAAACGCAATCCCAAGTTCAAGTTCAAGTTCAAGCCCCAGTGCGAGTTCATGCGCTAGCACAAGCGCCGGCTCAGTCGTACGCTTCAATGGCGAACAAGCCCGCTACAAACAAGACACCACCCGCGGTTACCAAGTCCAGAGCCATTGTCACCCACAATCTGGTCAAGAAGAGTTGGGCGGATTGGTCCGATAGCGACGATGACGACGATGACTGCGAGTGCGGATACTGCGATTTCTAAATTGATATGCCGGTTTATAAATGTATATATAAAAGTAGATAGAAGTTTTTAACCCTTAAAAAACCCATTTTTTTACTCTTTTGTTTGTCCATAATACATACATTTAAACCCGCTTCTCTCTTCGAAGTAAAAAAAAAATAAAATTTCAAGTGGATTTCTATTTATAATTCCGGAAAAAAATAGGTTTTCTCATGTAAAGTTTATATTTGGCATATTCTTATTTCTCTAATCTTTTTTGTTATATTTATAAATATGTTTCTTAATATTCCTCAATTCATACTCGGTTGCTTTAATATAATCATCCAAACAATCGTCACGATTCACAAAAAGGTCGGTTATGCGATTAATATTAAGTTTAAGAATTGCAATATCTCCCTCTGCTACTTTAAGAGTATTTATAAGACGAAGAAGATTAATATTATAAATTATTAGTCCTAAAAATACCCATAAAGCCGGAATATTAACTTGATTAATACTCCATAATGTATATAAAATGTTATATATAGCGCTCAAAATATAACAACATATGACTCCAAGGGTGGACCAAAGCTGATATAGTAATTCGCTATTTATTGGGTCGGTTAACATAAAGATTTGATTATTATGAATAAAGGCACGCGCGTACATCATTTTATGACAAATACTTGGTATAATACATTTTTAAATAATTATATTAAGTAAATCATTTTTTTTTTGATTTTAATTTAAACTTGGACCTCTTTTTACGCTTAGATTTCCGTACCCGTTGTTTTTTCCGGGTTTTCAGTTTTTTCATGTGTTTATTCTTGTTACGGTTTCGTCTTGTTCTCCGACCTCCTTCATTTTTCAACATATATTGTCCTTGAACATTTCGTCCCAATACTGATTCTACCGCAGACTGTGCTGTTCGTAATAAAGCCATCACATTATCATGCGTAATAATAAACCCATTTGCGTTCATAATACGCCCCAAGTCAGTTGTTTGTAAATTTTTTTGTAGTAGTATAAGTGCTTTATTTAATTGTATTTCGGTCATTTCTTGCCCATTTTCCATAGTATTAATGGATGATTTTAAAAGTAATAAATCTTTTTGAAAAATCGCCAACATTTCATCAGATTTAATATTGAGATCTATAACCTTGTCTGAAGTTCCTTCAACAATATTTTGAATTTTTGCTAACTGTGGTAATACCGCATCATTCATCACTAATTCGAGCTGTCCACTTACGCCTGCGGTAACAGTAAGTGATAACGCAGCCAATGAACTAGGATTTGTTAATGCCATCGTAATCGCATTTTGAGCCTGAGTACTTCTTAGTGCCTGTTCAACTTGACCGGATACTTCTGTTGAAACTTGACTGGCTACTTGACTCGCGGTTTGTGAAATCATCTTTGACGATTCGGATAATAGTGTACTCGCTAACTTGCCTGCCATTGTTATAGCGAAAAACTGTTTTGTCTGTTGTTTTAAAAACTCAATAAAACCACCTGCAACCGTTGGAATATCAACCCCTGATAAATATCGAATTATACTAAAAATGAACATCATAAAAGGTTGTGTGGCAGGTGTTTGATACAACATGATGGTTATGATAATTATTACCAACATACCCAAACTCATATATTTAACTTGTGAATAGATTTGCTTTGTTAGTTTACCAATCCGCGATGGTATTGTTATGATAATTTTTATTATTAATAAAAGTTGTTTTATCATATTTAGAATATTATTTTTAATTATATTCATATTTTCAGTTGTAACTGTTTGGTTAAACAACCGTGCCGATTCAATGGGGAGTCTTATAACAATTGTAAATAAACGATGAAGTAAATTCTTTACATTAATGTCAGGAATAACTTGTACGTCTGTTGAAGATTGCTCGTCGGTTGAAGATTGGTCGTCGGTTGAAGATTGGTCGTCGGTTGGATTGGTGAGTTGAAGTAATTGATTATTGTTTAGGTTTAATAATACGCTCGCAGCATCTATTTCATCTTGATTATATGCAGCGGGGGTTGGTTTTAATACAAGCATATTAAACATATCAGATAGGTTATCTATTGTATTTGTATCCATACTCTCATCATATTGAACAGCATCATTATTATCAGGAGTGTCATTATCAGATTCATGTGTAATAGCGGGTGGAGGTCTTAACCCATACATCTGGTTAAATAAAGGTTGCCGTTGTTGTGCGAGAGAACCTGTAGGTCGCGTCCTATTTGGCGCATACATATATATATACGCGTAAATTAATTATGTACAAGTCCGCTAAATAACGTAAATAGAGTTACCAATGAAAAAATTGAATTACTTATAATACATAATATAGTAAGCACAAATACAATAACATTACGCTTAAACGAATATGACAAGTTTTATTCAAGATACCGACAATATGACGTTATGCATTCCACGGGTCTTTAGTAGCATAGGCGAGAAAAGAATTCGTAGCGTGTTTTACGCTCTAAAACTAGGACACATAGGTCGTATCGACATGGTGAATAAAATATCCGAAAGGGGTGAAAAGTTTAATCGTGTGTTTATACACTTTGAACGATGGTTCGATACAGACAATGCTCATAGTGCACTTAAACTATTGAGTGAAGGGAAAGATATCAAAGTCATATACGATGAGCCGTGGTTTTGGAAGGTATCGTCTTATCGTAAGCCGACGCATGTAATCAAGCCACAACAAGTTATTGTTACAGAAGACCCTAGTAATCCCGAAGCCACATATGATTCGTCTGTGCCGATTTTGGACTACAAAGCAGTCCCATTTCCAAGACGAACCAAGCTGGTCCCTAAAAAGCACCAACTTGGTATTATTGTTCCTAGTAAACAAAGAGATGTCGAACTAGAAGATGTCGAACTAGAAGATGGTGAAATTGTTGAATAGATATTTTAGAATAGACTAGATTTTAACATTAATTTAAATTAGAATTACAATTTTTTTACCATTTTAGTATATATATATGTCCAACATAAACAACACTAAATATGGTACAGGAAGTCTTAAAAATAATAAAGGGAATGACAATAGTGCTTTTGGAGCATATAATTTGTATATGCAAACAATTGCTAAAAATAATACTGGTGTGGGTTCAAACGCAATGTTTTTTAACAAAACAGGAGTCAATAACACCGCAGTAGGTGCCGGTTCTTTATGTAATAACGTAGATGGAAATTTGAATACTGCTGTTGGGTCAAGCGCACTAGAAGGTGTAGTTGATAATAGCGTGGGAAATAGAAATGTCGCAATAGGCGTCCAAGCTCTATATATTAGTAACTCATCCGAAAATAATACGGCAGTAGGTAGCTATTCTTTATTAAATAATTCAAATGGTTCAACTAACACGGCTCTTGGATTTAATTCCATGCTTAATAATAATGGTAACCAAAATACAGCATTAGGTGCTAATGCGCTATTAAATAATATTGTGGGTAACCAAAACACTGCCGTGGGCTTAAATGCTGGATATAACATGTATGATGGTTTGTTTAACACTTTTTTAGGGGTAAATACTAATGTAGACTCAAGTTTAAATACATATGATTATTCAACCGCAATAGGCTATGGAGCAACAATAAGTGGGTCCAATCAAATCGTAATTGGCGGTAGTGGACCAAACGGTTATCCAGAAGTAATTGTTCCAGGTAAGTTTGTAATAAGTGGATTAGATATTAGTGGAAATATTACGGTAGATGGAATAATATATGCACAGGGAGGAATTACAGGTGCCACTGGGTCCTTTGAGAATATTGCCATTTCAGAAACCTTTACGGTAGATGGTATAATAAACGCACCGGGAGGTATTACAGGTGCCACTGGTTCCTTTGAGAATCTAACCATTTCAGAAACCTTTACGGTAGATGGGATAATAAACGCACCGGGAGGTATTACAGGCGCCACTGGGTCCTTTGAGAATATTGCCATTTCAGAAACCTTTACGGTAGATGGTATAATAAACGCACCGGGAGGTATTACAGGTGCCACTGGTTCCTTTGAGAATATTGCCATTTCAGAAACCTTTACGGTAGATGGTATAATAAACGCACCGGGAGGTATTACAGGTGCCACTGGTTCCTTTGAGAATCTAACCATTTCAGAAACCTTTACGGTAGATG
>Ga0214919_10002780_pt1 | contig 27091 bp, 21 predicted proteins | sample LL1503_MetaG_FD_177994 | JGI IMG/M metagenome (GOLD analysis project Ga0214919, IMG submission 177994) | Freshwater microbial communities from Lake Lanier, Atlanta, Georgia, United States - LL-1503 | ecosystem: Environmental > Aquatic > Freshwater > Lake | place: USA: Georgia | collected...
AGCGGTTTAATGGCCCAGTACCGGCAGGCGATGGCGGATGTCGATAACAGCAATGCGCTGCTTGCTCAGGAAGAGCAGAGCTTGCCGGTACGCGTGAGCGGCGCCTACTTTGAGGCCATGTTGACGAGTGAACAGTTGGTGCTGGTGCTGGCGCAACGCGCCGCGTATGCCGCTCAATTGGATGCAGCCCGGAAATCCTTTTCAGCGGGAGTTGGTACGCGCACTGACATTGATGAGGCCCAGGCTAGGCTGGATATGGCCCTGTCGCAAGAGTTGGATGCGCGGGAAAATGTTGACTACACCCTCAGGCAGTTACAGATTTTGGTTAATGAGCCGATCGAACGCTTGGCCAAACTAGAGGTGTCGCGCTTGCAGTTGCTTGCCCCGCAGCCAAATAGCCTGTCGGCCTGGATTGAGCGGGCTGAGCAGAACAGCCCGCAGCTCCAAGCACTTCGGGCCAGGCTCGAAGCCGCGCGGCAAGAGCTTGAAAAAGCAGAGTCGGGGCATCACCCCACGCTGGACGCAGTCGCACAGTGGTCACGCAGCGAAAGCGAAAGCGTTACGAATGTAAATTCCAAATACACCAATCTTGTTTTGGGCCTGCAACTCAGTATTCCGATTTATGGCGGTGGTTATGTCAGCTCGGTGGTGCGCCAATCTCTGGCCGGTGTTGAACGCGCAAAGGAGGAATTAGAGGGTGCTCGCCGCGACCTGGGTTTGCGAGTTCACAAGGAGTTTCGCAGCCTGAGCGACAGTGTGCCAAAAATTCGTGCGATCGAGCAGGCCGCTCGCTCGGCTGAGCAGTTGCTTGTCTCAAGCCGTCGGTCTGTTGCTGCCGGCAACCGTACCATTCTTGACGTGCTCAATGCCGAGCAGCAGCGCACGTTGGTGTTGCGCGATTTGGCTCAGGTGCGTTTTTCGCATTTGATCGCCAGGGTCCGACTGCTCGCGCTGGTTGGGGCGGCTGACGACCTTGCCATGCAAGACATCAATCGCATGCTGCAACTCTAAGTTTTGGGTTCCATGGCTTTCACTGGACTGGAGCGGGCGGCTGAGTTGCGCTTGCTCAGGCCTTGAGGGCGAACACTTCGATGGTGGTCTGAGTCCCCCTCAGTGACAGCGAACCCAACGATGCCGTACGGTGTTGGCATAGCCGACTATTTGCAACCGGTCCGATTAACAGACTGTTGGGATAATCTTTGGCGGCGGCTTCCAGACGGGAGGCGAAATTGATGCAGTCACCCACGGCCGTGTAGGTGCTTCGAAAAGTTGTACCTAAATCACCGACCAGTGCTGGGCCACTCTCAATGCCTATGCGCACCCGCAAGGGCGGCAGCTTTTTGAGCGCCCTGGCCTGGTTGAATTGTGCTACCTCTTCGATGACCTCCAGCGCTGCGCTCACCGCGCGGTCCGACTGATCCGGGCAAGCCAATGGCGCACCCCAGAAAGCTACCAAGCCATCGCCACTGTATTTGTCGAGGGTTCCGCGCCACCCCAGTACGGGTCGCGTCAAGCAGCCCAGGAAATCCTTGGTCAGATCCGCCGCTTCATTGAGCGATAAAGACGATGTGGTCTGTGTGTAAGCCTCCATGTCGGCGATCAACACGGTCACATCACAAAGCTTTGGCTTCAGGCTGTGAGCGAGCCCCAAACGCACAATTTCATCCAGCACGGGTTGGGCTACATAGTGAGAAAAAGTGGCCAGCAGGCGTTTTGATTCACGTTGGGCCTGCCACCACTCATAGGGAACAGCCGTAATGAGTAGCAAAGCATAGGCACAAAGCGGTGCCGTCACCGACCACTCAGCCTGTCGCGTTACCCCGAAAAACGCCAAAATCAGCCAGCACAGCGCTAAGCCCAACAGCAGGGCAATCCCGCGCCATGCGGACAGTTTGGCGATACCGAAAAGTGCCAGCGCAAGACTGAACGTGGTCCAGGCAATCATGCCTGCGCGTCCAGACCACGGCGGCCCTGTTTTCCCCTCCGCAATATCCAGCATGCCAGACACACTGGCTGCGTGCACCATGAAGCCTGAGCTAAGTGGCGACAAAGGGGTGCTCACCCGGTCGCCCAAGCCCAGAGCAGATGAACCTACCAGCACATGCCGCCCGGCAATCAGTGACCTCGGTGCAGTCTCATCAAGCACATCTGCGGCAGAAATGACGGTGTAGGATTCGGGCGCATATCGGTAAGGGACGCGCCACTCCCCTTGCCTGTTGACCGGCAGTGCGGTACCGCTTGTGCCCTGTGTGCCGCCTGCCTGGGGCAAACCCTGGGAACAGGCCAGCAGCGCCTCAGCGAAGCTGGGGTAGAGTCGTCCGCCAAATCTTATGTAAGCCGGGGTGTGGCGAAGTACACCATCGGCGTCCGGTTGGTAACCAATATTGCCGACGCAGCGTGCGTTGGAAAGTCCCGAGTGGTTGGCAATGTAGCCGTACGCTGCAACGCTCGGTGCACCTGGGACCAAGTTTTTACCCCCTGCTACTTGTCCCTGCTCGACTGCGCTGTCTCGTTGCGTGAAATCAAAAATCTGTGCCAATGCCAGCGGCCCATTCATTGCCAATGAGCGCAACCTCGCCTCACCCGGCCCATCGGTGCTCTCCGGGAAAACGATATCAAAGCCAACACCGCGCGCCCCATAAACTCCCAGCAATATTTCTGCCAGGTCGGCCAACCTGGCTCGCGGCCAGGGCCACAGCCCAACTCGCTGCAATGCTTGTTCATTGATGTCTACCACCGTTAAGCGAGTCTCGGGGCTGGTATCAACCACGCGTACCAAAAACTGGTCTCGCAAGCCCTCATCCAGACGTGTTCCGAATTCAGAGCGGTACCATTCGGCCCCGATGGTCAGTATCAAAGCCGCCAATCCAAACCCCAGACGGGCCAGCCATTTGTTGTTCCAGTCGCTAAGCATCGACGCCAGCCATTAATATTTATGCACGCAAGCGCGCTTCCTGCGTCAAAATTCCAGCGCGCTGAGCATTGGCCCCGATCAGTTTTTCATAAAGATTTTTGTAGGCCTGCCCTACAACAGCAGGCGTGAAATACCGTTGCCAGCGTGCCCGTGCGCCTTGTCCGAGTTTCAGGCTCAGCGCATCATCTGCCATCAATCGGTTGATGGCCTGTGCCAATGAGGCCGGATCGCTAGGCGGCACTACCAATCCGGTTTCAAGATGCAGATTGATCGCTGTTGTGCCCGTGGCAATTTCGCAGCAAATCAACGGCTTAGACGCACGCGCACCTTCTAAAAGTGTCATGCCGAAGGCCTCGGAGCGCAGGTGGGACGGTAATACGACTGCCCGGCACAGTGAAAACAAGACGTTTTTTTCGGCATCCGGCAACGCTCCAACAAAGTGAATATTTTTCAACTCCATCCGTTGAACTGCCTGGCGCAATCTGCTCCCTTCCGGACCCTCGCCCAGGATCACGATATCTGCCTTGGTGTGCCGCGCTGCTTCGAGCAAGATGCTCAAGCCTTTGTAGTACCGCAGCACCCCTACAAACAACAGGAATCGGTTACCCAGCCGCGCCTCCCAGTATCGGAGTAATTCCGGGTCACTCGTCGGCGCATCCTCAAGGCAGTGAGGAATCACGTCCAGCTTATCCTCATAACGCTTCAGGATGTCGCTGCTGCTCGCGTAATTGGCAGATGAGGCAATGATGCTGTCCGCATGCCCAAGCAGTTTTTTGCGCAGCGGTGCATATAGGCGTCCTAAACCCTTCTGCCTGACGATGTCTGACACATAGGTAACCACCACCGCTTGCCCGCGCCTTCGAATAAAAGGCAGCATCAGGTCTGCGAAGGGCCATGGGAAATGGATCTGAATAATGTCGCACTGGTCTGCCGCCTCTCGGCAGCGTAAAAAAGAATCTCTCCCGCCCACATCACAAGAGGCGATTTCAAACCAGGACCGTGACCGAATGAGCCTACCTTCTGGCAAGATCATCTCCGGTGGTGTCGGATTGCGGGCCAGTGTAAAAATGGTGTTGTCAATGCCCAGGTCTCGCGTCGCCAATGCCAGTTGGCGTATGGCCTCCTGCCCGCCGCCCTGTGTCTCAGGAAAATAGGTGCGGTAAATGTGGAGGACCCGCAGCTTAGCCAACGCGTACTCCTCTGCCGGCAATTGCAGCTTCGTAAACGGCCAAGGTCTCATCGGCGCAACGCGCCCAACTGAAGGTTTGTGCCCGAGCCAAGCCTAGCCCCCCCAATGTTGCGGCAGCGACGCGGTCCTCCAGCAATAGCTGTAGCCGATCGGTCAGGCCCTCAACATCGTCGGGGTCCAACATGACCCCTGCATCGCCCACCACTTCAGGCAAAGACGTGGTGTTGGAAGTGATGACAGGCACGCCTGATGCCATGGCTTCCAATACGGGCAGGCCGAACCCCTCGTACCGGGATGGATAACAAAAAACCGCTGCTCCGGCGAACAAGGGCGGTATCAGGGCGTCGGGCACATAGCCCAGGAGCCTGATCTCTTGCCGCTTCAACATATCTTCTGCCAACTTGAGTAATTGCCCCGTCAGCCAACCGCGCATGCCCGCTACGATCAGCGGATAAATCGCTCGCAGTCTGGCCGGCAACCGGCCATAAGCTGCAAACAACGTCCCCAGGTTCTTGCGGGGCTCCAGTGTGCCCACGCTCAGAATATATTGCCCGGGCGATAGCCCCAGCCCCGCCAATGTGGGAGCAAGCCCCGCAGCGTCACGAGGCCGAAAACGCGCATCAGCCGCAAGATAGGTTGTCGTGATGCGCGATGGCTCAATCCCGAACCAGCGTTGAAGCGCATCTCCGGATGCCTTCGAAATCACAATTATCTGGTCCGCTCTTTGCAACGACTCAGGCAAATGCTTTTCCATCAGCCGCACGCGGTCCCGCGGATGGGTTTGTGGATGATCGAAGCAGGACAAATCGCAGACAGTCAAAACCAATGGGCCACGGTAGGGCAGGGCGAGGTAGTTGGGCTCGTGGTACAGGTCGGTCTTTGCCTGCCAGCGATTATGGTGTGCGAACATTAGTTTCTCTGCCATCAGGCGTAGGCCGCGAGGCTGGGGAACCAAGCGCTGCAGCCAGCCGTAACCGCGCTGCCGTTTGGCGCTTTGGCGCTCTGGCGGCAGGGTCACCCGATCGGCGCAGCTCAAACCCGAATACAAACGTAGCTCGGTTTTGCCAGTGTTCTGCAAGGCCATGAACAGGTGCCGGATGTACTGTCCGATACCGGTCAACGGCGACAGTAATGGCGAGGCATTGACCAATATTTTCATTAAATACCGGTGGAGCTGACCACCCCCACCCCGAGCAACAACGCAGTCAAGCTACCAAGCACGTTGCTCGTCATATCAAACACGAAAAGCCGGTATGAAACTGCGAACCCCAGCAATCCTTGGCCAACCCGACAAGAAGGATGGCGGCAAAGGCAGTGTGTGCAGGCCAGATAAACAGAGCGGCCAAGTTCAGAAAAAAAATCCAGACGAAGCATTTAATTTTTTCATCTTCCCTCAACTTAACCGAGAGAAGCAAAACAAGCTTTTTAACTGAAGGGCACATCAACGTGTAGCAATGGTAATATTTAAGCGCATTTATTCATCCCAAATAGTGAGCTACTCACGCAGGCCCCGCACCGATGTAACCGCGCGTCGCAGCATATCCGGCGATCGGATGATCAGACGCCTTAAGTCTTTTTCCACAATACCGTTCTGGATAAGGATATGGATTGCTCGCGAAACGGATTCGCGGCTCGTATTCACTGTAATGGCGATCTCTTTCTGCGTGGGCATATTATCGATTACCACCAAGCCACCTGGGGCTACCTTGACAAACTGGTTCAAGAGTGCGAAGACGCGTTGGAACGCGTTGGGAATTCCCAGAATGGCACGGTAGTTCGCAGCTTCCCGTACGCTTGCAGCCATGCGCTTGAGGACTCGTTCCGCCACCAGAGGGCAATGGTAGACCAAGCGCAGGGCTTGGCTGCGGGGCAGGGTTGCTACCAAGGAGCTTTCGCTGGCCACCACCGACGCCGACCGCGGCAATCCGTCGATGATGGCCAATTCACCGAAATAGTCACCAGCCCCAAGGAAATTTAGCCCGATCTCCCGCCCATCCTCAGTTAAGTCAACGACCTGCAACCTGCCCGACAGCACAAACAGCAAATGCTCGCCAAGGCCACCTTTGTGAATCACATAGGTGCCCTTGTGAACTTTGCTAGCTTGCAACGCCGAAATCACCATATCCAGCGTAGCCTGGTCCACGCCATTGAGCAAGGGAATCCTGTCTACGTGAATCGTGACGCTTTGCCGTGGTAGGTCCGCAGCGATCACGCCTGCTCCTTTGTCGCCCGCACCATATCTGCGTCTGCCATCATCGTAATCAAAATTTCCAAGTTGGTCTGTGCCACCCAACCAAGTTTAGCTTTCGCCTTGGCCGAGTTTCCCATCAGCACCTCAACTTCAGCCGGACCGTAGAACTTCGGATCGATGACTAAATAGTCCTCATGCTTCAAGCCGACATGCGTGAAGGCAATGCGGCACATGTCGCGCACCGTGGTTGTCAAGCCTGTCGCCACCACATAATCGTCAGGCGTGTCTTGTTGCAGCATCAGCCACATGGCCTCTACGTAATCACCGGCAAAGCCCCAATCTCGCTTGGCATCTATGTTGCCCAGTCGCAATTCTTTTTGCTTTCCCTGCTTGATGCGTGCTACAGCATCTGTCACCTTCCGGGTGACAAACTCAATGCCGCGCAACGGCGACTCGTGGTTAAACAAGATACCGCTTGACGCATGCAACCCAAAGCTTTCCCGGTAATTGACCGTCATCCAGTGCGCGTACAACTTGGCCACGCCATAAGGACTGCGCGGATAAAAAGGGGTAGCCTCGCTTTGCATGGGCTCCTGAATAAGGCCGAACATGTCCCTGGTTGAAGCTTGATAAAATCGCGCTTTAGGGTTGACAATGCGCACCGCTTCGAGCACGTTCAAGGCACCGACGCCGGTCACATTGGCTATGAGCACCGGCTGGTCCCATGAAGTGCCAACAAAGCTCTGAGCTCCGAGGTTATAGACCTCATCGGTTGCGGATTTTTCCATGCCGCGAATCATTGCCGACAGATCTGTCAAATCTCCGCCTATCAAATTCACTTCGCCCTCAATCCCGAGGTAGCACAAACGCCAAAGCGTGTCGGTGGAGCGACGTGCATGAAGCCCAAAACCGTGTAATCCTTTTTTAGTAACAACTTTGCCAAGTAAGCCCCATCCTGGCCAGTGATACCTGTGATTAGGGCATTTTTACTTTGGGTTACCAATTTCATTTTCCCAGTAACGGTAAAGATTCAATAATGTGTCGTCCATTGACACCTTGGTATTCCAGCCTGTGTCTCTGAACAGTTTCCCATTGTCGCCGCACACCCGCGGCTGATCTGATGGCCTAAAACGGGTTGGATCGTTTTGGATCACAGCTTCAACACCTGCAATTTCTAATAATCGTTCAACCAGCGACCGAACTGACCGTTCAATGCCGGAGCAGACGTTGTAGATCTCCCCGTTGCGGCCTTTGCTCAGCAGCAGTTCATAAGCCGCCAAGACATCTTTGACATCCGTGAAGTCCCGAGTGACGTCGATGTTACCAACCTCCAAAACCGGCGGACGTAAGCCAGCGCTGATTTCGGCAATCTGCCGGGCAAAATCTGAAATAGCAAAAGTCGGCGCTTGCCCCGCGCCGATGTGGTTGAACGGCCTTGCCATCACCACCTCAAACGGTCCGGTTTGGCTCCATTGGTAACACAGGGCCTCTGCCGCAACTTTGCTCACTGCATACGGATTGCGTGGGCGCAAATTCAAGCTCTCGTGCATTGGCATGCTCTCAATCGGTGCAACGCCATACGCGTCCCCACTGCTGACAAACAAAAAGCGGCCTTTAAACCCGCTTTCTGCCAGCGCCTCCAGCAAACGAAGGGTTCCGAGAAAGTTAACTTCAAAAGTTTTTTCTGGTGCCTTGAACGAGCCAGGCACAAAACTCAATGCGGCTAGGTGCAGCACATCAATCGGCAAATGTTCTAGAAAATGCTGCAAAAGTGCTGCCTTGTCCAGAATGTCAAGTGCTCCGTTTGCGTTCGCCAATCCGCATGCCTGAGGCCACTGTGCAAGGGCGTGCTGGCCGACAAAACCTGCCTGGCCGGTCACTAATAACGTGCTTCTGGCCATACTTTTTCCATTCATTACGCCCACTAACCTTTTCGGAAAAACCATTGACCTGCTTTCGACTCGGTTGCGAAGCGCTGTGCTGGCCGCTCCAAGAATACAAAGCTTAGATGCCCCACAACATAGCAAGTTGTTATGAACCCGACCAGCACCCACGGAGACGTGAATTGTATTGCTGTCCCACAGGCCACGATTATTCCCATGACGATCTGAGTCGGAAAGTGCCACAAATATACCGAAAATGACACCTCTCCCAGCCAAACCAAACCCCTCCATTGCGACACTCGGACTAGAGTTACACCGTGAATGAACCCCGCAACCATCCCAGGTATTGCCAAACCCACGATGGCAAAGTCGACTCCACTCATCTGCTGCAACTCACGGTTGTTCATAAAGACAATTAGCGTAGCGCCAGCAGTCAGTCCAACCCCATCCCAAAGGTGTGACTGAGCTGGCTTGCTCTGCATGATGCTGGTCAGGCCGACCCCGGTGAAAAAACCAAACACTCCACGTACCAGCGCTGGGTCTAGCCAGCCCCATAAAGAGCCTTGCTCAATGACGCGCCCACCCAAAAACCACAGGCTGGTGGCCGACCCAATTACCAGTGTGACGGTGAGTGCACCGCGCAACCTTGGCAACCACAGTAGCATGACGAAGACCAAATTCACCAGCCACTCAACCGAGATAGACCAAGCCGGGCCGTTGAATGAGAAACCCTCCTGTAAGCCCACGTACTGCATTAGGCCCAAATTGAGAAAAAAATGCGACGAGTCGTTGTATGTGTAAATGAAGCCGGCCCCAGTCACTTGTGTGTACCAGTGTTGAAGTACTGCCACAACAAGTAGCGTCACCCAATGCAACGGGAAAAGTCGCGTCATCCGTTTGAATAAAAAGGCCCTCCAGCTGCTCGGCTCACTGTACAAAGTGCCCAACAAAAAACCTGACAAAACAAAAAACACATCCACCAAGTACAGACCTGCGTTGTAGAACGGACTGAGCCAATCAGCAAGTGGTGTCGCATTGAAGTGCGCTCCATAGTGCCAAAACAGCACACCCAGTGCAGCAAGTCCTCGCAGAGCGTCCAGTCCGGCAAGTCGACCCTGCTGCTTCACTGCAGCCCCCATTCCAGCATCACCGATAAGGCAGAAGAGCCAAATGTAAACAGTGACACTGTGTCTGTACTTGTCGTATGGCGACCCTCCACGCGCCATTGCCAATTTTTTGAAACACGGTACCGCCAGGCGATATAAGAAGATGCTTGGCGGTTTTGTCGGTGAACGTCGCCAAAAAACAATGTGCTGTAGGGCTGAGTGTCATGTTTCCAAGCTAGCCTGTAAATCACCTCCATAGACTGGTTGGGTGCATATTCCCACTGAGCTGTGATCTGTGCCAGTGGGCCGACGCGGTCGCCACCAGGGCGGTCCGCCAGTGCCCGATCTATGCCCCAGCCGACATCCCCGGCCAAGTTGAAAGCATTATTTTTATTGTTTTGCAAGCGGCCCCGCAGCTCAATCTGCTGAGAACGGTACTCGGGCAAATTTGGGTAGTCCAAGGTGGCGGCCGAGGCAATCAACCCTGCTTGCCCCCCCCATATCGCAGATCCTGCAAGTGACAGGGAGTTCAAGTGGTTGTGCCCGCCATACTGCTGATTCAGCAGCACGCCCTGTACGTCCACCTGTGCTGCACCCACTTGAGTTCTTCGAGTCAACAAACCAGTCGTAAGGGTGTAGTCAAAAGCGCCTTGCTGACCATAAGTGGCGGTTTGTAAAAAGAGCCCGCCGCCCCAGCCTGAGCTATTCGGCTGACGGAAGAAAACGGCTTCAGCGATCAAAAAGTTATCTGCCTGCGGACGTGACTTTTCTGCAAGCTGCAGAGTGATGTCCAACGATGGTAGATATAGCAGTCCGCTCTCGGGTGCCTGATTAAAATTATGAGCTCGCCCGACACCCGTGGCTAGCATGGCGCGCCATACAGTTGCAGGTGCAGGTGCTTGACACGCTCCCATCCTGTAAAACTTGATGACTTCTTGAATCGCAGGAGGCAAATCAGGCGATGCAAGCATACGCTCGAAAAGCACCTCTGCATCATGCGGCAAGGCTCCTTGACAATATGCCAAGGCCAAATCCAGCAACGCCCCCTGATGGTTAGGGTGTCGCGCCACAATCGCGCTGAACCCGGCGATCGCTGCCTGAGTCCTGCCGGCCTCCAAGTCGCCTAGCGCACGGCTGTAGGCTGCAGTGTCAGAATCCGGCACTTCGACTGCATTGGCGAGCTGCAGCGGTGTCAATCCAATGGTCAGCGCCTCAAGCAATAGACAGGCACGCATGAACGATAATGACCGGCTACTTAAAAACATCAAAAAATGCAAAACACTCAGCTTTCTACAGCCCCAGACAAGGGTTTACGAAACTCATGATTCTAAAGTTATGGCAGTACCGTGGCTTTATTGCTCACAGTGTGCTGCAAGAGTTTCGGGGTCGCTACGCTGGCTCAGTGCTTGGTATGTTGTGGGTCATCATCAATCCCTTTGTACAAATACTCGTATACACGCTGGTTTTTTCTCATGTCATGCGTGCTCGCATGCCGGGGCAGGCTGACGATGTTTTGGCCTATAGCATCTACCTATGTGCGGGCCTGATTCCTTGGACCTGCTTTGCAGAAATTGTCTCACGCTCGACCAACATGTTCATTGAGTACGGCAACCTCATCAAAAAGTCAGCCTTCCCCCGAGTCTGTCTGCCGGCCATCGTATTGGTGTCTTCGCTGATTAATTTTGCCATGCTGCTGGGTATTTTTATGCTCTTTATGCTGGTCGTTGGACGTCTCAGTTGGTCTGCTTTCTTTCTCAGCATTCCTGTGAGTCTGTTGGTCATCTTGCCTGCGGTGGGCCTGGGATTGGTGCTTGGAACCCTCAATGTTTTCTTTCGTGACGTGAGTCAAGTACAGGCCATTTTGCTGCAGTTTTGGTTTTGGCTTACCCCTATTGTCTGGCCGGTCGAGGCGATTCCGCTGCCCTTGCGTCACTGGCTTTCCTTAAACCCCCTTGAGCCTATGGTGGCAGCAATGCACAGCTTGTTTCTTGGCACAGGCAGCCTCGATCCCATGGGTATCTTACGGGGACTGCTGTTTTGCATTTTTACCCTGTGGCTCGGCTACGCCATGTTTCGCAGCAAGGCCACAGAATTTGCGGATGAACTATGACCAAGGGTAGTATTACGCTGCGCGGCGTTGGTAAATTTTACAAGCGCTATGCCAGCAACAGAGCTAAAGCGGCAGAAATCTTCTCCTTTGGACGATTGGTTCGCCACACGGCGCAGTGGGTTTTGCAAGACATTGACTTGTCTGTCGCAGCCGGCGAGGCGGTTGCGCTGCTGGGGTACAACGGTGCTGGTAAAAGCACGCTGCTCAAACTTATCGCAGGTACCACCACGCCCTCAACCGGCCACGTCCACTTAGAGGGCCGGCTTGCCGCCATGTTAGAGCTAGGCATTGGTTTCCACCCGGAACTCACGGGCCATCAAAACATCCTCATGGCCGGACGGCTGATGGGTTTGTCGGGAGACGAAATGGAGGCATCATTGCCAGGCATCGTGGCATTTTCCGAGCTCGCTCAACGCCTTGACGAACCCTTGCGCACCTACTCCAGCGGTATGCAGGCGCGACTGGCCTTTAGCATCGCAACCGCCGTTCGCCCAGATGTACTTATTGTTGACGAAGTGCTATCAGTGGGCGACGCCTATTTCCAGCACAAAAGCTTTGCCCGCATCCGCGAGTACCGCCGCTTAGGCACCACGCTGCTTTTTGTCTCGCATGACTTTGGCGCAATACGTGCCCTATGTGATCGAGTTGTGCTGATTGAAAGCGGTAAAAAAGTCAAAGACGATAGGCCTGCGGAGGTGCTTGATTATTACCATGCACTCGTCTTGGACCGCGAGCGCAAGGCCGGCATAATTCAGCAGTCCGGCGGCCTGTCTGGGACCACCACTCGCTCTGGCGGAGGAGAGGTACTGGTGGAAAATATTGAGCTACTGGGGCGTGACGGCTTTGCTCGTTCTTTGCTCAATTGTGGTGAAAATAGCGTTCTACGGTTGACCTGCCGCGTTTATAGGGACATCCCGACACTGACAGTTGGCATCATTTTTCGGGACAAGGTGGGAAACCCTGTTTTTGGAACCAATACCCATCTTTTGGGGCAAACCGTTAGCAACCTTCTAGCCAGCGAAACGATCACCATTGAGTTCGAGCAGGAATTAGACTTGGGGCCCGGAAGCTACTCCATCAGCTTCGGCCTTACCGACACGGGTGATGGCATTGGCCATAATTACGATTGGAAAGACGGTGCGCTCGTGTTTGAGTTAATCAACCGCGACTACCCGCCTAGCATCGGCATGGCCCTGCTCAAACCGCGTATGACCATTGACCGCAGCGCTAAGGTTCCTGCTTAGGGCGACTTGCGCCAGAAAGTACCGCCTGCGGTCATGGCATTTGCATCGATCCGGCCAGAGAAAATGTACGCTGCTTGGTCGGCCGGATTACCGGCTAGACCGCCGGCGAGGGCCATATTTGACCGTCCTGCGTCAAATTCAAAAAGTCCGGTTGGCATGACGGCGCCTTTGGCAATAAAGTCGCCCTTATAAGCGCCTCCCACCACGCTCAATTGTGTGGAGAATGTTCGATTGCCAAAGTCCACTGCCAGCGTGGGATTGGTAATTTGCGCGGCAATGGCTATGCCCGGATTGTTGTTAAGGTACACGCCTGCCTCAAACGAGCTCAGGTTGAAGTTCGCTACGCCTACTCCAGGCATGACCAGCGAGTCATTGTTACGCGCCACCACATACGACGGCCACGAAATAGCAATCGGCTCAAGACCTTTCATAAATTTTGCTAGGTCTACTCCTTTGCCTAAATTGGCTACATCCGCCCATCGACCCCAATAAATTTGCTGCAGACTTATCGCATCAGATGGCGCAACCGGAGCTATATCAGACGGCGCAACCGGCGATTTATCGGGTGGCGCAACGGCAGATCTCAGCGCGCCAACTGCTGTTGCTGGGTTGTCGTCATAAGCCAAGGCCATGCGGCCAAGGGAACTGGTGTTCATGCGGCTGGTTGGAAGTGCGCGCTCGTTACTGGCGGGTGGCGCGGTTTGGTCTGGCACAAGCTGGCGAAGGACGGGGTTGGCTTTAAGGTCTAGCGTTTGCACACCCAGATTTCCCGCCGTTATGGCTAGCAAAAGGTCGGCAGATGCGGACAATGTCGCCGCTGTTACCGAGTTGCAAGCTCCTAGCCCTGAGCGGGTGCAATTTGTTGTGAATTGGCTTGCCACAATAGCACCGGAATTCACTGAAATGTAAGTGGCATCTGCCGTGGTAGAAACAACAAAGTCGGTACCTTTGATGCCAATTGCCGCCACAGGCGTGTTGAACCTAAACCGCTCTTTAGCCTGCTCGGCTACTTTACCAGTGATGGCGCGAGCCACCCCTTGAACCAGTTCTAGTTGAAACTCACTTTGCGCAGGCTGGGCGGGCACGGGTCTGTAAAGCGCTATTCGCGCCATTGTCTTAGGACGTAGCACAAAAAACCCGTCGTCGGCTAAGCGCAGATACAGGTGGCCGGAATCGCCGGTTTTTAACAGTGAGCCCTCAGGTACATTGGCACCCACCAGAATGGGTTCGAAAACGCCAGCGTGCTCAATGAACACTTCGCCCTGGGCGTACATCACTTTAGCGACACCTTGGGCAAGTACCTGCATTGCAGCCAGAGTCAAAAATGCACCCAAAACTAGAGCAAGCCACCTGCTCCTGCTGCATTTATTGGACATCAACATCATGTGGTCACTCCTCAAAAGGGAAGTTCAACACAAATTATAATTTAAAGCTGCAGGCACAGCTACACTCAAGTCATAGCGTCGCCTACACCTGTTGCTTCTATAGCAAATCCAAACAGCAGTCAATCCAACTAAATTAATGCCTTTAACCTACCTAACCACCCCGCCGAGTTTTACTAGCCCGGTTTCTCAGGCCTGCAGCCAGGCGCAGTTTGATACGCCGGAGTTTCAGTTCTGGTGCCGGGAGGTGCGCGAGCCGTTTCGCTACCACCGTAAGCTTTGGGAGTACTGTTTTTTGCTCCAAGTCTTGTCTAGCGAAGGCATGATGGCTCCTGGTCGCAAGGGCGTTGGCTTTGGTGTCGGGCGAGAGACTTCGGTGGCTGTATTAGCCTCACGCGGCGTACAAGTAACTGCAACAGATCTCGACATGGACTCCGCGCAACAAGAGTGGGTGCTTACCGGTCAACACGCGGGTAGCCTAGCGGATCTGAATGAGCGCTGGATTTGCCCCCCCGATACGTTTAGCCAGTTGGTTAACTTTCGCGTGCAAGACATGAATGCCATCTCGCCAGACCTGACCGGCTACGATTTTGCTTGGTCTTTGTGTGCCTTTGAGCATCTGGGCAACATAGAAAAAGGCTTGGCCTTTGTTAAAAACTCTCTCAGCTGCATCAAGCCCGGCGGGCTGCTGGTGCACACCACTGAGCTCAACTGTTTCTCAAACGACGAAACTCTTGACAACGGACCCATCGTTATCTTCCGCCGAAAAGACTTTGAAAAACTCGCTGCCGAACTCGTGGCTGAAGGTCACGATGTAACCCTTAACTTCACTCTGGGGGACGACGACCTAGACCGCTATGTCGATGTAGCTCCCTACACTGATCGCCGTCATCTGCGCCTGAGTTTGGCGGGGCAAGTCACCACCTCATTCGGTCTGGTTGTGCGAAAAGCACTCGCCTGAACAAAATTCCAACCATGAAAAACTACCAAGGCGTTTACAAGTTTCCCATTTTGGGAAAAATTCTACGCTTGGTGCATCGCTTGGTAACTATCGGTCGCATCGAAACTGAGCTCACTCAGCGTATTCTTGAATTAGAGCGATCGACATCGAAAGATTTTGCAGATTGTGCAGCCCGACTCGATACGAGTCTGACCTCATTCCGCGGCGAAATGAACACGAGTCTGACTTCATTCCGCGGCGAAATGAACACGAGTCTGACTTCATTCCGAGGGGAAATGAGTCACGCCATATCCGGGCAGCGCAACGAGTGGAAAGCCACCCTGTCCACCAACAGCCGTGTCATCGAGAGGACCGCCCGCGCCTTGCTCGCTACTGGGCTGACGGAATCAACGGGCGTGTCCGGCAGAGCCCGATTGGCCACCCCCGAAAGTTACCTCAAGTTTGAAGACGCATTTCGTGGTCGCTGGAAGGTAGAGGAGCGGGTACGCTGGTACATCCCTCATGTTCGCGAAATCATGGCTCTGGGAAGCCGTAAGCCCATGCTAGACATCGGCTGCGGCCGTGGTGAATGGATGTTGGAGCTCAAGCGCAACAACTTTACAGTCATGGGTGTAGACCTGAATCCCGCCATGGCAGATGCCGCCCGTGCCCGAGGCCTAGACGTGGTGTTGGCAGATGCCGTTGCCCATCTCGACAGCCTAGACCCCGCGTCCCTCTCAGTGGTCAGCGCCTTTCATTTGGTAGAGCACCTGCCCTTTGAGCAAATTCTGATTTTGGTTGAGGCTGCCTTTCGTGCCCTCATGCCTGGTGGCTTGCTCATTTTGGAAACCCCGAACCCTGAAAATCTGGTGGTCGGGGCCTGCACCTTTTGGTACGACCCCACCCACATTCGCCCATTGCCGCCAGCCATGCTGCGCTTTTATGTAGAAAGTGCTGGCTTTGCACCAGTCCGCACAGCCCGCTTCTTCTTGCGCACCGATGGGCCTGACCATGCCACGGTCGACGAACCCATATCTCCAAGCCTAGACGGCCCACTTGACTACGCCCTTCTTGCTCAAAAGCCGCGCCATGGCTAGTACCTCTTGGGTCCGTCGGGTGGCCAGAGTATTGTTTCGCCGGTTTCCGGGCGCCAAACACTTCGTTGTGCACCGAATACTTGCCCCTTGGCATCACTGGCGCTACGGTGCTGGAGCGTTAGGTCGTGGCCATGTTTCGGCATCCAACCCAGACGTTGAGCTGCGATTGCTCAAGCTTGAAGGTGCCCTGCATCTGGCTCGTGTGAGGTGCGCGGAAACGGCAACAAAGCCGACTGCGGATGTCCAGCGGCGCGTGGTACTGATGGACATGCGTATTACTCAGATCAGCATGCGCGAGCGCGGCATACCCCGCTACGCAACTGCCCTGGCGCTGGCGCTCCCCGAGCACCTGACGGGCGCAGACATTGCCTATCTAGTGGACCCAGACCAACCGATGCCAGACGCTCTGGATGCACTGCAGATGCGCGGACGCATCGTGCAGGGCGCTGCTGATATTGGCGGCTTGGGGCATGTGAGTCACTATCTGCAAAGCTGCATTTTTGAACTCCACAAAGATGCACACGAACTGTTTCCGCCAGAGTTGGGCCGCTTTCGCCCTCACATCAGTGCCATTGTGTACGACGTAATACCTTGGCTTTTTCCACAGCAATACTTATCAGACCCCTACTTGGCCCGACGCTATGCCTACCAACTAAGCCTGTTGCCTTCGCTCAATCATCTATTTGCCATCAGCAACTGTGCCCGAGACGACGTGGCCCGCGTTGCAAATTTGCCACTCGGGAGCATCACCAATATTTATGGTGGTATCGATGAGTCACGCTGGAGTGCACCCCAGCCCGATACCGCAAATGGCTCTCCACTAGAGATTAGCAACGCGCAAGGCGAGCGCTTTGTGTTGCGCCAGCCTTATTGGCTTTATGTGGGCGGTGGTGACTTTCGCAAAAACGTGCAGGGCTTGGTGCGTGCCTTTGCCAATGTACTGGCTGCACTGCCGCATATTCCAGAGCGGCCAGCACTGGTTATTGCCTGTAATCTGCACGCAGAACAACGCAAAGAAATGGCCGCACTGGCAGCCAGCTTGCACCTCGAGCCCGGTGCAGATGTCATCATCACCGGCTTTGTGAGCGATGCCGTGTTGGCCGCCTGCTACCGAAATGCCTTCGCCACCGTGTTCCCCTCCTTGTATGAAGGGTTGGGTTTGCCGGTGTTGGAAAGTTACCACTTTGGTGTGCCGGCGCTGGCGTCCAACGTGTCGTCACTCACAGAGGTGACGCCAGCCAGCTGCCAGTTTGACCCCGCTTCTGAAGAAAGCATCGCGCAGGCCATGCTGCGTATGCACAAAACCCCGCAGCTGCGAGCCGAGTCGTTGGCATTTGGGCGTGAAATCATGGCTGTTTGCAACTGGCAGCAGTCGGCCAGCAAATTAGCTGAGCACCTTTAAAGGTGGCAAATGAAGAAATGTGATGTGCATCACGTCGTTGAGCAACCCGGGTATTCAATAATCGGATTGTTGTCAAAGAACAACGTTTTTTGGTGGAGTTTTTTCTGCATGGCTCCGCGCCTGAGGTCGGATGCCGTTAAGATACGCAAGTAGTTTTTTTATTTTTTTTGGAGCTCACATATGTCAACAGCAATTGCAAATCAGCTTTTTCTTGCCTACTTGGGTCGCCCCGCTGACGTAGCTTGGCGCACTTCCACTGCCAACCTGCTGAACGGCAGCCAACCAAGCGCTGCGTTGCAAGGCGCGTTTTACAACGCTGCTGTTTCTGAAGGCGTGTTTAGTGCAACAGACAGTTCCTCAACACTGGTCAACAAGATTTTCTTGCAGACCTTCGGCTTTGCAGCCTCAACATTCGAGCAAAGCGCATGGAGCAGCCTTGTATCAAACGGTACTGTCTCAAAAGAAACGTTGGCTTGGACTATCTTTACGTCTTACTTGGGCGCATCAAACGTGCCGGATGCATACAAGTTGCCAGCTCAGTCCAAGCTAATTGCGGTCGAAGCTTATGTCAGTCAGTTGCAAAGTGATTCCGCTGCCAATCTTGCTTTATCTCAAGGCACTTCCTCAGCTGCTGCTCGTGCATCAATTAGTACCGTGACTTCGCAATCGACAGCAGCAACGTTTGTTACAGGTGTTGCGGCGACAGTTGCGAGCAACAGCGCCGTAGCCGGCCAGTCTTTCACGCTCACTACTGGCTCGAACACCTTCACCGGCAGCACTGGCAACGACAACTTCGACGGCAGCCTGTCTGCTGGCGCCCAGACGCTGACAACCGGCGACCAGCTCTCTGGCGGCGCAGGCACCGACTCCCTGATCGCAACCATCACTGGGTCTGTGACACCCACGTTGCTGTCTAGCATCGAAAACATCACGATTACCAACACAGCGATGGCCACTTTTGGTATGGCCAACGCAACCGGAACAACTTCCTTGACCCTTCAAAGCGGTGTGGGTGGTGCGACGGTTACAGGTATTGGAAAAGCCGTTGCAGTCACGTTGTCCGACTCTGCACAAAGCCACACCATCACCTACAACGACGTGACCGGTTCTGCTGACTCGGCGACCGTGACTTTATCGAACCTGACAGCTGGAACCCAGTCCGTTTTGGGTATTGAGACCTTGTCTCTAGTTGCCTCAGGTACCACCAACGTTCTCACTGCACTGACGGCCACTCAGGCGACCAGAATCAATGTATCTGGCTCGGCAGACGTTAATTTGGGCACCGCGCTCGGCCCGGCCGCCTTGACAGTTAATGCGTCTACTGCGACGGGTATTGTGACCATGATCACGGGTGCTTCTACCGTGGGTCAAACCATCACTGGTGGCTCAGGCAATGACGTGATCACCATGGGCGGCACCGTCGCTGACTCGGTGAATGCTGGTGCGGGTGCCGACACCATCATCATCACAGCCGCCACTTTGACGGCGGCTGACACCATTGTTGGCGGCGACGGCACTGATAACTTGGTTCTCTCTGGCGCCGCTGACCAAATAGTCACTGATGCCCAGTTCACTCTGGTGAGCACTGTCGAGCGCCTGTCAGGCGCCACATTAGCCCAAGGCAACACAGCTGGCGTTGACTTCGCGGTTACTGCCAACACACTCGCTAAGGCTGCTGGTATTGTGCGCTTCAGTGACGCCGCATCTGGTGACTCGGCCTACAGCTTGGCCTTGGGATCCGCATACAACGCCACGGCTGTGACTTATGACTTCTCCGACGTTGCCGATACAGTCAGCTTCAATGCCACTGCCACAGGCACAACAGCCGTGATGACCTTCCAAGGTGATGCAGACGGTATTACCGCAGGGGACTCTTTGACCGGCGGCACCAGCTCAGGCGACACCCTGATCTTCAACTCGGCTGGTACAACGGGAACTATCGCATCCGGCGACATTGGCGGCATTGAGATCATCAACGTCACTGCCACCAACGGTGCAGTCACCTTCATCACTGCCGACACGCAAATTACCGACGCATCGACCACTGCTTTGGTTGTGAACGCTTCCGCAGCATCAGGTGCTTCCACTTTCACCTTTGCAACAGGCACAGCACACGCCATTACCTACACAGGTAGCGGTCAAGTTGATAGCGTGACTGCTGGCGCTGGCAATGACAGCCTGACCCTTGGTGCTGGTGATGACGGAGCAATTTTCCTGAGCGCTAACTTGACGACTGCTGACACGGTTGCCGGCGGCACTGGCAACGACACGCTGACTATTTCAGATGCAGCAACTGTGACTGATGTCAAGTTCACAAACGTCACAGGCGTCGAAACTTTGGCTCTGGCAGCAGCAACCAACTCTGTTACCTTGGAAGCGTTGGCTATGGCCGCAGGTATTGCAACGGTGACCGGAAATACCGGTAACGACACCATTGCGGTCAGCGCCACATTTACCGGGCCACTGCGTGTCACCATGAACACGGGTAACGATTCGGTTGTTGTGACCGGCGCTGCTGTGCTGAGTGCTGCAGTGACCGAAACCGGCCTGACGGGTGCAGACACCATCACAGGCGGTACCACCACCGGTGACGTCTTGCGTCTTACTGGGGATGGCGGCACGGGTGACTTCACGCTCGTTAGTGCTATCGAAACATATTTGGTGATTGGCGATGCGGGCGCGGTTGGCATCACGACCGCAGACACCAACGCTGCTATTGGCACCACACTCACGATTGATGGTTCAGCCTTGGCCAGCGGCACGAACGCGCTGACTGTCGATGCGGCTCTTGAAACAGATGCCAAGATTGTCGTCACCGGCGGCGCAGGCGCTGACTTCATTACCCTCACAGCCAACGGTGCTGACAGTGTTTCGGGCGGCGACGGCGCTGACACTATCACGGTGACTTCTGCTGGCTTCACGTTGGCCGATACGATTGCCGGTGGCAATGGTACCGATATTATTTCGATGTCCAACGCATCTACGGTCATTGATGCGGATTTCACAAACGTCACAAGCGTTAACACGATAAATGCAACCGGTGGCGTATTTACTTCCTTAACACTGGGTGCATTGGCTTTAGCGGCTGGTGTGACCTCGGTTACCGGCAATGCGGGTGCCGACACTATTGTTATCGGATCCGGTTATACAGGCACTGTTCGCGTCACAGCGGGCACAGGCTCAGACGCCATCAGCGCCTCTGCATCAGCAGCAACCCTGCAGGTTGCTGTTGCCCTCAGCTCCATTGACGCTGGCGATGTCTGGACCGGCGGTACAGGGGCCAGCGACGAACTGCGTCTGTCAGCAACAGGCACTGGAACTGCCGCATCAATGGTGGGCGTTACTGGCTTCGAAAGAATAACAGCTACAGCAGATGCTGCTATGACGATCACATTGGCCGATGTCAACATCGCTTCTGGGGTTAACATGATCGTGAATGCTGCAGCGTTGGTGACAACGAATGCCTTCACCTTCAGTGCTGAAAACGAAACCAATGGCACTGTTAGCGTCACGGGCGGTTCAGGTGCTGACAATATCACTGGTGGTGCAGGTGCTGACACCATCATCGGTGGTGATGGCAACGACGTTATGGATGGTGGCGCTGGAGATGACAACATAACTGGTGGCAATGGAAACGACACTGTGACTATTGGCTCTGCCGGTGACGTTGCAGATGGTGGTGCTGGTACAGATACGTTGACAGTGTCAGCGATTGGCTCTGGCGCATTCGTCATCGATCTGTCCTCCACAGGCGATCAGTTGACTACTTACAACGGTGCAGCCAACGCTGGCATTCAGTCTGGTTTTGAAATCGTCAATCTGGCAAACGTCAATGGCGCCGTGACCGCAACAGCGGCCGCAGCAGGCTCTACGATCACAGGTGGTGCAGGCGCAGACAGCCTGACTGGCGGCGCAGGCAATGACAGCCTTACTGGCGGCACAGGTGCTGACACGTTGGTGTCCGGCTCTGGTCAAGACACGTTGGTCGGCGGAGCGGGCAACGACACCTACCGTATCGAACTGCTGTCTGGCGCGGTCAATGACACTGTCACGGAAGCGGCTTCAGCAGGGACCGACACGCTGATAGTTTCTGGTGCAGCAGCAACTGGAACGCGGGTTGTGCTTGACCTTACCTTAGCGGTTAACGGTGGCACTGGCACTGACAACGCAATTGACGTACTAGACGCAACCGCTATAACTGTAGCGGGTGTGACAGTAACCTTGGGTGCGGTTGGCGGCACTGTGCTCGGTACAGACTTCAGTGACTCCATTACAGGAGCTGCGGGCGCTGACAGTCTCGTGGGCGGTGCGGGAGCGGATATTTTGCTCGGCGGAACCGGTACGGGAACTGATACCCTTATCGGGGGAACAGGTGCCGATTATTTGGATCCGGGCACAGGAAACGCGATTGATTCGTTGGTCGGTGGCACTGGTGATGACTCGTTTTTGATCGCCGACGTTGGCGCGGTGGACATCTTCATCGAGGCCGCTGGTGAAGGAGCTCTGGACAGTTTGTTGGTCACCAACCTTGACGTTAGTGCCATCAATGTCAATGGCACTGGTGGCGGAGCTTTGAATGGCGCGAATGGGCTGGGCTTTGAACAGGTCGTTTTGGGGGCGGGTGCAACCACCTTTATTGGTGCGCAATTGTCTGGTCTGACGATCAACTTTACGGAACTAAGTGCTGTTACCAGCAACATAGTCGTGACTGCGACTGCCGGTGGAACCACTAACCTGTCTGGACTTACCTTCAACGCAAGCACCTACACCAATTCAGCAGGCGCGGTAGTTGCCGGTAATGCAATGGTATTGTCGACTGGAACGGACACACTCACGATCAACGGTGGAGACGCTACTTCCGAGGTTTTGATTGGGTCAAGCGGCATCGACATTTTCGCAGCTGGGACTGGCAATACTACCTCAGACACTATTCGCGGTGGTGGTGGTGCAGACGTGATTAACTTGGGTGCAACTTCTGGTGCGGATGCCGTCGCTTTTGAAGGTACCACAGCAACAGCAGGAGTCACTGCAGCGGCGACTTTGGGTGTTGATGCGATCACCAACTTCATCGGCGGGGCAACAGCCAACGCTTCTGATACTTTGCGATTCTCGGAGGCAACTTTCGGTGCGCTTGGCGCTGCTGGAGCAGGCAACATAGCTGCGGCTAACATTGGTTTGTTGGCAGCAACGACCACTGCCTTCAATGCAGGTGCAACTGATGATATTGCTGGTGCTGGCAACTTCACGAATGCAACTGTAGGCTTCATTCTTGTCGGTACTAACAGCAACGGCAATACGCTGGCGCTTTATTACTACAACGGGGCGGGTGCAGCAGCAGACACGACTGTGGCACTGCAAGTTGCAGCAGGTAATGCTGTACAGATCGCTACAATCGGTGTCTTGACGACAGCACTTGCTGTTGGTAACTTTGTAGATATCGCTTAATCATCTACCGCCCAAAAACCCTTATTCAGTAGGGGTTGCGGGTTAGTTCAATGAAACCCCCACTGCTCACAAGGCGGTGGGGGTTTTTTACTTATGAAAGGATTATTTATATGACCACCATCAAAATCGACAACGTTGACTACGACACCAACACACTCTCGAGCGAAGCTAGGATGACTAGTAGCAATACACTTAAATTCAACTAAATCAACACGCCCTCGTCCATAGAAACTCAACGATCACTACGCGTCAAAATAATATGGAGCTAACAACAGAGCAAGCACTTAAAAAAGCGGTTGAAGCGCACATTATGGGAAATTTACAAGATGCAGAAGCCTTGTACAGAGTCATTTTGCAAACCCAGCCAAAGCACCCCGATGCGAATCACAATCTTGGTGTTCTAGCCGTTTCATTGAATAAGTCTGAACTTGCTTTACCCTTGTTAAAAACAGCACTTCAAGCCAATCCAAGCCAAGCGCAGTACTGGATCAGTTTCGTTGATGCACTCATAAAAACAAATCAACTAGAAATTGCCAAGGGCGTACTTGATCAGGGTAGAAAATTGGGACTGACAGGGGAGAGAGTTGACGCCCAAGAGGGGCAATTGAAAGCCATGGCGGTAATACAGCAGTCTGAATCCAGATTACAAAAGCAACCTCCATCATTCAAGAAATATCCCAAAAAGGTATCAGCAATAAAAGAAAAAAAGAAAAATTCTTCATCAAATCAAAAAAAAATTAATCAGTTCCGCCAACCTTCTCAGATGGAAGTAAGTGAGCTGTTAGAACATTATCAAAAAAGTCGATTAGATTTGGCGGAAAATTTAGCCAAAACAATAACTTTGAAATATCCTCACCACCAATTAAGTTGGGAGGTGCTTGGCGCTGTATTTAAGCAAACAGGAAGATTACAAGAATCATTAATTACTAATCAAAGAGTGGTGGAGATCTCACCAAATGATGCAGCAGCCCATTGCAACTTGGGAAACACTCTCAAAGATCTTTACAGACTAGAAGAAGCTGTGGTGAGTTACAACAAAGCAATTGCGATCAAGCCAGATCTTGCAGAAGCACACAGCAACTTGGGGAACACGCTGAAAAAACTGGGTAGACTAGAAGAAGCTATGGTTAGATTCAAAAAAGCGATTGTGATCAAGCCAAGTTTTGCAGAAGCCTATTACAACTTGGCAAATACGCTCAAAGAACTCGGTAGACTGGAAGATGCTCTGACGAATTTCAAAAAAGCGATTGCAATCAAGCCGGAGCTTGCAGAAGCACATTACAACTTGGGCATTACGCTTAAAGAACTTAGCAGACTAGATGATGCTGAGGCAAGCTTCAAAAATGCGATTGCTATCAAACCAAAGTATGCAGAAGTCCATAGTAACTTGGGCATCACATTGAAAGAACTCGGCAGACTCGAAGATGCTGAGGCCAGTTTCAAAAAAGCGATTGCGATTAGGCCAGATCTTGCAGAAGCCCATTACAACTTGGGTATCACGATGAGAGAACTCGGCAAACTCGAAGATGCTGCAGTAAGTTACAAAAAAGCGATTGAGATCAAACCAGATCTTGCAGAAGCACATAGCAACTTGGGAAATACTCTTAACGCGCTTGGAAGACTAGAAGATGCTCAGGCGAGTCACAAAAAAGCAATTGCGATCAAGCCAGATCTTGCAGAAGCACATAGCAACTTAGGAAATACTCTTTGCGCGCTTGGAAAACTAGATGATGCGCTTGATACTATTATTAACTCAATAAAAATTAGACCTACTAATGAAGCAAAAAATTTGTTTGTAGTTCTTATAAATGAAATTGGAATTCAAACGTGGGATCAGTCACTGGCTAAATTCGTTATTACTGCACTTCTTGAACCGTGGGGCAGACCATCAGATTTAATGCCAATTGCCTGTAAATTACTAAAGACTAATGAAGAATTTTTACAGATTTTAAAGGAACAAAAAAAGGATATCAATCAGACAAACAAAAGTTTTTTTGATTCAGTTTTTAAAAATGAATTTAGTGCTGCCAAGCTCCTGCGAGAGATCCTTTCTTCAGGTCCAGTCCCTGATGCAGAAATAGAAATATTCCTTACTTCTCTTCGTCGACACTTTCTCAACACATCGGGATCGGTAATCTTGGAAGAGACTAACACAGAGGAAGTATCCTCATTGTTTTGCTCCCTTGCTCAGCAATGCTTTATTAATGAGTACGTTTATTTTCAAACGCCAGAAGAGATTAGGCGCTCACAACAGTTACGAGATCAACTAACGAAAGCATTAGAAGATAGGCAAAACGTACCAGCGGTTTGGGTAATAGCTGTTGCTTGTTATTTTCCGCTTTACTCAGTTGCAGATATAGAAATATTGAATCAACAAAAATGGTCTGATGATGTTAAAAGTGTCTTGAAACAACAAATACAGGAACCCTTAGAGGAATTGAACTTACGTGCATCGATACCTGTTCTAACAAGTATTGATAATCAAGTTTCAGTAGCAGTTCAGAGCCAGTATGAAGAAAACCCCTACCCAAGATGGATGCGCTTACCAAAAGATTCAAACAAAGTATTCCTCAACTCCCACATCCAAATAGGATTGCCTTTATCGCTTTTTACACGATTAATAGATGACAGAAATCCGGAAATACTTATTGCAGGATGTGGTACGGGGCAACATTCTATTTTTACATCTCAACAATTCAAAGGTGCGAGAATCTTAGCAGTCGATTTAAGTATGGCGAGTTTGGCTTACGCTAAGAGAAAAACAATAGAACTAGATATTGAGTGCATAGAATATGCACAAGCCGATCTGCTAAAACTGGCAGCTCTTGGTCGCACTTTTGACGTTATTGAATCAGTAGGCGTCTTGCATCATCTTGAAAATCCGTTTGAGGGTTGGAAAATTCTTCTATCTTTGCTTCGACCCCACGGGCTTATGCGGCTCGGGTTTTATAGCGAACTAGCAAGGAAAGATATCGTAGGAGTGCGTAAGTTGATCGGCAATCAAGGCGTCGGTTCATCGCCTCATGAGATTCGAGACTATCGTAAACATATGCTTGGATTAAAAAATGTTGAAGACTATGGGTTTGCAACCAGTTCATCAGATTTCTTTAGCACTAGCGCCTGCCGTGACTTACTTTTTCATGTTCAAGAGCACCGTATGAATGTGAAGGTTCTCGCTGACTTTCTCAAAGATCACGATTTGAATTTCCTAGGATTTCACATTAAAAGCTCTGTGATCCGAGCCTACAAAAACCGTTTTCCTAATGATCCATCAGCAACTAATCTTGATCAATGGCATATTTATGAAGAAGAAAATCCACATACATTTGTTCAAATGTATCAATTCTGGATTCAAAAAAAATAATCTTTGGCTCCATGCAGTTCTGCGACCAAGAGTTGGCCCGCCTGCAATTTCAAGCGGCTGCTTATCAAACTGCCCGCATCGCCTATGCCAAACCCTTGAAAGAAGCATTGCCCACAGCGCCTGTCGGCGATACTCTCAAGTTCTCTTAACTAGCCATGTCCACCGTTGAAGCCGACTTCTGTGTTGAACTGGTTCAAATCTGAATCCATCGGGTGGCTTCATAGCCGATAAAATAGACCCATGAACACCTTCCTACACGTAGGCTGCGGCCACAAGCGCAAAGAGCGCACCACCAAAGCTCTGTCCTCTTGGAACGAGCTTCGCTTTGACATCGACGAGTCCGTCAAGCCTGACCTTGTCGGAACCATGACCGACATGTCCACTGTTTCCTCTGCTTCAGTCGATGCTGTCTGTTGGCCTGCACGGCATTTGGAGTTGGATCTCTGACGAGAACCGGGCTGTCATCGTTGACTTCATCCGCAAGAAACTCAAAGTAGGTGGTGTTCTGTACATCAGCTACAACACCTTGCCCGGCTGGGGCACGTTTGCCCCCATGCGCCACCTGATGACCGAGCATGCCGACATCATCGGCGCAGACGGTGTGGGCATCGTCAGCCGCATTGACGGGGCTTTGGACTTTACAGAAAAGCTGCTTGCCACCAACCCCCTGTTTGCCAGAGCCAACCCCTTGGTTGCCGACAGGATCAGCAAAATCAAGGACCAAAACCGCCACTACCTGGCCCACGAATACTTCAACCGCGACTGGCACCCGATGCACTTCGGCACGATGGCAAAGTGGTTAGAGCCTGCCAAGCTGACCTACG
>Ga0214919_10002781_pt1 | contig 27088 bp, 28 predicted proteins | sample LL1503_MetaG_FD_177994 | JGI IMG/M metagenome (GOLD analysis project Ga0214919, IMG submission 177994) | Freshwater microbial communities from Lake Lanier, Atlanta, Georgia, United States - LL-1503 | ecosystem: Environmental > Aquatic > Freshwater > Lake | place: USA: Georgia | collected...
AGCGCCCCCAGCAATTCCGCTTGCGGTCGGGGGCAAGGGGGCAGCGCCCCCAGCAATTCCGCTTGCGGTCGGGGGCAAGGGGGCAGCGCCCCCAGCAATGAACTTTTATCTACTATGTTAATGGAATGGCGGACCAATTATGCCTATGAAATCGACGGACTTGTCTGTATGAATGATGCCATCTATCCTCGACCTACCGGGAATCCCGATTATGCCTTTGCATTTAAAATGGTCTTGTCCGACCAAGTAGCAGAAGCCAAAGTGGTAGATGTCATTTGGACCCCTAGCAAAGATGGGTATCTGAAACCACGAGTACAGATTGAACCTATTATACTCGGGGGTGTCACGATTGAATACGCCACAGGATTTAATGCCAGTTTTATTGAAAGCAATAAAATCGGTGTAGGTGCTTTAATACGCCTTATTCGCAGTGGTGATGTTATTCCACACATTACCGATGTTATACAAGCCGCGGACGCGCCACTCATGCCCGACCCCACAACTACATCCTATGAATGGAACGATACCCATGTAGATATTATTTTAATCGATAAAGCCGATAATCAGGTGGTCAAAGAGAAGAATATCACCGGCTTCTTTACCCATTTAAATGTAGAAGGCTTGGCCATGGGTAATGTAAAACGCATTATGGCAGCCGGCTACGACACTGTACCGAAAATCATTGCGATGACGATAGATGAGCTGCTCACGGTAGAAGGCTTCAAACAAAAAATGGCCGATAAAATTCATGAAAATATTAAAACAAAAGTGAAAGAGGCCTCTTTACCCGAACTGATGCATGCGTCCAATATTTTTGGACGTGGGTTTGGTGTCAAGAAATTGGTCTTGATACTAACTCATTATCCTACTATTCTAGAGCAACAACAATCTAATCGACAAGAAAAAATAAATAAAGTCAGCCAAATTCCCGGCATGGCCAAAAAAACCGCAGAGAATTTTGTCGATAATAGCGATGAATTTATTCAGTTTATGAAAGATGCGAAGCTGACCCATAAACTCACTTACACACCAATCATACTCACACCCCCCCCGCCGACCGCAAGTGCAAGAGCAGCAGATGGAATTGCCCTTTATAAGAAAAAATATATAATGACAGGATTCAGAGATAAAGACCTGATTACAAAGTTGGAAGCAGTCGGGGCCGAGCAAGCCAGCAGTGTGAGCAAAAATACCTTTATGGTTATTGTTAAAACATTGGATGAAACAACGGGCAAAGTAGATGAGGCGAGAAAATTAAATATACCTATTATGACTCCACAAATGGTAATAGAGCAATATTTTAATTAATGAAAGGAACAAAGGAACAAAGGAACAAATAATCATATGACGTCTGTTTTCAAATATTTGTATATTTCTTTTTTAACCCGTAAACTCAATATTTCAATACTAACCGAGCCCCCCATAACCTTTTTCAAGTTTTTCGCATGTAGTGTGGCAAAAGCATCATTTTCTAGTTTATCGATATTTTCATTTTGCCACAGGAAAAACTCACCAATAAGTTTTTTAGATAATGTCATTATTAACTTATCAAATAATCCATTGGGCATCACGTCCCATTTATCGTTCTCATATATAAATAATATGTTATCTTTTTGATTGAAACATTTTATCGCTGGGGGCTCTGCCCCCTCACCCCCGGCGGCACGGGGCAGGGGCTGGACGGCACGGGGCAATTCCGTCGCTGGCAACAACGACTGTAAAATAGAACTAATACCCATCACATAATCCATTTCGAAAATCATTTCCAAATGTTGTCGTGTGAGTTTGATCGTATTAAACCAGACCGTATAGGTTACCGGATACGGATTATACCTTTCATTCAGCCACCCGATGACATTAAGTTTGCGTTTATTCGAATCGGACCATTTTTCACACTCGTCTAATCTGGCTTCCATCTTTACCATTTTTGCATTCATTTCTAATATGATTTCATACAATACACGTACTGTAGGCGTATCCGCGTGTTCTTCTTCGTCTTTTTTCATCTCCGCGATGGATTTTGTCATCATTAAATGACATAACAATACATGTTTATCATAAAATAGTTTTCGCTGGTATTCCCGATTACAGCAAATACATTTATAGGCGGGCGAAGATGAAGAAGACATTTTTCCTCACAAATAGTTACTTGTAATTATTACATATAATTATATAATAATTATCATTCAATTTTAGATCCAATAAAAAAATATGTAATTTATATTTTAACACCAATAAATAATATATATAGACATGTCGGAATTAAGGCCCTCTCCCTATCATAAAAAATGTCCGGATATAGATCGTTCTGCCGCCATTTTTACGGCACTAAATTCAGAATCATCAGCATCACCTTTATATCTTCCGACCATCAATTATACTTGTACGCAAATAGCACAAATCTATGGATTTCCTCCAGTAAATACAGCAATTAGTAATACTGTTGGTATATTATCTTTCGGAGGAGGGTTATATGGCGTTCCTAACGGTTATAAATCAACCACGCCCTATGTTATACCGCCATATACTTCTACCTCTACTTGTGATGCTCAAAAATACTGGAATTCAATCGGGATTCCAGCAAATCAAATGCCCAAAATTATCGTGGTTACGGCTACTGTTAATGGTAATACTGCTACAAATGATTTATCTACTGATCCTTATAGTATTAATGCTACTGAAGAAAATATTATAGATGTGAGTATCATTGGCGGCTGTTGCCCCAACCCAAAACTAACCATTATTTTATTTATATGTCCTTTCTTTTCAGTTAGTGATTTATTGCCCATCGTATTGAGCGGTATAACTATAGGACAAACGCATTATAAACCTACTATATTAAACATTTCATGGGGAATACCAGAAATAGGCTATGTAAATAATCCGAATGAATTTACAAAGGTCAATACTATTTTACAGGCCGCGACACAAAATGGTGTTAATATATGCGTGGCTGCTGGTGATGATGGATCCAGTGAGAATATGACGACGCTTAATACAAGTTTTCCAGCAACTTGTCCGTACGTCACAGCCGTGGGTGGAACTAATTTATATTGCCCAACACTAAATTATAATGATCCAGCCACAGCCGAAGTTGTTTGGAATGATAGTTATCAAGCAACCGGAGGCGGTATTAGCACAAAGTATGCTAAACCTGCTTATCAAAATTCAATACCAAACATAACCGGTAATTATCGCCATATTCCAGATATTGCCTTGAATGCTGATCCGTATAGTGGTATCCGCCTTTTTATAAATGGTCAATTAACGCCATACGCATATGGTGGCACTAGCATATCCGCACCAATATTTGCTGCTTATTTAGCTTTAATCAACCCCAATCAGTTTGTTAACCCATTATTATATGCTGCTGCTGCTACTAATTTTCATGATATTACTTCTGGATATAATTATACATCGTCAAGCTCAACCTCTTTATATAATGCTCTTCCTGGATATGATTGCTGTTCAGGATTAGGTTCAATCAATGGTGCTACCTTAAAAAGTATATTAACTCCCACGTCAACTACGACCACGACTACAACCACACGGGCAACCACGACCACACGGGCAACTACACGGGCAACCACGACCACACTACCAGGTACAACTACGACTACATTGCCACATTCATCCACAACCACGACCACTTTACCAGTATCACGTAAAGCTAAAACAATCGCATTAAATAGAAAATCTGTAATTTTAAAGAAAAATAGTTCGTTTCAACTCACAACAAACTTTGTACCAAGTAATACAACAAATAAAAAAATTACATGGGTAAGTTATAACCCCAATATAGCATCAATATCAAATATGAGTTTAAATTCTTGTTTAGTAACCGCCAATAATATAGGCACTGTTAAGATTAGAGCATTTACAACAGATTATTCGAACATATCTGCCGAAGCAACTATTACTGTTACCTAATTTATCGGCTCATACTTTTTACTACCATGTTTTGCTACCATACTTTTTACTACCATGTTTTGCTACCATACTTTTTACTACCATGTTTTGCTATACTTTTTTAAAAAGTATATATATAAATGACATGCAACTGTAATTACGGTCAGTTACCTCTCACCAGTCAATGTACATCTTGTAATGCGTCTTGTTCAACAGGGACGTGTAGTAGCATAAATAATGTCGCCAATCAAAAACAAATGTGGCATCAAGTACGCGTACCAGCGTCTTTATACACTATGAATGCAGCAGCATTGGCAAATACACAACTCATTTCAAATAAATTAGCATGGAATCAATCCAGTGATAAATTGTTAAAATCTATACAAACTGCCTATCATCCAACACGCGGTAGTTCAACCAGGAGAACACTTACCAGTTTAAAACCAGGTTCGTGTGCGCCTGGCGGAAAAGGTGTAGATATAAAACATAATTCATACGACAGATATTTAAACAAGCTTAAAGGGGGAACCATCGCAGCCTCACAAAATACGAATGTCATAAATAACCCGAATATGCTATACGGTAATAAAAAACGTGCGTATGGTATTATAGCGGTTAACCCAGCTAATTGCTGTTAATGCTGTTAATGCTGTTAATGACAAATAAAGGATTTAATTAATTTGTTGTACTTAATTAAAGATAAAGAGATGAATCCTATGATAACATATCTTTTATATACTTTTTTAGCATCCATACTGGCTTTTTTAAAATTATTTAATAAAACAAACAATTATAATTACTTTGTTATACTCGGAATACTATTTTCTATAGTAGAATTTATATTAAGACTCCCTACTAAAACAATTGGAACAGAAACACTTAAACTGTCTGTTTCATCTATGCAAATTATATGGGTTGGTGCTAATTTGTTAATAAATAGTGTATTAAGCTTAATAATGTATGGCGATCAAATAACATTCAATAAAATAATAGGCATGACAATGATTCTATTTGGATTATGGGTCGGGGCCTAGAAACCAAATATAAAAATATAAAAATATAAAAATAATATTATTAAAATAGTTTATATTGTAATAATAATAACAACATAACGATATGCCTTTGATGAACATGAATATGCTCTTTACAAATAGATCAAAAGCTACACAGAAACAGAAACAACTAATACCTATGTTGGTCACACAACCTAGCCCTATGATAAATACTAAATTAAATTCCATACATACTATTATAAATACACCAAAAACTAGTTGTGGTAGTTGTGGAGGGGGGTCGTGACCCCCCAACCCCCGGATAGGTCTAAATTTATCGGATAAAGAATACGGTCTGGTCCGAAAGTCCGGGGGTCTGGGGGCAGGAGCCCCCATTTTTAAAAGCGGATTAATATAAATGGACAACCTAAATCTAGATTGTGATTCTTATAAAGATGAGGAACTAGAGCGATTATTTCAACTTAAACGACCCTATACACAAAATGAGATTACTGGTGCCAAACAAAGATTAAGCCAAAAAATTACATCCAATCCAAGTTTAGGAAGTGAAAAACAGAGAGAGATACTCTTTTTTATTGATACTATTACCAATCGCATTAGCAATACACTAGTAGAAATTAATAATTCAAATAATAATTCCGACACTCTACTTTCCAACTCTATTGTGACGGAGCAAGGTAGTAATTTTATAATTGATAACCCGAGTAAAACTGAAGGTAAAAACTCCAAATTATCAGATGGTAGAGTCGCCTCTGGCGCAGAAAAAGCCCCGTCCGGCTATTTAAACCCTATTAACGTGAGGTCAATCATGCAAGCAGTGAGCATTGATACTCGCTTCCGTCCGAGTTATTATACTACCAAATCTACCAATTTTTCGATGGTTCTACCTTCTATGATTAAAAATGTTATTAGTATGCGTGTCGCAGCGATTGAAATACCAATCACCTATTATGCGGTATCTCGTTCTTTAGGAAATGCGAATCTACTGATTATGGATAATGCCAATACAGACGGCTGGCTAGTTACTCTACCGGACGGTAATTACGAACAAGCATGGGCACATGAAAATGACGCATCGCATCTAGAAACCATTATGAATAATTCCATCGCCACTGCTATATCCGTTACAGTGAATACGGATGGGTCTATTGTGAATCCGAATCCTAACCCAACCTCTTTAAATCCACTCACAGATATTTGTTTTACCATCGATAGAACGAGCGGACGGGGGATTTTCGCCACGCCAGCCAATCAAACTAGCTTATTAACAGATGGTTTTACCATTCGCTTTAATGTTGATAATAACGGTACTTTAGATGTAAATACCAATATTCAATTACGTTTGGGCTGGCAACTCGGATTTAGAAGCGCACAATATATTTGTGGTGCTACAGGAGCCGTCGGCGCGTGTGTTTCTGAAGGCATTTGTCTTATTTCCGGACCGCATTATGCTTTCCTCTCAATAGACGACCATCAAAAAAATACAGGGCCAGCGTTTATGGTAGCATATGGCAGTTCTGTGTTTCAAGATAGTATTATTACTAGAATTAATTTGGCCGCAGAACAAGCTGATGTAGGGGTCTATCAAATAAGTAGTGACCCTGGATTGACTACACAGATGAACCGAACACGTGAATATTTCGGACCAGTAGATATTCAACGTCTCCATATTGCTTTATATGATGAATATGGCCGAATTATTGATTTGAATAATATGGATTGGTCATTTACATTGGCGTTTGAACAGCTGTATAACTAGGGGGCTCTGCCCCCTTCAACCCCGTATGTGAATATGGCGGAGAGGAAACCTAGGTTCCCTCTAATGTGAATAGGGTGGGGGTAATGTAGACTGGGAATAGGGTGGGGGATCCACAGACAAAGTAGGCACAGGCAAAGCAGGCACAGGCAAAGCAGACACAGAGTTGAGGGGGGTGCCGACCGCAAGCGGAATTGCCCCGTAAAAGTCCTGTACTTTTTTATTCACTTTGATCTTGCTCGGATTAAACGCGGTCAAATAGAGTCCCTCCAATGATTTGATACGCGAAAGGGCCACATAGGTTTGTCCACATTCAAAGATATTGCTCCCCGCATCTATTTCCGCACTATCCAATGACGCACCTTGAGCCTTATGAATGGTAATTCCCCATGCATAAATCAGCGGAATTTGTGTAATGGCTATAGATTTAATGGTTTCGCTTTGCCATATATGCGGGCTAATGATGCGTTTGGTACCATTGTTGAATTGAACCAAAGGAAAGCCTTTTGTAATTCCTTCGCCCACAAAATCGACTATAATGCCTTGGCTACCATTCACAATCGGCTTCAAAACAGTCTCACATGCCATATCAATATTGGCTACGCACATGACTTGTGTGCCTTTTTTAAGGCGTAGTTCTTTATCGACAATGACATTATTCAACAAGAAATTCAATTCCATCTCTTTTTGGGCTTCGCTTAAAAACATGGATTCTCTTTTATCACTGCTGGATAAACTCAATTGGTCCTCTTTTACTTTATTTATTTTGAAAACATGTTCTTCTTCTGCCAGAGCCGCATATTCCAATCTATTAATTATTTCTACTTCTTTTTTACGTGGAAATAATTTCGTCGGTTTAAAACCATTTGTCGGATATTGTTTACCAATATGCTTTGACAATATGTCTAGAGAGGATTTATAGAGTTTGCCTACTCGAATTTGATTCAATATCTTACAATACTCTAAATCAGTTTGTCGAAATATTGTTTTAAGTTGAATTGTCGTATGAAAGGTCGTTGCCCAGTTATCGCTTTCAAAACAAAACGCACCAGCATCCTTTTCATTTTCGTCTATATCTTCGAAATTGTTATTATTATTATTAGCCTTTGATACCGGCGGCAACTGATAAAAATCCCCTGAAAAGATGACTTGTAAACCACCAAACGGCACATCATATTTTTTTCGTATCCGGCGGCCGATTTCATCCAATAGATTAAATATTTTTTTCGACATCATACTGACTTCGTCAATAATCAGCACGTCGGTCTTTTTCCATTTTTGAATCTTGGCTTTCACTTTGCCATCAATCAGTTTTTTAATAATATCATGGTTAGAGCCGTTAGCAAGACCAATACCCGCCCATGAATGCACCGTCTTGGCAGCACAATTCAGTAGCAAGGCCGCACAACCAGTCAGCGCGCATACTTGGACTTCTTTACCGGCTTCTTTTCCAAGTCGGACCATTTGTTTAATCAGTTCGGTTTTGCCAGACCCACCCGGTCCGGTTAAGAATATGTTTTTCCCTGCCGAGTATTCTGACAAGGCCTCCTCTTGTTCGGGGGATAAAATAATAATAGGTGTTACTACAAATGATGCTGATGCTGCCATGTTAATTAATTTATATATGTAATTTATCTATTTTATAGATTAATTAAATATTTCAATTTTGGGGGCTCTGCCCCCTGACCCCCCGTGTGGTAAAGTGGTGTGATAAAATAAAGTGTATATTATACCCCCTCGCGCAATTGCCCTCGTGTGGTAAAGTGGTGTGATAAAATAAAGTGTATATTATACCCCTTCCCTCCCCCCCTCCCCGCGACCGCAAGCGCGTTAGTGCCCCTTCACAAATATTAAATACAACCCACCAATAGTCATTACTAATCCTATAAGATCATAACGCGTAATGCTTTCGTCAAATCCTAAAAAACCGATAAGAACAATACTGACAATACTTAATGTATACCAGGTGAAATTCGTCATGGCCATTCCTCCGAAATCATAACATTTATGTAAAAGCAGACATACGACGCTATAGGATGCGATGGCTAATAAGAAAAAAAGAATACTGTTACGGCGTTTACTTTCGCTGATATGATATTGTGCTATACTTTCAAAAATAACAATTACCGCAATGAGTAAAATATAATAGTTGGAATCTTTCATTTATATAAACAAACTTTTAAAAAGGGCAGGTGATAAACTTTGATAATGATGTATAATATAACTTAATAGGTACAGAGCCCCTATGAAAAAGCACACGTAAAACATACACAACAATTACCAGAAGTATCGCATTTTTTATTTGATACACATTTATCCTTACCAGTTTTACTACACACGCATCTATTATAATTATACATTTTCCCATAATTAAATCCATAAAACAAGTCATAGCTTTTCGCATAATTCAGTTGCCCGCCAGAACAATCTAATAACGTACAATTTGTGTTCAATGCTATATTAATGTTATTATTATATGTAAGGTGATTACTCGGCTTGACAGGATTGACTGTATTTGGACTAGTATGTTGAGCATCATATTTTAAACATGTATAAATAGTATTTGTTTTTTTGGCTTTTATATAGTCACTCGAACTAACGCGATTCATCTTTATATTAGCTTTTGAAAAAAGCTTGGCAAAACCAGGGCGACTAAATTTAATCGTTGTTATAACCTCTCTATACCAAACATACTTTGTTGAAATAAAATGAAAAAACTATGTTAAATTTTTTTTCCATTTTTTTCATTTTATTTTATTTTATTTTATTTTATTTTTATTTCAACCTTTTTTAAAGGTCAACTTTTTTAAAGGTTGTTGTTTTTGGTCCAACCTTTTATCAAAAGGTTGGTTTTTAAAGGTTGAGTATTTCAAACTCGTTTGTCGGTTCATTACACGTGTGACCAACTTGGTTTTCTCCACCCAGACCTTGATCCCACAATTCGCATCCTTCACAATAGGCTTCTTTTGGTTGTGTTTGTAATTGTACATTCCATGTCGGGTATAGTTTCTCATAATCATCCGAGTCTTCTTTCGCTGTATCGAGTTGATCGTAATAATCGTTCCATTCGGGTGTTGTAGGTTCTTGTAAAACTGCTTCTGCACACTCGGTCGCCGTTTCTTCGGTCAGCACATTTTTGATCGTTGATACATTCATCGTTTCTTCGGCTGAAGGCTCTTCAAAGTAACAAAACCGAATGTGTGTATTTTGCGGTATTTTTGTTTTGGCTTGTTCTTTCAACCGGTCAACATCGGTTTGTAGCGATGCCATTTGCTCTGTAAAAACAGCCAATTGTGTTTGCATATCGTATTGTATAGCCTTGGCCTTTTTCGACCGTGCGGACAAATATTCCAACCGTTCATTCACGCAGAGTTCCATTTCGGTCATTGGATTAATAGTTTTCAATATCATCCAATACCACGGGTCCGCGTAAATCACTCGTGCACCTGAATTGTCCGGATTCAAGACCCGCTGTTGAATATTGTAGGCAATCTGGTTTTTGAACCAATAGTGGAAATATAGTTTGGCCTGATAGTATGTATTGCCCTTGCGGTTACCACCGCTGTCCCGACATTTCAGGAAATCAATACGCCGCACACACGCAATCTCTTGCTCGTAAAAGACGCGTTTGATAAAAGCTTCATTCGCATCTTCACGATGAATGCGGGGAATAAAGACAGATAAATTCTGGATGAAAGACATTTTCTTTTCTGTAGCTTGTAAGATACAGATTGTAGGGTCTGGGAAATCTATTTCAATTTTGGGGCGGGGGCTCTGCCCCCCAACCCCCGTGTGACGAATTTTTACCAATAAATAATATTATATTTTTATCACACGGGGGTTGGGGGGGCAGAGCCCCCACCCCAAAATTGAAAACATAAATCTCTACTATTATTCTCAAATAACTACTAATTGGTCTGAATTGCCAATGTTCTCTATAGCCACTACCAGATTTACCACCAAAACACTTTTAGAAAGAGATGCTTGGTGTAAGAAACATGGTTGGACAGGCAGTATTTATGGTACCCCTTTAAAAATTACAGAAAAAATACCTTACGGTAGTCTACTCTTTGTATTGGAAATGAACAATGAGACAAATAAAATAGTAGGCATTGGGCTGGTAAAAAATACATTGGTAGTAGACAAATATTATAAAATCTATTCCGATGGGAATTATAACAGATATGTCTATAAAGGTTTATATCGGATTGATAGTAGCAACCCTAACCTTACCGAGTATGAAAAAAAAGTAATTGAAATATTTAATGTTTTATTGTTTAAAGGTTTACGTAATGTTAAACGGTATCAAGGAATAACAGCTTTACCCAAATGGATCGCAAATAGTAAACATATGGATTTTATTCAGTTTTTTAGAGAGCTTTTCAAGGCTTTTGAGAAAAGCCCGCCAAAACCCATGTAAAACTGGGCTTTTGAGAAAAGCCGGCCAAAGGCTTTTGAGAAAAGCCGGCCAAAACCCATGTAAAACTGGCTTATAAAATTAACGGTATTTTTGGTACAACCTTTTTTAAAGGTTGTTTGGTACAACCTTTTTTAAAGGTTGGTTGGTTGGTTGGTTATTCAGATAAATAGTCATCATCCACCATTTGACTGGCAGCATCAGTAGCATCAGTAGCATCAGTAGCATCAGTAGTATCACTAAACTGTGACGCAGTGTCATCATCATCGGTTTTTTTGGCCTTACCTTTGCCCTTGGCCGGTTTTTTAAGAGGAGTATATTTTTTATTACTAATCGCAAACAGTTCATCAATATAGGGCACCATTTGGCTATAGGTATTGCCGATGACTGCAAATTGTTCATTGCAATAGAGCCGCAATTTATGTAATTCGTCCACTTTACCAAAAACATAGTGAACCAATTCGTTATTTTGAAGTTTTGATTGAATAAGTGTTTCAAAGAAATCAATACCAACCACACTCAACAATTCCATCACATTTAAGATTTCCATATATTTTTGCCGAAGTGCATTATTTCTATATATTTTAGTCGCCATCTCTTCTTTAGATATTTTTTTCAGCATATAATCAATGCGAATTTGTTCACTGTTGCTGACCGTTTCAATCTTATTACGAATAGTGCGTAGATCAGTTGCATGAATATGAGCGATACAACGATGAATGTCACTCACAGCTTTTTTTAACTGTTTACAATCATATCCAGTAGCACCAGCAGCACCTGTACTGATAAGTTTGCTGACGATTATACTATTCATCTGATACCAGCTACACAGTACCCCACATGGAATATCACCAGGATTACGCGGCGCAACACCTCCATTGTTCTTGCGCTGGTATTCATAGAAATGCGGATTATGAACCACCCCCGTTTCAATCTTACCCGTTTTCCAGCTAAATGCCTTATGGCAGGTCGTACACCACATTTGGTCGCAGCCGCTGATTTTGAAAATGCGTGTGCCACAGCATGGACAGCCTTTGGTCTCTTTTTTAATCAGCTCGGCTGTTTGTACATTTTCTTCTTTACAGGTATGTTCGGCTTCTTTGGAATGGCCCATAATTTCGTGACATTTCGGGCATGTTTGTAAATTACACATTTGGCATTTGTATTGGGTGGATAAATACCCACGACAATCATTATTGGGACAGGGCATGATAAATGATCTGTGTTCTTTTTCTTTACCAGCCACACTCTGTCCGGATGTTTTCAGTTGATATATGGCAATTCTGCTTTCGTTTAGTGTATCATTCAGTCTGGCCAATGCATTTTTTGCCTGGGCAATTTCCTTTAAGATGGCTGCTTGCTTCTGCTCTTCGAAAACAATAAGCTTGTATTTTTCAGCGGCTTCCATTGTCTCGGGTAATTTACTGATTTCCCTTTCCAACAGAAACTGTTTTTTGTGTGTTTTAAACTCTTTGGAAATATAAGATTTATTTAGATTTTCCACCAAGAATTTTTGCGACCATGCTTTATTACACTTCATACAATGCGGTTCGGTAGAAATGTTTAATATATAGTGTCGTACACAGGCTTTGCAAGCCTCGCTATAATTACAATCGCCATAATCGCACACAATACGCGTATGTGTACTCTGATTGAATTTTTCACAACAAATAGAACATTCAATGTTCGCAGCACCAGTAGCCATTGCCATTGTTGCCATTGCCATTTTAGTTTTAGTATATATTATATAATATTATATAAATATAATTTCAAATCAATTTTCCAACTGAAAAAAAGGAACCGCGAAAAAGGCACCAGCATACTACTTTTTGCCCTACTTTTTGTAAAAAGTAGTTTAAATACTTTTTATAAAAGACTAGTATAGTAGTAATGGATATGGATGTAGAAAATTATAGTATTCATGATTTATTAACCTTGTTTAGTTTATCGGACGATGCTTCTGATTTTGAAATTAATAATGTAGCCAGTAAAATGATGGATAAAATGACCAAAGAAGGTAAACCAACTGTTGCATTATTCATTCGAAACGCACGTGATAAATTATTGGAACATACCAATGAAAACACAGATACACTGCCGAAGGAAGAGCAACCGCAACAAGAAGACCCATCGAAATTGCTAGACGATTGGTGGAAAAACGAATATCCAAAGCAGTCAGACCCTGTTCAAAATGCCAGAATAACCGATAGAAAACAAAAAGTACAATTTTTTGGCCCCGAACACCAGCAGATGAACAGAGAGCAGTTGGGTGTAAGTCAATCGTATAATGTTCCCGTGGCACAAGGCACGATTAATCCCAATCTACAAAATTTGACCTCGAGAATTATCTGTATCGATAGTCAATATCGACAAAATATATTACCCTATGTTAATAATCCGAATGCCCCTTCCTATAATACAGATTATACCTTGGACTTGTCTGATCCCTTGACCAATGCTACATCGCTTAAACTTTATTCGGTTCAAATACCTACTACATGGTATGCGTTTGACCATTCATTAGGTAATACATGTCTGGAATATAGTAGTGGTAATACAAGTACCATCATTGATATCTCTGATGGGAATTATAGTGTGGCCGATTTGAGTAATGTATTAAATACTATGTTTACTGATCAAAGTTTATCGTTAACATTCACTGGTCCTCTACCCTATAGTGGTAAAGTGAGTTTTACAAATACCGGCTCACAGGACGCGAGTATGGTTTTTTATAATGGGAGTGGATTATGTCATCAGGGGTGTGGACCCGGCGCTAAAATCAATCAAAATCTGGGCTGGAATTTAGGCTTTCGAATCCAGCCGGACAGTAATGGCATCATTGCTATATCTATTCCCGCAAAGCAAACCATTACATCAGATGTTCCCGCGGATACCTATGGGCCGAAATATTTTATTTTAGTAGTAGATGATTATAATAATAATCATTTGAATAATGGTCTAGTGAATATAGTAGACACTACTACTAAATTAAGTGTCCCGACCTACTATAATGCCAAAGATGTCTCGTGTAATGATACTACGAACCAGTCACAATCGTTTATGGTGCGGACGGCACCGCGAACTCTGACCCAAGCCCAGCTCTATACCGTAAATGAAATTGTCGCCAATCGTAAACAAACCATTAATCGAACCAGCGGGCCCACCACCACCGATGTATTGGCCATTATACCGGTCCAATTGGTAAATACGTTTCGGCCTGGGCCTTATGTTCAGTTCGGCCAGGCTTTACAGGCAAATGTTCGGACTTATTTTGGCCCTGTCAACATTGATCGATTACGAGTGCGTCTCATAGATGATAAAGGTAATTTGGTAAATTTACATGATAATGATTGGTCGTTTACCATGGTGGTGGAGGAGTTGTATCAATACTAAAGGGGCGGTGCCCCTTTTAAACCCCGGGGGGGGTAGGGGGATTTGTAGAGGGGATTTGTAGGGGGATTTGTAGGGGGATTTGTAGGGGGATTTGTAGGGAGGGATTTGTAGGGAGGGATTTGTAGGGAGGGATTTGTAGGGAGGGATTTGTAGGGGAAAGGATTTATAAGGGGTTTTTATAAAAAATTGAATTATGATTATTATCATTTATAAATAATAATAATAATAATAATAATAATAATCATAAAATGGAAATCATTAATCGTATTACCTACAAGATCGAGCAATATGGCACTGGCATCGAATGGGGAACGGGCGAAGATGTAGGGGCGAATTTATGGGCCGATTTAGATAATTTACGCAATAATTGTAACAGAAATAATCTCGTTAGTGATTGGAAGTATAAAAATAATTTCGATTGTATCGAAAAATGGCATTTGAATGGTCGAAAGGCTTTTGACAAAATGTCATGGGAAAATAGTTTTGCGGTTGCACTGTTATTTACTATTTATCATTAGGTGTTCTATATCTAAAATATAGCTAGGTACAGTTCGATTTGCACAAGGTACCTTCATTTTCCATTCTACTTTTAAAGGTACTTTATGTGCCTCTATAGCTTTGGACGTCCATTGACTTTTATTCAATAGAATATATAATTTTTTTACCCGTTGTTCTAATCCGCCTACATTCCTGGGGGGGACATGCTTGGATGCCCATTCAAATTGTAAGGCTTGTTGTTTCGTTTGAAAGCCGCTGATTAAACATACATGTTCCCAGCCTTTACCTTTACCAAGAGTATATTTGGCACCACCGGCCAATTCACCATTATGTTTTCGGAGCCGTTTTACGGGGTCTGGTGACACACCTGCATAGGTATACCCGTTATTATGTACTATATAGAATAGCCATGGTTCTTCTGTTTTTTTAACTTTTTCCACTTTTTCCATTATATTAATTAAATAATCAAATACTTTTATACTATATATAATATTTATTTATAGTATATGGGAAAAACGAAAAAAACGAAAAAACCGATTAAAAGAACAAAAAGAACAAAAACAACAAAAACAACAAAAACGAAAAAACCAGCAGCAGCTATAAATCTAGCTTTGACACAAACACGACCTTTTACATCGTTATCCGTGGATACGATTAATGCAATCCATCTCATCACTTTAGACCCCTTGTTTCCACCCAAAATAGTCGGCAGTTTTAAATATGTGGTACATGAATACCCCGCCGATATTGACATGTTTGAAACGTATAAAAGCTGCTGTTCCATTTACACTGCTAAAAAGGAAATTGCCGCGAAATTTAAAGCGATGGCCCAACGTATAAAAGACAGCCAACATATTTATTTGGGCGATTTCAAAGCGGGTCATGATGAACGTTACTACATCGATATAGGGCATTCGAAAGGGTCTGACATACTAGATTATCACCCTGATAAAATTAGGGCCGCCGTTTTAAAAATAAAGGCAGAGAATCTACTCACCAGAGAGGAAAGTGATCTTATTTTAAGCAAAATAGTAGAGAAACCCAAACTCAAAGAGTTTTACACTTTGGAAAGTTTGATTAAAAAAAAATATGTCGTGCGATGGACGATTGATGAAATGATAAAAGGTAAACAAACTCTACCTTTGGGTCAGGAAATAACCCTGGAAGATGCCTTGACACATAAAAGTATTGTCAAAATAGACATTTGGATTTATTTAAATCAGCGTTATATTGAAATGACCAACATGTTTATGTTAACCTATGACGATACTAAAGAAAACACACATTATTTAAGTGTAAAACCTGAAGCCTATGAAACATCTTTAATGGAAGATCTACAAAAATATAGTAATCGGTCGGTGAATAAATATATGAAATTGGCCAAGCGGCTATGGGTCTATGCCGTATTAAAAAACAATACGAAAATCATGGAAGCATTATACCCGCTGTTCAGTAGCAGTGCGTCTAAAATGTACCAGATTACCGGTGAGATTGAAACGATTGTAAATATATTGGAGCATATCAAACACCCACTACTCTCTTCTATAAAAGCCAACATCGAGGACTGGAAAACCCGCTTGGGTACTGTAATGAGCGATACGTTACCGACGGAGGTGGCCAATGGAATTTACCGAAAGATAAATACGATTATTAGAAGACTCAATGATAACAATAACAATAAAACATTTGCCATTACACACTTGGAAGAGCTATCCGATACCTTGGTCATCTACATTAACAAGTATTCAAAGCGTTATTTAAATAAACATAAATTATTGAAAAATAATAGTATAGTATTAGTAGAATAATTAAAATTAGTTTTTCAAATTTTTATTATTTTTTATTATTTATTTATTCGTATTTTTGTAAAAAATTGAAATGGATTTCCTACACTATAGTAGAAGTATTTTACGAACAAACACTACAAAAGATGTCTTCAACTACAGTTGTGATTAACGGTGCGGAAGTCCCGGTGGAATACCCCAGCAATACCAATGGGCCGGCACGATTGGAGGCCATTATGAACGCCCCCAAAGTCAAAGATTGGTTTAAGCGTGTAAGCCCGGATCTTTTGATCAGCAAGGTCACTATAACAGGCGATACAACCTTTGGCAAGAATGTGTTGTTTGTTCATTTGAACATGACCTGCATCGACCGTGCGAGCGGCAAGTCATTGGCGGGCATTGTGTTCTTGCGCGGCAGTGCCGTGACGTGTCTGGTGCTCATTCGAGACAAGGCCACCGGCAAGTTGTATTATGCCAAAGTCAAGCAACCGCGCGTGCCTGTCGGCAAATGGATTTGGGAATTGCCTGCCGGTATGTTTGAATTGCGAGCAGATGGTGAGGGCAAAATGGCGCAAACCCAGATGATTGTAGAGCTCAAAGAAGAGTTGGGCATTGAAATCGATACTACTGGCGTCAAGACGGCCGATCCGACCCAACAATTTAACTATATGGAAAAGTTGGGCGTATTTTATCCCAGTCCAGGAGGCTGTGATGAAGAGATTACTACCTACTGGTTCCAGGTGGAAATGACCACGGAAGAAATTGCCGCCCTTCATGGTAAGAGCATCGCCAATGATGCGGGTCATTGTACCGAAATTATTCAAGTGGGCATTGAAGAGCTCACGGTGGGCAACCTTGCGGCCCTTGGAGATGCCAAAGCCATGTGTTCTCTGGTGCAGTTGGTTGCCAAATACCCGGGGTTTGTTCCGGGTTGGGGTTTTAACTTTTAAATATAATAAGAATATGCTATTTATATAAAATTACAAAAAATAGAAAAATAGAAAACAAATAAAACAAATAAAAACATAAAAATGGTTGAATTAAAAAAAGTAGTAGAAAAGTAAGTTTTCCAGGAGTAAAATAAAAAAACCAAAAAGTGACAAAAAAAATGTCAGATTTTCAGAAAATAATTGTCAGCCGGAAAAAACGAAAAAAAAGAAAAAATCAAAAAAGTCGAAAAAGTGATTTTAGAGCATAATGCTCTCATTTTCATTTTTTCATGAAAAAATGTGTGATGCTAACTTTTTTTATGAAATAATGTATTTGTTGCGTAAAGGATTTAGGCATTTTTTTGTAACTGACATATATAGTGACAATGATGACAGAAAAAGAAGCAAAAAATGCCGAAAGATTCCGTTGCGAGAAGTGTGACTTTAGTTGTAGCAAAAAAAGTAACTACGATAAACATATTTTGACACGCAAACACACAAATGATGACATCATGACGGCAAATGATGACACAAAAAAGAGCACTTTATATATATGTAACTGTGGCAGGAAATATCGTCACAGACAAGGACTATGCACACATAAAAAAACATGTGACATGTTGTCTACCATTGACGAAGATGATATAGGGGGCTTTGCCCCCACCATGGGGGGGTTAGGGGGCTTTGCCCCCACTGAAAACATGATTGTCCTACCCTATGAAGAGAAATCCACCACAGACAATCACTTTTCTATCCTTACAAACTTGGTAATGGAAGTAGTGAAAAGTAATTTGGAATTACAAAAACAGAGTGTGGAGGCCCAAAAACAAAGTGTAGAGGCCCAAAAACAGAGCACCGAAGTTCAAAAGCAGTTGATAGAAGTATGTAAGAACATTCAGCCGTCCAATAATAATAATAATAGTCATAACAATAGCCATAACACAAATACGTTTAATATGCAGGTTTTCTTAAACGAGGAATGTAAGGACGCAATTAACCTTAGTGATTTCGTCAATTCTTTTGAAATTCAACTGGAAGATTTGGAAAGTGTTGGTATATTGGGCTATGCAAAAGGTATGTCAAACATGATTATCAAAGAATTGAAATTATTGGATGTGTATAGGCGACCGATTCATTGTAGTGATGCAAGAAGGGAAATCTTTTATGTAAAGGAGAACAATGTATGGGAACGGGAAACACCCGATAACAGTACCGTTAAAACCGCTATTCGAGGATTAGCCCATAAAAATATGGGCAAATTAAGTGATTGGCGGGATAAATACCCTGATTGTATACAGAGCGATTCTATTTATAATGATATTTATATAAATTTGATGCAAGAAGCCTGTGGCGGACGCGGCGATACTGCTACCAATAACAATAAAATATTTAAAAATATTATTAAAGAGGTACTGATTAAAAAGTGAGCAAAAATAGACATAAAAAATCTAAAAGTTGTTTTTGACCAACTTTTTCCAAAAGTTGTTTTGACCAACTTTTTCCAAAAGTTGTTTTGACCAACTTTTTCCAAAAGTTGAAAGTTGCTTAAAGACTACGTAACATTATAACATAGTAACATAACCATAAAAATAAAAATAATGGCTACAGAACAGAGAACCAGTATCCGATTTAATTATTCCAATGAACATTCCGGGTCACTCTTTAAAGAACCCCTATTTTATGTAGGGTCGAATTTAAACCAATTTATACTTCAATCTTATGGCAAGCCTCATAATGAGAAATTAGTAGATAACAGCTTGACCAACTTTCTTCAAAACACTACTACTTCCATGGAGATGGTTTCCTTTGATATAGATAATGATTTAACCATTAATTATCTGCTAGATAGATTTGCTCTTGACGAGCCCTATGCATTTACCTACAATGGTGTAGAGTTTACTCTTATTAAAGCAGCAAATGAAAAGATGAACGATAAAATGATTAAAATTAACCATCAGTATGAATATACCCACTATACTTCCTATACCATCAGTTTTGCTGCGGACAAAATAGATGTGTTTGAAGCGTTTATCAAGTCCAGCGCAGAGTATTATAAGAAACACTATTATAACATCAAAACGGAAAAGAATAAAATTAAGTTGTTTATTAGTAGTTCGGAAGGAAACTACTTTGAAAGGTTGGGCTCGCGGAATCCACGGTCAATGGATTCCATCTATTTGCCACAAAAAGACAAAGAGGCGATTATCAATGATTTGACCAAATTTTTAGATCCCAAAACAGAAAAGTGGTATAATGAGATGGGTATACCCTATAAGCGAATCTATTTATTGGAAGGCATTCCAGGGGGCGGCAAAAGCAGTTTGATTGCGGCTTTGGCATCCTTGTTTGGCTATAATCTGGCTATTGTTAGTTTTACCCCCAAGATGACAGATGTTGCTTTACTACAAGCATTTCGGTCCTTGAATGATAGCCATGATAAAAAAGGCAACGAGGATGAGAAAAAGATCTTTTTCGTGTTGGAGGATATGGATTGTATTTTCAATAAAAATAGGACGAGTAGTGAAGAGCTACATTGTAGCCTAACGTTTAGTGGTGTATTGAATGCACTAGATGGTATCACTAGTGATAATAAAATCGGCTTTATTAGTACCAATCATATAGAGCAACTAAACAAGGCATTGATTCGGCCAGGACGTATCGACTATATATTGAAATTCGATTATGCGACAAAAGAACAAATTATAATGATGTGTAATAAATTTACCACTAATCAGGATAAACAGGTGGCGAATGAGTTCTACAGTGGTGTATGTGCGTTAAATATAAAAGTATCGACTAGTTTGCTACAACAATATTTATTAAACTATTGCGAAAAACCGATCGATCATTTGGACGAATTGAAAAAAATGTATGAAAGTAGTAATGTACAAAAAGAGGTGGATGAGATAGGGTTGTATAACTAACCGCTTTTGAGAAAAGCGTGGCAAAACCGATGTGAAATGGTGGAGTGAAATGGTGGAGTGAAATGGTGGAGTGAAATGGATACTTTAATTATAATTAAATACGTATTTCCATAGATTTTTAAAAAATATAATATAATAAAAGTTAATTTATATTAAATGTATAATTTTAAAATATATAATCGCGATAAAATGATGAATTATAATGAAATAGTAGAGAATCTGTTTATAGGCAACGAGGAATCCTCTCAACTCTATGCCGATAAATTCGCATTGATAGTAAATTGTTCAAAGAATATACCTTTTTCTAACAAATGTAAAAAAGGAATTAGAATACCTATAAACGATGACCCAATTGAAATCAATGCTTTATTAAACTATATGAAAAATACGACTATATTAGAACAAATCCATAGCAGTAGAACGAACAAACAGCCGGTCTTGGTCCATTGCTTTGCAGGTATGCAGCGGTCGTGTGCGGTAGTCGCGTGTTACATAATGAAATATTATAAAGGCACGCCGTTAGAAGCCATGAATTTTATAAAATCAAAAAGAAAAGAGGCCTTCTTTGGTGGAGCCAACTTTATGAAAACGTTGGATATGTTTTATCAAGCCCTTCAAAAATAAAATGAAATACTTTTTATATCTTTTATTTAGACAGAAAGGGTGAAATATCACCCTTCCAATTAGCCCGAGGAAAGACCGACAATAGTCCAGTACGTAGTTTTTTATTCGGTCCACGGGCATATTTATCCTTCAAGGCATTAAAATCAACCTTAAATTCCTCATACCATGGACATGTCTTCAAAATATCATCGCCGTTTAAACAACAAATTTGTGGAGGGATATTATCCACCATCTTTTTTTTATTTTTAAATTCCTTACCAGTGAATATAATAATATAATAAATATCCTCGGAAGGACAAGTATCATTGAACATTACATTGACTGAATCGGTTTTTTTAATTTCCAGATTGAGACCAATACCACCTACATTCTGAAAATCTATAGCCTGTTGACTACTCGCTTCGGTGTAGTGTAAACCCATACTATCCAAGATTTCCTTCATTTTAAGTATTGTTACGCGTTCACTGGTTTGCGTACCACCGTTCACTGTTTTGGTCGTTTGTATAAACTCTGGCGTACATATATGTTTTACACGTAATTGAATCTGTTCAAAAAGAACTTGCTTGATACTTTTAAGGCTCAAGAGTGTTGATGCCATTATTTTGATTTTTAGTTATTATATAACCTATAATGATAATTCAATTTTATTATACATTATAAACAAAAATTGAATTATAACTATTTTTTTAGTATAAGTATAAACCAATCAGTATACTCATATTAAAATGGAAGCAACAGTAGCCAATAAAAAATATACCGCCATAAGTTTGTTTTCAGGCTTGGGAGGCGATTCATTGGGCTTACAACAGGCCGGCTGTGATGTCATTGCCTATAATGAATTCAAGGCGAAATTTTGCGAATCTCATCAGGCGAATTTTCCCGAGAGTGAATTAATCTGTGATGGGAAAAGCATTGATATAGCCAAGTTGAAAGATGCTTGTTTTGAAAAATATAAGGATAAGGTAGACATTCTTTTCGCTGGGTTCCCTTGCCAAGGCTTTAGTAATGCCGGGAAAAAGAAAGAGAATGACCCGCGTAATACATTATTCAAAGAATTCCTGCGGGCAGCCCGGCTTATAAACCCCGCAATGATTATTGGTGAGAATGTCAAAGGGCTGTTGGCCAGGAAAACCGAATCCGGCGAGCTCTACATTGATGTAATAGTAAAAGAGTTTGAAAAGATTGGCTATGAAGTGAAATTTCAGGTTTTTAAAACGGAAAAATACAATGTCCCACAAAAACGGGAACGGTTAATTATTATAGGGACAAAAAAAGGTAATCCGTATGGTTGGGTACCTAGCTTTCCACCCCCTCAAACTACAAAGCCGAATTTAAAAGGTATTCTATCCTACCAAATGGATGGGGCCATAAAGGTCGACCCTACATGGTTTGCGGATATACCCAAAGAATGTATTATGACGGATGTAAGCGATGCTAAAAAATATCCGGAAAATAATGAGGCACATCCGTATTTAGTGAGTAAGCTGTTGGCCAATGAAGCCGGCCGGTCTTATGCCGGTAAAACACATGATAATCTGTTTTCGTTTGGCAAGCGTATTAGCCCGATTCATTGTGAAATAGTAGATATACGCCAGGCAGCGAAAACAATCATCTGTAGTTATGACCATCAGCCACGGTTCTTTGTGCCGCTAAAAAATGCGTCGGGCTGTTATTTGCGAATGCTCTTGCCGGATGAACTAAAACAGATTCAAGGGTTTCCCAAGGAACATATCGTATGTGGTACTATGAAAGAACAAATTGTTCAAATAGGTAATGCGGTCCCACCCCCTTTGATCAAGGCGATAGTAGAGGCTATGATTAAAAAGTAGAGCAAAAAATAAAAATAGTTATACAAGCCCAGACATTTTTTTAATAAAAGTGACCATTTCCTCTTTTTCAATCGTACCCGAACCGTCTAGATCGAATTCCTTAAAACAGGCTTCGAAATCAGCCTCTGTAAATGGTTCCACATCTTCCATATCAGAAAGGGTATTCATAACAAATTTCTTGGTGTCATCTTTACTGAGCGATTCGGACCCTTTTTTGCCGTATTCTTTCCAAATATCATCGACACATTTATTAATCACTGCATCAATGTCGGACATATTATATAATAATAATATATATAATATATATAATTTAATTTAATTGGGTCCGACTTGTTATATTGCGGGGGCTGCCCCCCCATAACTTTGATAAATCACACGAAGCCACAAAAAAAGCAGGTTTGTTTTTATTATTAGTAGACAATTTTTCACGGTTTTCATCGGCTTTGGTATTTTTAATACTCAACATTGGTAAATCATACCGATTTTTAAATATAAATAAATCGGTTTGTGATAAAATAATCTTATCATGAGGTGGATTGTTATTCAAATAGTAGGTTAAAGCGTCGATGACATCATCGGCAACCCCGACCACAATATGTAGTTTAGGGTTGGTTAATATTTTTTCTTTTATTTCTTCTACTTTGGAAAAATCGTCCGTTAAAATTTCAACAAAGGCATTTTTATCTTCTAGGCTGGATGTTTTATAATAACCGAAAGCTAGTTTATTAATAGTTTTGGATGGATATATTAAACTGGATAAATTTCCCATTTTCTCTACTATTTTATTAAATAAATAGGTTTAAGTATAAATCATAATAAATAGAATATTTATAAATCAAATTTATATTGAATATATAATATATATGGCAACGCGAAAATCCAGAACGGTGAAAAAAGGACCCATGCCGCTGATTGTGCGAGGCGTATATAAGGATATACCCTTAACAATTTATGGTGAGAATCACGCCGACATTGATAATTCTTTTTATGAAAAACTGGACTTGACTGAAGCGATAGTGATGGTTGAACATTCTACCGAGTATTGTGTGTTACAGCCCGGTGAAGAAGCATTGTTTAAAGCAGCAAAAGGCTCGGAATGGGTATGGTTCACGCGAACCGTAAACAAACAACCCGTAATGTGTATTGACTCACGCCTAGCCGATGGCTTTTTAAATAGATTAGAAGAGGAAGCACTGAAATATGGAAGACAAGTCTCAATGGAAGCATTGTTTTTAACGACCAAACAAATTCTAATGGCAACGATAAAAATTAAACAAAAATTTTTACCGATCAAAGACGAATATACACAGCTCGTGGCTGAAACGCAAGACCTATTTAAACAACTTATAATGAATCTTAAAAATGAAGAGAGAAATGATGCCGTTGTTGAGCAATTAATTGATAATTTATTAAAATTATCGAGTTTATCCATGGATATGAATGTAATTGAAAAAATAGATCAGTACGCAGCAACCGCCGGCGAACCGAAAAAAGAAATTATTCTTTTTGTAGGAGCAGCACACGCGTTGCGTTTACAACAAATTCTGAATTTGGAGATAATTTCAGGTGATACATCTTTATTAAAATCGTTTAAAGGTGGCCGGAAAAGAACCCGAGGGAAAAAAACGATAAAAAAAAGGAGGAAGAATCGAAAATGAATTATATTTACTCGATACAAGTAATAAGTATTTCAAATTATCGGATAAATATGGATTAGAAATACCAATAGGACAAAAACAAAAAGTATTTTATAAGTATTAAATAAAAATATAATTTTATTGTCTCTACAAATTAGTAGAAACAATAAAGACTTGTTGATTTAATAATATAATAATATAAAAATATAAAAATATAAAAATATAAAAATTAAACAATAGTAGATATTAAATGAGTGATTATACATATATATTATATCTGACTATAAGTCACAATCCATATAATAATGAGGAGAATGAAACTTTATTTTTAGGTGAAAGTGATGATCCATTTAATTTATATTTTTTTGCTTTCAAAACTGACAATATAGAATGGAGTAAAATAGGGATACTATTGGAATGGTTAAATCTGGTTGAAACATTAAGTGAGGATAAAAAAATAGAATTGAAAGATAGATTCCGTCATCCCAAAGATGAAGGGGATTCTTTTTCAATTGGCAGAATAACGCTTTATATTAATAAAATAAGAAGTTTTTGAATATAATAAATAAAATCTTTAAAATTTATTTATTATTTACATTTTATTTATTAGTAGAATCGTCACTAGTTGTTGACTTGCTTTTTTTAGAAGGTTTTTTGGGAACAGAGATAGAAATTTGTTCTGCTACAGGAGAAGAAGTAGATATAACAATATTATTTACTTCGATAGTCGCTTCAGTAGTTTTTTGTGCCTGTAATTCTTTCCGAACAGTACAACCTCTTCGGTGTGCCGACAAAGAACCTTGATTTTTTGCAATAAAATTACAAAATTCACAAACCATCGTTCCAACAGAAAAAGTATAACGAGAAGATAAATATTTTTCCAATTCAGGAAATCGAATATCATCTACTTGTTTTCGCATTTTGTCACTAAAATCTTTAAGAGTTCTTAATAAATTTAATTTCTGTGAACAGCAATCTTGAAATTCTTTATTAATAGCATCCAATAATTCTTTTTCAATAGTATCGATATCCGATCCACAATCGAAATAATCAATAGTGGCTTTAAAATGATCAATTATTTCAATACCTAATTTAATTTTTTCAGCATCATAATTTACTTCATGAATAAAGAGTAAAACATTTTTATCATGAATCTTAATTTCAAAGTTAGTTTTGTTAGCAATTCCGGTATTTTGTGATAAGAAAAGTCCTGAACAATTTTGTGTTTCAATATCATGGATGAATTTTTTAACTTCTTCTTTTGAAACAATTTTATCCCAGTTTTTATTTTCAATTAAAATAGTAGGTTTATTTTCTCTAACCAAAATAATATCACCCGTTTCTTTTTGCCCGGCAACATAATCGATTTGTTGAGCCGAAGGATAGAGTTTCGTTAATATATTAAAAACCAAGTTTTCAGATATTTTACCTTTTGAAGCAGCATTATCCATTTTTTTCAACATATCACTTACCGTACTATTGAGAGCGACAGATGTCTGTTGATGGCTTGTTGAAATTTCACGAATAGTATCATTAGTAGTTTTAATATCTTTAATATTATTTTCAAGTCGTTGTTCACTTTGAGTCAACTTAACTTCTAAACTGGCAATAAAATCTTGTAGAGTTCTTGGATTAATAGATGAACACAGAAATTTATTAGTATCTTCTACAATAGAAGAATGTAGAGATTTTATTGCATCATTCATGTGTTTAGTTAAAGTTTCATTATTTTTTGGTATAATGTCATTAATAAGTAGATGTGTTTTATCTAACATTATAGAATTTTGTTCTCTCAATAATGGAGCAAATTTATCTGAAACATTATTATTTAATACCATTTTCACATCGTCCAAATATTCCTTTTTAAATTCGGCGAAACGTAGAGTAATAGTATTGAGAGATTCATTTTTTAAATGAGTCATTGTATCAGATACACCACTAATTTGTGATTGTAGTTGTTTCATATTCTCTACTAATTGTTCGGCAAAAGTAGAAGTCAAGCCATTAGATGATTCAGGGATTAATTTTTCTATTAAATCAAGAAGCAATAGATTCATTGATTCCAGGTTAAATTCAGGATGAGTATTATAAAAGTTCCATACGCGTTCGTTAGTAAACGAGCAAGTATAATTTGTAGACATTTTATAATATATATTACATGAATGTCTTTAAGTAGAAAATAATATTAAATCAATTGTTGATCAAATTTTTGATTCAATAATTACCTTGCGGGCGATATTGAATCAAAACTTAATCAAAATTTGATTCAATATTATTTTTTGAATCAAAAATTAAACAAAAACGCTTTCAATAATTTTTATTGAATCAAAAATTAAACAAAAAAGCATTCAATATTTTTTCTAAATGCGGAAAAA
>Ga0214919_10002782_pt1 | contig 27079 bp, 25 predicted proteins | sample LL1503_MetaG_FD_177994 | JGI IMG/M metagenome (GOLD analysis project Ga0214919, IMG submission 177994) | Freshwater microbial communities from Lake Lanier, Atlanta, Georgia, United States - LL-1503 | ecosystem: Environmental > Aquatic > Freshwater > Lake | place: USA: Georgia | collected...
TTTGAGCCGCGCCGGCTACGACACCGGGTTCATCGGAAAGGCGCATTTCTCCACAATGCATACCTTCGCGGCCACCGGCACGCCGGAGTGCCGCTACAGCATGGACCGCTTCGGCGCCGACTGGCTCGGGCCGTACATGGGGTTCAGGCACGTGGAGATGGTCACCGAAGGCCACAACTACTGGCTGCCCATGAAGCCGCCCTTCGGGCAGCACTATGAGCGCTGGTACTACGCCGACGGCCACGGCGAGGAGCGCAACCAGCAATACCTGACACGCCTGGCGCCAGAGACTTCGGCCTCACAGACATGGCACTCGGGATTGCCGCCGGCCTGGCACAACTCGACGTGGATCGGCGACCGCACGATCGACTTCCTGCGCAACCGCCAGGACAACCCGTTTTGCGTCTGGGCCTCGTTCCCGGATCCGCACCACCCGTTCGATGCGCCGGCGCCGTGGAGCCACCTGCACCACCCGGATGAAGTGGACCTGCCCGAGAACCGCACGCTCGACTACGAGCGGCGGCCCTGGTGGCACAAGGCCAGCATGGAGGGCAAGCCGATCATCCAGGAGGACCTTCGCCGGGTGCGCGAGGAATACTCCCGCATCGACACGCAGGATGACCGCCAGTTGCGCGAACTTATTGCCAACTACTACGGCATGATCAGCCTCATCGACCACAACGTCGGGCGGATCCTGATCGAGTTGGCGAGGCTGGGCCTAGACAAGAACACGCTGGTGGTCTTCAGCACCGACCACGGGGACTGGCTCGGGGACCACGGGCTGATCCTCAAGGGCCCGATGCACTACGAGGGGTTGCTGCGCATCGGCCTGCTCGTGCGCGGGCCCGGGGTGCCGCAGGGCAAGATCGTTGCGGACCCGGTCTCAACGCTCGACCTGCCGGCGACGTTCCTCGATTACGCAGGCGCCTCCGCGCTATTGCCGCAGCATTCACGCAGCCTGCGCGGCATGGTCGAAGGGACCGGTGAGACGCGCGACTTCGCCTACAACGAGTGGGATCTCTCGGCTTCGCGTTGCGGCGTGGAACTGAAACTGCGTACGGTGCGCACGAAAACCCACAAGCTGACGATCGAGCAATCCACCGGCGCGGGCGAGCTGTACGACCTCGCGAACGACCCCGGCGAGATGGACAACCGCTTCGACGATCCCGGGTGTGCGGCGGTCCGCAAGGAACTCACGGACATGATCAACGCACGCCCGGATGACGCACTCAAGGAACGCCTCCCTGCAGTCGGGATGGCTTGAGGGAGGCAACGATGATCCACACGCTCGCTCGACTTGCTGTTGCAGCCCTGCTCCCGTTTGCGGCCTACGGGCAGGGGTACCCGACCAAGCCTGTGCGGCTTATCGTGCCGTTCGCACCGGGCGGCGTCATGGACCTGACCGCACGCTCGATCGCCAGCCCGCTCGGCGAAGCCCTCGGACAGGCGGTGGTGGTCGAGAACCGCCCGGGTGGCGGGGGCAACATCGGCACGGACGCGGTCGCGCAAGCCGCCCCGGACGGGTACACGCTGCTCATGGCCGGCGACAACAACAGCATCGCGCCCGCGCTCTACGCGAAGCTGAACCACGACGTGATGCGGGACTTCGCGCCGATCTCCAACCTGGTGACCGGGGCGCACATCTTCGTCGCCCCGCTGTCGCTCCCGGCCAACTCCATTCGCGAGCTGGCTGCGCTGGCCAAGGCCAGGCCGGGAGCACTGAGCTACGCTTCGCCCGGCAACGGCACGGCGCAGCACCTCGGCGGGGAGATGTTCAAGCTGATGGCCGGCGGGCTGCAGATCACCCATATCCCCTACAAGGGCGGCGGGCAGGCGATCGGGGACGTGGTCGGAGGACAGGTGAGCTTCGGCGTGCTCGGCCTCGCACCGGTGATCCCGCACCTCAAGGGCGGGAAACTGAAGGCCCTCGGCGTCACCGGCAAGCGGCGCGTGGCCATTCTGCCCGATGTGCCGACCCTCGCCGAATCAGGCGTGCCGGATTTCGAAACCCTGCAGTGGTACGGAGTGGTTGCCCCGGCCGCTACACCGGCCCCGATCATCGCGAAGCTGCACGCCGAACTGCTCAAGGCTGCGCGCACGCAGGCCTTTGTCGATCGCCTGACAGCGGCGGGCATGGACGTGGTTACCAGCCCGCAGCCGGAGGACTACCAGCGCTTCATCCGTGACGACATGGGCAAGTGGCCTGCGGTCGTCAAGGCGGCCGGCGCCCGGGTGGACTAAGGCTAGAGTACGCGGAGGGTTCGCGTCGCGGGATCGATCTCGACGCGCGACCCGTTCGGTATTTCTGCCGTGATGTCGGTATCGAACCCGGCGAGCATGGTGACGTTCCCGAATGCAGCGCCCTGCGCGAGGATCGGGTTGACGGTATTGAACACCAGCGCAAGCGGGATGATTCCCCGCGACGCCATTTCGCGCAGCATCCAGGCACTGGCCACGCCGCCCTTGGTCGTATCGAGCACGAGGATCTTGCCGATGTAGGACTGCCCGGCCAGTTTGTGGGTCGGGCGGGAGAAAGTGCCCCCGATCCGGTCGAGGTCGTAGCGGGCGGAGAAACCGTCGTGCGCCACGAGCGCCTCGCCGGTAACCGGTTTGCCTATGCCGTGCCGTGCGATCAGTTCCTTCATGCGAGCCTGCCTTTTTCCGCGGCTTCGACGCACCGCTCCATGGATGCGAGCATCGGCTTGTAGCCGTAGCCCCCGAGGATGTTCACGAGCTTGGTGCTGTTGGTCGCGAGCCTCTTCCATCCGTTGGCCTCGGCCATTTCGCGCGCGTAGGACTGGTAGAAGCACATGCCGGACATCACATGGCCGCCGGCGGATTCGATCTTCTCGGTGTAACCGAAGCGGTCCGAGTCGGGTTTGACCTGGGGACTGGTCATGGCGAGCAGCGGCTTCTTGAACTTGCGCCCGTCGCACAGGGCGGCCAGGGCACGCAACTCGTAGATGCTCAACTGCGGCGCGGAGAAGACGACCACGTCGATATCGCTGTCGCCGCCGAACTGGGCCGCGAGCGCGCGCACGTCCGCTTCACCTATGCGGTGTGCGACGGGCAAGCGATCCCCGCCACAATCCTCGATGCGCCCGGCCTCGGGAGTGATCCCGACCAGGTGGAACAGCGCGATCGACCCGAAGCTCGCCATGGCTGCACCGAAATGCTTCATGGCGTCCGAGCCCGGCGACCCCTCGAGGCCTTCCACCACCGGCACGGCCCAGTAGTTGCCGGCCAGCCGGCCGACCAACCCGCCGAGCGCACCCCATTCGTTGAGGGTCTTCGGGGTCCAGTCGGTGCGGATGCGCACCGTGGCGCGGCGCTGTGCGTCGAGGTGGAAACCGTAGCGTGGCGTACGGCCCGTAAGGCCGGCCGCCAGCGCCGACGGGCCGCCTTCGTAGTTCGACCGGGCACCGCAGATGGAATTTGAGTAGATGACGACGCCCGTATCGCCAAACGCGACGCTCTCGCCACGGGTCGGCGCCTGGATCGTCTGGTAATTGATACAGGTATCCGTCATCGATACGCCGAGCTTCTTGAACGCCGTGATGGTCCGGCGCTCCAGTTCCAGGAAGCGCTCGGGCTGCTTCAGCACGGACGTCTTGGCGAAGTCGGTCCCGCGGGGGTCGGTGATGGTCGGCACACGCACGCGGGCGTTTCCGCCATCTTCAAGGGTGAGGGACTCCAGCCAGCGTACGCCTTCTTCACCCAGGCTCTCGGTGTCGGCCATGATGTGGGCCTGCGTCACGGGCACGAAATCCTCGGCATGGAGGAAGTCGCCGACCTGGATCTGGTGCTCTATGGCGATCTGGGGAACCCTTCCGAACTCGCCGGCAAGCATTGCCTGTTCTTCTTGCGTAAGTTTCAACTGGAATTCCTCATTGATCGGACCGGCGACGAGAATAGCATCCAGCGCACCCGAACCGCATCCTGCATCATTCGCGTTTCGCAGAATGCCTACGGGGTCGGGAAGGCGTGGTGTAACTTGCCGGGATGGGTACAAGCACTTTCCATTCGCACGGCCCACTCGAGGGGCGGTTCGCGGTCGTGACGGGCGCCACTCGCGGAATCGGGCACGCCATCGCGACTCGGTTGCTCGCGGACGGGGCGCGCGTCCTCGGGACCGGCAGCACCGCGGCCGGGTCTCCCCCTGCGGGATGCGAATACAGGACCGTGGACCTCGCGGACGAGAAGGCGACGTCGGCATTCGCCGAAGAAATCGGCGCGCTCGGCCCGGATATCCTCGTCAACAATGCCGGCGTGAATCGCCTGGCGCCGTTTGCCGAGACCGACCCAAGCACGTTCCTCCTCCTCCACAAGGTAAACGTGTTTGCGCCGATGCTGCTGTGCCGCGCGGTCGTCCCGGGCATGCGACTCCGCCGCTGGGGACGCATCGTCAACGTGGCATCCATCTGGAGCCAGCGCAGCCTGGCCGGCCGGGCCGCGTATTCGGCGAGCAAGTTCGGGCTCGATGGACTGACTGCGGCCCTCGCCGCAGAGGTAGCGGTGGACAACGTCCTGGCGAACTGCGTCTCCCCGGGATTCATCGCAACGGCAATGCTGCGCAGCGCGATCGGCGAGGAAGGCATCCGCAAGATGGTCAGCCAGGTGCCGATGAACCGCCTTGGCAGGCCGGAGGAAATCGCCGCTTTCGTGGCCTGGCTTGCCGGGCCGGAAAATACCTATATCAGCGGGCAGAACATGGCGATAGACGGGGGATACACCCGGACATGACCTGGCCGAACACACGCCACGCATTTTTCTGAAACAGGGGACCCGTAACCATGACTCGTTGCATTCATGCCGCACTCTTCGCAACCGCAACGCTTCTCGCGGGCTACGCACCGCCTCCTGCCGCGCAGGACTACCCCTCGAAACCGGTGCACATGGTCGTGCCCTGGCCGGCCGGAGGACTGGTGGACATCGCCGCCCGCATCGCCGCCAAGGAGCTCCAGGCGGGCATGGGCCAGCCTGTAGTGGTCGACAACAAGCCGGGGGCGGGCGGTGTCATCGGCGCCGACGTCGTAGCGAAATCCGCGCCGGACGGTTACACGCTGGTCCTCACCACATCCGCGCTCACCATGAACGCCGCGCTGGATCGCAAGCTGCCCTTCAATGTCTCGGCCGACTTTGCACCGATCGCAGCGTTCGCCTACGCGCCTTCCGTCCTCGTGGTGCACCCGTCGGCCGGCATCGGCTCCGTCGCGGACCTGGTCGCGCGTGCAAAGGCGAGGCCCGGCAAGCTGACCTACGCATCGGCGGGCACGGGATCGCCCGCGCACCTGTCCGGGGAACTGCTCAAGACGATGGCGGGGATTGACCTCCTCCATGTCCCCTACAAGGGCGCACCGCAGGCCATCACCGACCTGATGGCCGGCCGTGTCGACACGCAGTTCGCCAATGCGACCGTCGCCCTGCCGCAGATCAAGGCCGGCACCGTGCGCCCGCTGGCAGTCACCAGTGCGCGGCGCTTTGCGGCGCTGCCGGACGTGCCGACCTTGGCAGAAGCAGGCTTGCCGAATTTCGAAGCGGACCAGTGGCTCGGCATCCTCGTGCCGGCCGGCACGCCGGCGAAGGTGTTGCAGCGCCTGCGTGCCGAAACAGACAAGGCGCTTGCCAAGGAAGAGGTGCGCGCCGCACTGGCGCAGAGCGGCATGACAGTCGCCCGGGCCGCAACCCTCCCGGAGTTCGCGGCGTACATCAAACAGGATCTCGACAAATGGGCGCAGGTCGTGAAGGCCGCGAACATCAAGCAGGACTAGACAGAGGTTTCAGCACCATGGCCGCAGACAACCGGGCAAGCACTCCCAGCAGCACTTTCGCCGGCCGGATCGGCAGGACGCTCAGCGAGTCCCTGCCCCACTGGAACACCCCGGTGCGCCCCGCCCCCGGCAGTCCCAACGTGGTCGTGATCCTGATGGATGACATGGGATATTCGGACCTCGGCTGCTACGGCGGCGAGATCGACACCCCCAACATCGACGCGCTCGCAGCCGGCGGCCTGCGGTTCACCAACTACACCACCGTGCCGATGTGCACCCCGGCGCGCGCCGCGCTGCTTACCGGGAAGAACCCGCACAGCGTGGGCTGCGGATGGCTGTCGCACAACGATCCCGGGTTCCCCGGTTACAAGGGCGAGATCTCGCCGGATGCGCCCACCCTTGCCGAGCTGATGCGTTCGCGAGGCTATTCGACGCTCGCAGCCGGAAAGTGGCACAACACCTACGACCGCAACAATTTCCCGGGCGGCGACACCAGTTCGTGGCCGATCCAGCGGGGGTTCGACCAGTTCTACGGTTTCATGGGGCCGGAGACCAGCTACTTCCAGCCGGACAACATGATGGAGGGCAACCATCCCGCGGATGTCCTGCGTTACCCGGAAGGGTACTTCGCACCGGACGACTATACCCAGCGCGCCCTCGAGTGGTTGACCCACCACCGGACCTGCGCCCCGGACAAACCCTTCTTCCTGTACCTCGCTTTCCAGACGCCGCACGGGCCGCTGCACGCGAAGCCCGAGGACCTTGCGCGCTACAAGGGACGCTACGACATGGGCTGGGATGCCGCCCGCCAGCAGCGCTACGACCGCCAGCGCGAAGCCGGCCTGATTGAACCGAATGCCGGGTTCGCGCCGCGCAATCCCGGGGTGCCGGCCTGGTCCGGTCTCAAGGCCGATGAGCAGGCGCTCTTCGCGCGCTACATGGAGATCTACGGCGCCCTCGTGGACAACGCGGACCAGAACATTGGCCGGGTGGTGGATTTCCTGCGCGAAACCGGCCAACTGGACAACACCCTCATCCTGCTCACGTCGGACAACGGGGCCAACGCCGTGGCCGGTCCCGCGGGCGTAATGAACCTTGTCGGGCGCCGCGTCGGCGCAGTGGAAGACATGGCCCTCAACCAGCGGTTGCTCAAGGAAGGCCGGGTCGGCGACGAGGACACGTACATTTGTTACCCGTCCGGCTGGACACAGGTCAGCAACACGCCGTACCGCTTCTTCAAGCGATTGCCCATGGCAGGTGGCATCCGAGTGCCGCTCGTAGCGCACTGGCCCAAGGGGATTCGCGACCAAGGCGCCTTGCGCCGCCAATGGGTCCACGTCACGGACATTGTTCCAACGCTGATGGAGCTCACCGGGACCTCCCTGCCGAAAGAATTCAACGGCTACAGCACGCGCGCCCTCGACGGCCGCAGCTTCGCGGGCATGCTCCAGGATGCCGAAGCGCGCGCGATACGAGACCGCCAGTATTACGAACTGCAGGGAAACCGCGCCTACATCTCCGGCGCCTGGAAGATCGTCTCCCTGCAGACTCCGGACAAGGACATCGACCTCGACAACTGGATGCTCTTTGACCTGGCGAAGGACCCGGCCGAAATCGAGGACCTGGCGCAAGCCCACCCCGACGTCGTGCGCCGGCTGGTCGCGGAATTCGATGCCGAAGCCGGTGCCAACTACGTCTACCCGATCGATACGCGCGACGAACGCCGCAATCCCCATGTGCCGCCCTACGAGCTGGATCGACTCCTGACACCGCGCGATTTCTACCGCACCGGGCAGTCGATTCCCTCACTCGTGGTCTCCCCGCTGGTTTGCGACCGTAGTTACGTGCTCAATGCAAAGTTCGACTGGGCCGCATGGAACGAGGGCATCATTTTTGCGCTCGGCGACCGCTTCTGCGGGCTGGTCGTGTTCGTCGAAGACGGCGCCCTGCACTGCATCTACCAGTGGTGGCACAGCCCCAGGACCCTCAGCCCCATCCCGCTGGCTGCGGGCCCGCAGGACTTCGAATTCAGCTACCGGGCCTTGGGCGCCCGCAAAGGCCACGCCACGCTATCTCTCAACGGCACCAGGCACCACCATGAAGCCGACCTGTCGCCGACGATGCTGCGCGTCCCGAGTTGCGGCATGAGCATCGGCGTTTCGCGCCGCCTGTCGGTGAGCGAACGCTACGAGCACCGGGGCGCGTTCGCGTATGGCGGCCGCATCGAGCGGGTTCGCATCGAGCCGGGCGAACTTGCCCCGGGCAGCATCCTCGAACCGAGCGAGGAAGTTGTTCAAACAAGGATGCGCGCGGCGACCGGGCCCGCCTGACCAAGATGTGCGACGGGTCCGGCGAAAATCGGCGAAACTTCGCCTCTCCGCAACGTCAGGCCTGCAACACGACCCAAGGAGTCGCTCCGTTGACTAAGCTGCCCTCCTCCACCCTGTTTTCTGCGGCGACGCCGTTGATGCGCGCAATCGTCATGGCCGTCGGCATCCTCGCCACCCAGGCGCAGGCGCAGGTATTCCCCGCCAAGCCGATCGTGATCGTGGTGCCTTTCTCCGCGGGCGGCACGCTGGATTCGGTTGCCCGCCTCGTCGGATCGAAAATGAGCGAGAGCCTCGGGCAGCCCGTGGTCATCGAGAACAGGACCGGCGCGGCCGGAAACATCGGCATCCAGTCCGTCGCAAAGGCCCCGGCCGACGGCTACACGCTGGTGACGGTGGCCAACAGCTTCGCGGTCAACCCTGCCGTGCGCACCGACCTGCCGTTCGACGCGGTGAAGGACTTCGCGCCGATCACTTCGCTCGGCATCACGCCGCACATCCTCGCGGCCCATCCTTCGTTCCCGGCCGGCACCGTGCGCGAACTCGTCGCGCTCGCGCGGCAAAAGCCCGACACTCTCACCTACGGCACGCTCGGGGAAGGCAGCTATTCGCACCTTGTAGGCAAGATGTTCGAGAAGGCCGCGGGCGGGATCCGGCTCGTGCAGGTGCCGTTCCGCGGTTCGGCCCCGAGCATCGTGGCCCTGCTCGGCGACCAGATCTCGATGGTGTTTGGCAACCTGCCAGAAATCCTTCCGTATACGAAATCCGGAAAGCTCAAGGGGCTCGCCCTCTCCGCGCTGGCGAGGTCGCCGCTCGTGCCGGACCTGCCGACCATGACTCAGGCCGGCTACGCCGGATTCCATTCAGAGTCTTGGTACGGCCTGGTGGCCCCGGCCGGTACACCACCCGAAGTCGTCACCCGGCTGCAGCGCGAAGTGGCGCGTGCGATGGCGCTTCCGGACGTGAAGGAAAGGCTGGCGGCGCAGGCCGTATTCGGCGGCGGCGAAACGCCCGAGGAGTTCGCGATCTCCCTGCGCAACCTGATGGCGGCCTATGCCGCCGTGGCGCGCGAAACCAACATCAAGGCCGCGCCCAACTGAACGGGCGGGCGATCAATTCAGAGAGAAGTTCACCGCTTTGATGGTCTTCGCCCACTTGTCGGTCTCGCTGCGCACCAGCGCGCCGAACTCCTCCGGAGTGGAGCCCTGCGGGTCGAGACCGTTGACCTTCATCCACTCGAGTACGTCCGGGGCCTTTACGGCGAGTACGGCTTCCTGCTGAAGCTTCATCACGACCGCTTTCGGCGTGCCCGTCGGGACCATCAGTCCGTACCAGGAGTTGAGCTCGAATCCCGGCACGGTTTCGGCTACCGAGGGGATGTCCGGCAGGTTGGAGGAGCGCTTCTGGGTAGTGACCGCCAGCGCGCGGATCTGCCCGGCACGCGCCTGCTGGATCGACCCTGACACGCCAATGAAGGAGTAGGAGATGCGTCCACCGATCATTTCCACCAGCGTCTGCGCGGATCCCTTGAACGGCACGTGCAGCGTCTTTGTGCCGGTCATCGAGTCGAGCATCGCACCGGCGAGGTGGCTGGTGCTGCCGACCCCGATCGATCCGTAGGTGAGCTGTCCGGGATTGGCTTTCGCGTAGTCGATGAACTCCTTGACGGTCCGCGCGGGGATGTCGTTGCGCACCACCAGCAGCAGTGGCGTTGCAACGAGCTGGCACACCGGCTCGAAATCCCTGAGGACATCGTAAGGCAGGTCCTTTTGCGTCGCCGGCGAGAGCGCGATCGGGCCGACATGGGCCAACAGCACCGTGTAACCGTCCGCCGGCGCCTTGGCCACGTAGCCGGTGGCGATCGTGCCGCCCGCGCCGAGCTTGGTCTCGATCAGCACGGCTTGGCCGAGGCGGGCCGCCATCTTGTTGCCGACCATCCGGGCGAGACCCTCGGCCGGGCCGCCGGCCTGATAGGGCTGGACAATGTGGATGGGCTTGGCCGGGTAGGCCTGTGCAAATGCGTGGCTGCAAACAGCAAGCGAAAATGCGAGAGCGGCAAATGCTTTCATGGGGCTGGGCGTTCCGCGAAGGATTCGGAGTGGTCGATGTGTGTGAGGGTAAGGCTTTCAGCGAGGTCGCCGTCCTGGTCGCGGACGGCGTCGAAGATGCGCTTGTGCTCGGCGAACGAATCGCGGCGGATCTTCCAGTCGATCTCGACATAGTACCGGCGGATGCGGGACTGCAGGTCCTTGAGGGACTCGCAGATGATGCGGTTTCCGACGGCCTCGGCGATCACCGAATGGAACCGGCTGTTGATGCGCGAATTGGACACGATGTCGCGCCGCCGGATGGATTCGTTGCCCTCGACGATGAGTTCGCGCAACTCGGCGAGTTGGCCGGCCGTGCGCCGCTCGGCGGCCTTGCGCGCCGAATAGGGCTCGAGCATGCGGCGCATCTCGAACACCTCGCGCAGTTCCTGCTCGGACAGAGTGCGTACATAGGTCCCTCGCCGAGGCATGGACTCAAGCCAGCCGTTCGCCACGAGCGCCTTGACGGCTTCACGCACGGGGATCTTGCTGATGCCGAAATGCGCCGCGATCTCGTCGATCAGCAGCCGCTCCCCGGGACGCAGCACGCGGGTGAGGATCGCCTCCAGCAGCATCTGCTGCACATGGCCCGGCAGGTTCCTGCTGTGGTCAGGCTTGGGGAGGCGGTGCAGGTTGGAGCGCGGGTCGGGGAGAGCAGCGCTGCCCTCGGCGGTAAGCATGGGCTCAATCTCCCTGTGAAATGTGGGCGAGAAGGGCATTCACGTCCGGCATCCCGGGCAGCCCCGCGAGGATGAGCGTTCCAAGTCCGTGCCGAATCATGTTCATGTGGTACTCCCTCGCTGTCTCATGCAGGTCGTTGCGTGGCCTCGCGTGAAGCGAGGTCGAGGACGGCTTCGATGATCTTGACGTAGCCGGTGCACCGGCAGACGTTGCCCCGGAGGTAGTGACGCACTTCGTCCTCCGTCGGGGATGGATTTGCCGAAAGCAGGGCCTTCACCGCAAGCACCATTCCAGGCGTGCAGAAGCCGCACTGCATCGCTCCATGGTCAACGAATGCCTGCTGCACCGGGTCGAGCGACTTAGCCGTGCCGAGCCCTTCGATGGTGACCACGCTGCGGCCTTCCATGTCCGCGGCAAGGGTAGAGCAACTCGAGGCCGGCAGCCCATCGACAAGGACGGTGCAGGCGCCGCAGGCCCCCAGGTCGCACGAGCGCTTCGTGCCACGCAAGCCGAACTGTTCGCGCAACACATCCACCAGCAGCTCGCGTGGCTCGATCCGGGCGCCGGCCGGCTCGCCGTTCAGGGTGAGTGCGAGGTCGATGGATTCCGGGCGCTCTTCACTCATTCCGCAATTTCCTTCATTCCCAATGCGGCCCGGGCCGCGCGCCGCGCGAGGACCCCGACCAGGTGGCGCTTGTACTCGGCGCTGCCGCGCAGGTCGTCATCGGCCTCGACGCCTGCCGCGGCCTGCGCTGCGCCCTCGTCCAGAGCGGCCAGCGCCTCCCGCGCGCCAAGGCCGTGCATCGCCTGCTCGACTGGCGCCAGTGCGGTCGGCCTCCCGCAGATCGACCCGACGCGGATGCGCCAGTCGTACCCCCGCTTGAGCGGCCGCGCGACCACCGCCACGCCGACGGCCGGCCGCTCGAGGTGGCCGAAGGCGCGGTACGCAGCAAGGGAGTGGGGCGGCAGCGGCGGCACCTCGATCCTCACCAGCACTTCGTCGTCTGCCCGCGCCGTAGACAACTCGCCCAGGATGAACTCCGACAAGGGCATCCTGCGCTCGCCCGCGGGACCGGCGAGGACCAGCTCTGCGCCTAGGGCGCAAAGCAGCGCGGGCGGATCGGCGTGCGGCTCGGCAAAGCACAGGTTGCCGCCGAGGGTACCGGCCGCACGCACCCGGATGTTGGCCACGTTGGCGCTGAGGGCGGCATACGCCGGGAGGTGCTGCAGGATCACTACGTTCCCGGCCAGTTCATGGTGGGTGCTCAGGGCCCCGATCGACAGGGTCCCGTCCGGCAGCACGGAAACCCCGCGCAGTTCGTCGATCCCTTTTAGGTCGACGATGTGCTGGTAGCTGAGCACCCGGGCCTTCATTGCGATCAGGAGTTCCGTCCCGCCCGCGTAGGGGCTCGCGTCGTCGCCGAACTTCGACAGCAGTTCGATCGCATCGGCGATGCGCCCGGGACGATGCAAGGTGAAGCGCTTGGGCAGCATCAGGCGACCCCCAGCTCGGCGCGCAGACGCTTTCCGAACTCGGCGAGGATCTCCTCGGTCTTCTTCTTGACGACGGGATAACCGAGCGAGGCCAGGCGCCCCGCTACCTGCAGAGTGGCGTCCACGGTGAGGCGCGTCCCGTTGGCTTCGGTCTTCTGCAACACCACGTCGAGCAGCACGTCAATGGTGGTACCGGTGAACTTGTCCCGGCCGCGCGCGCGCGACCGGACGCGGGAGGGGGCGACCATCTCTTCGACCTTCACCTCGGTCGGCACCTCCAGCTTGAACGGCCCGATCTTCTGCTTCATGACCGCGCCGTAGAGCACAAGCGGCTCCTTCTCCTCGACCTGCTCGCACCCAGGGATCAGCCGAGCGATGCGGGCGACGTCGAAAAAGATCGGCCAGATCGTCTCCGGGCTCGCGGGCAGGTCGAGATCCATGTGGAAGTTCACTTCCCGTCCCGCAGCTTGGCGAGCTTGGCGTCGCGCAGCGCGCGCCAGACTTTTTCCGGCGTGAGCGGCAGGTCGCGCAGGCGCACCCCGTGCTGGCGCGCAATCGAATTGGCAATGACCGGCGCCAAGGGAAGGATCGCGCCCTCGCCCATGCCGCGGGAACCCTCCGGCCCGGGACCGTCGCCGCTCTCGATCAGCACGGTATGGAATTCGCGCGGCGATTCGTCGATCGCCGGCACATGGTAGTCGACCATGCTCGCGTTGATGGGCTGGCCGTCCTCGTACACGAGCTCCTCGTAGAGGGTGTGCCCGAGCGCCTGAATCGCGGCGCCTTCGTCCTGGCCCTCGGCGGACTTGCGGTTCAGCACCTTGCCGACGTCGGCGACGCTGACGTAGCGCGTGAGCCGCGTCTCGCCGGTGTCCACGTCGACCTCCGCCTCGCCCACGCCGACAGCCGTTTCCCAGAAGAGCGGAGCGCGCACGAGGCTCCCGCCTTTGGAGCGCGGGGTAATTTTTCCGAGCCCGACGAACTCGCCGCTGTCGATGCCGTTGGCGCGCACCATGAGGTCGCGCAGGCTCGTGAACCCGTTCGGTCCGGCGAGGCCCCCGTCGGCGAGGACGTACGCGGACGCTTCGCCACCGAACAGTTCCGCGCCGAGCTCGCGCACCTCGCGGGAGATGTCGGCGCAGGCCTCTTCGACCGCGAGGCCCATGATCACCGTGGAGCGGCTCGCGCCGGTGGCCCAGTCATAGGGTGCAAGGTCGGTGTCGGGCGTGGCCACCTTGATCCGCGCCAGGGGCTGGGCCAGCACGCGGGCGGCCACCCCGCGGAGCACGCCGTGCGCGCCTTGGCCGAGTTCGATGGTGTTGGTCAGCACGAGGACCGAGCCGTCGATCTTCAGCCGGACGATCGCCGAACCGAGCGGCAGGATTCCCGGGTCACTGGCAGCAACCGCCACGCCGCACTTGTCTGCCCGTCCGCCAGCGTCAGACATCGCATCAAGGCCGCGCCGGAGCATGCCGCGCATGTCGACATCCAAGGGCCGCAGATCGGGACGCACAAGCCCGCCCTTGTCGAGCATGTTGCGCAGGCGCAGTTCCACTGGGTCGATCCCCAGTGCGTCCGCAATGGTATCCATCTGCGATTCCGTGGCCCACACGGCAGGCGGCCCGCCGATCGAACGGAACGCGGCGCCAGGCACGGTGTTCGTGTAGACCGCGTACGACTCCAGCTTGAGGTTCGGGATCCGGTAGGGTCCGATGGCGCGCACCGCCGCCTTGACCGCGACTGCAGGCCCGGTGTCGGCATAGGCGCCGCCGTTCATGATGACCTTGACCGACTTGCCGAGCAGTACGCCTTGCTCGTCGACTGCAGTCTTCAGTTCGATGTCGGCGCTCAGGCGCCGGCAGGTCAGCATCGATTCCGAAATGGAGAGGCAGACACGCACCGGCCGTTTGGCTTTCCAGGACAGCGCCGTCACGAGCGGGTCGATCTTGACCGAGGATTTCCCGCCGAACCCGCCGCCGACATAGGGCGTGATGACGCGGATCTTCGCGAGGTCCATGGAGAACAGCCGCCCGAGCACCTTCTGCACGGTGGTCGGCGACTGGGCGCCACTCCATACGGTGATCGAGTCGTCGCGGTAGTCGGCAACGACCACGTGCGGCTCCATCGCGGCGTGGACCACCATGGGGAAAGTGAACCGGTCTTCGAACACGCGATGCGCGGCCGCCGCGGCCGCATCGAAATCACCGTGCGCATACTCGTAGTGCTGGAAGATGTTGGTGCCTTCCACGGGCCGGGTCTCGCCGCGGAAGTAGAAATCCTTGAGCTTGTCCATCCGCTCGTGCAGCACCGGCGCGTCCGGCGCCATGGCCTCGACTGCGGAGGTCACGTAGGGGAGCGGCTCGTAATCGACCACGATCGCGTCGAGCGCCTCCTCGGCGGTGAATTCGTCGACCGCCGCCACCGCCGCCACGGGATCGCCGACATAGCGCACGCGGTCCAGCGCGATCAGCGGCCGGTCGCGCAGGTAAAGGCCCCAGTGCACGTTCATCCCGGCGAGGTCGGCACCCGTGAGCACCGCGACCACGCCGGGCATGGCCAGCGCAGCCGAAACGTTGATGCCCGTGATGCGCGCGTGGGGCAGCGGGCTGCGCAGGATGCGGCCGTGCAGCATGCCTGGCACGACCACGTCGCTCGCGAACTGCGCAGCGCCGGTCACCTTATCGAGGTAGTCGCCGCGGATCTCGCCGGTGTTGTGCAGGTGTTTCGCCGCATCCATGGTGGAGCCGGGATCGATGGGTAGAATGTGAAATAAAGTATACTATATTTGATCAACGCGTCCCATTCCCAACCTACTCCCATGCCCTCCACACCCCACGTCCTTATTGCCGGCGCCGGTATCGGCGGCCTGGCCGCTGCGGTATCGCTGCTCACACGCGGCATCGATTGCGACATCTACGAGCAGGCCCCGGAACTGAAGGAGGTAGGCGCGGGCCTGTGGCTCTCGGTCAACGGAGCCCGGGTGATGACCGCACTGGGGCTGGAAGCCGAAATCCGCGCCAGCACGATCGAGGCCGAGGAGCGCGTAGTGCGGCTTTGGGATAGCGGGCGCAAGTGGACGCTGTACAAGCAGGGCGTGTCGCCTGCGGCGCACGCGCCGTATGTCATGCTGCGCGCGCAACTGCACCGGATCCTGATCGACGCCGCCGAACGCCTGAAGCCCGGGATCATCCATCTCAACCGCCGCTGCACAGGGTTCACCCAGCAGGGTGACAGCGTGACGGTCGACTTCGCAGACGGCAGCCAGGCCACAGGCAACATCCTCATCGGCGCGGACGGCATGCACTCGAAAATCCGCGAGAAGGCTTACGGGCAGATCCCCGGACGGTTCACCAACGCGCTCGCCTGGCGCGGCCTGGTGCCAATGGACCGCCTGCGGCCACACCATCGGGACCGGATCGTCGCCACCTGGATCGGCCCGAACGCGCACGTTTCGGCCTACCCGGCCCGCTGGCAGGACGCCGACCTGATGACGTTCTCCGGGCAGGTGGAACGCAGCGACTGGCAACTGGAGTCCTGGAACGAGACGGGAACGGTGGCCGAGTGCGTGAAGGACTTCGCCGGCTGGCACGAGGACATCGTCGAGATCATCGAGAACACCGAGTCGCTGCACAAGTGGGGCCTCTTCGTACGCGAGCCACTGAAGCAATGGACCACCGGGCGGGTCACCTTGCTCGGGGACGCCTGCCATTCGATGGTGCCCTACCTTGGACAGGGCGTGAACATGGCCCTCGAGGACGCACTCGTGCTTGCTCGCTGCATACAAAGCCATGCGGGCGACGCCGAAACGGCGCTCAAGCGCTACGAAGCCGAACGTTTGCCGCGTACAACCCAGGTCGCGGCCCGATCCGCGGACATGCAGTACACGTTTCACAATCCAGCGCTCGCAAAGCCCGAAACTGCGGCAGCATATGTGGACTCGCAGTGGAGTCCGGAAAAGTCGCGGGCGCGCTATGACTGGATCTACGGCTACGATGCTACGCAAGTCCCCGTCTGAAGCCATGAGGAGAGACAACCCGTGAGTGCAACCGCAAAGCGTCCCTGGGACGGCGTGGTCTCCGAGGCGGACCTCGAGGTCTACCGCAAGGCCGGCTTCGGCCGCACCGGCGGACTCGGCAAGCGCCCAGTGCTGCTCGTCATCGACGTGCAGTACCGCACGGTGGGGAATGCCCCGAAACCGATCCTCGAGTCGCTGCAGGACTACCCCACCAGCTGTGGCGAATACGGCTGGCGCGCCGTCAGCCAGATCGAAAAGCTCGTGCAGGTGTTCCGGCGCCACAAGCTCCCGATCATCTACCCGTCAATCGCCCCGAAGACGCCGCGCGACATGGGGCGCTTTGCCAACAAGATGCCTTCGGCACCGCAGGACAATCCCAAAGCCTTTGAGATCGTCGAGAGCATCGCCCCGGCACCCGACGACATCATCCTGTACAAGCATTTCTCCAGCGCCTTCTTCGGCACGGCACTGGCCACGCATCTCGTGCGTCTTGGCGCCGATTCGCTGGTCCTGACCGGGTGCACCACGAGCGGCTGCGTGCGCGCGACTGCGGTCGACGCGTGTTCGCTCGACTACCGCATCGTCGTCCCCGAAGACGCGGTCTACGATCGTGGGCAGGTGTCGCACGCGGTAAACCTGTTCGACATCGCCAACAAGTACGCCGACGTCGTGCCGACCGCAGAGGCCGTGCAGATGGTCGAAAAGGCCGTACAGCCGGCGTGAGGGCGATGCACACGGCGCTCCGGGCGGCCGTAGCGGGCCTTGCCCTACTCCTCGCTCCCCCGGCCGGAGCGCAGGCCTACCCGGACAAACCAGTTCGCATCATCGTGCCGTTCCCTCCCGGGGCGACGATCGACTTCCTCGCCAGGCTCCTCGCGCAGAAGCTGGGCGAAGACTGGGGCGTCAATGTTTTCGTGGAGAACAAGAGCGGGGCGGGCGGCATTGTCGGCATCGATGCAGCCGCCAAATCCATGCCCGACGGCTACACCTTCGTCTGCGTTGCCAACAGCTTTGCCGCCAACCCTGTGCTGCGCAAGGACCTGCCGTACGACACGTTCAAGGACCTCGCCCCCGTCACGCTGGTCGGCGTGACGCCGCACGTCCTCGTGGCCTTCCCCGCGTTGCCCGCCAATACGGTCACGGAACTGGTCGCGTACGCAAAACAGCAGCCGGGCAAGGTGACCTACGCGTCCTTCGGGAGCGGCACCACGCCCCACCTGGCCGGCGAGACGCTGAAGAGCATGGCCGGCATCGACATCGTCCACGTACCCTATCGTGGGCAGATCCCCGCGCTGGCGGACGTGATGGCCGGGCAGGTGTCCATGACTTTCGGGAACCTGCCCGACGTGATGCCGCAGGTTGCCGCGCGCAAGCTGAAGGCGCTCGCCATTGCGACGCTGCAGCGCTCGGCGCTGGCACCGGAACTGCCCACGCTGGGCGAGGCCGGGTTGCCCGGGTTCACTTCGGACTCCTGGTTCGGCATCGCCGCTCCGGCGAAGACCCCGCCGGCCGCGGTCCGGAAGATGCAGACGCAGGTCGCGGACATTCTCAGGCGACCCGACGTAAAGAGCAGGCTGCATACGGCGGGCGTGGAACCTTCGGGCAACACGCCCGAGCAATTCGGGACGTTCCTGCAGGAACAAATGGCGAAGTACGCCGCAATCATCAAGGCGGCCGGCATCAAGGCGGAATGACATGGGCAGACAAACTCGCGTACTGATTGCAGGGGCCGGCATCGGCGGACTGACGGCAGCGCTCTCGCTGCTGCAAAAGGGCTTTGCCGTCGATGTCTTCGAGAAATCGCCGGAACTTGGCGAAGTCGGCGCGGGCCTGCAGAACAGTCCTAACGCCGTGCGCGTGCTGCACGCGCTCGGCCTGTCGGGCGAAGTCAACGCCGCGTGCTTCAATCCGCGCGGGCGCGAGATGCGCCTGTGGGACACGGGCGAAAGCTGCAGCGTCCCGACGCGAAGTGCCGACATGGTGGAGAAGTTCGGCTTCCCGCACCTCACCATGCATCGCGCGGACCTGCACCGGATCCTGGCCGATGCGGTCCGCAAGTTCCCGTCGGCCCGCATCCACCTCGGTGCGGCCTGCATCGGCTTCGAACAGGACGCGGACGGCGTGGATATCCTCCTTGAGGGCGGCGGGCGCGTGCACGGCGATGCGCTGGTCGGCTCGGACGGTATCCACTCCTCCGTGCGCAAGCAGCTGTTTGGCGCGTCCAAGGCCCAATTCACCGGCGGACTGGCCTGGCGCGGCGTGATCCCGGTGGAACGCCTGCCGAAACCCATGCGCCAGCGCCTCGGGCAGAACTGGATCGGCCCCAAGGGCCACTTCATCGTGTACCCGATCCGCCGCGGCGAGCTCATCAACGTGGTCGGCCACACCGAGCGCGACGACTGGCAGATCGAATCGTGGATCGAGCACGGCGACCCGGCGGAGTTCGCCGCCGATTTCAAGGGCTGGCACGAGGAAATCCAGATCCTGATCCGAAACATCGACATCCCTTACAAGTGGGCGCTATTCCTGCACCCCACTCTGCCCGAATGGTCGGTCGGCCGCGTCACCCTGCTCGGGGATGCCTGCCACCCGATGGTCCCTTACCTCGCACAAGGCGCGAACATGGCGATTGAAGACGGGTTCGTCCTTGCCCGCGCGATGGCGGCTTACCCCGGCGACGTGCCGGACGCACTGCGCTGCTACTCCGCGGCGCGCATTCCCAGGACCACGCGCGTGGTCAACGATTCATCCGAAAACGTGAAGCGCTACCACCACCCGGCGCTGTCCGATCCCGCCGCGGCGAAGGACTACGTGAGCCACGCGTGGAACGAGCAGCAGGACCTGCGCGCCTGGATCTTTGCCTACGACGCCACCACCGCGCCGCTCGGCGCAACGGCCTGATGCCCATGCCCACCCCAGCCAGCACCTTCCTGTACGGCGCGCATGTCCGCTCGAATGGCATCCGCCAGCACTATCTCCGCTTCGGGGGACGCGGCACCCCGCTGATCCTCGTGCCCGGCATCGTCAGTCCGGCCGCGCTCTGGGCGTTCGTCGGCGAGCGTCTCGGACAGACCTATGACACCTATGTGATGGATGTTCGCGGGCGCGGCTTGTCCGAAAGTGGTCCGCACCTGGATTACGGGCTCGGCGCCTGCGCCGACGACGTGATTGCGTTCGCACGGACCCTCGGGCTCACGGGCTACATCGTGCTCGGTCACTCGATGGGCGCGCGCATCGCGGTCCGCGCGGCGATGCGCGCAGGCCCCGAGCTCGCCCGGCTGGTGCTGGCGGACCCGCCGGTGAGCGGCCCGGGCCGCCGGCCTTATCCCTCACCGCTCAAGGCCGTGCTGGACCTCATCGATGCCGCACAGCGCGGCGAAGCGGAAGCCGCCCTGCGCCGGCCGGGCGTAGCACCGTGGCCGGAACCGTTGCTCAAGGTGCGCGCCGAATGGCTGCATACCTGCGACCCGCGCGCCGCGACCGAGGCCAGCCGGAGCTTCCACGAAGACGACATGCATGCGGACATCCCGAAGATCAAGGTGCCATGCGCCCTGATCATGGCAGGCAAGGGCGGCGTGATCCTGCCCGAGGACGAGGCCGAGATCCGCAAGCTCGCCCCGGCCATGGACATGCGCCGCATTGCAGGGGCCGGGCACCAGATGCAGGTCGATGACCCGGAAGGATTCTTCGCCGCACTGGGCTCCGTGCTCGGGCAGGCACTTTAGACCAGGAGAGGACCATGGCTGTCGATTCCGAAATGCTCGAGCTGTTCCGGGCCGAACTTGAACTTTGCAGGGTGCACGAGGGCGAAGTAGTCGCGGTCCTCACTGCGGGCAACGAATGGCCCGACTATGCGCAGGCCTTCATGCTGGCCGCGCAGGGGCTGGGCGCGACGGCCTTCCACGTCAACGTGCCGCGCAACAAGCCCCGCGTCGCCGGCGTGCAGGGCCGCCACCCGCTGGCCGGGAACCAGGCCGCCATCGACACCCTGAAGCGCTGCGACATGGTCATCGACATGCTCGGCCTGCTGTTCTCGGTCGAGCAGGCCGAGATCCAGGCGGCGGGGGCGCGGATCCTTCGCGTGATGGAGCCCCTCCACATCCTGAAACAGATGTTCCCCACCGAGGACCTGCGCAGGCGCGTGGAGTTCGCGCGCGAGCTGCTGATGAAAGGCAAGGTGATGCACATCACCTCCCCCGGCGGCACTGACGTCGTCTACAAGCTCTCGCAGTACCCGGTGATCTCGGAGTACGGCTACACCTACGAGCGCGGGCGCTGGGACCACTTCCCGTCCGGCTTCTCGTTCACACAGGGCAGCGACGGCGAGGTCGACGGCACGGTCGTGCTGATGCCGGGCGACATCTTTGCCGCGTTCAAGCGCTATGTGCAGACCCCGGTGCGCCTGAAGATCGAGCGCGGCTATGTCGTGGACATCAGCGGCGACGGGATGGACGCCACGCTCATGCGCAGCTACATCGAGAGCTTCAACGACCCGCGCGGCTATGCGGTCTCGCACATCGGGTGGGGCCTGAACGAGCGCGCGAACTGGCACCACTTCGCGGCCAGCCAGCAGCTCTCCAGCGAGCACGTCATGAACGCGCTGTCGTTCTACGGCAATGTGCTGTTCTCGACCGGCCCGAACACCGAGCTCGGCGGCAAGAACGACACGCCCTGCCACATGGACCTGCCGATGCGTGGGTGCAGCCTCGTGCTCGACGGCGTGCAGATCCTCGACAAGGGCCGGGTGGTGCACCCGGAAATGTCCGTCCCCGGGCGCTAGTGCACGCGAGTACCGGACCTCAATGAAACCCGCACGATTCAAGTACAGGCGGACCCACGACCTCGGCGAGGCGTTCCGGCTGCTGGAGGACGGCGGGGCCGATGCGCGCGCGCTGGCCGGCGGGCAGAGCCTCGTTCCGGCGATGAACCTCAGGCTGGCGCGGCCAACCCTGCTGGTCGACCTCAACCGCATTCCCGGGCTCCGGGGTCTCAGGGCAACCGAAGACGGGACCGTGATTGCCGGTGCGCTGACGCGGCACAGCGACTTCGAATTCAGCGACCTCGTCGCGCAACGTCTCCCGATACTGCGCGCCGCTATGGCCGGTGTGGCCCATCCCGCGATCCGCAACCGCGGGACGATCGGGGGCAGCCTCGCCCATGCGGATCCCGCAGGCGACTGGCCCGCTTTGTGCGTGGCCTGCGATGCACAGTTGGTGCTGAACTCGCGCCGTGGCGAACGCATCGTGCCCGCCACCGAATTCAGCCGGGGCTTTTTCTCCACTGCACTCAGCCATGCTGAGCTGATCACCGAAATCCGCTTTCCTGCCTGGCCGCGAAACCGTCACTGGGGACACCAGAAGATGGCACGTCGCCGCGGTGATTTCGCGATCGCCGGGGTCATCGCCGTGATCGACCTCGGCGACGGGGGACAGGTGTCCCGCGCCCGAATCGTGGTATTCGGCGCTACGGATGCACCCCTCGTCGCGCACGAAGCTGGCGCGCTGGCCGTGGGCCGTGCTCCCGCGGCGATCGATGCCAATGCGGTCGGCAAGGCCGCCGCCGGCGTCGCGCCTTTCCACTCCGACTTGCACGCGTCTGCGACCTACAAGCAGGAGCTCGTGCAAACATTAGCCTGCCGCGCAATCGCGCAGGCGTTGGCCGGGAGCAACATGGCATGACCGACGACGCCGTCCCCATCCGCCTCACCGTCAACGGGCAGGCCGTGACCGCCACCGTCGAGCCGCGCATGGCGCTGGCGGACTTTCTGCGCGAACGCCTGCGCCTCACTGGCACCCATCTCGGCTGCGAGCATGGCGTGTGTGGCGCCTGCACCATCATGGTCGACGGCGAGGCCGTCCGGTCATGCCTGATGTTCGCGGTTCAGGCGGACGGGGCGACCGTGACCACGATTGAAGGCGTGGCAAGCGAACAGTCGCTGACGCCCCTCCAGGAAGCGTTCCGGCGCCACCACGCACTGCAATGCGGGTTCTGCACGCCTGGCATGGTCATTTCGGCCATGGCACTCCTCGAACGCTGCCCACACCCGACACCCGACCAAGTCAGGGACGCGCTTTCGGGAAACCTCTGCCGGTGCACCGGCTACATCCCCATCGTCGAGGCGGTCATCGACGCCTCCCGGCAACCCTAGAAGGACATCCCAATGCTGATCCCGGTACGACGCCTTGTTGCCCACCTGCTCGCCACCCTGATGATGCTCCCGGCGATCGCACAGGGGCAGGACCCGGCTGCCGACTATCCCAACAAGCCGGTGAAATTCCTCACGGCCTTCCCGCCCGGCGGGGGCACCGACCTGCTTGCGCGCCTGCTGGCGACCCAGCTGACGCGAACGATGGGCCAATCTTTCGTCGTCGAAAGCCGCCCGGGCGCGAGTGGGGTGATCGCAACGCAGGCCGTGCTCAGCGCAGCACCGGACGGCTACACGATCCTGGTCGGCGGCAGCGGCCCGATGGTGTTCAACCCGATCGCCTTCCCCGAACTACCGTATGACGCCAATGACCTGGTGCCCGTCACCATTATCGGCTCGTATCCGCTCGTCATCGCCGCCAAGAGCGCGCTGCCGGTGAAGACGATCGCCGACATGATCAAGGTGGCAAAGGAGAAGCAGGGCAACATGACCTACGGCTCGCCGGGAGCCACCTTCCAGGTACCAATGGAACACCTGAACAAGCTGGCCGGCATCCGAATGACCATGGTGCCGTTCAAGGGTGGCGGCCCGGCGGTGCAGGCGGTGATGGCCGGGGACATCGACCTGTTCATTTCCGACCTGGCCAGTGTGGCGAGCATGCAGAAGTCGGGCAAGGGGCAGCTGCTTGCGGTCACCACGGCCCGGCGAAACCCCCTGTTGCCTGATGTACCAACCGTTGCCGAATCCGGCATTTCCGGGTTCGAGGCGAGCGCCTTCGCCGCGCTCGGCGCACACCGGAAGGTGCCCCCTTCCATCATCCGCAAGCTGCAGCAGGAAGTGGCGAAGGTGCTGGCGCTGCCGGAGATGAGCGACCGATTTGCACAAATCGGCATCGACCCGGGCGGGATGTCGCCGGAAGACACGGCAGCGCGGATCAAGCGCGAAATCGATCTATATCGCCCGATTGCGCAGGGGGCCGGGGTACGGGTCGGGCAGTGAACAACAGAGAGACGCCCGCCGGCCGCTCGCTTGTTGGCCGCTCGCTTGTCGGTCGCTCGCTCGAGCGGCGCGAGGACGCGCGGTTCCTGTCCGGGCACGGGTGCTTCGTCGACGACATCCAGCGCCCCGGCATGCTGCATGCCGCCGTGGTCCGCAGCCCGTTGGCATCAGCACGCATCAAGTCGATCAACGTCTCGGCCGCGCTGGCCCTGCCGGGCGTGGTGGCTGTCTACTGCCACAGGGACATCGATACGGGCGTCAAACCGATCCCCCTCGGGGCCTTCACCCCTTTGCCGGGGTTTGCGCGCTTCCTGCAGACGCCGATCGCCCATGACCGGGTGGTGTTCGTGGGAGAACCGGTTGCGCTCGTTGTCGCCGAAGATCGCTACATCGCGGAAGACGCACTCGAACTGGTGGAGGTCGACTACGAGCCGCTGGAGGCCGTTGTCGACGTCCACGCCTCACGCGAAGGAAAGGTCCTGGTCCACCCGGCGCAGGGCACCAACGTCGCGACAAACTACAGCGTCTCCCGCGGGAAAGCGGACGAGGCATTTGCGCAGGCCGCCTACACCCGCAAGGAAACGCTGAAGGTCCACCGCCACAGCGCCGTGCCGCTAGAAACGCGGGGGCTGGTGGCGGAGTGGGATGCCACCGCCTCGATGCTCAGGGTCTGGGGTGCGACGAAGCTCCTTTTTCGCAACCGGGAAATCCTCTCCGGCATGCTCGGCCTGCCGGAAGCGCAGGTCGAACTCATCGAGGTCGATGTCGGGGGCAGCTTTGGCGTGCGCGGCGAGTTCTATCCCGAGGACTTCCTCGTCCCCTACGCCGCACGCAGGCTCGGCCGGCCGGTCAAATGGGTCGAGGACCGGCGCGAGCACTTCATGGCCAGCAACCACTCGCGCGAGATGGAGTGCACGCTCGAGATCGCAGTCGATGCAGACGGGATCATCCTCGCGCTCCGCGGCGCGCTGATGATCGACATGGGCGCCTACGTCCGGCCCAACGGAGGCGTCGGCCCCGGCAAGGTATCCCAGTTCATGTGCGGCCCCTACCGGATCGAGCACGCCGCTTTCGATGTCACCGCGCTGATCACGAACAAGACCCCGGTCGGCTCCTATCGCGGTCCCGGCCGCTACGAATCGAGCTTCTTCCGCGAACGCATGGTCGACCTGGCTGCAGCGGATCTCGGGATCGACCCGGCCGAGTTCCGCATGCGCAACCTCATCAGGCCGGAGCAAATGCCCTGGCATGCGGGCTCGCTCGTCCCTGGCGCACCACCGACGGTCTACGACACCGGCGACTACCCGGCGGTATTGGCTGAGGCGCTGCAGGCCTTCGATTACGGCGGGCTCGCCCCGCTGCGTGGCAAAGACAAGGACGGCCGGCTGCACGGGGTCGGGATCGGGTGTTTCGTGGAGTCGACAGGCGGCGGTCCGGGTGAAACAGCCCGGATCCGCGTTTCCGACTCAGGGCAAGTTCATCTCTATATCGGGTCCTCTTCCGCCGGGCAGGGCCACGAAACCGTGCTCGCCCAGATCCTCGCCGACGAACTGGACACCACGGCCGATGCGATCACAGTTTTCCACGGCACCACTTCGTACGTGACAAAGGGCTGGGGCACTTACCACAGCCGCTCGGTCGTGATGGGCGGCAGCGCTATCCTGCTTGCCGCAAAGAAGTTGCGCGATCAGATCCTCGCGGTACAGGCGCACAAACGGCAGTGCGCCGTCGACGACCTGACATGGGGGCAGGACGGGACGGTCCGGAGCAGGGACGGAACGCTCGCAGTGACGCTCGCGGACCTCGCGAAGGATGCCGCTGCCGACCCCGCGCTGCAGGAGGCTCTGGAGGCTTCCGCCACCTACACGAGCAGCGAGCTAACCTACACCTTCGGAACGCAGATTGCGCACGTTGCGGTCGACCCGGCGACAGCCGCAGTAGAAGTGGTGCGCTTCCTCACCGTCGAGGACGTGGGTCGCATGATCAACCCCGCCGTCGTCCATGGCCAGACGATCGGCGCCTCGGTCCAGGGCCTGGGATCGACCTTCCTTGACCACTTCGTCTACGACGCGTCCGGGCAGTTGCTGACGGGCAGCTTCGCGGACTACCTGTTGGCGACCAGCACGGACTTCCCCTGCGTCGAGGCCCTCTCGCTTGAACGTTCGAAGGCCTTGTCGAACCCGCTGGGCGCAAAAGGAGCCGGAGAAGGCGGTATCGCTGCGACAGGGGCCGCGCTTGCGAACGCCGTCGAGGACGCGCTCCGCTCGACCGGTGTCAGAGTGCTCGCCCTGCCGCTGTCCCCGGACAATATTGCGGCACTGCTCCGTGCAGCCCGGGCCTGTAAGCCGCCCGCGGTGGCGGACGATTGAAATAAAATACCACGGGTATTCCCGGAACTTCATCTGGAATAAACTACCCGGCAAAAGCGTTATTACCAAGGGTCCGACTCGATCCCATCCGCCTCAGGAGATGCTCGTGCGCAGAGAAGACTTGCTTGGCGATTTCCCCAACCCCCTGGACGATCCGCCCTTCAACAGCCTCGTGCCCGAGGCGGGCCTCGACCGGCGCGGCTTCAACGCAGACTACCGTCCGAGCTACCGCAAGAACGAATCGGAGGACGCCTGGAAGCGCGCGTTCGCCTGGTTCAAGAAGCACGGCGTCGCCTGAACGGTGCGGCGCCCAACCCCGCAGTAACCACCCCATAACCACGAGAGGGAGTACCGCACGTGCAGAACAACCAAGCCGCCCACCTGCTCGAAGACCCGCACTTCAAGAGCCTGGTCCCGGAAGTCAAAGTCACCCGTCGCAGCTTCATCACCGGCAGCGTCGCCGCCGGCCTCGCCAGCGGGTTCGCGCTAAGCGCGGGCCCGGCGGTCGCCCAAACCGCGATCAGCACCTCGGCCGACGGCCTCAGGGCCGAGGACATCAAGATCGCAGTCGAAGGCGGCCAGATGCCGGGATACGCAGCGATGCCTGAAAAGCCCGGCAAGCGCCCGGTCGTGATCGTAGTGCCGGAAATCTTCGGCATGCACCGCTACCAGCAGGACATCTGCCGGCGCCTCGCCAAGCTCGGCTATTTCGCAGTCACGCTCGACCCGTACTTCCGCAAGGGCGACCTGGCGAAGATGACCGATATCAAGCAGGTGCTGCCGATCGCCAACGCGCTGGAAGACAAGACGATGCTCGCCGACCTCGACGCGCTGGTCGCGTGGATCGAGAAGCAGCCGAATGCCAACGCAAAGAAGATCGGGATCACCGGCATGTGCCGCGGCGGGCGCACGGTGTGGATGTACACGGCGCACAGCAAGAAGATCAAGGCGGGCGTGTCCTGGTACGGCGGCCTGAACCCCATGCCGCCGGCCATGCCGCAGACCCCGCTGGACATCGCCGACCAGCTGAACGCGCCAGTGCTGGGCCTGTACGGTGGCGACGATGCGGGCATCCCGGTGGTGATGGTCGAGCGCATGCGCGCCGCATTGCTCGCCTTCGGCAAGGAAAAAGAGTCGATGATCCACCTCTACGACGGCATGCCGCACGCCTTCCACGCCGACTACCGGCCG
>Ga0214919_10002783_pt1 | contig 27074 bp, 24 predicted proteins | sample LL1503_MetaG_FD_177994 | JGI IMG/M metagenome (GOLD analysis project Ga0214919, IMG submission 177994) | Freshwater microbial communities from Lake Lanier, Atlanta, Georgia, United States - LL-1503 | ecosystem: Environmental > Aquatic > Freshwater > Lake | place: USA: Georgia | collected...
TTCTGCCGGGTGCCCAAGTCAGACCCTGATCGCGCTTATCCGTATGTCTGTCCGGCAGGGTTTTGGACCATCGGGTACGGCCATCTTTGCGATGCCAAGCATCCGCCGATCACCATGGAAGAGGGCGAGGCTTATCTTGCTGCTGACATGGCCGACGCGCTGAAGGCCACGCTGCGCTACTGTACGGTGCTGGCAACTGAGCCAGAAGGACGGCTTGCGGCCATTGTTGATTTCACATTCAACCTTGGTGCTGGCCGGTTGCAGGCGTCAACGCTTAGGAGGCGTGTCAATCAGCGTGACTGGCCAGGTGCTGCGCATGAGTTACGGCGGTGGGTTTACGGTGGTGGGCGAGTGCTACCTGGCCTGGTGCTGCGGCGGGAGGTTGAGATTCAGCTGCTGGTTTGAATACCGGTAATTGCTTCTGCAAACGCCAAGGACACCAATCAAAAGGAAACGTTTGCAGTTCAATCAATTTATATTTTTTATTCGACCCCGACTTCATCACCCTTGTTGGTGGTGAATTCGGGGTCTTTTGTCGTTTCTACCTGGCAACTTACTAAGTTTTTAGATCTTGACTTGCACGCTAACCAGAGCGTTCATGCAGTCATGAAAAAAATTCGTACCAAAAGTGGCACCAACCCAGGTGCCGGTCTATGACGCCCCGACTTCTGACCACCCAAGAAGCTGCCGAGCGCTTAGGCCTGACTCCCGGCAGTTTGCTGGAGCTGCGTTGGCAGGACGATGGCCTGCCAATTTTCCAAAAGGGGCTGGATGTCCATTACCGCCTTGAAGATCTAGAGGCTTTTGAGCAACGCGAGTTGCGTCAACTTTTAAAGCAGGTCTTGCTGCACGAGCAGCCACTTCCCCTGATTCGCTCAATTGCCCGCTCGCTAGCCTTGGCGGTCAACACCTTGGGTGTTGAGCGCGATCCGGTTTTCTCCATAACGCAACGGGAGGACTTAAAACCTGCGCCAAAGGTTAACCCTTCCAAGCTGACCTCTGAAAAACAAGAAATTGTTTCGGTATCCCTTCCTCCTACCTTAAACCCCAAACCCGACCTGAGCCTCCCGCCCAATACCTCTTGGTATTTGGTGCACACCAAAGCACGCCAAGAAGAAACCGCACTCACTAATTTGGAGAGGCAGAAGTACCGCTGCTACATGCCCATGCTTCATTTCGAAAAAATCCGTCGCGGCAAGAGCGTGATTGTCGAGGAGCCCATGTTCCCAAGTTACGTCTTCGTGCAACTTGACAACAGTGGTAATGGTCAAAGTTGGACCCCCATCCGCTCAACGCTTGGTGTGCGTGAGCTTGTACGTTTTGGCGGCCAGTCCCCCAGGGTCGACCCAGACTTGATCGTTGCGTTGCTTGAACGCGAGCACATGCAACAAGCCAACCCTCAGGCGCTGTTTGCAGCGGGCAACAAAGTGGTGGTGATGCAAGGCGCTTTTGCAGGTATGGAGGCGATTTACCAAACGGCAGATGCCGAACGCCGCTCCATGATTTTGTTGAACATGCTCAACAAACCCGTGCAAATGCGCATTGAGACCAGCCTTTTGCGAAAGGTCGGCTGAATGTGCAAAAACGACTTGATAGATCTTGGCTTTCAAAGCCAACATGGCCCGAACGAAAAAATCTTCGACAACGTAAAACCGCAAAAGCGCAACCACCACGGACACCAACCCACAGACCATGACAATTGAAGAAGTTACCAAGCAATTCAGAGCCGCGCAGTATGTGCGCATGTCCACCGAGCACCAGCAATACTCCACCCACAACCAGGCCGACAAGATCTTGGAATATGCCGAGCGGCGAGGCATTGAAATCGTACGCACCTATGCAGACGAGGGCAAAAGTGGCCTGTCCATTGGTGGCCGCGCATCCTTGCAAAAGCTCATCGCCGATGTCGAGTCGGGGGCGGCAGACTTCAATTTGATCTTGGTCTACGACGTCAGCCGCTGGGGTCGGTTTCAAGACGCTGATGAATCCGCATATTACGAATACATCTGCAAACGCCAAGGCATCTCTGTGGCGTATGTTGCTGAGCAATTTGAAAACGATGGCTCACCGGTTTCCACCATCGTCAAAGGCGTCAAACGCGCCATGGCAGGCGAGTACAGCCGCGAACTTTCAGCAAAAGTTTTTGCAGGCCAGTGCCGCCTGATTGAGATGGGGTTTCGACAAGGCGGTCCTGCAGGCTTTGGCTTACGCCGGGTGTTGATTGACCAAACGGGTGCAATCAAAAGCGAGCTCAAGTATGGCGAGCACAAGAGCTTGCAAACCGATCGTGTCATCCTCATGCCCGGGCCTGAGCACGAAATTACCATCGTCCACCAGATGTTTCGCTGGTTCATCGAGGACGATGCACCTTTAAGCGACATCGCCAAACGACTCAACGCGCAAGGCGTTGTGACCGATTACGGCCGCACGTGGAACTACTGCACCGTGCGTCAGGTCCTCACCAACGAAAAGTACATCGGCAACAACGTCTACAACCGCCGCTCTTTTAAGCTCAAGAAAAAGCACGTCAACAACCCACCTCCCATGTGGATTCGCAAGGAGGGGGCGTTTGAAGGCATCGTTCCGCTGGAAACCTTCCTCAAAGCCCAAGAGGTGCTGGCCGAGCGCACCCGCCGCTACAGCGACGAAGAACTGCTGTTTCACCTCAAGCGCCTGTATGCCGAATGCGGCACCTTGTCAGGTCTGATCATCAACCAGGCCCCTGGGTTGCCGTGTGCCATCACCTTTGCCCAGCGCTTTGGCAGCCTCAGCCGGGCCTACGAGCTGGTGGGGTTTCACTCCTCACGCGATCAGGGCTTCATTGAGGTCAATCGGCGGCTGCGCCAACTGCACCCCGAGATCGTGCGGCGTACCGAAGAAACCATTGCCGAGCTGGGCGGCAGCGTTCGCCGAGACGGCAAAACTGATTTGCTGACCCTCAACGACGAGCTGGTGATCAGCCTGGTGCTGGCCCGCTGTCAAACCGCTGCCAACGGCCACCAGCGCTGGCGCATCCGGCTTGACCCGGCGAAGTTCGACCCGGACATCACCATCGCCATCCGGCTCGACGCCGCCAACACCCACGAATTGGACTACTACCTGCTGCCCCGGCTGGACTTGCCGGAGCAGGAAATCCGCGTCAGCAACAAGAACAGCGCCGACTTCGAATGCTTTCGCTTTGACGACCTGAACTTCTTCTACGGCATGTCCGAGCGGGAGCGACTGCAGCGCCGCATCTGACCCCACCACATAGCAAAACCATCCACCACCCAGAAAGGAAGCCCACCCATGACATCCAAACCACCCTGTCCACCCCAGAACAGGAGCCCATCATGCTGACCGGCACCCCCGAAACCGTCACACTCGTCCCGATCAATCGGATCGAGATCCTCAACTCCCGCGACCGCAACATGAAGGTCTTTGAGGAGATCGTCGACAACATCCGCACCATCGGCCTCAAAAAGCCCATCACCGTGGCCGAGCGCCCGGGTGACGATGGCAACCCGCGCTACGTGCTGGTCTGCGGCGAAGGGCGATTGAATGCCTTCCGCATCCTGGGCGAGACCCACATCCCCGCCCTGGTGGTGGACGTGAGCGATGAAGACGCCTTCATCATGAGCCTGGCCGAAAACATCGCCCGGCGCGGCTACCGGCCCCTGGAGATCCTGGCCGACATCGAGGTGCTGCGCAAACGCGGCTACAGCGCCGAGATCATCATCCAGAAGACCGGGTTGTCACCCAAGTACGTCAAAGACATCGTCTTCCTGCTCGACCAAGGGGAGGAAAGGCTGATCGAAGGCGTGCAGCGCGGCACCATCCCGCTCACCACCGCCCTGGAAATCGCCCGCGCCAACGAGAACATCAACACCAATGGGGAGGACGGCCAAGCCAACCTGGGCGACCTCCTTCAAGAGGCCTACGAAAACGGCCAGCTCAAAGGTCGCCAGATCATCGAAGCCAAGCGCCTGATCGAAAAGCGGCTGGAACACGGCCCCGCATCCCCCAACCGCGACCAGATCAAACCGCCCACTTCCAGCTACTGCCTGGTGCGCACCTACCAGCGCGAGGTCGAGCGCCAGCGCAAGATGGTCCTGAAAGCCGAGCATGCCCACCAACGCCTGCTGCTGGTGGTGCAGGGCCTCAAAAAGCTGTTCGCTGACGAGCACTTTGTGAACCTGCTGCGCGCCGAGGGTCTGGACACCCTGCCCAAGTATCTGGCCGAGCGGATCAACACCCTGGGCAGCGCCGCCATCCCGATGACACCGACCGCCCCCGAACCCGAAGGAGCCACGACATGAACCTGGCCATGAACCCCATGCAACCGAACCCGCGAAGCAACCTCACGGAGATGTACCCTGGCATCTACCAGTCCGGCCACGGCGACGAACACCACGACGGCCCCAACTTGCCAACTGCCCCCCTCAACACCCTGCTGGGCTTTGAGCTGGAGACCTACCAGGTGCCGCTGGACCAACTGCTGCCCAGCAAAAAGGTGCCCGACGGCGTGATGAGCACCCGCAAATACAAACAGATCGTCTCCAGCATCAACGAGGTCGGGTTGATCGAACCGCTGTCCATCCTGCACCCCGATGCCAAGAAGTCCGAGTACCTACTACTGGACGGCCACCTGCGGGTCCTGGCCCTGAAAGAGCTGGGCCTGCACGAAGCCCCCTGCCTGTTTGCCAAAGACGACGAGACTTACACGTACAACCACCGGGTCAACCGACTCTCCACCATCCAAGAGCATTACATGATCCGCCGCGCTATCGACCGGGGCGTGAGCAAAGAGCGGCTCGCCCGGGCGTTCAACGTCAACCTGAGCTCCATCAACCGGCGCATCAACCTACTCGAAGGCATCTGCCCAGAGGCCATCACCTTGCTGCAAGACAAGCAGTTCACCCCAGACGTCACGCGCATCCTGCGCAACATGAAAGCCGCCCGCCAGGTCGAGGCGGTGGAGCTGATGATCGCCAGCAACACCATCACTGTGGCGCACGCCGAGGCCCTGCTCAAGGCCACGCCGCCCGAGCAGCGCACCGACGTCAAGCCCGCCGAGCGTGAGAAAAAGACCGCGCCCATCGAACAGATTGAAAAGCTGGAGAAAGAGATGAGCCAGGTGCAGGAGAAGTACCAGGAGGCCGAATCCAACTACGGCTCCGACCTGCTCAACTTGGTGGTGGCCAAGAGCTACCTCACGAAGTTGCTGGCCAACGAGGCCGTCAAGAGCTACATCGGCCGCCACGAGCCCGAAATCCTGACCCACCTGGAGCTGGTGGTAAACACCGTCAGCATGGAAGAGGCGGTGCAGCAGCAACAGGAGGCGGAGGCCTGAACCCTTCTACTCCTGAGAAATATTTTTTATGACGGAGTGGACTGTACGGCAGAGCACCGGGTAGAATGTTCAAGTTCTTACAGAACTTTACTTTGCTACTCCCCGCGACCGCGCTCCTCTGAGTGACACGGCATGGCGGTAGCGTGCCTAAAACACATTCAAACCCACACCGTACAGAGAAAACTCGTCAATTTTATGACAAGTCGCCAAGCCAAACTCCAGGAAGACACTTATTTCAGGGTGATGCGCATCCTGCAAGAAAACCCGGACCTTACCCAGCGCGAACTGGCCGAGAAACTGGGTATCAGCGTCGGAGGGTTGAATTACTGCCTTAAGGCGCTGATGGAAAAAGGTTTGGTGAAGATGAAAAACTTCGCCAACTCCAAAAACAAATTCGGCTACGTCTATGTGCTCACCCCAACTGGCATGGCTGAAAAGGCTTCTATTACTCACCGATTCTTGCAGCGCAAGATGGACGAGTATGAAGCATTGAAGGCGGAAATCGAAGCACTTAGGTCTGAAGTTGAAAAGTCTGGCGGGGAAGGAACTCAAAAAGCATGATCAACGTCACCCCCGTCATTCTCTGCGGTGGTTCAGGCACCCGTTTGTGGCCACTGTCACGTACTGGTTTTCCGAAGCAGTTTCTTTGTTTGACCGGCAAAGAGAGCTTATTTCAGCAAGCGACCTTGCGCTTAGGCAATCTAGGCAACGCAGACATTCAGGTTGCATCGCCCATCATCGTCACAGGCGAAGACCATCGCTTCTTGGCATCAGAGCAGCTTCGCGAAATTGGTGTTGAGTTGGGTTGCGCTTTGCTAGAGCCCGTGGGTAGAAATACTGCACCTGCGCTTACTTTGGCTGCACTTGCGGCTAACCAAGGCGGCTCAGACCCCGTGCTGGTCGTCACGCCAGCTGATCAAACGGTGGTTAACGCAGCGGCTTTTACCGCCGCCATTCAACGAGCAGTGGCAGAGGCTGCTAATGACACCATAGTCATTTTGGGTGTGACGGCAGACAAGCCGGAGACGGGCTATGGTTACATCCAAGTCAACCAAGCTGAAGCTAATTCCGTCTTACATGCTGTTCGCCGTTTTGTAGAGAAGCCTGATGTCAGTACCGCCCAAGCCTACCTAAACGAAGGCGGCTACTACTGGAATGCCGGCATGTTCGTGCTCAAAGCCTCTGTTTGGCTCAAGGCGCTCGAGCTTTTCCGGCCCGACATCCTGCAGGCCAGCCAGGCCGCGTGGGACAAGCGCAGCGCAGACAACACGTTTGTTCGCCCGGGCAAGGCTGAATTTACTGCTATCCCCTCCGAATCCGTCGACTACGCTGCCATGGAGCATTGCCCAGGCAGCAACTTCCCCATCAAGATGGTCCCGCTGGATGCAGGTTGGAATGACCTGGGCGCATGGGATGCAGTCTGGAATGTCTTGCCAAAAGACGAAGCTGGCAATGCGCACATAGGCGACGTACTGACCACTGACACCAAAAACACCTTGGTGCACGCCACCAGCCGACTCGTTAGCTTGGTCGGCGTTGAAAACCTGATCGTGGTGGAAACACCCGATGCCGTGTTGGTGGCAGACAAAACCCGCAGCCAAGACGTCAAACACATCGTCACGCAGCTACAAAAAACAAAACGCGAAGAGCACACGCTGCATCGTAAAGTGCATCGCCCATGGGGTTGGTACGACAGCATTGACGAAGGAGGTCGCTTTAAGGTCAAGCGCATTCAGGTCAAGCCCAAAGCCAGCCTCAGCCTGCAAAAACACCACCACCGTGCCGAGCACTGGATCGTGGTAACTGGCACCGCCGAGATCACCAACGGCGATAAGGTGCTGACCTTGACCGAAAACCAGTCCACCTATATCCCGCTGGGCGAAGTTCATCGTCTCGCCAACCCCGGGACGATCCCTCTGGAAATCATCGAGGTTCAGTCGGGTAGTTATTTGGGCGAAGACGACATTGTCCGTTTTGAAGACACCTACGGGCGGGCGCAATTATGACCCAACATTCAAAAATTTACGTCGCTGGTCACAGGGGCATGGTGGGCTCGGCCATCGTGCGCCAGCTTTTAGCCCAGCGCCAACCGCTCGAAAGCATCGTCACCCGCACCCATGCCGAGCTGGACCTTACAAACCAAGCCGCCGTCAACGCGTTCTTCGCTGAAATAAAGCCCAACCAGGTCTACCTGGCCGCTGCCAAAGTGGGTGGCATTCATGCCAACAACACTTACCCAGCCGAATTTATCTACCAGAACCTGATGATGCAGGCTAACGTCATCGACGCAGCCTTCCGCAATGGCGTACAAAAGCTGCTCTTCCTAGGCTCAAGCTGTATTTACCCCAAGCTGGCAGATCAGCCCATGAGCGAAGGCGCCTTGCTGACAGGCACGCTGGAACCCACCAACGAGCCCTACGCAATTGCCAAGATTGCCGGAATCAAGCTTTGCGAAAGCTACAACCGCCAATATGGTGAAAGCCATGGTGTGGACTATCGTAGCGTCATGCCCACCAACCTCTATGGCCCTGGTGACAACTACCACCCTGATAACTCCCACGTCATCCCAGCTCTCATCCGTCGTTTTCACGAAGCCAAGGTTAACCAAGCACCCAGCGTCACCATCTGGGGTACGGGTACACCCAAGCGTGAATTCTTGTACGTGGACGACATGGCTGCCGCCAGTGTTCATGTAATGAATCTGCCGCAAGCCGTGTATAGCCATCACACCCAACCCATGCTCAGCCATATCAATGTGGGCTGCGGGGAAGACGTGACCATTTTGGAAGTGGCACAAGCCGTGGCCCGAACCGTGGGCTACACCGGCCCCATCCACTCCGACCCTACCAAGCCCGATGGTACGCCGCGCAAGCTCATGGACAGTACCCGTCTTAACGCTTTGGGCTGGAAGGCACAGGTTGGACTTGAAGTAGGCCTGAAAGCTGCCTACGAAGACTTTTTGGCCCATTACGCCGCATAAACATAGAGAGAATAAATGATGTCAAAACCCAATTCATCCCCAAAAGTTGCCCTAATTACCGGCATTACTGGTCAAGACGGCTCCTACCTAGCTGAGTTTCTGCTTGAAAAAGGTTACATCGTTCACGGTATCAAGCGCCGGGGCAGCTTGTTCAACACCCAGCGCATCGACCATATTTATCAAGATCCGCACATCGACAATGCACGCTTCAAGTTGCACTACGGTGACTTATCCGACACCAGCAACTTGTTACGTATCATTCAAGAAACCCAGCCTGACGAGATTTACAACCTCGGTGCCATGAGCCATGTGGCTGTGTCGTTCGAAAGCCCTGAATACACTGCTGACGTTGACGGTATTGGGACGCTGCGCATCCTTGAAGCCATTCGGATATTGGGCCTTGAGAAAAAGACGCGTTTCTACCAAGCTTCTACATCTGAACTATATGGATTGGTGCAAGAAATTCCACAAAAGGAATCCACTCCGTTTTATCCCCGCAGTCCTTACGCTGTGGCTAAACTTTACGCCTACTGGATCGTGGTGAATTACCGGGAAGCCTACGGTATGTATGCCTGTAACGGCATTCTTTTCAACCACGAGAGTCCGCGCCGCGGTGAGACCTTCGTGACCCGCAAAATAACTCGTGGTTTAGCCAACATTGCCCAAGGCTTGGAGCAGTGCCTATACATGGGCAATATGGATGCACTGCGCGACTGGGGGCACGCCAAAGACTATGTGCGAATGCAGTGGCTGATGCTGCAGCAAGAGCAGCCTGATGACTTTGTAATTGCCACCGGTGTGCAATACAGCGTGCGCCAGTTCATCCAATGGAGTGCACAGGAATTGGGCGTTACCCTGCGCTTTGAAGGCCAGGGAATCAACGAAGTGGCTATAGTCGAAAAAATAGAAGGCGATAAAACCCCTGCAATCCGGGTCGGTCAGACCATCATACGTATCGACCCCCGCTACTTCCGCCCCACGGAAGTCGAAACCTTGCTCGGTGACCCAACTAAAGCCAAGCAAAAACTGGGTTGGGTACCTGAAATCACCGTGCAGCAGATGTGCCATGAAATGGTCGCCACCGACTTGATTGAAGCCCAACGCCATTCCCTGCTCAAAGCCAATGGCTATCAGGTAAACATGAGCGTTGAATGAAGATCGCCATCCCCGGTAATGGCTATATGAATAGCCGCGGTTCGCAATGATTACACTTAATGAACTCGTCGCCAAATTGGTAAAGGTTTACTGCACATCATTCAGATGCATACGCCCCATTGATATTTGTTGCTCAGAAATCCCGTGCAAGCTGAAAATCCGCAGGAATTAACACGAGCGATAAAGTATGCCGGAACACTTTCGCTCGCGGCGAAAATAGTCGGTGTCTTGGTTCAGTTCATCTCCGTCCCCGCTATTGCCGGTAGCTACAACAAGGAGGGCTTAGCTATCTGGATGCTCGTAGCTACTGCGATGGGCATCATCCAGATCTTCGATCTCGGTGTTGGCAATGCAAATATGGGACTCGCAGCGGAGGTGTTTGCTAGGCAAGGGCTAGGGGCCGTAAAGAGGCTGCTGAAAAGTTCCCTAGTAGTGGCAGGTGGCTTTTCTGGACTTGGTCTTCTTGTCGCTTTATTCATCGTCGGCAGTTCTTCGGAGGGCAGCCTCTTCCAGGGTGGGGAAATTGGCTCGAAGACGTTGTTTAGGGACAGCTTGCTAGCTTTCCTCCCGGTTGCATTTGCAGGCGTGCCTGTCTATGCAACATCGCAAATCGCATTTGGAATTCATAAGGGATATTGGCTAGGTGCCGCCCAGTGCATCGGTCAGCTCCTTTATCTGACAGTCTTGATCATTGGTGTCAAGCTGCGGTTACCGATCCCTGAGATTATTTTTCTTAGCTACTCTGCGTTGGCATTAGCAAACATGTTCGTCGTACTACAAATCTGGCGATATGTGGCGAATGAACCTGAGAAAAGAAGTGACGATAGCTCAGTGCGGGCACTGTTGCGAAAGAGTCTTCCATTTTTGGTTATTCAGATATCTACCGTTATTTCTTTTAACCTAGACACCTTTCTCGTCGCCAAGTTTATTGATATTCGTTTGGTTCCTGAATTCAGTCTATCGCAGAAAATATTCGTTTTGCCGGCGCTTGTCATATCATCCTATTTAAATGCAATCTGGCCCGTGTACGCTCACGCGGCCGAAACAAAGCGCTACGCAACGATTCGCGTTATGTTCAAGCGGTCCGCCAGAATGTCCATCGGTTTTGCATTTTTGTCCTCTCTTCTATTGATTTCTTTTTCGCCTATTATTTTTGAATACTGGACGAAAGGTATGGTATCCCCCAGTTACAGCATATTGGTTTGCTTCTTTTTTTGGGCGATCATGAATGCTGTAGGTGGAGTGCAGGCTTCGTTCCTAAACGGGCTTGGCATCACAGGCATTCAAGCCAAGCTTTCAGTCGTGTCTGGCGTAGTAAACTTCACGCTCTCACTGCTGCTGGTCGTTAAGATTGGGATAACTGGGCCAATTGTTGCATCGCTAATAACGCTCGTCGTGCTTTATTCATTTTATGCTGTCATTATCCGGCGTCGATTGCGCGAAATGGAGTCCCTGCAAACGTGACTACAATACATATTGTCTATCCGCACGGCGATAGGATTTCGACTCCTGACTCTATCGGTCGAAACCTCGGCTCATGGTTTTCCCGCACTCACGAAGTTATGTTGCATGACTGGTTCAGGTGGAAGCCTGTAAGGCCTAGACCAGGGGATATCCTAATTGGTCACGCGCACCCCAATCCCTTTACAACTTTTCGATTATCCATGAGGGACCCTCGTTGGAGTCAAGTCATCTTGCTCCAGCCTTTTACGACTTATTCTCCCCACATCGCTTACCTTGAGCATGTGGTGCCGCATGTCGATAAATTTGCTGCTATTACTGGGAAGTATTGGTCAAAGCAACTAAAAATTACGCCTTATGCCCGATGGAAATCCCGTTTCTTTCCAGTTGAACTGGCAGTCGATGCGAAGGATTTTCCCCATCTGAAGACAACATTCAACCCAAAAGGCCGGCGAAGGTTTCTCTATATAGGAAATTCTGATCCCTGTAAGAATCTTCAGTATTTGGCGTTGATAGCAAAGAGAGTTGGCGTAGCAAGTTTCGGAACCATCGGTGCGCATATTCCGGAGATCAAATGCCATGGGACTCTCAATTTTTCCCTCGCCATGTCTAAGGAGATCGTTGCGACGTACGATTTCCTGGTCATTACAAGCTCCGCTGACGCAAATCCGACCGTGGTTCTTGAAGCAATGGCATGGGGTCTTCTGCCCATCTGTACCCCTGAGTGTGGCTACACAGAGGCCGACGGCGTTATCACGATTCCAAGCTGCGATGTGGAAAAGGCAGCTTCGATGTTAGAAAATCTTAACAATGCCGAAAATCCATCCCTTTCAGATTTGCAGATGAAGAATCAGGACTTGATTAGACGCGTGTTCTCGTGGGAACAGTTCTGCGGGCGAATACAGGAAATTGTCGAATTGCCTTTATCAAGAGAAAGTTCCATCGTTCCGGATCGAAGCCAAATTTTGACTGAAATTTTTTCTAATCGATTTTTCCTAAGACCATCAAACTTGATTGCATATACAAAGGCAAACTTATGAATCCCAAACCATGGTTAGTGATCACGTCGATCAATTATCCGACTGCCGCTATAAAAGAGTTTTGTTCCCACGCTAATCGCGGGAATATGCGTATGGTGGTAGTTGGAGACACAAAGACACCGGTCGACTGGGAGTACCCGTCGGTAGATTTTTTGAGTCTTCACTCCCAGAGTAAACTGTTCTCGGAGTTTGCGGACGCTTTACCTTTTAAGCATTACAGCCGCAAGAACTTAGGCTACGTCTACGCTCTTAAGGAAGGTGCGACTCATATCTTCGATACGGATGACGACAACCTCCCTTATCCCGAGTGGTCACTCAATTTGAAAGAGGATCTTCTAGCGGACTTGCTTTCTGGCGAAAATTGGGCAAATGTTTACACACACTATTCCTCAACAGGTATTTGGCCCCGTGGCCTACCATTGAACTACATCCACAAGCCGGGGCAACTGCGCGAGAGGGTGAACATTAAAGCCCCGATCAAACAGTACCTTGCGGACTGTGATCCTGATGTCGACGCGATTTTCCGCCTAGTCAACCAGGGAGAGACGCGTTTTAACAAGCGCCCTTATCCAATCGCGGTCGACCGTGGCGTGTACGTTCCTTTCAACTCGCAAAATACGGTTATTTCACGCCAGGCGGCCTGCCTGCTCTACCTACCGTCATTCGTTAGCTTTCGAATGACGGACATCTGGCGCAGCTTTATCGCGCAAAGAATATCTTGGGAGATGGGTTGGAGCTTGGTTTTTGACAATGCTAGTCTATTCCAAGTACGAAATGAACATGATCTGATGATTGATTTCCAATCAGAGATTCCAGGGTATCTACGGAATCAAGAAATTGGCCGGCTTTTGTCGTCGCTAAATTTGAGTGGAAAAGACTTGGACTCCTGTTTGGTCACCTGTTATGAGAGTCTAGTCGAGGCACAGATTGTCGATGGTCGCGAGCTGCCGCTGCTGAAACTTTGGATAAAGGCAGTTGAACATGCGGATTAAGATTCTTGTAAGTGAACTTGACATCAGAGGCGGCACACATAAACAAGTGGTCAGGCTTGCCTGTTTTCTGTCGCAACAAGGTCATGACGTAGAGATTCTGACAAACAGATATGACGCTGAAGCAACTTACAAGGAGGCCCAGCAGGTACCTGTAAGAGTGCTAACGCACAGTTCAATCCCACCTCGCTCAAGGATCTATACTATTTGGATTAAGTGGGCAACAATCGTGAAAACATCGGTGGAACTTGCTCGTTTCGATGGAATAATCAATGTCCACGATAATGGATTTCAATCGACGATTTGTCTGACCCGTTTACTGTCGCCCTCGTCATACATCATTTGGCAAGTCAACGATTTACCGGGATTTTTCAGTGAGGGAATTCACGGGAGTCTAAAATCAAGACCTTTGGATTTTCTCCGTCGCATGCTTTCGAGATTGGCAGCACGGAGTTCTAACCGTTTGACAGTGAATGTCTCAAAAAATCGAGAGCGTGTGCGTCGCCATTACGGTGTGGATGCCGAGGTAATCCATTGCGGAGTAGATTTTCCTTCGACGACTTCACCAGATGCTGGGAAACATGACGCCTCAAAGAAGAACATACGCTTGCTTTCGATTGGGGTGCTTTTTGAATATAGGAATTACGAATCAATAATAAGAGCACAGAAGTACCTGGCAGACGAGAAAGGCATCGAGACATCGTGTTCAGTGATCGGGCAGACCAACCGCTCTAAAGAATACCATGATCAACTCTTACGACTCTCTGCTGACCTTGGAATTCGTTTTGATTTGCTTGGCCAGGTTAACGATGAACAGTTGAAGAATGAATTTGAACATTCAGACATTTTCCTTTTTGTAAACATAGACCAGAGTTGGGGACTCGCGATATTCGAAGCGATGGCAAGGGGGATTCCCTGTGTTGTCTCTAATTCAGTTGGCGCCGTAGAGGTGCTTCGAGATGGGGAAGGAGTAAAGATCGTCGATCCAACCAATATCAAGGAAATAGCAGATGCCATTGTGTTTCTCCTCGATGATCAACGTCGTAGTGCTCAGCAGGAGGCGGCGCGGCAGTACGTTAAAAATATGTCTTGGGACAGCAGTTACTGCAGGCGGGTTGAACAGATTTTTGAGAATCGGTTGGGGTAGGTCCATCCTATCCTATCCTCGCTTATGATTTCTGTGCGAGAACGAAGTTTCGAAAGATAAATAAATGACATATCTTATAAATGATCCGGTTAATATAAATGAAATTATAAAGCGAAAAGTTTATATTGATTCCATAACGTCATTCTCTCCACTACCCAGAGATGAGGCGATCCTACAGTACATGAAAGGAAAGTCTGTGTTAGACATTGGGTTTGCTGAGCACAACATAGTGCTAGCCGAGAACAAAGACTGGTTTCATAAAAAAATTGTGGGAATTGCCAAAGAATGTATTGGTGTCGACCTTAATAAATCGCTTGTTGATGCTTTAAATTTGAGTGGTTATAGTTCTATAGTTGCAGATGTATGCAGTAAGGATTATTTGGGCCAAACGTTTGAGGTAATTCATGCAGGGGACATAATCGAGCACCTGCATAACATCGAGGGCTTTTTCGGCTTTCTCAAGCGACATCTGAGGCCAGATGGTGTAGTGGTAATTTCTACACCAAGTCCTTTTTCTCGACATACGCTAGGACAATTTGTTCGTTACGGAATTGACGTTCCCAACTTAGAACATGTTTCCTGGGTTACGCCATTTAATATGATTGAGTTGTGCCGGCGATTTGATATGACTCTCCTAGAACGGGTGTTCCCGACAAAAAGATCATCCGGCCGAATTTCGTTTTATTTTGCCATGTGTTCGATTTTCCCAATATTTAAAAAATATTATGAATTCTCTGCGGGGGAAAATATATATATATTAAGAAATTCGTAATTAGGACAATAAAAATCCGTAGCTTTGTTTGGATTGTGGTTTTTATAGCCAGCCAGAAGCAATAGTCGCCGTGTCATTAGTATTATGCCAAGTTTGTTATACCTGTAAAAGTCAGGTACATAACTAACAGGATTCCGTCGGCACGGTGGTTACTGCTTTGATGATATGACATGTATCCTCTTGATCGACTCTCAGAGCTTAGTCGAAGGCAATCCTGTGATGTCGCTGCAGACACTGCTCGATTGGCCATCCATTCGTTACAGGTCAGAGGCGTTTATGCAACGCTCGGCTCTTAGTAGGTGCTTCGAATGGATTGGTTAGCAGACTAGGTTCTCAGCCGAAGCTCAGATCATGACGAGAATGAGCTAGAAACTCGCTGAAATAAAGGATTTTGTGTGAGAGCGTTAATTTGTGGCATCGCCGGCCAAGACGGCGCGTACCTTGCGAAGCGGCTACTTGATCACGGCTATGAGGTGATTGGGTCTTCGAGGGATGCGGCGACATCAACGTTTTCCGCTCTTCGCCAGCTTGGAATCCTTGGAAACATCAAGACAATATCCGTTTCGCTAAACGACTTTCGAAGCGTGCTTGGTGCTATTCAACAATTTCAGCCGGATGAACTCTATAACCTAGCCGGCCAGACGTCTGTTGGTCTTTCGTTTGACCAGCCGGTTGAAACCTTGGAGAGCATCACCTCTGCGACGCTAACTATATTGGAGGCAATTCGCTTCTCAAAGCGAAACGTTCGATTTTATAATGCCGGTTCATCTGAAATTTTTGGTGACACTCCAGCTGAACCGGCGAATGAGTTATCACCTCTGTTCCCTCGTAGTCCGTACGGAGTTGCAAAGGCTTCGGCCTACTGGTTGGTACGCAACTACCGGGAGGCGTATGGGATTTTCGCTTGCACTGGAATTCTTTCCAATCATGAGTCGCCGCTTCGGCCAGAACGATTCGTAACGCAGAAAATTGTCTACGCAGCTGCGCGCATTTCTAACGGAAGCACAGAAAACCTCGAGTTAGGTAATGTTGACATTCAAAGAGATTGGGGTTGGGCGCCAGAATATGTGCAGGCGATGCACATGATCTTGCAGCAGTCAGTAGCTGATGACTTTGTTATATCAACTGGTAGGACAGTTTCTCTTCAATACTTCATTGAACAAGTTTTTGATTACTTCTCCTTGGACTGGCAAGATCACGTCCGAATCACACAATCTTTGTATAGGCCATCGGATATTCGAGTAAGTCGTGTATCAGCGAAAAAAGCCAATGAAAGACTTGGTTGGAAGGCGAAATACGGCGTCGAAGACACTATAAAACAACTGTGTTCGGCAGCTATTCTAAAGCTAAATCAATAATCGAACATTTTTTCTGATTTCTTTCGTCGTTCAAAAATATAGCTAAAAGTCTGCAAATTTTTGCCAGATACCTGCACATGAATCAACGTAAAATTAGCGCGATGGGTTGCTCAGGAATTGGCATTAATCCTACATTCGCAACGCTCAGTCGCGATAAGTTTGTTGAATCTAGCCGGTGCCTTATTTGCGGGGGCGAAAATGCTCATCAGTAGTGTCGTTCTTGCAATGATTGTTTCAATTGTGCTGTTTAAGCAGGCACTTAGGCTGAATTTATATTTGGCATTTTTGTTTTTAATGTCAGTAATAACATTTGTGCCGGCAATGGTTTTTGTGATGTCCATTGATGGCTTGGGTTATGCATTTCTTCTTTACCTTGTTTGGTTTTTTACAAGCATAACGGCTTTGCATTTGTTTCGACATTTAAGCGCAGATTTGCGAAAATCGGTTCTCCACCAGCACGCCCTTGGATACAAGCTTAAGACAGAGCTACTGATTGCTATGGTCTTAGTGTTGACGTTTTATTTGATTTTAACTCCCCAAATTTTAACAGCGCCATGGTGGCTTGACGACCAAAGCCGCGTCGCTTACATGTCCGATGGGTCAACTCTCCTTCGTGGCGTGAAACTCACGCCAGTAATTCTGGCGTCAATTGCCTTAGCAAAGCCCGTATTGCGAAGAAGTGACATTATCGTGCTGATGGCTATTTCAGTCCTTTTCTCACTTTACGTGGGGTCCAAGTCAGGCATGCTCTTTTTGATCGCTACGATAGCTTTGCACGCGACCGTATATCATATTCGACCAATGGTAACAGTCCGCACATTCAGCCTGCCCGTTCTTGTTTTTTTGGTGTTTATTGTGTTCTTTTTTCTCGAGATTGCGGCGAATGCTGACGTCACTCTCGTTGAGTCCCTCTTGCTTCGCCAAGATTCAGATGTACGTGGCCTGACAGCGTTGTTCGATATTGATGCTCTTAATGCCTGTAAAAATATGAGTTACCTCGCGCCTATACAGTCGACAATTAGCAAAATTATTCCGCTCGTAGAACGCCCAATCGGGCACCTATCTTATGGAAACTGCCTCGCTAGCCCTTTGGATCCGTCATACCCCTTTGAGCTTCTGACTCCCTTATTTGTTGAAATTTACGGAATTTATGGGCCCGAACTGGTCCTTCCACTAGTAGGTTTGATACTTTTGCTAATTGTCATTCAGTTTAAGATTCTGGGTAAAATAGGAAAGCTCTTTGATGTTAGAGCTATTTCTATTGGCGCTCAAGGTTATTTTTCTTATAGCATGCTTTCTATTCTATATGGTGGAAAGTACACTAATCATCTAGTAAGTGACTATATTACAGTAATTATAATTATCGTCTTCGTTGGTGTAATTAAGAAGGTATTTTTTTTGGGTGCCCGATCTGGTCCTAGGTCATCTCAAAAAACCGGATTTAAGCCGATTCCTCTAGAACTTGAAAGTCGTATCTGATTGATATATCAGCCAAGGTCACTGGTTCGGGTGGGCACATGAGGATTATCCGGCAAGTGATTGAATTTCGACATCCGCAGGTAGGCCTTGGGGCGATGAAGCTCTCGGTAGTCCTGGTGCCCTGTGTGGCGGTATTGGTCTGCTGTAACAAGCCTTTGTCGCCTCGACGAAGCCGTTGGTGCGGCCACGGAGCATGCCCGCACCATGCCATTGAAGCTATCGGCCAATTTTAGGGACAGACGATCGAGGGGCTGCAGCTGCCTAGGTCTAGCAGCATTTGATTTCGAAGGAAACTCATGAGTTCACAAAACGCACCATTACTATCACTGATCCTATGTACGGTAGATCGGGTCATTGAGCTGGAGCATTTTTTCGCAAGTATTTCGAACGGAGGACTTCGTACCGAACTGATCGTTGTTGACCAAAACAATGATCAAACCTTAGTTGCCCGATTGGTAAAAACTGTCTCTGGCCGTTTCTTCAAAGTAACTGTGCTTCATGTTCCTAGAATTTCTTTGGCTTTCGCAAGAAATCAGGCACTTGCGATTGCGCAGGGACGCTTTGTTGCTTTCCCAGACGACGATTGCACTTATCCGTCAGGTCTGATCGAAGCAGTCGAGGCGCGATTAACCGATCCATTGTTTTCTCAAAAATGGAAAGGGATGTGTTTTAGCTTCCCTGGTGCGAAAGCTCACGTCGGCAGTTCGATTGGGCGCTTTGAACTGATGGGCAAGGTCATTTCATTCTCGTTCGTTTTACAGAGGCTGGACGACATCGGGAATGTTTTTTACTTTGATGAAAGGTTGGGTGTAGGTAATTTTTTTGGGGCCGGTGAAGAGTCTGAATACTTATTTCGAGGTCTTGGTCAGGGCCGGATGCTATACATTGGCGATGTGACAATTTCCCATCCTGAGAAGACGCTCTCGTCATTTGAACGGGAACGCAGTTATGGGCGAGGATTTGGTGCGCTTGCTAGGGTTTTTCTAAGTGATGGCTCTTTTCAAGGACTAATTATAAGTTCTAAAATATTGCTCGGGCCAATCTTTAAGATTGCATTGTTTGCCTTTGCTATGAAGTGGTCTGCAATCCCTTATATCTTAACAAGTGCACTAGCGAGGTTTGAAGGATTTTTTAAGTTTGATCCAGCAAAGGAGAGTTCTCGTGCAGGATAGCATATCTGATGGGCCTCTAGTCAGTGTCATATTGCCAACGTGGAATGCAGGTTTCACAATCTCTAACACCTTATCTTGCTTAATTCAACAAAGTTACAAAAATATAGAATTGGTTGTGGTTGACGGTGGGTCCACTGATTCAACATTAGAGATTATCAAGAATTCAGGGTTGCGTCTTGTGTTTAAGCGCCAAGAAGGACGAGGTATTTGGGGGGCAATCAATGAGGCATTAGAGATGGCAAATGGGGAATTCCTCTTTTCTTTGAATGCGGATGATTTGATTTCAAATTATGCCATCTCAAAATTAGTTGATCAAGCTATATCTACTGCCACTGATTGTTTATGGCTACCTACTTATTCTGCTGGTGGTTTTAAAAATACACTGAACTTCAAACGTAGATGGTTGGGCATGGATCGTGTGACGCCAGGTCACAGCGCTAGTTTTTTTATTACATCAGATTTTCAAAGTAGATTGGGAAAATATGATGAAGGGATAAAGTTCTGCGCGGATCATGAGCTTTTCTACAGGGCTTTGTCTGTTGATGCGCGAATGGCTATCGTTTCAGATGCTCGAAGATCTTTTGGAGTTTTTACGCATGGCGGCTTTTCTGCTAGTAACGAATATATTGATAAAGTTATTGAAGAGTGGCGCTTCAGAAAAACCGGGGCATTTAATGACATTCAGGATTTTATTTTCTGCGCATTTGTTGTGCCGCTAAAGCTTGCTTGGTCCGGTATAAAAAAAATGAAGAGTTATTTCTTTAAAAGTGGCATACGTTCTGGAAAATAAAATGATGGATCATTTTGATGATTATTGTGTTTCATATTTGAATGTTTTGCTTGAATGGAAGTCACGCATTCCTAACGATTGGAAAAATTTACGTCACATTGGATATTTACGAGATTACAGCAGATATCTAGATCTCGTACTGTCGCATGCATCTGGCGGTCGTGTACTTGATTGGGGAGCAGGGAACGGTCATGTCTCTTATCTGTTGAAAAAATCAGGGAAAATTAAGTCTATCAGTAGTTTTCTTGTCAATGCGGACAATCAAACAATTGATTTTTTAAGTAATGGACTCGATTTGTGTGTGGTTAATTCTCTTGAAAGGGTGCACCTACCGTATAAGGATGGGGAATTTGAATGCGTAATTTCTTCGGGTGTATTGGAGCATGTTGTGGAATATGGGGGGGCACTCGAATCTACACTCAGTGAAATTTTCCGTGTGTTAACGCCAGGAGGTGTTTTCATATGTTGGCGACTACCTTTTTCATTTTCGATTTGGGAATATTTCAGGTATGGTCGAGGCGATTGGTATCATGAAGATAGGTACACGCCACACAGAGTTCAGAGTCTTATGAGGAATGCAGGTTTTTCGCTTACCGAAATTAGTCTTGACGGACTAGGTTTTGTGGCAATGAGGGCTGCACTTCGTCGCTCCATGTTCGGGCACAAGGCTGTCGAGGCCGCTGAGTTCTTTTTGGATGCTCATTCTTCTTGTCATTTTCTTTTAAATGACATCTGCTTCGTCGCAACAAAGAGCTGATTAAAAAATAATGCGAATTGCCTTTGACGCCCGTTTTGCCTTATCCAAATCTCGCCGCGGTATCGGGAACTATTCCTTAGGTTTGTTGAAGGAGTTAATTCCCCTCTTGGCGGATCATGAAATCATTCTTTATTCAGATTCGAAGTGTAATGATGCTGATATTCCTGACTCCCTTTTATCGTATGTTCGTGTAATAGGCTTTCCATTTTATCCTTTATGGGAGCAGTTGTTTTTGCCTCTTGCATTGATCAAGGACCAAGTCGATGTTTTTCATGCTTTGGGCAATACTGCGCCAATTTTTTTGCCCTCAAGGGTAAAATTAATTCTCACGCTGCATGACGTGATGTTTCTGAAGTCGGGTATTGATATTCCATCTCCTGCTAACTTCTATCAGCGCTTAGGAAAAATTTATCGCACCCTTGTTTGTCCTGTGGTCGCAAGAAAAGCTCATGTCGTGTTGACGGTATCGGAGTTTTCAAAGAGGGACATCGTTAGTTCTATTAAGGGCATAGATGAGGGCAAGGTCGCCGTAACCTACCAGTCATGTTCATTTTTGTTAGATGAAGATCTGATTCAGCATAAGTTGAACGCAGCCTCGCCTGCGCTGAACATCCTTTTATTTGGGGCTACTGATAGAAGAAAGAATACCAAGGGATTTATTGAGGCATTTCTTCATTTTTGTGATCATTCCGACGCGGAGCATAGTCTGACCATTGTAGGTCTACCCAACAAGGCAGCCAGTCTCAAATTTAAAGAGTTTCAGTTGCACCCCCATTTTTCTCGGTTGCAATTTTTCGAATTTGTATCCGCTTCTGAGTTGCGCCTTTTGTTTGATCGCTGTGGTGTGCTGGCCTACCCTTCCTTTTATGAGGGGTTCGGTATTCCCGTGCTTGAAGGGTTCGCTACAGGCTGTGTTATTTTGGCTTCAAATGCAACTTCCATACCGGAGGTGGGGGGCGACGCAGCTATGTATTTCAATCCTCATGAGGCGATCGATATATCACGAGCTATGAGTATGCTACATAATAATTCTTCACTTCAGAGTGATCTTAGATTAAAGGGTATGCGACGTTTTAATTATTTTTCTTGGAAAAGTGTGGCCGCACGCACCCTTGATAGCTATCAATTTTAAATATAATGAATATACTCGCGATTTCGACACGTATTCCTGCGCCAGGAAGAAAGGGCGACCAAGTTGTTGCGTTTTATCGTCTTGCCCATTTGGTCAAACGCGGGTATTCAGTTAGATTGATCTGTTTTGGGGATAATTGTAAGCCTGATGATATTGATGCCAGGACTTCTCTTCAGGCGCTGGGGATTCATGTGGTTCTCGTTAAATGGAGTCCATTTGAAGCATTTCTTAATTTATTTCGCGCAATTCCTAATGCCGGTATGCCTTTTCAGGTCGCTCTATTTAAATCTCGAATTTTTTCTGCTGAGGTATCGACTGCTGTAGATAGCTTCAAGCCGGATTTGTTATACTGCATTACTATTCGCGTTTCTCAAAATATACCAATTAAACGTACTGGTTTTGCAATAGATTTTATTGATTCAATGGTTTTAAACTTTTCTAGACGGAAAGATCGTGGAGGTTTTTTTGAGAAGTTCATATATTCATTGGAATTAAGTAGGCTAAAGAAGTTTGAGGTTAATTTGGCCAATATGTCAAGGTGCTCATTTGTAGTTTCTGAACTTGATCGGCGCGCGATTGGTTCAGAAAAAATTCATGTTACTCCTCTTGGAATTGATTTGAATCATTTCTTCAAGCGGGATGTAGTAATTAATGACCCTGTAATAGTTTTTTCTGGAAATATGAGTTATCAGCCGAATGTTGATGCTGTAGTATGGTTCCTAAAAAACTGTTGGAGTAAATTGAAGTCAGAGAATTCAAATATTCGTTTTATAATTACTGGAAGCAATCCGCATTCGAAAATTCTCGAATTGTCATTCGGTGATTCAAATATTCTTGTAACTGGTGGAGTTGCCTCCATTGCGGATGTTCTGCGCACGGCAATGATCGCTGTTGCACCTATGCAATCTGGTTCAGGCATGCAATTTAAAATACTAGAGGCTATGGCGTGCGGAGTTCCTGTTGTCACCACAACACTTGGTCTTGGCGATATTAATGCAAGTGTTGGTAATGATTTGTTTGTAAGTGACACTCCCGATGAATTCGTTCAAACGATTATAGAGCTAATTGAGGATTTCGGTCTCCGCCAACGCGTTGGAGAATCTGGTCATAATTTTGTTTTTCGCGGTCATTCATGGAGTGCGTTAAATTCTATTTTCGAAAATCATTTAATCGAATCTTTGCATTTGTAGAATTTATTTGCATCCAACTAATTTGCGCCACTTGAGAATGTATCAGTAGGTGACTCTGTTGAAAACAGCGAGCTTATGACGCTGCTGCTCATTATTTTTTTGATTTTATTGAGGTGTTTTAATGCCGGTGCCAACCTCGCGTTAGAATTTAAGTTTGGAGCAACTTCTTGATTGTAAATTCAGTCGTGAATCAGCTCTCCTATGCGTTAACCGTCTTGCATTGAGCGAGGTTTGGGTTTAAATGTTTAAATCAAAAATCGTCAGTTTGTGCTTGCATGGGTTTCATGGGTGTATGTTATTTTTTTTCTGGTTCAATTGGTGAAATGTTATGAGGGTTTTGGTAACAGGTGGAGCAGGTTATATAGGTTCCCACACCACATTAGCCTTACTTCAGGCGGGCTATGATGTGGTTGTATTGGACAACTTTAGCAACAGTTCGTCTCATTCGCTGAAGAGAGTTGCCAAAATTGCTGAGCGTGAAGCAGTACTTATTAAGGGAGACGTCCGCGATTCGGCTTTATTGGATCGATTGCTTTCAGAGCATTCGGTAGAGGCTGTGTTTCACTTTGCCGGTCTAAAAGCGGTCGGCGAGAGTGTCTCTCAACCATTGCGCTATTACGACAACAACGTTTTTGGCAGCCTGGTGTTGCTGAAAGCGATGGCTGATTTCGGTGTTTTCAAATTCGTGTTCAGTTCTTCGGCAACGGTCTATGGCGAGCCGGTGCGAATTCCCCTCTCAGAAGCCAGCCCAGTTGGCCAGCCTACTAATCCTTATGGCCGCGGCAAGTTGATGGTTGAGGAAATTCTTCGCGACTTGACCGTGTCAGACCCGCGCTGGCGCATCGCTATTTTGCGCTACTTCAACCCGGTAGGCGCTCATGAAAGCGGCTTGATTGGCGAAGACCCTTACGGTATACCCAATAACCTACTGCCCTACATTGCCCAGGTTGCGGTCGGTAAGTTGCCCGAGCTGGCCGTTTTTGGTAACGACTACTCTACGCCAGACGGTACCGGCGTACGCGACTACATCCATGTGGTGGATCTTGCTGGAGGCCATTTGCGCGCACTTGAAGCGTTGCAAACCAGGACAGGTATGCACCTTTGGAATCTGGGTACCGGTCAGGGCTACAGCGTACTCGATATTATCCGTGCTTTTGAAGCTGCTAGCGGCAAGGTCGTGCCGTATCGCGTAACGTCTCGCCGCGCCGGCGACATTGCCATCTGCTACGCCGACCCTACTAAGGCTGAGCGTGAGTTAGGCTGGAAAGCCCAGCGCGGCCTGGTCGAGATGATGCGTGACGCCTGGCGCTGGCAGTCGATGAACCCGAACGGCTATCGCTGATGTTTTTTCGTTGTGGCTGGGCCCTTGTTCTCCGTGAACGCTCTCAATCCCTCGGGCAGATGTCATAGCCCCATCGGTTTTCCTTTTCGCAGCCTCTTCTTGGTCAGTGCGTCGGTGATTCGGTGTGTCAACGTCTGCCGGGGGTGATTATTCCAATTAATAAAGGATAAGTTTAATGCAGAATATAAATGTGATCGGTGGCAGCGGGTTCATTGGTACCAGATTAGTCCAACGGCTACGGGGCAAAGAGCAACTGTCAGTCCAAATCACCGATAAGGCACCGAGTAAAGCGCACCCTGAGTTAGTCACGTTTGGTGACGTCAGGTCGGTTGAACAGCTTAGGGCTTCAATTTCCAATGAATCTGTAATCGTCAACCTCGCTGCTGAACACCGAGATGATATCCGGCCTTTGAGTCTTTACGACGAGGTTAACATTGGGGGCGCAAAAAACATTTGCACCGCAGCACGCGAAAAAGGCGTTAAGAAAATAATTTTTACCAGCACCGTTGCGGTGTATGGTTTTACTCCAATCGGTACAGACGAGTCTGGAACAATCGCTCCTTTCAATGATTATGGCCGCACAAAGTTCGAGGCGGAGCAGGTTTTCAAGGCTTGGCAAGCTGAAGCGCCGACCGAACGTACGCTAGTGATCATTCGGCCAACCGTAGTATTCGGCGAGCAGAATCGGGGCAATGTCTACAACTTGCTACGACAAATCGCATCAGGAAAATTTATCATGGTTGGGCTTGGCGAAAACCGTAAGTCGATGGCTTATGTTGAGAACATTGCGGCGTTCATTGAGTACAGTATGAGCTTCAAGCCAGGCGTACACATCTATAACTTCATCGATAAGCCAGACTTCACGATGAATGCCTTAGTGGCGAACGTAAATCGAATACTTGGACGACCTGAGAAAATCGGCTTCAGATTGCCCTTTGCTGTCGGTTACTTGATTGGGAAAGGCTTCGATCTGGTTGCGGCCATTACTGGTAAGCGGTTTGCAATAAGCTCAATTCGAGTAAAGAAATTTTGTGCAAACTCCGTCTACAACACTGCAATCGACAAGACTGGATTTGTTCCGCCAGTGCCGCTTGAGCAAGCGCTCTCACAAACAGTACGCTACGAATTTGTCGAGTCACATGAACACGAAGGTGTGTTCTACACCGAGTGACATTGGCTCATCTCGGTGAGCGATCCCACGGCCAGATCTCATCACCCCATCGGTTCTTCACCTTGCGCACCATCTTCTGGGAGAGGGTGTCGGTGATGCGGTTGATCAATGCCTTCGACTTTTGGGCATATGTGGCGCGTTGCTCGGGTTCCCATGTATAGGTCATTTCCTCTCCCAGCGCCATCCATGCAGCCCGTTCCTTTAGCACGGACGCAGCGTTGAACACCCAGTCCACAAAGTCGATTTCCTCTGCCGTCCAGTCACAGGCGGCAGATTCCAGGTAGTCGATGGCCCACTCCGGGCCGTGCACGTTGCTGGCGTGCCAGTACAGGTGCTCCGTCAGCACCGTGCGCCCGGTCACCCCCTCCGCGATGTAGGGGTTGGCGGCAATGCCCCGCCGCAGGTAGGTGCAGGCCGCCACATACTCCCCTTGCCGAAACGCAATCAGCGCCGCCTGGTACCAGTGCGCCGGTGAATTAGGCGCGCCTTTGAGGTACTCCAGCAGGGCGGCGTGGTGGTCGCCCTGGAGCAGGGCAATGTCCCCCAACAAAAACCGCACACCGATGTTGTCCATGGGGCACCAGGCCAGCATCTGCTGGGCCAGCGCCATGGCTGCCTTCCCATCACGCCGGTGCATCAAGCCCAACAAGGTGCCATGCGACAGGTGCAGGAAGGAGCGATTGTCCACTTCACTCCAGGTGATCTGGCCGGTGTAGCCCTTGGGGATGTGTGCCTGCGCCCTGCGAAAGGCACGTTCGTACACCTCGGTGGCTTCATCCTGCAAACCCAGCGCCCACAGCCGGTTGGCGATGAAGTTCTGGATTTCCAGGTTGTCCGGGGTGGTGGTTTCCAGCTTGCGCGCCTGCATCAGGGCTTGCTTGTGGGTGACGCGTCCGGCTTCGAGTTGGTCGATCAGCGCATCCAGGGCCTCTTCGTCTTGCCAGTTGCGGCTGAATCGGCCGTACTGGGTGGGCTCGCCAGTTTCGGGGTCATCGAAGGTTTCGATGGTGAAGGTGAGCGAGGATTCGGAGTGATCGGGCTCAGGCTTTTTGCGGGGCATGGTCGGGTCCGGTGGGTTCAGGGGCAGCGGTGGCCTTGGTTGCTGGAGTTCTGGGCTGGCCGGTGAATGGCTGCGTGTTGAAGGGCTTTGTGGTGTAAGTGCGGCCGTTGTGGGCGATGTACCGGCGCAACTCGGGCGCCATGGCCTCCGGCACGATCAGGACTGTCATCCCCATCGCCTCCGCCATGCGCTCGATGGACGACAAACGCGGGTCGCGCTTGCCGCTTTCAATCTCTGACAAATGCTGCGGCGACATGCCCACCTTGGCAGACAGATTCTCCAGCGTCAGCCGACGCTGATTGCGCTGGCGGCGCAGGAATGCGGGGATTAAGGTTTCCATGGGGGTAGCGTAGCGCAGTGGCGGGAGAATCGCTCATGACATCGTATGAATTCGTATGGTGGTGCCATCTTTTTCGCCATGCCATCAGTCCTGGGAGTGGGGATGACACATTCAGGCGCTGTTTGGGCGAGAAGCCAAGTCCGAATGCGAGGGGCTGATGAAAAGTGGACAATCACCCGAATCAGTACTCACTGATCCTCAGCAGTACCCAGGCGTTGAGAGAGTGGGTTCGAAACCAGTCGCCACTGCACCACCAATACCTTAAAAGCCAACCCTAACCTGAACTGCACCCCAAAAGTTGGACACCAATCCAACCTTTGGGGTGTTTTTTATGGCGAAGTACGACGAGAAATTTAAAAAATCTGTTGTTCAAGATTTCTTAGCCGGTGGCGGCGGCTACAGAACGC
>Ga0214919_10002784_pt1 | contig 27073 bp, 24 predicted proteins | sample LL1503_MetaG_FD_177994 | JGI IMG/M metagenome (GOLD analysis project Ga0214919, IMG submission 177994) | Freshwater microbial communities from Lake Lanier, Atlanta, Georgia, United States - LL-1503 | ecosystem: Environmental > Aquatic > Freshwater > Lake | place: USA: Georgia | collected...
ACCGGGCCCCTTGCCGTACCAAATAGAAAATACACCATCGTATTTAGCGCCCGGGAATAAATTAACTTGCTGCGTACCCCAGATCGATGTAGCGGCCAAATCTTCATTTAGGCCGGGTTGAAATCGTACGTGGTTTGCATCGAGATATTTTTTCGCTTTCATCGCCGTTTGGTCGACAGAGCCCAAGGGTGAGCCGCGATAGCCGGTGATGAATCCTGCTGTATTGAGACCAGCGGCGAGATCACGCTGGCGCTGCATCATGGGCAAACGAATGATGGCCTGAGTACCGGTCAGAAAAACACGCCCACGATCGAGCGTGTATTTATCGTCAAGGGAAATAGCGTCCGGCTGCAGTGCCTGCTGTCTGTCCAATGGTGCGTTCATAAAGTCCCCAATCATTTTCTGGGTGGTGGCATTCAATGTGCGTTACCGACTCACCCGCCACTATAGGTCGTTTGCCTATCTAAGAACCAAAGTATAGGCAGACCCCCAGGTATCGTAAAATCACAAATACGCAAGCATCGTATCCGAAAAACGCATACCTTATCTAGACCATGGCTATCAATAACGTCACCCTGCGCCAACTGCGCTATTTTGTCTCAGCGGCCCGCAACGGCCAGTTTTCCATGGCCGCCACCAGTGAAAGCGTTTCGCAGTCAGCCATCACGAATGCCGTGCTAGCGCTAGAAAAAGAACTGGGTGTCAGGCTATTTGAGCGGCTGGCGCAAGGCGTATCCCTCACCGCTGACGGTCAGGATTTCTTTAATCACGCTTGCCATATTTTGGATTCGGTACGCGATGCCACTCACAAGCCGCGTTATCGAACGAATGCTTTGCGCGGCAAGGTCAGCGTTGCGGCTTCATACACCGTGTTGGGATATTTTCTGCCGGATTTATTGGCGCGCTTTCGAGCCAGCTATCCCGAAGTGGAAATTGATCTACGCGACATGGACCGGACTGAGATTGAACGCGCTGTTCTTGATAAAGAAGTGGATCTGGGAGTCGCGATTCTTTCCAACATTGACAAGCTTGAACGATTCGCTCACGCCGTACTGGTTCGCTCGCGTCGACAACTATGGGTTGCGCCCGGCCATGCTTTAGCAAAAATTGCTTCGCCCTCGTTCAAAGACATTGCGCAACATCCCTACATTATGGTGACGGCCGACGAAGCCGAATTATCAACACTGGGCTATTGGAAATCGCGTCGCATCAAACCGAATATTGTGTTTCGCACCACCTCGATTGAGGCTGTGCGTGGGCTGGTGGCCCATGGTTTTGGTGTCACTGTGTTGTCTGACATGGTGTTTCGCCCCTGGTCGCTCGAAGGTAAGCGAATTGAAGCGCGCCCCATTCTTGATCTGGTGCCACCCATGGAAGTGGGTGCGTTGTGGAATCCAGAAAAAGAAATCAGTACACCCGCAGAAGCATTTCAGCAATTTTTGCTACATGCCTACGGATACTAATTCAATTTCCTTCATTTTATTGATCTGACAGGCTCTGACAGATCTGTAACAAGCGGTAAATCCTCGTTGGTATGTGGGGCGCGTGAATCACGATAGCGACTCCTACTACTATACGAGGTCATCATGAAACACGTCTCCGCTATTTCAATGTTGCTTACCGTACTTGCCGTAGGTGGCGTCGCACTTGCTGACGATCACGAAACGAGTGGCATGCCCGGTGACAAGATGCCTCCTGCCTTTTCAAAATTTGACAAAAATGGTGACGGTCGTATTAGCCGCGATGAAGCGCGCGAAGGAAGCGATCGCATGTTCAATGAAATCGATACCAATAAAGATGGCTTCATTTCAAAAGAAGAAATGCAAGCTCATCACAAAGTTATGCATGACGAATTTCGCGAAGGCATGCGCGAAAAAATGCGTGACCACTGGAAAAGTGCCGACAAAGACGGCGATGGATTTCTCAGTCGCGCAGAAGTTGAGGCAGCACATATGAAACGTCTGTTGCGCGACTTTGACAAGCTAGACACTAACAAGGACGGCAAGCTGAGCGAAGATGAAATGAAAATGACTATGCGCCCAGGTCCCAAATAAGCATTTCAACAGCTTGAATTAATTTGATTGCTTCAATGGTGATGTTAATTTTTTACTCCGCGGTGGTCTAACGACCACGTCTCCACGCCTTACTCTGAAGGCGTGTTTACGGATCCGATCAACCCATCGGATCCGTTTTTTTATCTACGATTTAAAATAGCTTGGACTGCACTCACCCGCGCGGCATGGACTGCGGCAGCAATGTGTTGTGCGGGATTTTGAGGATGGTCTATGGCGACCGCAGCGGCGATCTGGCCTGCGTTAACTGCTTTTGCGGCGTCAATTGACACTTGCAATAATTCGATTGAAGGTAATTTATTTTTATTACTGGTTTGATCAATGAGCTCATGCAGCTTTAACAAATCCGCAAAACGCTCCGTTTTGCGAAACGCATCGCACCGCTCAAGAAATTTGACGATAGCATCCGCCGACATCTCTGCAGCACCGTGAACCGCAGCATGCTCACGTGCGACCAACACGGCCAGCTCTTTCACTTCATTCGGCAACTTTAATCGAAGACATAGTTCCATCGCTAACTGCTCATTCGCTAAGTGATAAGCAATCACTGAAAAACGAATAGGGAGTGAGGCTACTGATTGAGCCGAACTATCTAATTCGCTCATTATTTTTTCAGCTGCGGCGGCGGGATTTTTTTGGGTATGGATAATCCGATCAAGCAGCCCATCAAGCTCAGGCATTAAGCGCTTGAGCGCCCCGCACTCACGCAACACAGCAAACATACGTGAAGGCTGCGCTTCCATTAAGCCGCGCGCAATCTCTTGCCATACTCGTTCCGACACCAACGCATCCACTTCGCCTGACTCAACCATCTGATGCAAAAGCGTAGCTGTCTGCGGGGCAACACTAAATTCTGTGAAGCGCGCTGCAAAACGTGCAAGGCGCAATATACGTACAGGGTCTTCCGCAAAGGAGGTGGAGATATGTCGAAATATTTTGTTTTTGATGTCGGCTTGACCATTACAAGGATCGATCAACGTGCCGTCGGTATCTTGTGCGATTGCATTAATCGTCAGATCACGTCGCTGTAAGTCTTGCTCCAGCGTGACATCAGGTGCGGCGTGAAATGCGAAGCCCGTATAACCCGGAGCAGTTTTTCGTTCGGTGCGTGCTAACGCATATTCTTCATGCGTTGTGGGATGAAGAAAAACTGGAAAATCCTTGCCAACCGCAATGAAACCCGCTGCTTTCATTTGCTCAGGTGTCGCGCCAACCACGACGTAATCTCTATCTTTGACGGGCAAACCCATCAGCGCATCTCGCACTGCTCCGCCCACAACATAAATTTTGTAGGTCGGCGCCATCGTGCTTAGTGAGGCGCAAGGTAGCGGGGTGCCACCGCTTCTAATGGCGTGGGGTGCCACGCTGGTGGTGTGGTGTGAAGCCCCGTGGCGACATTGTCTATTTTCATAGAATCGAGATTGTCGCGACTCATGATCGGGCCACCGGGCACATGCTCCAACAGGAAAGCTTGTATGCGAGCGAGCGCAGCAGGCAATTCAATCACAGGCCGCGGATGACCGCTATACACACCAGCAAGATGCAGCAATTCTTTCATACTGTAGACGGTTGGCCCAACTAATTCATAGGTCTGGCCGATGGTGTCAATGTTATCGAGCGCCTGCACAAATGCTTGCGCGACATCACCGACAAACACCGGTTGAAATTTTGTCTGCACACCACCCAAAGCTAATACGGGCAACACAGACTGAAGTTGCGCAAACATATTGAGAAAATTATCTTCAGGCCCAAATACTACCGATGGGCGAAACGACGTCAACTCAAGACCGCTTGCTTCAACCATTATTTTTTCGCCTGCCGCTTTGGATCGTTGATACATAGAAGGGCCGTGCTCATCAGCACCCAGCGCACTCATATGCAAAAAACGCTTCACTCCCTGACGCTGACATGCCGCCACTAAACGTCGCGGCAACTCAACGTGAGCACGCTCAAATGCCGGTCCCCACGGCGTGCCTCCGGATGAATGCAGCACACCGACTAAATTGATCACGGCATCTGCGCGTTGCATCAAACGATCGAGTGCCAGTGGATCAAAGACATCAGCTTCGACTAACTGAACTGTCGGCAATACGGTTAAGTGACGCGCACGATGTGGTCGTCGTGTTGGCACTATAACGCGACGACCCGTCGCAGCAAGTTGCGCCACGATGTGTGAACCGATAAAGCCGCTACCACCAATAACTAAAATAGATTCGTGTCGCATAGTTGCCGTCTTAGGGTAAATCACCGATTTCATTAAGCATAGCGTCGCGCGGCGCTATGATGCCCAAACGGGATTTCAAGCTAGGTCCTTTATTCTCAAACAAAGCCGAATAGCAGGTGGCATTCGCCAGCACATTTTTTACATAACCTCGGGTTTCTGAAAAAGGAATCGTCTCAGCAAAGATGGCTCCCTCAATGGGTTTTTCAAGCGTCGCTCTCCATAGTCGCGGACGACTTGGGCCGGCATTGTAAGCAGCCGTCGCTAAGGTCTGTGAGCCACCGAGGTTTCCCAACACCATATTCAGATAGTGAGTCCCTAGGGTGATATTCGTTCGAGTGTCGTTCAGGTTACTGAGCGAAAAACCTGACATACCAATCTTGCGCGCCACATAGTTCGCCGTGGCAGGCATGATTTGCATCAAGCCAGATGCGCCCACACTCGAACGCGCTGCCTTTACGAAACGAGACTCTTGCCGAATCAATCCATACACCCACGCTTTATCCAAACTCAGCGGTTGAATAGCGGTTTGCATGATGTCGTCATGCGGCGATGGAAAACGCTGTGTGAAATCTAATTCTACCTTTGCACGATCGGCTGTTGTAACCATGCGATCTAATACGCCACTCTGACGCGCAAATTCACCGGCCGCTAATAATTGACGGTCATTCAGTTTACGTAACTGCCAATTCCACTCGCGATTGCCTTCGAAACGTAAATCAAGATCAAGCAGCTTGAGTGAATTACGAAAACCGGGATTCGACATCGCCTCAGATAATTCTTCTGCAGTGGGCGCCGATGGACGCGGTGGCACCACGAGTTTTTGACCTAACTCTTCCGAGGCCAAAATTCCATAAAAAGTAGACTGGCTAGAGATGGTTTGGAATAATTTTTGCGCATCGTCTGTGTGATGCTGTGCGAGGTGAGCGCGACCACGCCAATAAATCCAGGTGGGCTCTTTTTGAAGCTCGCGTGGCATGCTGTCGATAGCTCGCGCCACCATGGGCCAATCCCCATCGCGCAAGGCAGCACGAACGCGCCATTGATGACCATCGGGTGACAAGGTAGCGTCCCAGGTCTTACGCCATAAGTTAGCGGCATCTCTCGAGAGTCCCATCGAAGCGTGCAAGGCTATCTGCGCCCATGCCTGCGCTTGCTCTTCATGGTTTAGTCGAAACAAGGATTTATGTAATGCACGTTCGGCCTTGTCTGGGTTATCTTTCGCAACTCGGCCTAAGGCAATCACAAATAATTCACGCACCGCTTGCGAACCTGCTGCACCTCGATCAACAAATGCAGAGGACCGTTCAATCGCTGGCATCAGCTGGCGCTCGCTGACATCGATAAAATACGCAATACGCTTGGCAGCACTTGTTGCTCCATATTCAGCAGCCAAACGAACTTGACGCCAAATATCTGCTTCACCAAATTGCTTATCCTGATACAGGCGATGAATCAAATCAACGCAAGCTTCACCATAGTTCTTGGGTTGTACTAATAACTCACGCGCTGCTTTAACAACGTTTTCGCCTTTCGCAACACGCGACGAAAGTGCATAGCACTTCACTTGCAAATCATCATTCAAAACAAATAAAGGATATTGTTCATCAAATAATCGCCAGTCACGTGCTCGACCCAAAATCAGTAACCAATCATTACGTAAACGATCAGCGATAGCGGTGCCGTCATAACGATTCAGATAGCTACGAATTTCACCTTCTGGTGTCGAGACAAGACGCGGGTAGAGACGATAATATTCAACATACGATTGAATAGGGTAGTCCGTTAAGCGAGCCGCCAAGCGCCCGGTATCACCCATGTCGCCGCGTGCCGATGCATCGCGCAAGGTGATGAAATCTGCATCAGCACCTCCGCCGACCAAGATGGCGCGCTTAATGGCTGTCGTGGCATGCGCCATCGGAATCAGCGCTGTAACTAGGAGGGCCACAGAAAGATGCTGCTTCATGGCCGATAAAACCGTGCGGGCCGTGCGCATCATCGATACATCCGAAATTTTCATGAATGAATTACTAGATAAAAAAAGTGTAAAAATTAAAAGCAGTGACAAACTTTCATGCTTTTACAACATGCATAGCGTCATTCCTTTATAGTCTCTTAGAATACCATGCAGCATTACGTAGTATCGACCTGAAAGTGGCTATTTTTAGCAATGCAAAACCCAACAAATAAAGTGGAATTACGTCAGCAGCTCATCTCAGCTCGCCGCAACATGGGTGCTGATGCAAAAGCCTTGGCGGATGCATGCATAACGCAGCGACTCTCGGTGTGGTTAGATAGCCATCAGCCTGTCTCGCTTGGGGCTTACATAGCGATGCCAGGTGAGCCTGAACTTGTGAAACTGTATGAAAGCCTAAATTCACGCGGCATCACACTCGCTATGCCTGTGGTTTTGGAAAAAAACCAAGCGCTCATCTATGTTCGCTGGCAGCCAGGTGAACCACTAGCGCGAGATGCCAGTGGAACGATGGCACCTGCTCAGCATGAGCAAGTCCTAAAACCTGCAGTAGTACTCGCACCCTGCGTAGGATTTAATGATGAAGGATTTCGATTAGGTTATGGCGGTGGCTATTTCGATCGAACCTTGGCACAAAAACCAAGACCCACAGCGATAGGCATCGCTTATGCCATTACACATGCCCAGTTTGCAGTCGAAGCGCACGATATCCCACTCGATTTAATCATCACTGACTAGCGCTGGGCTTTGTATGCTTTGCCCAAATTTCTACTCCACGCTTTTTAACCGTGATTGAGTCGCTGCCAAATAGCAGAGGTAGGACCCGCTTGATTCAATGAGTAAAAATGCAAACTAGGAGCTCCACCCTCAAGCAAACGTTCACACAGCGCTGTGACAACATCTAAACCAAACGCACGGATTGCCTGGCTGTCATCCCCAAAGCTGGCTAGCTTAAGCCGTATCCAACGCGGTATCTCTGCACCACACATTTCAGAAAAACGCATTAACTGCGTGTAGTTAGTGATAGGCATAACACCCGCCACCACTGGTACATCAACACCTATTTTGTGTGCATCGTCCACAAAACGGAAATACGAATCGGCATTATAAAAGTACTGCGTGATCGCTGAATTAGCACCTGCTTTTACCTTACGCGCAAAATTTTGTAGATCATCTTGCGGTGATCTAGCTTGCGGATGCATCTCAGGATACGCCGCGGCTTCGATATGAAACAAATCACCCGTTTCATTACGAATAAATTCAATCAATTCATTGGCGTGATTGAAGTCGCCGGAAGAACCACCAAATCCACTCGGCAAATCGCCACGCAAAGCAACTAAACGCCGTATACCTGCTGATTTGTACTCAGCCAGAATTTCACGCAAATCAGCTCGCGATCGACCTATACATGAAATATGCGGAGCGGCATCAAAGCCTTCTTTTTGAATTTCGAAAACTGTGTCACGCGTGCCCGATTGGGTAGAACCACCAGCGCCAAAGGTTACCGAAAAATACTCAGGATCTAATTGACCGAGTGACTGACGCGTAGCACGTAACTTATCAGCGCCCTCGCTTGTTTTTGGCGGAAAAAATTCAACGCTAAATTGGCGCTTAGCAAATATAGATGACTCGACCATTTAATCTCGAATAAATAGCGTAGACAAAACCCATGAAGCAATGCTGTAGATCATAGCTCCCAGCATAGCCGCTCCAAAACTATCCACCTGAAAGCCTTTCACAAGATCAGCTACGGCCCAAAACATCAAGCCATTGATCACGAAGATAAACAATCCTAGCGTGAGAAATGTGACCGGCAAAGTGAGGATTATTAGAACAGGACGAATGAGTGTGTTTACCAACCCCAGAACCAGTGACGCTAACAATGCTGTGGAAAAGCTGTCTATATGCACGGTGTCCACTAAGCGTGGAATGGCAAACAGAGCCAGTGTATTTATGAGCCACAACAGCAGTAGTCGCATGGTTTGAAGGAATGATAGAGCAGGTTGAGGGCAAGTCCGCCTGCCACTGAGTAACAGGCGGAGCTTGTCATATCCCACAAAACCGTTTCAACAACCCAAAAATAAACAGGCTATTAATAACGGTAGTGCTCAGGCTTGAATGGGCCCACTTTCTTCACACCGATGTAATCAGCCTGCTCTTGGCTCAACTCGCTCAACTGTGCATTCAGTGTTTTGAGTTGCAGACGCGCGACTTTCTCATCCAAATGCTTAGGCAAGGTGTACACACCGATTGGGTAGTTTTTCGTTTGCGTAAACAACTCGATCTGAGCAATCGTCTGATTCGCAAATGACGAACTCATCACGTACGACGGATGGCCTGTACCACAACCCAAGTTCACCAAACGACCTTCGGCCAACAAGATGATGCGCTTACCATCGGGGAAAATAATGTGATCAACTTGCGGCTTGATGTTTTCCCACTTGTACTGCTTAAGTGCGACAACTTCAATCTCATTATCGAAGTGACCGATATTACAAACGATGGCCTGATCTTTCATCTTCTTCATGTGCTCAAGCGTGATCACATGGTAGTTACCGGTCGCTGTAACAAAGATATCCGCATGCTCTGCCGCGTAATCCATAGTCACAACGCGATAGCCTTCCATCGCTGCCTGAAGCGCACAAATCGGATCGATCTCAGTCACCCAGACTTGTGCTGACAATGCACGCAGTGCTTGTGCCGAACCCTTGCCTACGTCGCCATAACCAGCAACGACAGCAACTTTACCTGCGATCATGACATCGGTCGCTCGTTTGATCGCATCGACCAACGATTCACGGCAACCATACAGGTTGTCGAACTTAGATTTAGTTACTGAATCATTGACGTTGATTGCTGGAAAAGCCAATTTGCCTTCTTTATGCATCTGATACAAACGATGTACGCCAGTGGTGGTTTCTTCGGTCACGCCTATGATTTTTGCCAAGCGTGTCGAATACCACGTTTTGTCGGTTGCGAGTTTTTTCTTGATTGAATTAAACAAGCAAACCGATTCTTCTGAATCAGGGTTATCCAACACACTGATGTCTTTTTCTGCACGTGTACCGAGATGCAAAAGCAGAGTGGCATCGCCACCATCATCGAGAATCATGTTGGAGTAACCGCCATCCGTCCATTCGAAAATGCGATGCGTGTAATCCCAGTACTCGTCCAATGTTTCGCCTTTATAGGCAAATACGGGGGTACCGCTTGCAGCAATCGCTGCCGCAGCGTGATCTTGTGTGGAATAGATGTTGCAAGAAGCCCAACGAACTTGGGCGCCGAGTGCTTCTAAAGTTTGAATCAGCACGGCGGTCTGTATCGTCATGTGCAACGAACCGGTTACGCGCGCGCCTTTCAGCGGTTGTGAGGCAGCAAATTCTTGACGAATCGCCATCAAACCTGGCATCTCGGTTTCGGCAATGCGCATTTCTTTATTGCCAAAGTCAGCCAGACTGATGTCTGCTACGTGATAGTCATGGGTAGTTGCGGATTTTAGTACGGCGCTCATCACGCCCTCCTTTTCTTTGAAAAAAAGTAACGTGAGCGCAGTTGCGGTATGAATGTCAAGCCTGGCAGAGTGGGAACTCAGTCGCAACGCTCCTTGACCGGCAATATTTTAATCGAAAATCACTTTGCGTTCACTCAGCCACCAAAAGCACACCCACAGCAAGCCTGAGGTAGTTCCATACACATGCGCAACAGACACGATGGGCATGCTCAAAACCGAGTGATTAAATAAAATTAACTTAAGAACTAAAGCAATTCCTGCACACATAGCCAAACATTGCCGCCCACTCAGCCATGTCAGTGCAGCGCCCGCCGCCCACAATCCATACAGCACACCGGATAAACCGGCATACCACTGTAAAGATGATTGTAAATACCATAACAAACTGCTAACACCCATTGCGCTTGTCAGTAGCAAGCTCGTTAATTCGAGCGCAGTCATTGTTTGACACAAAATTTCTGCGATTAACAGCAACCCGAATACATTTAACAATAAGTGAGGAACATTCAGATGCACCAGATGAGCCGTCAGCAAACGCCACCACTGACCCGCAGCTATCGCTGCGCGATCCCACATTAGCAATTGCAGTGAGTTTGGGTAGATAAATGCTATTGAAATACACAGCACCAGCGTGATCAATAGCGCGAAAAAATTCGTGCGCCGACTATCATTCACACACGGATGAGATTGTTTGATGAATGCATTCTCAGAGCGCACGTCGACCACGTGTCACAACCAGCAAACCCATGATCGCTAGTAAACATTCGGCATCGATAGCACCGCCGCCACCCGAACTGCTACTACTACTGACACCCGCACTAGTCTGCCGGCCTTGCGGTACTTCAACGGTAAAACTCATCGTGCTACCCGTGGCATCCAGATCGCTGGCAGCTACGCTAATGGTGTAAACCCCCATAGGTGAAGCGTGCGCCCAATTAAATACGCCTGCGGCACTCAGAGTCGCGCCATCAGGCAATGCAATCGCATGAAACACGGGCTTGTTGCCATCTGCATCTGTCGCTAGTAACTTAATCGTGAGGGTGCTTCCAGCGGCTACCTGATGCGTCATCACACTCTGAATGACTGGCGCGCTATTGATGCGTACGCTGGCACTCGCGTTACTGGTAGCGCCGCTGCTGTCGGTTACGAGCACTATGAACAGATACGTGCCCGTACTAGGCGCCACAAAACTAGCATTCGCCGTATCGGAATTTAAAACACTAATAGGAATTTTGTTGGAGGGCGATGCATGCCATGCATAGCTGGTGACTTGATGACCGCTAGGCGAAATAGCGCTGGCATCTAAATTAACCAGTGCACCGGGCGCAACCACCTGAGATAGATTCGAAATATGGATAGCGGGCGCAATCGATGTGAGCGCTGCATATACGTCGAGAATGCCGGCACCGCACATGCCACTATTAGCGCGCAAGAGACAAGCACTACCTGCCGGAAAAGCTCGTGCCGAAGCACGCAATAAAGAAATAACTTCATCACGTGAGAGCGACGGATTGAGTGACAGCATCAACGCAATCGCACCGGCTACGTGGGGCGCAGCCATGCTGGTACCGTATTTAATCGAATAACTATCCGATGCGGGCCTGCTAGCTCCCGTATTCCCGAGAGAATAAATTCCCAAACCGTTGGATGAATAAATTTCTACGCAATGAGCCGAGAGAGTTCCACAACCACCACCGGGTGCGCTAATCAACGTTTGCACACCAAGGTTGGCGTATGCCGCGCTATCACCATCAACGCTGTGTGCTGTTACGGCGAGTGTGCCTGCGCAATTGGCCGGTTGATTCACGCTATTAAAGCCACCATTACCGTTGGAGACCACCACGATCGCGCCAACAGCATTTACATCATTAATCGCTGCTTGAAACGCTCGTGAACACGTGCCTGGTATACCTAAGCTCAAATTGATGATGCGCGCTGGATACGCATTTTTAGGTGCGCCTGGAACTGCCAACCCTGCGGCCCAGCGCATGCCATCAATGATGTCGGAGGTGTAGCCTCCGCATTTACCGAGTACCCTGACAGGCACAATACGCACATTCGGAGCGACGCCAGTACCGTACAAACCATTGTTCATTAACGCGGCAATAATCCCCATCACATGCGTGCCGTGCCAACTTGATCGCGCAGCCGCAGTCCCCTTACCGCATTCGTTCGCTACGACTGCGTCACCGGGATCGCTAGCATCCGCATCTCGGCCATTACCATCATTCGCCATCGATACGCTACTGACAAAGTCATAGCCAGGCAGCACAGCCTGTAAATCTGAATGAGGCCGATAACCTGTATCAAGCACCGCCACATCCACTGTCCCATTACCTAGTGTGATGTCCCATGCAGGTGGCAAATCAGCGCCTCCGGCGTTACTGCCTATCGGCGTCATGAAATGCCATTGACCTGGCGCCCCTAAGTAGCCGGGATCGTTCGGCATAAAAGCATGCGCTTGCATTCGCACGTCGGGCTCGACGGATTCAATTTCAGTATTTGTAGAAAGCTTGGCAGCCAGTGCGCGCGCTTCGTCTATAGAAACGGCTTTATCCAACTTAAGTAAATGGGACTTACCCGATAACTGACGCTCAATACTTAGTGAGGTTGCTGCAATGCTTGATAGATGACTATCATTGCGACGCTCAAGTTGTTCGCTAAGCTTTTTACCTTTAATTGCGCGCGGGGTGATGATGAGATGATCGACTTCCGCAGGAGCGACGATCTGATTTAATGGTGGGGTTTGAAGGCCCGCTTTAGCCTGAGGTGTGGCCTCTTGCGCAAAACCGGAACCACTAAACGCTAACTGGAAAATTAGCGCTGCGAACACAGCGTGGCTTATCAACACACACTGACGCAAAAGAATGCACATAGTTATAACGCTGCAACAGAATAATGCGATTGACTGTAGCAGCACCTATTTTTTTAACCGTGCAGAAAAGAACGAGTATTCCCACTCTATTCGTCGACGCCGTCGCAGCAAAGAAAAAGGGCAGGCAGCAAATCGCTAACCTGCCCTGCAAAACTAAGGCAACACTAATTACAGGCCGGCGGCTGCTTTCAATGCGGCCGCTTTGTCGGTACGCTCCCAGCTGAATTCAGGTTCTTCGCGACCGAAGTGACCGTAGGCTGCGCTCTTACGATAGATAGGACGCAGCAAATCGAGCATTTGCACAATACCTTTAGGACGCAAATCAAAGTGCTCACGTACAAGCGCTTCGATTTTTTCATCACTGACCTTACCGGTACCGAACGTGGTCACCATCACCGATGTTGGCTTCGCAATACCGATGGCGTATGAAATCTGGATCTGACATTTTTCTGCCAAACCAGCAGCGATGATATTTTTCGCTACATAACGACCTGCGTATGCCGCCGAACGATCAACCTTGGAAGGGTCTTTACCAGAGAATGCACCACCGCCGTGAGGCGCTGCGCCGCCGTAGGTGTCTACAATAATTTTGCGGCCGGTGAGTCCGCAGTCACCTTGCGGGCCGCCTATAACAAATCGACCCGTAGGATTCACCAAAAAGCGCGTGCCATTAAGCCATTCTTTAGGAACGACCGGCTTGATGATTTGCTCGATAACGGCTTCTTCAATCTGCTTGTGCTCCATTTCTGGCGCGTGCTGAGTCGACAACACAATCGTATCGATAGAGACTGGCTTGCCATCGACGTATTTCAGTGTGACTTGTGATTTTGCATCCGGACGCAACCAAGGCAAGCGACCATCTTTACGCAACTGTGATTGGCGCTCAACGATACGGTGAGCATAGTGAATCGCCGCTGGCATCAGCTCAGGCGTCTCGTTACAGGCATAACCAAACATCAAACCTTGGTCGCCCGCGCCCTGATCCAGATCGATACCTTTGCCTTCATCCACGCCCTGAGCAATATCGGGTGACTGCTTGTCATAGCAAACCATCACGGCGCAACCACGGTAATCAATACCAAAATCGGTGTTGTCGTAGCCTATGCCTTTGAGTGTGTCGCGCGCGACTTTGATGTAATCCACATTCGCCGAGGTAGTGATTTCGCCTGCGAGCACCACCAGACCGGTATTACACAAGGTCTCGGCGGCAACGCGCGCACGGGGATCCTGTTCAAGAATCGCATCGAGAATGGCGTCGGAAATTTGGTCGGCGACTTTGTCCGGATGACCTTCGGACACAGATTCGGAAGTAAAAAGATATTCGTGTGACATGCAAGCCCCTAATAAAAAAGATTGACAACGTGTCGCGGCAATCTCCTTAGCCTGCGACGCTTTAGCGAAATTTGTAGACCGCCTCGCAAGTTGTCTGATTAACTCGGCGGTGAAAACTTTCGTGGTATTTTACTCCTCTCTATTGATTTGAGTAAAGTCTCCGTTTACCTTCTCCGCATGCTGCTGCGCGTATTCCAGATTTTGGCTTGGCTGCCGCTGCCGCTGATGCATGCACTTGGTGCTGCTGCCGGCTGGATCACCTACGCCTCTTCGCTCACTTATCGTGAGCGTATGCGATTGAATTTAAAACAAGCTGGCTATCTTCCGGCACTCAATCAAGCGATCGCGGAATCCGGTAAAAACTTATTAGAACTTCCATTTATTTGGTGCGGTGATTCATCACGCGTTCTTAGCTCAGCTAAAGTTCATGAATGGCACATTGCTCAATCAGCTATAGACAGCGGCAAAGGCGTAATCTTTTTGACACCACATTTAGGCTGCTTCGAAATCATTGCGCAAGTTATCGCTAGTCGCGCGCCACTGACCGCGCTGTACCGACCGCCACGCATGGCCATGCTTGAACCACTGTTAGAAAAAGCGCGTGAACGTGATGGCCTTGAACTAGCTCCGGCGAATTTATCGGGTGTTCGTACGCTACTAAAAACTCTGCGTAAAGGCGGCTCCGTCGGACTCCTGCCCGATCAAGTCCCGCGCGCTGGTGAAGGTGTGTGGACAAAATTTTTTGGCAAACCCGCTTACACCATGACCCTTCCTGCCAAGCTAACACAAATGAGTGGAGCGACTATTATCTTGACGTATGCCGAACGACTGCCCTTCGGCCAAGGCTATGCTGTCCACTTCGTTCCATTTGAACGGCACTTAATAGGCACTAGTGAAGAGCAAGCCGAAATCATAAACGCAGCCATGGAAGATTTAATAACGCGTTGCCCTTCACAATATTTTTGGAGTTACAACCGCTTTAAAGGTCAACCACCTGCAATCGCTTTACCGTCGGACCAGGCATCATGAGGTTACTACTGGCGATAATGTGGGTACTGCATTGGCTACCGTTGCCGATCTTGGGACGGATTGGTAAATTCATCGGCAGTATTTTATTTATCGCAGTCGCCGAACGGCGTCAGATCACACTGACTAATTTGCGACTCTGTTTTCCTAAGATGACAGAGAAGCAGCGTATCGCTATCGCACGCGAACATTTTCAAGGCTACGCTCGCAGCATCTTAGAACGCGGAATTCTTTGGTGGGCCTCTCCCGAACGACTACGTCGCTTGATCAAGGTAACACCCGCTGTACCAACGAAATTGGCACAAGAACGACCCACTATTTATCTTTGCCCTCACTTTGTGTGTCTTGAAGTCGCAGGCACAGCAATCACGATGGCGGGGCCGGCATGCTCTATCTACACACGCCAGCACAGTGAACTGTTCGATGAGGCATTGCGCAAAGGGCGACTGCGCTTTACTACGGATGAACGCAATTTATTAGCACGCAATGCGGGCATTAAACCCATCATTCGCGCCATGCGCAGTGGACGACCTTTCCTGATGCTTCCGGATATGGATTTCGGGCGCAAAGAATCGGTGTTCGTACCATTTTTTGGAATACCAGCTGCCACCTTGACTGCGCCGGCACGACTGGCGGCGGCAACAGAAGGACAGATTATCCCCGTCGTCACTCGATTCCAGCCGTATTATCGCGGCTGGGAAGTCCGCTTTTTCCCACCCTGGGAAAACTATCCGGGAGACGATATGGAGCAAGCGACTCGCTTCATGAATGCATTCATTGAAGAGCGCATTCAAGAAGCACCTGCTGAATATTTTTGGTCACACAAACGCTTTAAAACACGGCCCGAAGGCATACCGAGCTTATATGATTAGACCTCACCACTAGTCATCACTTTTTTCGGTTTCAACTAACGTACTACTGTCCGATTCTGTTTTTTCTGAAACAGGCTTTGATTCAGATTTAACATCTGCACTGACTTTTTGCTCAACTGCCGATGAAGATGATTCTGTAGCATTAATTTTCTCAGTGCCCTGATCAGCCCCCTCTGATTTTTTGATAGGACTGACATCGGGCGTCAGTAAGGGCGAATTAAGTTGTGACTTTTCCTCTTCATTTTTCTTTTCTAAATTTTCACCATATGAATTGATTGATTGCTCAATCTTTTTAAACAACTCTGAGTCTGTATTTTTTTCATCTTTTTGCATCTTGAAAGCGTCCAATTGCTGATGACAATAAGCGACAGGGTCTTTTGTAAACGCGTTATAGTCTTTGGCTTTCAGATCAATAATTTTATTCCTAATTAAAATAAAAAAATCAGCTGAAATTTTGTCAAACCCAGCTATTTTTGCAAACTCCGTCAATCTCACAATCCTTTTTCTTTGCATCTCTCTCTGTCGGTTAGCTTCTTCATTAAATTCACTGCCTCCATCCGTCATCTCTCTTGATGCGCCAGTTAAATGAGACGTCGAACTAGACCTAGGCGAAAACAAGCCTTTAATCGAACTGAGCATGCCGCTCTTTTCACCCCCCCCAATGGAAGCTTGCTAGCTGACTGAGTACTTACCACGAGTTCTTTTTCGTGATCCAAAATATAGCTTTTTACCTTTTTCGACTGATGCTCCTGATTGATCAAAATATCAATCACAAAGGGATCTATTTTATTAACGAGGTATGAATTTATATAGCTACTTAGCTTTGCATAAAAGCCAGCGCCTTTTTTTGTATCTGCCGCAAGTTTAGGAGCCCAAATAGTCATAAAAGAAAATGTGGAAATAAATCCTACTAATGCACTTTTCCTTAGCTGTAGCTGGTCTTTCATTCCACCGCCTTCAGTTTTTCCAAACCTCGTAATTACCTGTCGATCAATCTCCAGAAATAATTTTTTTATAGGATCGGGAAAGTTAGATGACGCTAACTTCATATCTGAACCAAAAAAATAATCTCCCACTAAATTCATTGTTGGCGCCATCAAGTGCACTATCTCCGGATGGTTAACTTGTTCCACCGTACGCAAACCCTCACTAAGCTTGGTAACTTTTTCTCCCACTTTGGCGTATTCACGCATCGCTTTTTGTAGCAGCTCATCTAATTTTTTAGGGTCCAGATGATGTTTTATAAATGGCTCACAAAATCTTTCAATGATGTTTAGCTTTTCGTACATCGCGCCTGATGACGACTGATAATTTATGATGAACAAAGACTCTCTCAGCATAGTTTTTATTCTTTCAGCACCCTCTTTTTCTCTGTACTGACTGTCTATAGTGACTAGTAAGCGTGCTAATTTTTCTGGTTTGAGGATGAACTTCTGAATTCCGAGGTCAATAATCACGTCTAGCCCTATGGGAAGATCTGACGCGTTTACCGCTCCCTTTTCACTTATTTTTTCTTTAGTGGAAGCAAGGGCAACGGTAGCACTCGAACCGCTGCTGGCCGATTGGGGAGTAGACAAAGCATCCGATTGCGAGATCGGCACCGTCGTCGAACTACTAGTTGTTGGCTTCTTTGGAGTACTGTTTAACTCACGCGCTTTAGGCGGCGTATGCGACGAACTCACAGGCTGACTGTCCATGTTTATAAAGAGGTTTGGCTGAGATCTTGTATTGCGTAACTTGGGTACCCTTGGAGAATCATTTTCCCCTTGCGCGACTCTCCACGTTTTGTCACGTGCATTTTCTGGTTTATTACTTTGTTGGAGTTTTGAATCTCCTATTTGCCCTTTTTGTTCTGATAATTTTTTTTGATGTTCCTGATCGTTTGAATCTAGACTATTACTTGAATGACTTTTGCTTAGGGACGAGGTGCTCATGGCGAGCCTTTCAATAAATTGGCGAAATGTGTTTTAAGAGCTGACCAGTGAGGTGACCAGAAAAAGCTTGGTATTTTTGAGGATGAGACAGGTACTTGCGTGTCTGGCAATTCTTTAATCAGACTGTTTTCGTAACTACTCATTGGCCTAAGTTCCGGCCGCTATGAGAAAATCAGATTGAATTAGAGATGACATTCGCTTGATCACTAACTCACCCTAGAATCTGGTTTAATTAGTTTAAATTTGTTGTAATTACCCTGCATATCACTTCGACCAGTCGACACACTTTCACAACCGGTCTTAGTCATAGCAACGCTTAAAGATGGATGATGAAACTTAAATTCACAAAAATGCATGGCGCCGGAAATGATTTCATCGTAATCGATGCGATCAATCAGACAGTTAATCTCACGCCCGATCAATGGCATCTCATTGCAGACCGACGTTTTGGGATTGGTGCAGATCAGATGTTAGTCGTGGAAAAACCAACCACTCCCGATGTTGATTTTCGCTATCGTATTTTTAATTCTGATGGAGGTGAAGTTGAGCAGTGCGGTAATGGAGCACGCGCTTTTGTGAAATTTGTCGTAGACAAAGGACTAACTGATCGACGTGAAATTCGCGTTGAGACCATGTCTGGTGTCATATCCCCGCGCTTAGAAGACGATGGACAAATCACCGTTGATATGGGTCCACCCATATTTGATACAAAACTTATTCCTTTTGATTCAACTGGATTAGTCGCTAGCAAAGAGCATTCTGCTTTAGTCTGGTCTTTAGACGTGAGTGGCAAACTTATTCCAACGGTGGTGCTCTCTATGGGCAATCCGCATGCAGTGCAAATTGTGCGGGATGTCAATCAAGCACCTGTTGCTATCGATGGTCCAGCGATTGAAAATCATCCGCGTTTTCCAAATCGAGTCAATGCCGGATTTATGCAAATTATTGATAGGCAGCATGTGAAGCTACGTGTATTTGAGAGGGGCGCAGGCGAGACACTTGCTTGTGGCACTGGCGCTTGTGCAGCGGTAGTCGCTGGCATACAACTTGGTCAACTCGATTCACCTGTCAGTGTTTCAACGCGTGGTGGAGAGTTACGTATTGAATGGCGAGGCGACGAACACGCTGTCATGCTTACCGGCCCTGCGGTTAGTGTATTTGAAGGCAGTATCGATATCTGATTTTTTAGTTTCGATACTTGCCTTAGCTGTTCAATTTATGCCCGGTTTCGATTCTGCTCTCGACGCGCGCTCATCAAACTACGAAATCGGTATATCCGCTGTCGATAATTCCCTTCGGCACCAATCGGGGATCCATCGACGGTATCAAATACTCGCGCTGCGTAGTCAACTGCCTGTCTTTGCTCGCTGGTTAATATGAGTATCAGCCGACGGCGGCTACGTGGATGCTGCTCTCGAATATCAATTTCAAGACAATGGCCATGATCGGCTTCTTGCACATCTATAAGCAAGGCCTCCGCACGTGTCAAACCAAACCAGTAACCAAGTTCTACCCGCGCCGCAAGGAAGGGATAGCCCACTCAACCGCTGCATTTAGTTGATTACCTTCCGATGTAATCGCATCATGCGGCTTAGGCTTTCGCGCTGTTTCACGAATGCCCAGTTGTTGCGCTAACAGCCACTGTGCATCGGGTAATCCCGCCTCGGCCGCTGCTTGCAATGCTCGCAAGGCTTTCTGTTTTAACGATGGCTCGGCCCTAGCCCAACAAGAAAAAACCAACAAGGCGAGCACTAATCCGGCCTTGGCTATTCCCCCATCAAACGCACGTTCGTACCAGAATGCGACGCGTAAAGGATCCTTAACTTGATGAGCAACATCAAAAGGAACATTCGCACCAATCAGCAACCACGCATCAGGCTGATTATTTTCCGCTGCTTTTTGCAGCCAATGCAAGGCAGTGGAATGACTTTGCGGTAAGCCTCCGCCTCCGAATAGATAACGCTTTCCCAGTGCAAGCTGAGCAGGCGCTTTACCCGCGCGAGCCGCGCGAATGATGAGTAATTCCTCTCGATTGGCCATGATAAGTAGAGCTCTGCCTTAGAAGACGTCGGCCAGCGCACACGCCCAAAGCAGGTCTAACCCACCTCTGACGAATAGTCACAACAACCCCTTTTTAAAGCTAAGAAGTTGGGAACGCACTGGCCTAGTGTTATCAAAATTAAAACCAGACTTTGCGCTTTGAGTGGGGGCACCGTCAACGTCGATTAGTGCCAATAAAACAACAACATTCATCAATAAGTCTCTTTTTGTCAGAAAGCTTTTTTTCAAGCGCACCGAAGTTACGAGTGTTTTCATTTTAGAAATTAATGTTGCTCCAATCCGACCCGAGCGGATTCTCAACAAAACTTCGATATGGGGATGCAAGAATGAAAAAGTCACTCGTTGCGCTGGCGTTGGCCGGTGCGTTTGCCAGTGCCGCTCAGGCACAATCAATAGAAATGTATGGAATAGTGGATATGGGGTTTGTGCAGGAAAGCGGTGGCCCGACTGGCCCAACCTCCGCAGGAACAACAAAGGGAGCTATTAATAAATTAACCAGCGGCGCTCAATCTGGCACTCGTTTAGGCTTTAAAGGTACCGAAGATTTAGGCAGTGGCATGAAAGCTCTGTTTGTTTTGGAAACAGGTATCAAGGCAGATGAAGGTGGTTTTAATCAAGCCAATACCGCTTTTGCCCGCCAAAGCTTTGTTGGCTTACAAAGCGATATGGGCACGGTCACGATGGGCCGCCAATACACGCCTTACTTCTTGACCATGTTGGTCGGCGATCCCTTCGCAGCTGGTATGGCAGGCGCTGCACAAAATATGCTGATGCCCGCTTCAAATATCCGCATGAACAATGCGGTGAAATACACCTCACCCGTGTTTTCAGGCTTTAGTGCTAAAGCCGCCTATGGTTTTGGCGAACAAGTCGACAGCGTGGTCAGAAGCCGTCAATTAGGCGCCTTCATCAACTACAGCGGCGCTCCCGTTAATGTCCGTTTAGGCTACCTCAGAAAAAATACCGATACCAGCGCGGCTACGAAAACAGATGAAATATCTAACTGGATTCTCGCCGCCAACTGGGATGTAAAAGTTGCCAAGCTTTTTGCCGCGGTCACTAACAACGATGAAGCGGTATACGCCCCTATTCGTCGCAAGAGCCAAGATTATCTGATCGGCGCTCAGGTGCCATTCAACAAACATACTTTCATTGCCTCCTACATTTACAAAGATGGGGACGACGCCATGACAGGCAATGCAAATCAAGTAGCTTTGGGCTATACCTACACCATGTCTAAGCGCACCAATCTGTATGCCGCATGGGGACGCATCAACAATGGAACCAATAGCTTGCTTACCGTTGGAAATAACTCCGAGCCAGGTTATGGCGACAAAGCACTTAACTTAGGTATTCGCCATATTTTTTGATGCCGTTTAAGACAGGCTGATTCAGGATAGGGCAATCGCTTAATTACCTCTTGAATCGCCTGTTTGTGAGTCTGCAGGTTTTTTCTGCGATCTAATCTCCTCTGTAGTTTTGTGGGCACCCCAGGGTGCCCTTTTTTTATATTCGCGCCATCGGTTTCAGACCCAGATACAATTCGGGAATTCCTGAATTTCACTCAAGATCACCAACTGCCATCATGACCGCTAACCCAGACGCCCACGCCGTTGCACTCTATCTGGAAGATCATCCCAACTTTTTCGAAGACCATCCCGACCTAATTGCGGGCTTTAAGCTAACCACTGCACTGGGTGGCCGCACAGTCTCATTGCAAGAGCGCCAAGTCGAAGTACTACGCGAAAAAATCCGCAACCTGGAATTACAGCTGGTGAATCAGTCGCGCTACGCTAAAGACAACGACGGCATCATGGTAAAAATCCATGAATGGACTCTGAAACTTCTGGCCGCGCGCTCAGAGCAACCCGCAGAATCGGTACTGGACACCTTAATCGACTGCTTCAAAGTTCCGGCTGCTAGTTTGCGAGTATGGGATGCCTCCATAGACTTAGATACTAAATGGCACGCAGGGGCAGATTTGGATGCAGCAAAAACGCTCGCTGCTCAGCAAGTCAATCCGTATTGCGGTCCCTCTGCCAATAAGCCCGGCGTGAAATGGCTGAGCGATTCGGCGACGATTCAATCGGTGGCATTGATTCCACTTCGCGCACTAGGCGCAACTGACAGCTTTGGCTTATTAGTACTTGGCTCACCTGATCCGGCACGCTTTACTGCCGACATGGATACTCATTTTCTGCGGCAGATCGGCGAGATCGCCAGCGCCACAGTGCATGGACAGTAAAGAGAACCTCTCCTTTAACGCTGCAGACCAGCAGCATATCGCTAGCTATCTGCAACACTTGCAAACGCAACGCAAGTTATCTAAGCACACCTTAGATAGTTATCAGCGCGACCTAGAACAATTGGGGGCGCTGTGTGCTGAAAAGAAAATTCTATCGCTATCTAAAATTACGGCCTTTGATACTCGACGGTTTGCTGCGCAATTACATTCGCGCGGTTTATCACCCAGCTCGATTGCACGCAAGTTGTCTGCATGGCGAGGATTTTTTAATTGGATGGCTGTACACCATCAACTCACCGCAAATCCTGCCGATGGCGCAAAAGCACCCAAGCGTGCACGCGCGCTGCCCAAAGCATTGGGTGTCGATGATGCTGTGAGACTAGTCAGTGGCAGCTACGCGAAGGCCGATGCATCTGAAGCTTCCGACGAAAATATAACTCAACAACTTTGCAATCACGCCATGTTTGAATTGCTGTACTCAAGCGGGCTACGCGTTTCTGAATTGGTTGGACTTGATGTTCAGTACTCAGAAACACGCGATCATTCATCACTAGGCTGGCTAGATCTCGACGGATGCGAAGTGACGGTTACCGGCAAAGGGAATAAGCGCCGCACTGTACCCGTAGGTGGCGCCGCATTACTGTCGATACGAGAGTGGCTAACCCGCCGAGCTTCGGTCACTAGCGAAAAACCAAGCTGTGATCCGCATGCGTTGTTCATCACTGCACGCGGACAACGGATAAGCGCTCGCGCAGTTCAAACTCGCATCAAAGCGCACGCGCAAGCCCTGGGCATACCCGCCGATGTGCATCCGCATATGCTCAGGCATTCATTTGCATCGCATGTATTGCAATCGTCGGGGGATTTGCGTGCTGTGCAAGAGATGCTAGGCCATTCATCGATCGCATCGACTCAGGTGTATACATCCTTAGATTTTCAGCGCTTAGCGCAAGTGTATGATGCCGCACATCCACGCGCAAAGAAGCAAACCTCACGCGATTAATTCATTTCGCAGTAATTTATTTTAATCACCATAGTCACCTACGCACGATACATTCATGGCTCTTATTCCCGCTACGATACTAACCGGCTTTTTAGGCGCAGGCAAAACCACGCTTCTTAATCGACTCTTGCATGAAGAACACGGACAACGTATCGCCGTCATTGAAAATGAATTCGGCGAAGAAAATATCGACAATGAAATTTTAGTGCAAGACACGCGAGAGCAAATTATCGAAATGAATAATGGCTGCATTTGCTGCACCGTGCGCGGCGATTTAATTTCGGCACTTAGCCAGCTCGCACAAAAGCAGCGTAGCGGCGAATTGAAATTTGATCGTGTGGTGATCGAAACCACAGGCCTTGCCAACCCCGGCCCAGTTGCACAAACGTTTTTCATGGATGAAGAAATCGCCACTAGCTATTTGTTGGACGGCGTAATTACCATCGTTGATGCCAGCAATGCGATGCAGCAACTGGATAAGTTTGAGGAAGCTCAACGTCAAGTTGGTTTTGCTGATCGAATGTTCTTATCTAAATCTGATTTGGTGAGCAAGGATCAACTCAACCTGCTTGAAACCAGACTACGCCGAATTAATCCGCGCGCGCCTGTAGGACGTGCCGATTTCGGTCATGCTCCGATTGCAGAGATCTTGGATATTCGCGGATTTAATCTCAACGACAAATTAGATATTGATCCGGATTTTCTAAAGTCTGAAGAAGCGCATCACTGCGATGATCATTGTGAACACGACCATGAGCATCATCATCACGAACACGGGCATGATCATAAACACCATCATGCAGCCCACCAAGAAGGTGGTCATACCGATGACATCGCCGCCTTTGTTTTCCGCAGCAATCGCGCCTTTGATCCGGCGCGTCTAGAAGATTTTATTGGTCAACTGATACAGATGTACGGCCCTCGAATGCTGCGTTACAAAGGCATACTCTGGATGGAAGGATCGTCTCGGAAGGTAATTTTCCAGGGAGTTCATCAAACGATGGGCAGTGATCTAGGTGCGCCATGGGGGTCGGATGAAGTTCGCGGTAGTAAAATCGTATTCATCGGTCAATCATTACCGCGCCCCATATTTACCGAGGGGCTGGAGCAATGTCTGGTATAAATGACATAGTATTTATAAAAAACGGGGCAAAACTGCCTGTTTTCGCTAGGTTTTACGCGGCTGTACTTGCCAATTGAATTAAAAATATTAAAAGCTTGTCTGTACAGCAGACATTGCGATTACAATAGCGCCCGATTTGCCTCGGGCACCCTTCCCAGGGATAGTGAGACAGTCCGAGCAGACAACTAGTCTGCCCTGCGCATCAGCAAAAGCAATCGCAGGCGTGCTGGGTACAATTGACAGATCAGCAGTTACGAAAGCAAGCTACGTGGCAACCACTACAAAAACTTTGAAGCCAGCCGTCAGTGACGGTACCCCCATCTCCGAGGAACAGCTTCTCAAGATGGGCGAGAAGGATTACATGAACGCGGCTCAATTGGCTTTTTTTAAAGCCCGTCTGCAGCAGCTGGAAAAAGATCTTCTCAGAAACGCCGGCGAAACAACCGAGCATCTGCGTGAAACCGTACTTGTGCCCGATCCTGCTGATCGCGCCACCATCGAAGAAGAACATGCCCTTGAGTTACGTACACGTGACAGAGAACGCAAACTTCTGAAAAAAGTACAGCAGTCGATACAGTCCATTGATGCAGGCGACTACGGTTGGTGCGAAGAAACCGGTGAAGCCATCGGGATACCGCGCTTACTTGCTCGTCCAACAGCAACGCTTTCTCTTGAGGCCCAGCAGCGGCGTGAACTCAAGCAAAAGCTCTACGGCGACTAGAAACATTGCACTAGATAGTGGAATGATATAGTTGGGTTTCATTTTAAAAGTAATCAAAATAAAACCAGCGTGAATCCATATCTCAGCACAAAGCCGTCAGCCAGCTATAAAAGCGTAGCGCTGTGGCTTGTGCTTTGCTTATTATTTGCCCAATGGCTAGGTTACACCCACGCAATTAGCCACTCGGGGATACAAACCGAGGCCATATCAAGCAATAACAGCCTGAACTCCTACAGCGGCTGTTTTGATCATCAACAAGCGGGGCACTCTTGCGCATTACTTGAGGCAGGAACACTGGGCGCGACCCTGACCGTCCCTTTTTTCCAAATTACTGCTGTAGCGCTGCCAAGCTTTATCTTGGCCAACCTAATGCGATTTGGCTTTCAACAACGTTTCGTCGCACTCTTCTCTTGCCGAGCACCTCCTGTTCTCCACTGAGCATCAATCAATTAAAAAATATTTACCTCGCGGTGATGCGTCGCGGGCATTTGCTTGATCAGTGGAGAATTACATGAATTTACGTCAGCCATATATGGCGCAAGCCATTATTTGCGCATTTGCGAGCATAGCTCCTCCAACACATGCTGAAGACAGCATAAAAAAGCTCGATTCAGTGATTGTGACTGCAGATCCATTTGGTAGTAGTGAAAATGCCATGATTCTTGCGCCGGCAAAAGTCATTTCCGGCGATGAACTTCGCGACAAATTATCGGATTCTATTGGACAGACGCTAAGCAATGAATTGGGTGTCACTACGTCTGGTTTCAGCTCTGCCGCTTCACGCCCTATCATTCGCGGCTTAGATGGTCCGCGCATTAAGATGCTGGAGAATGGTATGGGCAGCGGCGATCTTTCTTCCATCTCAAGTGATCATGCCGTAGCCAGTTCGGGCACAACAGCGCGACAAATTGAAATCCTACGCGGACCCGCTGCACTGCTTTATGGTTCTGGTGCTATTGGCGGCTTGGTCAATGTGGTCAATGATCGTATCGCCAAAACTCTAGAGCTCAAGCCCACCGGCGAAACCGAAGTACGCTATAGCGGTGTTGATCGCGGTGTGGGAGCAAGTTTTTCGACCGATGCCTCCACAGGATCGATAGGCTTACATGCCGATGGGAATGCGCTGCATGCGAGTGATTACCGCATTCCGGGTAACAGCAGCGTGTTCGGTGATGGCGATTCTGGTCGATTAAGTTATTCAGGTAATCGCGAACGCAGTCTGGGCTTTGGTGGCTCACTCATCAAGGACTGGGGTTATGTCGGCTTATCTTTAGCCACACTTGATAAGACGTACGGAATCCATGGTGCAGATGAAAAATCAAATATCAACCTCAACCGAACGCGTATCGATGCCGATAGCCTGATTAAATCACCCTTCGATGGTTTTGATTCCCTGCGCATACGATTTGGTAATACCGATTACAAGCATACCGAGCTAGAAAATGGAACGGACCCACTTGTTCGCTTCACCAATAAATCGACCGAAACGCGTTGGGAATTAAGTCACTTACCGATTTCGGGGTGGCGCGGCAAACTAGGCATTCAAACAGAACAAGCCACCACCAAAGCCGCGAATCTTGATGGCGCGGACCCGACCGTTCCGCGGACAAATTCCACGGCCTTTGCCGGATTCTTTTTGGAAGAGCGCGATTTTGGCGCCACCCGAATCTCTTTCGGCGGCCGCTTGGAATCGGTTTCGCGTAAACCCGATGGCAGCGTCAACCGCTCTTATAGCCTAGGTTCATTCTCAACTGGCGCATTATGGAGTTTCACCCCCGGCTATGGGCTAGGCGCTACTGCATCACTTGCGCAGCGCGCGCCTACTGCTGAAGAGTTGTATTCGAAAGGAGCGCATCATCCGACCGAAACCTACGACGTTGGTGATACCTCTTTAAAGAAAGAAACGTCTAACAATCTTGAATTGTCGCTACAAAAAACGGAAGACAAACTACGCTGGAAAACCAATGCTTACCAAAATAAAGTCAGCAACTTTATTTACGGCGATATTGGCATCATCAATCTTGATCCGAATGGTGTATTGCGTGATCGCAATTTCAAACAAGCGAATGCCACACTCAAAGGCATAGAAGCTGAACTCAGCT
>Ga0214919_10002785_pt1 | contig 27069 bp, 24 predicted proteins | sample LL1503_MetaG_FD_177994 | JGI IMG/M metagenome (GOLD analysis project Ga0214919, IMG submission 177994) | Freshwater microbial communities from Lake Lanier, Atlanta, Georgia, United States - LL-1503 | ecosystem: Environmental > Aquatic > Freshwater > Lake | place: USA: Georgia | collected...
TGTGTCAGTACTGAGCAGATGCGAAGTGTATCGGTGATTTCAAAGCTTCTTTACGACCACAAGGCCTTTGAGGTATTCACCTTCAGGAAACAAGACCGTCATGGGGTGGTCGGGTGCACCTTGCAAACGCTCGCTGATAAATCCGTCCACGCCCGCATCCATACCTGCTGAAGCCACGATTTTGTGAAACAAATCAGCACTGATGCCACCCGAACATGAATAGGTGAACAGTTCCCCACCTGGCACCAACAGCTTGAAGGCCAAGCGATTGATGTCTTTGTAGGCGCGCGCTGCACGGTCAGCGTGCGCGGCCGTTGGCGCAAATTTGGGAGGATCGAGCACAATGGCATCGAACGCTTCTCCGCGGTCAAGGAAGGCGCGCAAAGAAGCGTTGACATCGGCATCCATGAAAGTGGTGCGCGAAAGGTCAAAACCATTGAGCACGACGTTGGCCTGCGCCCGCTCTAAAGCCGGAGCGGAGGAATCGATGGAGGTGACGTGCCCAGCCCCACCAGCCAAAGCCGCCACGGTGAACCCGCCGGTGTAACAAAAGCAATTGAGCACCTTCTGATAGCGACGATGCCGTGTATGCGCAGCAAACCGCTGCCGGCTGTCGCGTTGATCGAGGTAAAACCCGGTTTTGTGACCCTCCGCGATATGGAGTGACATCTGCCAATCGTGCTCGCGAATTTGCAGCTCCACCGGCCCCTCACCACGCAACCAGCCTGTCACCTCGGGCAAACCTTCCAGAGAACGGACACTGGCATCTGAACGTTCATACAGTCGCGTCAAGCCCGTCGCGCGCAACAAGGCATCGGCAATGTCTTGTTTGAACCGCTCTGTCCCACAGGAGGTGAACTGCGCCACCAAGGTATCGGCATAGCGGTCTACGATCAGGCCTGGGAGCCCATCTGACTCACCGTGGACCAAACGCATGCCATCGCTTTGGATATCGAACAATTGACGGGCGTCTATGGACTTTCGAATCAAGCTTGCAATGAAGGCGGCATCAATGCGTTGACCTTCTTCAAAGCTCCACACCCGCGCCTTGATACGTGAAACTGGACTGAAAGCCGCCCACGCCAGAAACTGACCACTGTGCGACTCCACACGCACGGTTTCTCCAGGGTCTGCAGCCCCTTTGGCAATGGCAGACTCGAACACCCAGGGGTGGCGGCGCTGCAAAGACCTCTCTTTGCCTTCTTTAAGACGGATGCTTTTCATGGCCTTATTGTCGGGCCGAACGAAAATGCACTCGAAGGGACGCGGTTATGTCGGCCCGCCGCCAGAATTGTTGCCCGAACCGTTTCTTTTGGCGCGAGGATGGGCAGCGTCATAAGCCTGGGCAAGGTGTTGAAAATCGAGCCGGGTATAGACCTGCGTGGTGGTGATATTGGCATGACCCAAAAGCTCTTGTACCGCCCTCAGGTCACTGCTGGACTGCAGCAGATGGCTGGCAAAGGAATGCCGTAGCATGTGGGGATGCACCGGTGTCGCCAGACCGGCCAATTGACTTCGTCGCTTGAGTCGCTGCCACACCGATTGCGCTGTCAACCGTGTGGCATGTTGGCCTGGAAACAAGGCCAATGCCTGGGCTGAAACACCGGGTGAGGCCTGCGACAAAACCCCTGCGACTTGCGTGCGCAACTTCAGCCAATGAGTCAACGCTTCCAAAGCCGAAGCGCCCAAGGGCACTGAACGACGCTTACCGCCTTTGCCTTGCACCATCACTTCGCCCGCCTGCAAATCGATCCAACCCCGGCCTTGTTGGGCCGCGGTATCGCTGGCGACCACATCGAGTCCCGTCAACTCTGCGACCCGCAAACCACAGCCGTAGAGCAATTCAACCATTGCGGCATCACGCGCCTCCAGCCACGGATCATCACCTGCCTCCGTGTGGTCTGCCAGTTGCATGGCTTCATCGACCCCCAAAGCCTTGGGCAAGGGCTTGGCCACCCGCGGCGCACGAACGCCCTGCACAGGGTTGCTGGTGATGAGTCCTTCACGACCCAACCAGGTATAAAACCCCCTCCAACCCGACAAAATCAACGCAATCCCGCGACCAGATCGCCCCGCGCTATGCATTTGGGCCACGAAGCGTTTGATGTGCGTGTTTTGCACCTGCAACAAGTCCGTGTTTGCTGAATCTGCGAAGCGCTTGAGCTTTTCCAAATCCAAGGTGTACAAGGCGAGCGTGCGTTCGGCCAGCCGCTTTTCAAACCGGACGTGTGCCAAATACTTTGTGGTCAGGGTGTCCATCGGCACGCTTCAAATGGTCAAAGGCTGCAGGCGCAGCAAAGCCGCACTGGACAAATCGGCCAGGCGCGTCAGGAAATCGGTGCCAATGTGGCTATGAAAGCGCTGAGAATCAGGGGAAGCCAAGACCAACAAACCGAATGTCGGTTGACCTTTAGCGCGGCGCAAAGACACGACTGCCACAGACGCGGCTTGCGCCGGCTGCGCCAGCCATTGCACCGCAGCCACGCCGGTATTGGCGCCGACATAGGGGGCTGTCAAACCATTGGCATATGTTTTCACATCGTCACTGATGTTTTGTGCATAGGGCTGCGCGGCATAGCGTGCATCCAGCCCCCAAAGCTTTAAAGCCACCTGCGGCACCGCAAACTGCGCGGCGATTTTGTCTGTTGCCACGAACGGACGTTCGTCCAACGGTGTTTCAAACAACTCGCAAGCCCAGCGGTGCAGCTTGTCCATGAGGATCATGTTTTCGGTGCCATTGCGTATCATGTCCATGATTCGACCTTCGAGCCCTTTGATCTTGTCACGCAACATTTCAGCTTGCCGCTCTTGCAAACTCACCGTCCTGTGGCTGTGCGGACTGTTTAATTGAACCGTTGCCAATAACTGGGCATGGCGCTCAAAAAAATCAGGGGTGTTGGCCAAAAATTCGGCAATATCGTCTTCGGTGATCGGGTTCATTGGGCTCATGCCTGTCGGTGGGGTTGTGGTCATTCAGTTCATCCATTCATAGTTCAGGAATATCAATTTCGCCGTCAAACACAGAAGTTGCCGGTCCGGTCATGTAAACCGGGCTGTCCGCAAGACCGGCCCATTCAATCGTCAAGACGCCGCCATGGGTGTGCACATCGACGCAAGTGTCCAGCAATCCCAGCAAAATACCCGCCACGACAGCTGCACACGCGCCGGTGCCACAGGCCAGCGTCTCGCCCGCACCGCGCTCATAGACTCGCAAAAGAATAGACGAGCGGCTTTCTATTTGCATGTAGCCTGCATTCACTCGGTTGGGGAAAGCGGCATGTTTTTCGATCAAAGGACCTTGGGTCAGCACGGGTGCTGTTGCCACATCTGTCACTACTTGGACGGCGTGGGGATTGCCCATAGAAATGGCCATGACCTCTGCTTCAGATCCGTCATTGAGATGCAACGACCAAGTCGTGCATGCCTTGTGGCCTTTCGATGTCAACCCAACAGGATTGAAAGGAATGCGCTCAGGCTCTAGCACCGGTGCGCCCATATTGACCGTTACACGACCATCGGCGTTCATGTTCAACTGAATAGGGCCGCTTTTGACTTTGACTTTGACGGAAGATTGAGAGGTCAGTCCTTTGTCAATCACATAACGAACAAAACACCTTGCCCCATTTCCGCAATGCTCGACCTCGCCTCCATCGGCATTGTGAATAACGTATTCAAAATCCAGACCTGCTGCCGGTGAGGGTCGGACACTCAAAATTTGATCGGCACCCACACCGAAATGCCGATCAGCCAAAAAACGGTATTGCGCCTCGCTCAGATTCAAGCGTCCTTGGGTTTCGTCGAGTACGACAAAATCGTTCCCGGCGCCCTGCATTTTGGTGAAGCTAATTCGCATGGCCGAATTATCCCCTGATCGGCGCCCATCGGTCTCACTGCCTTGCGCAAACACCAAAGGGCCAGAGCAAACGATAATGGGGCATGACCCGAATCAGTCAACTCCTTCATCCCCAACGCGAAAGCGTTGCCCTTCGACCAGCGGCCACCGTGTTGCTCCTTCGGGACAGCCCGGATGGCCTGCAAGTGCTGATGACCCGGCGTTCCATGACCGCCAGCTTTGCCCCGGGCGCTTATGTCTTTCCAGGCGGCGGCATTGACTCGGCAGACGCGCAAGCCCACAGCCATGCGCTTCGGCGCCCCACCCAAAGCGATTTGCGACTGACGCAAGCGATTGCCGCCATCCGCGAAAGCTTTGAAGAACTGGGGGTTTTGTTGGCCCAGCGCGCCGATGGCACACCCGCCACGGCCGAGGACATTGCAGCCCTCGACCGCAGCGCGCCATTCGCGGCTCAATGTGCCGCACACGGACTGACACTGACCGCCGACGGCGTGTATGTGTTCGCTCATTGGATCACCGACCGCGACCTGCCGCGCCGATTTGATGTGCCTTTTTTGGTGGCCCGCATGCCCGAAGGTCAAACGCCGGTGGCCGACGAAGCCGAACAGTTCGAACCGGTCTGGATCAGTCCAACGCAAGCCTTGGCACAACACGCGGCAGGCACGTTTTTCATCATCTTCCCGACCATTCGAACCTTGGAGCGGCTTAAAGCATTTGTCACTGTGGAGGCAGTCCTGAATGCCTGCGCCATTGACGACGAACCGCTCTGGACCAGCTGCCCTCGGGGTGGTATTTTGGCCGGCAAAGACACGCGCTTCATGGAACACGAAGCACCGTACGGCGAACTGACACTGGTCTGCCCCGATGGCGAAGTCTTGCATGCGCTGGACTGGCAATCTGAGCATCCCATCCCCTTGCTCAAAAACCTGATGCGACTGACCGCCCCCAACCCCGGCGTCATGACTGGCCCCGGCACCAACAGCTATTTGGTGGGCGACACTGCCACAGGCTACATCGTCATCGACCCCGGCCCAGCAGATGAAGCACACGTGCACAACTTGTGGCGTGCCGCAGGTGGGAACATCCGCATGATCGTGTGCACCCACTCCCATGCAGATCACTCGCCTGGGGCCAAGCCTTTGCAGGACTTGTGTGCCCACACCCCGCCGGTTTTGGGCCTGCATTCACTTCCCACAGCGCGTGCCAACAGTTTTTTTGCACCCGATCGGGCGCTGGCTCACAACGAACAACTGGTTCTGCAAGGCCACGGGCCTGCAGGTGAAGTGACCCACACCCTGCGTGTGCTGCACACGCCCGGTCATGCGGCCAACCATCTGTGCCTGGTTTTGGAAGAAGATGGCCTGTTGTTTTCCGGTGACCATGTCCTGAACGGCAGCACCACCGTCATCGACCCGCCAGATGGCAACATGAACAACTACTTGGCCTCTTTGGACCTGCTGGCCAACGCTTGTGATGAATTTCACATTGATTACATTTTGCCCGCACACGGGTATGTGCTGGGTTCTGCCCGCAACGCCATCACCCAGCTCAAGGCGCACCGCCTGAAGCGCGAAGCCAAAATCATGTCTGCCATGCAAGCGCTGCCTGGGGGCACTCTGCAGGCTTGGGTTGAACACGCTTATGCCGATGTTCCACCTCGGTTGTGGCCTGTGGCTGCGCGCTCCTTGCAGGCACACGTCGACCGCATCCGCTCCTTTGAGCCTGGAAACGACTGACAGCATGCAATTTGAGTCGACGGAAGGTATCCGCTTGGCCAAACGCGTGGCCGCCTTGCTCACCTGTTCACGCAGCGAAGCCGAGCAAGTCATTGTGGGCGGTTGGGTTCAAGTGAATGGCAAGGTCGTGGACGACCCTGCCCGTCGGGTGACTGACGAGCAGATTGAAGTTCACCCGAAGGCGCAACGCGGTGGGGTGCCCTTGTTGACCATCGTCATGCATAAAGCCGACGGTGTGACCTGTTGGGCCGACAGCAAAAAACGTGGTCAGTCCAGCCTGTGGGACGTTTTGGACCCGGCACAAAGATCAGAAACCGACCGTTCTGAACTGAGCGTGACCGCTCGCCAATGCAAGCTGCTGGTTTGTTTAACCCCTCTCGAGGACGCGGCCACCGGCTTGGTCGTCTTGAGTGAAGATCCCCGTATTTTGAGACGACTCGAAGATAGGCAATCGCCGCTGGAAAATGAAATGACGGCAGAAGTCAAAAGCCCCGTCACCCCAGACATCCTGACACGCCTGAACCCCTTTGGCCTTCGCACCAGCGTCAACCACCAGACCGATCTAATTACCGGCCTTCGGTTGGCCCTTAAAGGCTATGTGCCAGGCGAGTTGGACCGCTTGTTCGCCGGCAATGGGCTTGACTTGCTCAGGCTCAAACGCCAGCGACTTGGACGGGTCAGCTTGGCCCCTTTGCAACCGGGTCAATGGCGTGCGCTTTTGCCTTACGAGCGGTTTTGACCTGCATGCAGGAACAAAAAGAGACACCAAAACGCATAAAAATACGAGGTTTACCCTTGATTTACACATGGGAATCCCAATTTAGCTTAAGAAGTTTGAGAAAATAACACCAGTGTTGCAGTGCATTCCGAGATACCCAACGATGCCGCACACCACAGGTCCGCAACCTGTCCCGCTTGCGCTTAATGCGCTGAAAGGAAAAAAAACATGCGTTTGAGCACCAAAAGTCGCTTTGCCGTAACCGCCATGATTGATGTGGCCCTGCGAGAAGACCGAGGGCCTGTCTCTTTGGCTGCCATCAGTGAGCGCCACCACATTTCATTGTCTTATCTGGAGCAATTGTTCAGCAAGTTGCGACAGCAAGGCTTGGTTGAAAGCACCCGCGGCCCTGGCGGCGGCTACTCTTTGGCCCGCAATGCCGAAAAAATCACCATGGCTGACATCGTCAGCGCTGTGGACTTGAATGCCGACCACGAAGGTACACCCATTGGAGAGTCCAACAACTGGATGAGCAGCGACCTGTGGTCCAGCCTGAACGAAAAAATGCTGGCTCATTTAAAGTCCATCACCTTACGGCAACTGGTCTCGGAGCAACGCGCCAAAGGTGTGACTGTTGAGCCTGTAGCCCCCATGATCAAACGTGGTGTGTTTGCCAAGCCCAAATCGGCGCCCATGCGCATCAATGCCCCCAACTCGGTGTTTGCCTTGGCGGCCAGCTTGGTACCGTCGCGCGGATAAGCACTTTTCAATTTGCACTGTCACGAAAAAAAGGCCCTGCGGGGCCTTTTTTTATAGTGATTTAACAGGCGCTTAAAAGTGTGAAGCTCGCCGATAAGCCGGATTCTGTGCACCGGAGTTGCCCCCGATGTGACCGCCATTACTCTGGGCCGGGGGTCACCCACCCGGCTCGATGCTACCTACCCGCCAACTCAGCGAACCGCCTCAACGCTGGCCTACTTGGTATTGCTGCGCGCAGAGATTGCCCGTTTCACCCGAACTCAATCGGCTCGTCTCTGTTGCTCTGATCCTCACCTTGGGGCCTTGCGGCCTTTCGGTGGAGAGGGGTTACCTCCTACGCTGTCCTGTGCAGTCCGGACGTTCCTCCAGTGCGACATTTCTGTCCTTGCACCAGCGGCGGTCTGGCGAGCTCCACACCTCAATTATCGCTTGCATGCGTCAACATATACCTGAAACAGTTTCAGAAATGCGTCAAAATAAACCAGACATTACGCAAAGACAACAAACTCAAACAGGAGACTCCATGAAAGCCCAGAATATTCTTGAGACCATCGGCAACACCCCCCACGTGCGCATTAACCGACTGTTTGGTGCCGCAGCCAATGTGTGGATCAAATCGGAGCGCAGCAATCCCGGCGGCTCGATCAAAGACCGAATAGCTTTGGCCATGGTCCAGGCTGCTGAGAAATCCGGCGCCTTGAAACCAGGCGGCACCATCATTGAGCCCACCTCAGGCAACACTGGCATTGGCCTCGCCATGGTGGCGGCCGTCAAAGGCTACAAACTGATTCTGGTCATGCCCGACAGCATGAGCGTTGAGCGGCGTCGCTTGATGTTGGCCTATGGCGCCAGCTTTGACTTGACGCCCCGTGAAAAAGGCATGAAAGGCTGCATTGCCCGTGCACAAGAGTTGATCGCTCAAACTCCTGGGTCCTGGATGCCCCAACAATTTGAAAATCCCGCCAACATCGACGTCCATGTGCGCACCACCGCGCAAGAAATTCTGGCTGACTTTCCCCAAGGCGTTGACGCCTTGATTACCGGGGTAGGCACTGGCGGTCACTTGAGCGGTGCAGCACGCGTTTTGAAAGCCAAGTTCCCCAACCTCAAGGTGTATGCCGTTGAGCCCTCTGCATCGCCTGTTATTTCTGGAGGCGCCCCCGCGCCACATCCGATTCAAGGCATTGGTGCAGGATTTATCCCCATGAACCTGGACACCAGCTTGCTAGACGGCGTGATCCAGGTGGAGGCCGAAGCGGCGCGTGAATATGCCCGCCGCTCGGCATGTGAAGAAGGTCTGTTGGTCGGTATTTCTTCAGGCGCGACTTTGGCCGCTATTGCCCAAAAATTACCGGACCTGCCTGCAGGTGCGACGGTGCTGGGTTTCAATTACGACACCGGTGAGCGCTACTTGTCCGTTGAAGGTTTTTTGCCTAACGTTTAAATCAAACACGTCGCGCTGACCCTACTGCGACATCTTGGATAATGGGGGCCTCTGCTTGATAACCACAAGCCTGCGAGGCCACCATGATCCGAATTTCAGAAATCAAACTGCCCCTGACCGCGCTGCCGGTCGAGGCTCTTCGAGCTGCCGATGCGCCTCACGAAACCGAATTCGACCGCATCCCGCCGCCTCATCCCGAAGAAGCTCTGCGCCAAAAGGCGGCGCTGGCGTTGGGTCTTGATCCCACTGAGTTGATCTCTTTGAATGTCTTCAAACGCAGCTTTGATGCCCGCAAGGCCGATATCCTGGCGGTTTTTATCGTCGATGTGCAGTTGAAAGACACTCAGCAAGAAGCTCGTGTGCTGGCGCATCATGCGGATCACCCGCACATCCAGGCCACGCCCGATATGGTCTGGACCGCTCCCTGCCATGCCCCTGCCCACTTTGGCGAGAACGAGGGCGAGCGCCCGGTGGTGGTCGGCTTTGGACCTTGTGGCATGTTTGCCGCCTTGGTACTTGCCCAAATGGGGTTCAAGCCCATCGTGATCGAACGCGGCACCACTGTTCGCCAACGCACCAAAGACACTTGGAATTTGTGGCGCAAAAAAACACTGAATGCAGAAAGCAATGTGCAATTCGGCGAAGGCGGTGCGGGCACCTTCTCGGACGGCAAGTTGTACAGTCAGATCAAGGACCCACGACATTTGGGCCGCAAGGTGATGAACGAGTTTGTTCAAGCCGGCGCACCCGCTGAAATTTTGTACGCAGCGCATCCGCACATTGGCACCTTCAAATTGGTCAAGGTGGTTGAACACCTGCGCGCACAAATCATCGCTTTAGGGGGTGAGATACTTTTTGAACACAGGGTCACTGATGTACACATCGACCAGACCCCGCATGGCCGTCAATTGAGTGGCTTGCAGGTGCTCGATTTGGAGAGTGGCCAAACCCGACTTCTGCCCACTCGGCATGCGGTGTTGGCATTGGGTCACAGCGCACGCGACACCTTTGCCATGCTGCATGAACGCGGCGTGTTCATGCAAGCCAAAGCGTTTTCGATTGGCGTGCGCATAGAGCATCCGCAAAGCGTGATCGACCAAGCCCGTTGGGGCCGGCACGCGGGTCACCCCTTGCTCGGCGCAGCCGACTACAAACTGGTGCACCATGCGCAAAACGGCCGTGCGGTCTACAGCTTTTGCATGTGCCCAGGCGGCACCGTGGTTGCCGCCACCAGCGAGCCGGGCCGCGTCGTGACCAATGGCATGAGCCAATACTCTCGCAACGAGCGCAATGCCAATGCGGGTTTGGTGGTGGGCATTGAACCCAGTGACTTTCCGGTGGATGCGTCGGCCTGGATCGCCGCCTTTGGCGAAAACACTGGACCCGCTCTGGCCCAAGAGGCCATGCAATTGGCCGTTCAGCAGCCCGAACAATCGCATCCTTTGGCGGGCATCGTGCTGCAAAGGCAGCTCGAAACCTTGGCTTTTGCTGTGGGCGGCGGTGCCTACGAAGCCCCTGGGCAATTGGTCGGTGACTTTATGGCGCAACGGCCCTCAACCCAACTGGGCAGTGTGATGCCCTCATACAAACCCGGTGTTCGGCTCGGTGACTTATCGGATGTACTGCCCTTCTACGCGGTCGAGGCCATGCGCGAAGCGCTGCCGGTATTTGGCCGCAAGATCAAGGGATTTGACATGCCAGATGCGGTGATGACCGGTGTGGAAACCCGCACCTCTTCACCCCTCAAAATCAGTCGGAATGATGATTTTCAAAGTGTGAACACGCAAGGTCTTTACCCTGCCGGGGAGGGTGCCAGCTATGCAGGCGGCATTTTGTCGGCAGGTGTTGATGGCATCAAAGTGGGTGAAGCACTGGCCCGCAGCCTGATGCATCACCCTGATTAGCCTATGCAGTGACGCCCAGCATGGTCCCTCGGCATTTTTTAGCACCGCAGCGACAGGCATAGCGGGCCTTGAGGGTGTCCGTCATCGGCTCGTCGCTGAACAAGTCGTAATCAAACGTCAACTCCTCACCTGGCCAGATAAAACGCAAAGCCTTGATGACAATACCGCCACCCACCTCATCTGGCTCGCAATTAGGGCGGCACGAATGGTTGATCCAGCGTGATGCATTGCCGCCATACAAACCATCGATGACATGTTCATCGTTGATGTGAAAGTAGAAAGTATGGTCGGGTTCATTCGGGTCATGTGGATGGCGACGAATCGCCTCTTGCATGGAAATCACCTCGCCCGCATAGTCGATCAGAATGTCGCCCTCAGCGAAACTGCCCACTGCAAACACGCCTCGACCATGGACAGCGGATTGTCTGACATCAAGATGGGGCGTCATCTCATTGAGCATGTTGCATCACAAGCAAAGTCGTCAACTGTACATCGACGCTTTGCGGAATCCGAATACCAACGCTTTTTCACAGTAGATCATGATGTTTCAACCACCATCGCCATTTCTAATCAATCCATATCCCATACGAGTATGTATTGGTGTCAGTCACTGCAGACAACCAGCTTCCCTCAATAGCGAGATAATATGTTTTCACCAAGTTATTATCTAAAGTATATTTAAGCGTGGTATTGCTCCCAGGAGGTGCGTCATAGGTATTTGCCAACGATCCAATAGGTTTTCCGTTGGTATCCAATTGTGGATTTCCAGTCTTTAAAATATCATAATTAGCTGCACTTTTACCGTTTGCCAATTTAACGATAATGGTTATTGTCTTTGCGGATTTAAAGTTTGTAATGTTAATTGGAACAAAAGTCCAATTATGCTTGCCATTGGGCGTACCTTGAAGGGCGCCTATCCCTGTCAAATCGGCTGGCTTTAAATCCATTGAATTGGATGAATAGATTATATTCACCTCATTTCGATTGGGATTTTTATAATTGACAATCGTTTGAATAAGATTGTAATTTGGATCTGTGGTCACCGTGCTTTTACCGTAAGTATCCAATGCCGTATTCAGCACATTACCACCGTTATCAAAAGTCTTGGACATGATCTGCAAAAATACCGACTGCGATGTATGTGGCAGAACACTGTATGAGACTTCTGTTTTCCCTTGTTTAGCTGATCTCGAGATGTCCGAGTAATTGGTAATAGAGGCTATTTTCCCAGAACTACCTGATTTCAATGTGCCGGACGGAATGGCAAAAGTTCCGTCCACAACCGAGTACATTCCCCCTACGATATCTTGCCCCAAAGGCGCGAATTTTATATTTTCACCAGATGAAGAAATACCATCCGTGAAATACTTATAGGTTGTGAAGTTACTTTTTTCTGGGCTACAGCCCATCAAATTTGTATTGACTGTGAAGGCTACGCGTATTGCAGAAACAATGCCAAATTTCAGTGATGTTACTGAATTATCAGGTGGCAATTGTTTGACACTTTGGTAACCCGTGCATTCTTTGTATTTGTAAGTCACATCAGCAATAAACTCGGTTGCCAAACTGTTTTTTGCAACATATTTTACATTGATGGAATAATAGTCAGGAGTGACATCAAATAATTCAAAATATCCATTCATTGATTCATTAGAAATACCATGCGGCATAGAATAAATTTTCGAAAAATTGACTACATCTCCATTATTAGCTCCATGTGCTACGTGGTTAATCTTCAATGTGGTGAAACCATTTTCAGTGCTCAACTCTTTGACTACCGAACTTAATTTTACCGATGCAAAATCTTTATATTTGAAAGCGGTCAATCCACCGCTTCTACTGTATCCTGTCTTTATATTCTCATCCCAAAATTTAGCAAAATCAATAGAGTCTGTACTTTGAGCAACTGTCGGATTTGTGACGACTGGAACTGTCGATGTATTGGATGTTGTCGAACCAGTGGTGATGCTCGACGGCGCTGGCCCATTGGACATGGACCCACCGCCACATGCTGTCAGGACGGATACGCTCAGCGCAATGAGAATTAATCTGGAATTCATTTTTTTCGCAAGCCATATTTCGTATATTCAGTCTTAAATCGGCACCAATTCGGGCTTCTTGAGCAGAGACCGGTTTGGCCGGTAAGGCAAATGGCTATCAGATCGTCAACAAGCTGGTAATAAATTTCCAGAAATAACAGCCAATTAGGCTAAGTGTCCCCAGCTTTTTCCACTTCGGATGTTGGCAACTTGCCCTCGAGAAATGCCAAATTTAGCTTCCAGAACTTTTGACTTTTCCTTGCTGTATTTGATTTCTCTTGCCTGATCTTCTGTGAGCTTACCTCCCTTGCCCTTTAATGAGTCTGAAATCCGAGCCTTTTGCTCATCTGTTCGCTTCTTGCCACGATTAGACTCTGCCGCTTTGGCGGAGTCCTCAGGCTTTCTAGGAATTCCGGATCGCCCAACTGACACCTTGCGTCTTGTTTCCTCAGAAAGAACCACACCTTTTCTCGGGGAGACTCTTCCTTTGAGTGCTTTTGAAAGGTTCTCTCTGTGTTCCGTGCTGTGCATAAGTCCTTTTTTACCTTTCGCAATAGCAACTCCAACTTCCTCAGATCTTTTGTACCCTGTGGGTCTTGGATTTTCTTCCCAGTGCTTGAGGTTGATAGCTCTAAGTAACTCCTTTGTCTCCACTCGTCGCTTAATTCCTCTGACCGAGCCAGCGACAGGAGCCATGTTGAACTCAGGTTTTAATTCAGTTATCCAGAAATTTTCTCGCTCAATGCGAACCCTTTCATCTGAAAGTTCGCAGATTTCAAGAATTCGGAACTCGAAAGAATCTTTGCCGTACTTTGCCCATGCTCTGATTAAGTGCAGATTTGGGTGTGTGCCCTTGGTAAGTCGCTGCCGATGCTCCATCCATCTTTTTTTAAATGGTTGAGCCGTTGATCCAACGTAACAGCGTCCATCATTTAAAAAAATTCCGTAAATACCAGTTGTTAGCTCGTTCGTCATATGGATATGTTTTTCTTCGCCACCGTCCGGATGCTCACAGTCTTCTTTAATCTTGGTTTAGCTAGGGTTGAGTGAACGACTTTTTATTTTGATCTAAAGCTGTACTTATGTTGTAAAGATCCTTCATTATCAGCATGAAGCATCCCAAAAATAGACGCTGTGCATTTTCTTTGAAAGGATAACTTGCTAAATAAGCCCCGAAATCTTCATGCTCTGATAAATAGATGCATGAAGATCAATGAAATAATCGTGAACAAACAGCCTAGGACCTGTCAGAACCAACAGGAAGCAGTGATACCTGTTCAGTTAATACAGACACAGCACCCCACAAGAAAAGTCCAATGAAAAGCGCCTTGCTACTGAGTTTGACGACCATGACCACTTGTTTCAGATCGTCAAAATGACTCACTAGCTGAACTACTCCACCGTCACACTTTTCGCTAAATTCCTCGGCTTGTCCACATCTGTCCCCCTTGCACACGCGGTGTGATAGGCCAGCAACTGCAGCGGCACCACGTGCAAGATGGGAGACAGCACCCCGTAGTGCTCAGGCATGCGGATGACGTTTATCCCTTCGCTGCTCTCAATCTTGGTATCGACGTCAGCCAGCACGTAGAGCACGCCCCCACGGGCACGCACTTCTTGCATATTGCTCTTGAGCTTTTCGAGCAGCTGGTCGTTGGGCGCCACGGTCACCACGGGCATGGCGCTGGTCACCAGGGCCAGCGGGCCGTGTTTCAGTTCGCCAGCGGCATAAGCTTCGGCATGGATGTAGGTGACCTCTTTCAGCTTCAGTGCGCCTTCAAGCGCAATCGGGTAGTGTGTTCCCCGGCCCAAGAACAAGGCGTTTTCCTTACTGGCAAATTCTTGAGACCAGGCCATGATCTGCGGCTCCAGCGCCAGCACAGCTTGCAGCGCGGCGGGCAGGTGGCGCATGGCTTTGATGTGTGCGGCCTCTTGGTCGTCGCTCAAGTGGCCCTTGGTTTGCGCCAGCGCCAAGGTGAGCAAGAACAAACCGGCCAGCTGGGTGGTGAAGGCTTTGGTGGAGGCCACGCCGATCTCAACCCCGGCACGGGTCACATACGCGTGCTTGCACTCGCGCACCATGGCGCTGCTGGCCACGTTGCAAATGGTGAGCGTCTGCATCATGCCCAGGCTTTGCGCGTGGCGCAGCGCGGCCAGAGTGTCGGCAGTCTCGCCGGACTGGGTGATGGTGACGATCAGTGTCTTGGGGTTGGGCACCGATTCGCGGTAGCGGAACTCGCTGGCGATCTCGACCTGGCAAGGCACTTTGGCAATCGCCTCGATCCAGTATTTGGCCACGCAGCCGCTGTAGTAACTGGTGCCGCAAGCCAGGATCAACACGTTGTCGATGGCCTTGAAGGTGCTGTAAGCGCCGTCGCCAAACAACTCGGGCGTGATGCCTTCCACACCTTCAAGCGTGTCAGCAATGGCCCGGGGCTGCTCGAAGATTTCTTTTTGCATGTAGTGGCGATAGGGGCCGAGTTCGGCCGCGCCACTGTGCGCGTGCACGGTCTTCACCATACGGGTCACGGCTTTGTGATCGCGGTCCACCACCCAGTATTTGCCCAGCTGAATGTCGACCACGTCGCCCTCTTCCAAATAAAGGATCTGGTCGGTCACACCTGCCAGCGCCATGGCATCGCTGGCGAGGAATGTTTCGCCCTGGCCCACGCCCAAAATCAAGGGTGAGCCGGCACGCGCGCCGATCACGCGGTGCGGCTCGTCTTTGTGAAACACCGCAATCGCATACGCGCCGTGCAGTTGGAGGGTGGCAGTTTTGACGGCTTCAAACAAATCGCCGTCGTACACGCTGTCCACCAAGTGGGCAATAACCTCGGTGTCGGTCTGGCTGGCAAACACATAGCCCTTAGTTTGAAGGGCTGCGCGCAGTTCTTCGTAGTTTTCGATGATGCCGTTGTGCACCAGGGCGACACGCCCCGGCCTGTCCGGGGCGCTTGACAAATTCGTTTCCAGCTTGGTGTCGGCAGCGCCCGTGCCATGGCTGAAGTGCGGGTGCGCATTGTGCACTGCGGGCGCGCCGTGCGTGGCCCAGCGCGTGTGCGCGATGCCTGTGCCCCCTTCAATGTGATCGGCAGTGACCTGGTCCATCAGCTCGGCCACACGCGAGGTGCTGCGGGCACGTTGCAGGCCGCCACTCACGCCGTTCAAACTGGCCATGTGCACCGCCACGCCGCAAGAGTCATAACCGCGGTATTCCAGTCGCTGCAAACCCTGCGCAAGTATGGGAACAATGTTGCGGGAAGAAACGGCGCCGACGATGCCACACATAAGAAGACTCCAAAATGGGGATGCACACCATGGTAGGCACGTTCAATAAAAATATCCGATCAATTTTTAAGTTTTATTGGTTTTTTATTTCATATAATTCAAATTTAAAAATTTAATTTCATTAAAATAGATTTTATGGAACTAAACGAACTCGATGCCATAGACCTGCAGCTGCTGGACAGCCTGCAACGTGACGCCAGTCTGAGCAATGTGGCGCTGGCCGAGAAGGTCAACGTCTCACCGCCCACCTGCCTACGCCGCGTCAAACGCTTGGTTGAAGGCGGCTGGATCGAACGACAGGTGGCCTTGCTCAACCCCGACCGGCTCGCGGCCACGCTGGGCCACGGCCTCACAGCCTTGGTCGAGGTCTCGCTGGACAAGCAAGGCATCGAACACATGGAATCGTTTGAGGTCCGCGCCGTGGCCATGGACGCAGTGCAGCAATGCTGGCGAGTCTCACCCGGGCCGGATTTCATGTTGGTTGTTCAGGCCCGTGACATGCCACATTACCTGAGCTTCAGCCAGGCCCTGTGCACCCAAGACGCCAATGTGCGCAATGTGAAAGCGTTCTTTGCCACCAAGCGGGCCAAGTTCACGACCACCTGGCCTTTGCTTAAGCCTTAGGCTTATTTTTTCTTCTGCGGCCGCGCCCAGTTGGCAATGCTCACCTGCTTACCCCGCGCTACGCTCAAAGCGCCGGGCGCGGTGCTCTTGGTAATCGTCGAGCCGCCCCCCACCGTACCGCCCGCGCCAATGACCACCGGCGCGACCAAGACACAGTTGCTGCCGATGTGTACATCGGCTTCAATCACGGTACGGTGTTTGTTGGCACCGTCGTAGTTGGCTGTGATGCTGCCGGCGCCGTAGTTCACGCGCTCGCCCACGGTGGCGTCACCCAGGTAGGCCAAGTGGTTGGCTTTGGCACCCTTGGCCAGGCTGGAGTTTTTGATTTCTACAAAGTTACCAACGTGCACTTCGGGCCCCAGTTCGGCACCGGGACGCAAACGGGCAAACGGACCGACCAGGGCGCCCTCGCCTACGGTGACGCCGGTTTTTTCACCATCAATGTGGGTAAAGGGGTGAATTACAGCACCTGCGGCAATGCTGCAGTTGGCAATCACACAGTTCGCTCCGATCGACACGCCTTCGCCCAATGTCACCAGGCCATCAAAAATGCAATTGACGTCGATCTCTACGTCCTGGCCACAGTGGAGTTGGCCGCGCACATCAAAGCGGGCTGGGTCCATCAACCGGACGCCCTGTGCCATGTAAGCATGCGCTTGGCGAAGCTGGTGCGCACGCTCCAACTCTGCCAACTGCAATGGGCTGTTGATACCCGCCACTTGCAAAGCATCACTGGTGGTGTGGGCCACCACCTCCACGCCGTCGGCCACCGCAAATTTGACGATGTCGGTCAGGTAAAACTCAGCTTGGGCGTTGTGGTTGTCCAAGCGGGACAGCCAGGGTTTGAGCAAGCGGGCAGGCGCGGCCATGATGCCGCTATAGACCTCTTTGATTTGGCGTTGTGCATCGGTAGCGTCTTTTTGTTCCACGATGGCTTGTACCTGATCGCCCTGGCGCACGATGCGGCCATAACCTGTGGGGTCGTCAAAGGCAAGGGTCAACAGCGCCAAACGCGTGTCACCGCAAGCCGCGATCAAGGCTTGCAGCGTATCGGCCCGGATCAAAGGGACATCACCCGACAAGACCAGCACCAAACCGTCGTCTGCCAATGCGGGTACCGCTTGCTGAACCGCATGCCCTGTGCCCAGTTGCGGCTCTTGACGTACAAAACGCAAAGTGGTTTGAAAGGCAACGCATGTCAAAGCGGCCTCCACCGCCTCTGCCCCGTGTCCGGTGATCACCACCGCCGAGCGGGCCTGCAATTGCGCCGCAGTGGCCAGCACATGCTGCACCAAAGGCACGCCGGCCAGTCGCTGCAAAACTTTAGGCAAGCGACTTTTCATGCGCGTGCCTTTACCGGCGGCCATGACCACCACATCAATGGGAAGAAGTGCTGAATTCATACAGTTCATTACGAGGTTGAAGACCTGTCGGTGGCCCGGCTAAAGCGAATACGTTCACAATCGTGCTCACAAGTGGCCCTGAGCCTCATTATCGTTCCAAGAATCCTATGCGCATTGTCTTATTCTCCCTGCTCGTCTGCCTGTTGCAAGGCTGCAGCGCCATCAAGCTTGGCTACAACAAAGTGGACGATCTGGCCTATTGGTGGCTTGATGGGTATGCTGATTTTTCCAAATCCCAGTCCGAAAAACTCCATGTCTCTCTAGAGCAACTTCTGCGCTGGCACCGTGAACAAGAGTTGCCCGCCTACGCTTTAATTCTGCAGCAAGCACAAGGCTTGGTCAGCGAGAATATGACCCCCTCCCAAGTCTGCAGCATCTGGGATGCGGTTCAAACCCGCTCCGACGTTTTGGCTGCCAAGGCGCTTCCCGCCCTGACCGAGGTGGCCATGGATATGTCCGCCCGACAATTGGCACACATCGAACGTCAATGGGCTAAAAAAAATGCGACTTGGCAGGACGATTGGCTCAAAGGCACGCTGGCACAACGTGAACAAAAACGGCTCGATGCACTGGTCAATCGCTACGAATATTTTTATGGTGACCTGAACCCTGCACAAACCAAGCTGTTGCAGCAGCAAATCAAACAATCACCCTGGACGCCTGAATGGGGCTGGCAAGACCGCTTGCAAAAACAGCAGCAGTTAATGACCGTTCTGCGCACATTCCAGACCCAAACTCCCACGCCAGCTCAAGCGCAAGAGGCACTGAAAACGGTCTACCAAAACTGGACATCCACCACCGCAGGACCTGGATTTGAAATGCGTCAGCGCTTGATGCAGCAAGCGTGCGCCAATACCGCGCAATTGCACAACAGCACTGTGCCGGCGCAGCGGCTCAAAGCCGCGCAAAGGATCAAGGCCTACGTCAACGACGTCAAGGACTTGGCCGCTCCCTGAAGACGAGAAAAAGCCCCTCGAAAGGGGCTGGGCTCTGGGGCCGGACTCAAGGGCTTGGTTTTCAGGCCTGCAACGCCTTCCACATTTCCATGTCACGCTCGGCGGTCCAAATACGCGGATTCTTGATCCCCGAGGCTTCGTCAAATGCGCGGGTCACGTCAAACGGCAAACAATGCTCATAAATGAAGACCTGTCCAAAAATCGGGTCCATGCTCTTGCGCGTGTGGGCCATGGCGGCTTTCAAATCCATCTTGCCTGCCACCGCCTCTTTACCGGCGGTGAACAAAGTCTCAACCCATCGCTTGGTGTAGTCGAGCGCCTTGTTGACATTGGCCGCACCCTTCATGGCTTCGCCACGGCCAGGCACAATGGCTTCGGCCTTCAAGGCACGCAAAGCTTCCAAGGTGGCAGGCCACTCTTCGAGCTGGGCGTCACCGGTGTACACACCCGCTTCGTATTCGACCAAATCACCTGAGAACAAGACTTTTTCTGCTTCCACCCACGCAATCGTGTCGCCACGTGTATGGCCGTAACCGGGGCTCCAGATCTGCACCTTCACGCCGCCCAGGTCCAGCAGCAATTTGCCGGGGACTTCGCCCTTGGTCGCGTCTCCGCCACCAATCACCATGGTGGGCCAGGTCAGGCCGGGTACCTCGTCGGCACCACGGAACAAGCGCGGGAAGCGCTCCATCTCGCTCTTCATGTCTTGCGCCCCGCGCTCAACAATCAACTCATAGGTGCCTTGGCTGGCAATGACTTCGGTTGCGCCTTCTGCCACATAAGCACTGGCACCCAGCACACGCACGGCGTGGTAGTGGGTCAACAAAACATACTTGATGGGCTTGTCGCTGATCTTGCGGATTTGAGCGATCAGGTCCTTGGCCATGGCAGGTGTGGCCGTGGCATCGCTGACCATGATGAACTTGTCCCCAATGATGACGCCTGAGTTCGGGTCGCCCTCAGCGGTATAGGCCCAGCAGTGGGGGCTGAGCTGCTCGAAAGTGATCTTCTTGTCCTCCAGATCCGCTTGCGATGCAAATGCCTTGGTGGGGGCTTGGGTCATGAAATTCTCCGCGTGTTCGATAAAAGAAGGATTTTACCTAATCGTAATCAGTTACGCATCGGTAAATTGCACTGACTCATGCCAGCCCTGTCTCCAAGAGCTGGACCACTTCGTCAGCAAAGGCCACATAACTGATCGGGCCACCGGGCCGCAGCCAGGTGAAGGTCCAGTTGATCATGCCAAAGAGCATCATGGTGATGGCAGTCTGGTTGGCGGTGGTCAGTCGCTCTGGGTAGGCGCGTTTCAGGGCGCGGGTGACAGCGGCCACCACATCGCGTTGGCGGTTCAAAATCAGCTCGCGTGGGGACTGGCCTGCAAGCCCGGCGTCCGGTGCATCGCTCAAAAATTGAGTGTCATTGAGCAGCGCCACATGGCGGGTGGCCGAGCTTTCGTATTCCTGCAAAAACGCCCGAATCAGCTCATGCAGTGCAGCGCGGTCGTTCAGGTTGCGCCGCTGGGCTGTGGCCTCGGTTTGCGCGATCAGGGTCAGCAAGCGCTGGGTATAGCGGTCCATCAGGTCAAACAGAATCGCCTCTTTGCTGTCATAGTAGTGGTAGAGCCGCGCCTTGGAGGTGCCGCAGGCCGCGGCGACTTCGTTCATGCTGGCCGCGGGGTAACTGCGACTGGCAAAGCACTGCGCGGCAATGTCCATGATGGCGTCGCGCTTGATGTCGTGGGTTGCTGATTTGGGTCGGGCCATGGGGGCATTCTGCCAGCACTCACAAGGGTTGCTAAATGATGCGTCCCGTTCTGACGATGGCCCTGACCGCACTGAGCATGACCATCAGCATGCCGAGCAAAGCTATATACGAGGTGATTTCACTCATGGCGCGTTTTTCAAACCGCAAGCGATAGCCGAGTTTGTCGTATACCGCCAACAAACCTTCTGCGCTGTCAGCCCTGAAATACTCGCCTTGGGTGATGGCGGCCACTTTTTTGAGCGCGTCCTCTTCTAGCTTCACACGCATGGATCGGCCTTGCATGCGCACCACGTCACCTTCCAAGGTGCCAATGCCCACGGTGTAAACCTTCACGTCATGGGTGGCCGCAAGCTCGGCCATTTTGATGAAGTCAGGCCCCATATTGCTTTGCCCATCGCTCATCAACACGATGGCGGTGTTACGGCCTCGACTGGCCGAAGCTTCTTTGGAGGCCTTGGGGGTGTCCAGAGATTGACCTGCAGATTCAGCTTTTTTGACCGCACCGGGCTCTGAAGCTTCATTGATGATTTTTTGCGCATCAATGCCTGCGCCGGGCAGTAAGGCCTCTAGGGAAATGAGCAAGCCCGTGCCCAGTGCCGAGCCGTATTGAAGCGGCAGCGAGTCCAGGGCTTTGAACAAAGCGTCTCTTTCTTCGGTGGGTGCTTGCGCCAGCGCGGCGGTGCCCGCCACAGTCACCAAGCCGACCCGCAACCGCGCAGGTTTACCTTCTATGAATTTTTGAGCGGCCGTTTGCGCCGCTTCGATGCGCGATGGTTTCAAATCTTGGGCCCGCATGCTGCCCGAGGTGTCCAGCACGAGCATGACCGTGGCTTCACGCAAGGGGGTCATCAACACCGCCTGCGGTCTGCCCAAGGCCATGCACAGCAGCAACAAGCCCAGACACATCGCCCAAGGAGGCATGCGTCTGTTTTTGTAGGCATACAGACCTGCGGTCAGAGGCACCGCTGCAGCCGTGAACAAAAGCAGTGGCCATAAAAAGCTGATGGAACTCAGATCAGGCACGCCACATTCTCCGTTTTCTGAGTTCCGAAAATCGAATCAAAGCTTGCGCCAAATCTTCTTCTGTCGACAGCTCCAAGCCATCAACACCTGATTGTGCGAAAGTGGTCTGCAATAGCTGTTCGCGCTCGGCAATCAATGTTTCATAGCGCCTCCTGAATTGGGGATCGGCGGTGTCTAACAAGAGTTGTTCCGAAGTTTCAGAGTCTCTCAGCATCATCAGCCCCGCGCGGGGCAGGTTCATTTCAACGGGATCAAACAACCGCACGGCAACAGCGTCATGCCGACGGCCCAATGCACCCATTTCGGAGGCCCAGTCGGTAGGCCCCATGAAATCCGAAATCACAAAGACACTGGCGCGTCGCTTGAGCAGGCCATTGGCACTGGCGAGCCAATGGTTCAAGTCGGTGTGGTGGGGCACCGCAGTCTGTGGCACTGTTTGCACGGTGTGCATCACATGCAGTAAGTGCCTTCGGCCCATTTTTGCCGGAATGTGTTGAAAACCAGAGGGCGCTGCCGGGGTCAAAATCAAAGCACCGATGCGATTGCCCCTTTGCATCAGCAGTTTGGCCATCACTCCAACAAAGTCCACCATGACCTGCCGCTTGCTGCGACCCGCACTCCCGAAATCCATGGAGCCACTCAGATCCAGCAAAAACCAGACACTGATTTCACGGTCTTCCTGGTGCTCACGCACATAGGGCGTTTGCATGCGGGCCGTGACGTTCCAGTCGATGTGGCGAACGTCGTCGTGCGCTTGGTACTCGCGCAAATCGGCCAGCTCCAGCCCCGAGCCTCTGAACAGGGTCTTGTGGTCACCTTGCAGCAGTCCATCAAGTCGACGCAGGACCGTCCACTCCAGTCGCTGAAGCAAAGCCTCAACGGACATGCGAGTCCATGGGTTTGTCGGGCATTGGTACAGCCTTCATCACGGCTTGAATCAAAGTCTCTGCTGTTTGCCCTTGCGCCAATGCGGTGTAAGACAACACCAAACGATGCCTCAGGACATCGGGCACCAAGTCGGCCACATCTTCGGGTAAGGCGTAGTCTCGGCCTCGAAGCAGCGCCAAGGCGCGCGCGCCCTCGATCAACCCGATGCTGGCCCGCGGGCTGGCACCGAAACTCAAGAACCCCTGGATCGACTCCAGGCCATAACGCCCTGGAAACCGCGTGGCAGAGACCAGCTTCACCGCGTAATGCACCAGGCTGGGGTCCACATAACAACGGCGGCATTGCGCCTGGAGCGCCTGCAATTGCTCGGGGTTCAAGACACCCGTGACCTGAGCGCCGCCGGCAATAACGCGTTGGACGATCACGAACTCGTCGTCTTCGCTCGGATAGTCGATGAGCACCTTCATCATGAACCGATCGACCTGCGCTTCGGGCAAAGGGTAGGTGCCCTCGGTTTCAATGGGGTTTTGCGTGGCCATGACCAAAAATGGCGAAGGCACGCGGTGCGACTGCCCTGCGATGGTAACTTGGCGCTCCTGCATCACTTCGAGCAAAGCACTCTGCACTTTGGCCGGTGCACGGTTGATTTCATCGGCCAGCAGCAGGTTGGCAAACACCGGTCCCAGCACCGTGCTGAACTCGCTGGTTTGCTGATTGAAAATGCGCGTGCCAATCAAGTCAGCGGGCAATAAATCGGGGGTAAATTGAATGCGACTGAAGGTGCCTCGCAGGGTTTTGGCGAGTGTGTTGACCGTCAAAGTTTTGGCCAATCCCGGGACGCCTTCAATCAGCAAATGGCCTTGCGCCAAGAGGGCGATCAGCACGCGCTCCAAAAAAGCGTCTTGCCCCACCACCACACGCTTGACTTCGTACATGACGCGCTGCATCAGAGCAGCCGCTTCGGCGGGTGCTTGATCGGCAGGGTTTAAATGACCTTGCCGCCATGCTTCGTTTGATTGGACCATCTTGTCTCCTGCGAAAGATTAAAAGGGTGGAAGTCCCACGGCCGAACCCGCACTTTCAATGGTGGTGGCAAAGCCGATGCCTATGAATGTTCTGGCGGACGTGGGGTTCAAAATGGCGGTCACAATGCCGACCACTTCGCCCGACATGTTGATCAGCGGGCCACCCGAATTACCGGGGTTGGCCGCCGCATCGAACTGGATCAAGCCCGACAGCTGCTGGTTGCCATCCGGCGATCGGAACTGGCGGTTCAGACCCGAGACCACGCCCGAAGACACCGAAGGCCCAATCCCAAAAGGAAAGCCTACGGCCACCACGCCGTCGCCGGGCAGCAGTTGTTGACTCGAGCCCAAAATGGCGGGCTCCAAGTCGTCAGGTATTTTTTGGGGTTTGAGCACCGCCAGGTCTTTTTCGGGTTGCACCGCGATCACTCGGGCTTCGGCATGGGAGCCGTCAAAAAAAGTGACTTTCAGCTTCAAAGCACCGGAAATCACATGGAAATTGGTCAAGATGGTCCCGTCGTCTTTGATCACGACGCCTGTGCCCACGCCACTTTCTTTGTCCACGTCCTTGTTTTGGGGGTCGGTGACGTACGCTTGCACCAGCACGACCGCACCTTGAACAGAGGCCGCCGCCTTGGCGGTGGCTGAGGGCAGCTCTTTGGTTTGCAAGGTATGCAAAACCGCAGCATCTATGTCTTTTTGGGTCAGTGCAGGTCGCTGAGACAAAAAGGACTGGCTCAGGCCAATGCCCAATAAACTGACCAAAGCGCCCAACATGAAGACGGCGATGAAATCCCAGCGCCATGGCTTTTGAAAAAACCGAGGTGGGCGTGTCGCATCCACAACACTCTCGACAGATGAAGGCTTGCCGTCAGCGCTGGTTTCGATTGCGGCAGGCGCAACAGAACTCGGTCCCACTGGGCGTGGGCTCTTGCTGAAAACCACTTCTCGCTTCATGAATAAACCATAACACAGGCTTCAATGGTAAATTGTCGGGACTTGCCATAACCCTTTTGGTCATGCATTTTCTACAACCTCTCATGCTGTGGTCCCTCCTGCTCCTGCCTTTGACAGGGGCGGGTTACATCTGGCTGTTACGCCGAAAGCGCAAGGAAACGCTTGCGTTTTCAACTGTCTCTTGGATCATTCAAAACATGGGCACGCCTTCTGCCTGGCGGCGCCACGTGCCCCCTGCATTGTTAGGCTGCGCTCTGGCTGTGTTGCTGCTTGCCAGCGCCAGGCCCATGGCCAGGGTCACCTTGCCAGCCGATTACATGACACTCATCATGGCCATGGACGTCTCACGCAGTATGTTGGCAGAAGACGTCGAGCCCAGCCGTATCAAAGCCGCCCAAAAAGCGGCACGTGAATTTCTGCAAAATTTGCCTGCCAACGTCCGGGTGGGCATTGTCTCTTTTGCAGGCAACGCCCAAGTGGTCCAACATGTCACCAACCAGCGAGACGAGTTGGTGGCCGCCATCGATCGTTTTCAATTGCAGCGAGGCACCGCCACCGGCAGTGGCTTGCTCTTGGCCTTGGCCACCTTGAGGCCCGAAGCCAACATCGATTTGGAGTCGGTCTTGTACAACCCGAACCCCTTCGGATACAACGAAAGTGGCAGTGCATCAACGGCGGCACGCAGTTTGGATGCCAAACCTGCTGCCAAAGAGCGCCCACCTGAACTGCCTGGCTCTTACAAAGGCGGTGCAATCGTTTTACTCTCAGACGGTCGCCGAACGACAGGGCCGGACCCCTTGGTGGCCGCCAAGAAAGCCGCTGACCTGGGCGTGCGTGTGTACACCGTGGGTTTTGGCACGCCCAATGGTTTCATTCCGGGTTATGAGGGGTATTCCTTTTTCACGCAAGTGGACGAAGAGGCCCTGAAAGGCGTGGCCAAGATCACCGAAGCCGATTATTTCAAAGCCGGCTCTGCGGACGATTTGAAGCAGGTGTACCAACACCTGTCAACGCAATTTACGCTCGAAAAGCGCGACACCGAAATCACGGCTTTGCTGGCGGGTTTGGCTTTGTTGCTGATTCTTTTGGCACTGGCTTTGTCTGCTTACTGGTTCAGAATCGGGCCGCAACAGGGTTTCAACACTTTCCAAGTCGGCAGTGTCCGCCCGCCAAACCCTTAAACAGGCCAAACCACGCCGTTGTCGTTCAAGATCGCATCCAGCGGCTGATCGTGGGCTTCGGGCTCCAGGTCGTCCACATAGCCATTGGTAAATCCGAGCCCGACTGTGTAAGGCTTAGGCAGCAAGGTGGCCAATGTACGGTCATAAAATCCGCCGCCATAACCCAAGCGGTAACCGCCAGTGCCATAGCCCACGCAGGGCACAAACAGCAAGGTGGGCACCACCCATTCAGTGTCCTTGGGTTTGGGGATGCCATAGGCGTCTTCTTCCATCGGGCAGCCCGGGTACCAGGCATGGAAAGTCATCGTTTTGTGTTCTTTGTTGACCACCGGCAAGCCGATGCGCAAGCGCTGAGCCACACCTTGCAGCTCGCCGTCTTCTTTCCATCGGTGCAGGGCTGGCAAGGGGTCAAACTCCCCTTTGATGGGCCAGTAAGCGCCAATCACGGTGTCGGTGCGTCCGACCAGCCAAATGCGCATCACGCGTTGCAATGCATCGATCCGCGCTTGACGGTCGGGCAAATTTTGCCGTGCTTGAAGCAACTCGGTCCGAAGTCGTTTTTTAGCGTCTGATTTGTCCATAATCCACCTATGCAATTCCCTCAGATTCTGACACCGCTGGCCATGCTGGCCCTGACCATGGTCTTTACGCTCTCCACAGCCGCCCAAACCAAGGCGGGTGACAGCCTGATTCTGGAGATGCACGAGGCGTTCCGCAAAAACGACAGAGCCCGCTTATCGGCTCTTTTGCCGCAGGCCCGTGACCATGCCCTGCTGCCTTGGGCTGCTTTTTGGGAGTTGCGCGCCCGTCTGGACACGGCCAGCACACAGGACATTCAAGACTTCTTGACCCGCTACGCTGGCACTTACCAAGAAGACAGATTGCGCCTGGAGTGGCTCAAGCAGCTGGGTAAACGCCGAGACTGGACGGCTTTTGCTGCCGAGTACCCCCTTTACCGAATGCGCGACGACAAAGAAGTACGTTGTTACGCCTTGGCGGCAGAAGTCACACCAACGAACGAGGTGGCTGCAGAGTTCAAACGCCTGTGGTACGCACAAAAAGAGGCCGATGACGGTTGCAACTACGCGGCAGAAAAATTCCACACAGCCCGCAAAATCAATGGCTTGGACCTTTGGCGCAAAGCCCGCTTGGCCATGGAAGTCAGCCGCCCGCGTGCAGCCCAATTGGCGGTAGAAATTGAAGCCAAAGACGTGGCCGGGCAAGTGGTGTTGATTCAAGCCGACCCGGTCAAATACCTGGACAAACGCCTGATGGCCATCACCACCAAGCGCAAGGAGTTGGCCGTACTGGCCCTGATCCGCGTTGCAGCGGCCAACCCCGACCTGGCGGCCGAGGCGCTGCATAAGCGTTGGGGCCTGATGCTGAGCGCAGAAGAAAGAAACTGGGCCTGGGGTGCGATTGGCAAACAGGCCGCGTTTAAATTGCAAGACAACGCCAGCGTCTACTTTGCGAAGGTCACCCGCGATGCCGATTTGAATGACGACCT